>AUXO015948742.1_pt1 | contig 49390 bp, 85 predicted proteins | sample 768731 | NCBI WGS metagenome assembly AUXO01 (sample SAMN02715735, study PRJNA202380) | gut metagenome | biome: sheep rumen | host: Ovis aries | place: New Zealand: Palmerston North | reverse complement strand
TATTTTATATAGTGTGTTTTAGGGATGAAAAAGGCTTAAATATAAATAAATACACAAATATATATATAAATGTTTGACAAATATATATAATTGTGCTACAATTATATTATCTTTATTGAAAGGGGGAAATATAAAGATGCAAAAAGGAAAAAAGAAAGACATCAAGAAGATGTTAGTTAAAAAATTATCAACACTAGTTATAGAAATAGACATCACAAAAACAGAGAAAAACACAAACGAGATTATCGACATTATACAACAATTAGAAAGTTGCGAACTTGCAGACAACGACTTGGAAATAAAAGATATTTATTTTAAATAGAAAGGAGATCCTGCGAAGCGATGACAAAAAGACAACAATTAATAAATACGATTTTAGACTTACAAGACAATGTAAGAGAATTGATGTATCAAAATAGCGACTATTATTCTATTAACGATTACGACTTAGTAAATAGCGACATTAACAGTTATGTAGAAAATGACTTTATATCATTTAAAAATAATAAAGAACTAGAGAGATATATCAAATATTTAAAAGAATATATTTTAAAAGAAAGGAAGTAAAACAATGATTTTTGACTTAAACAAATTAAAGGATGACACTGGACTAGATTTTAAAGACAACAACGAAGTTATAAACTATTTAAAAGACTTATTATATTATTTAAACACACACAACAAGAACTATACACAAAAACAAGAATTTTACATCTATGATATTAACAATATTATTAATCATTTAAAAGAGATGAAAGGAGATCATATCGAAAATGAAAAAATATAAAATAGAAATAGAAGAAATATTGCAACGAGTTGTCGATGTAGAAGCCGACAACCTAGCCGAAGCACTAGACAAGGTACAAGAACAATACGACAACGAAGAAATAACACTTGATTATAACGACTTTAAAGATGTTGACATTAGACAATACATCCCATATATAGAAATGGGAAACGATGACAAAAGATATTGTTCGGAGTGTGGCAACGAGATGACACAAGGATATTGCATCAATGACGGCTTAGAATATTATTGCAACGATGATTGCTTACACAAACACTATACACAAGAAGAATATGACAAAATGTACGATAGCGATTATGCTTATTGGACGGAGTGGGAATAAATGAAAGACTTTAAAATATTAAAAAATGAAAATTATGACGGCGGCACTTCTTTATTACTACACGACAACAAAAATAACTTTAATTTTTGGATAGACTGTTGGATAATTGACGGATACGGCAACAAAAAAGATTTTAAGACAACGGATCTGTATATCGACTGGGAATTTAATCAATATATATTCTATTTATACGATGAAAACGACTTAAAAGCGAAAGAATATCAAGAAAACGGAGAAAACATCGACAATATACAATATTTTATCGATGATGAAAACGACAATATTTTAAATTTAATAGAAAGGATGTGAAAAAATGAGAATATTTTTAAAAGACTTACCAAAAATGAAAAAAGATTTTGACAAAAAATATAAAGATGTAAATACAATTATTTATAACAACTATGAAAATATTAACGACATACAAAAAGAAAGATTTTTAACAGATCTAAAAAAGATTATCGAAGATATAGAAGAATATAACACAATTTATAGAAGCGATTATCTTACATTATTGATTATGTTAAAAGACTTACAATTTTACGAATTTATGAGAAAGGGGAAGAATTACGATGACTAATTACGAAGAAGCAAGACAATTTTACGATTATATAATTAAAAATAACGGCTATAAAAATATGTCTATGTTATGGACTATTAGTTGCTTAGAAGATAGCCTACAGGCTTACGATATGGACTTGATAACAAGCGAAGCAGACAAGCAAAAAATGTGCAATTTAATTTTATCGGCTTGGCTTGAAACAGAAGTTAATATCGGTATAAGTAAAATTAGTGATATTGTTGTCGAGAACTGGCAAGACTTAAAAGATGATGAAGAAGCAAGCGAAACAATGCAAGAGTTAATAAATGATGAAGTATTATTTTAATAGAAAGGAAGCGAGAAAAATGAAAAAAATAAAAAAGACAATTATAACAACAAGCGAGAACCTAGACACGAAAGAAATAACAAACAACAAGCAAGTTATATTACAAACAATTAGAACCTGGGAAGAACTAACAGAAGAAGAAAAAGAAGAACAGATCGAAAAAGACGGGGAGATCATATCACAATTTTGGTACGATGAAATATACGAAGATTTTAAAAACGACTTAAACGAATATTTAAAACAAGTATTTAAGCAAGTTGATTTTGACACAATATATATAGATGAAAATTCACAAGGAATATGGATAGATGAAGTAAAAGGCTTTAAATATAATGATTATGATTATATTAACATATACGGCGAAGATATACAACTGGATGACATCGACTTGCATATAAGAAAATACATTGAACCTATAACAGAAAACGACATCAATATATATGACTATTATATAAGCGATGAAAAGTTGGAAAGGATAAAGAAAACTAAAAAATATAAGAACTTTATCGACACAATTATTAAAAATGTCAACGAGTGGATAGAAGAAGCAAATAAAGTATGCAAATGTTATATGGATAGTTGTTATTATCCTTTATGTACTTTAGATGAAGAAGAAAAAGCCGACTGGCTAAACAATTTTTATTGCGACATTGAATTTACAGACGAAAAAGATATAACAAACGAAGAAGAAAAGGAGATCAAAAACGATGACAAGTAAAGAAATTAAAAAATTTATTTTAAATTTTATATATATCAATTATGGAAAAAGTGAAAGGGATAACCCGTGCTATAACATTAAAGAACTAGCAAACGAACTAGCAAACGAACTAGAAAAAAGAGAAAAGAAAGGAGATCCTGCAAATAATGAAAAACTTTAAAACATATAAAGACTATTATATTTATAATCACACTTTACACACACAAAATAAAATTAAATTTTTAAAAGATTTATTAAAAGCAAATAAAGACAACAAGGATGATTTTGATTATTGGCATTACGAGGAAGCAATGACAAACAAGCAATATGAATTATTTAAAAATAATGACTTTAAAAAGTTAAAAGAACTATTAAAAAAACAGATCGAAAAGGAAAAGAAAAAACTAACACTTGAAAAAGAAGAAGCACTACAAGACTATAACAAAATTAAAGAACTAAAAGACATAAATTATGCTATTATTGATGTAATGTGGAGTAGCGGTCGCAGATCTATGGGAGCATATCAAACTTATGCAACAATACACGCCTATTATAAAAACGGCACTAGCAAATATTATGAAACAAGATACACGGGCGGTTGTGGATATGACAAGCCTAGCACTTCAACGAGTGAAGTATGCAACGAAGCACTAAAAATAGTATTATTAAAACATTATAAAAAAATTATGTCTGATTCCGAAAAACATTATAAATTTTACGCCGGAGAAAGTGGATATTTCTCTTATGGTGTAGGAATGTCAAGTTATGAAACATTTTTTAAAAATTGCGGCTATAAAGTACAATATATTAGCCACCATAATAGCGATATAACTCTTATAATAACGAATAAACGACAAAAAAAGAACTACTAAAAGGATGTGACACGATGATATTATACTTATTTATAAAATTTATTATATTAACATTAGAGGGCGGCGGCTATAAGCCTAGAAAATAGTCGCCCTTATTTCTTAAAAGAAAGGAGATCATATCAATAATGGATATAAAAGAACTAAAAAGACAGATCGGAAACAACTTATTTAAAGGCGAAAATGTATATATATATGATGATAGCCAAAAAGAAAAAGCCCATATTCTAGGCAATGGATATTGTATCGACATAGAAAAAGTACGATATTATATCAATAAAATTGATAAAAACAATTTAATTATTGCACTTTACCTGGATAACGGCGACAAAAAATTGTCTTTATGTGTATATTTAAAAGAAAAATTACAATATAATGAAGAATAAAAGGGATATTTTATCCCTTTATTTTTGTTATATCGATTTTAAAGCCATTTTAAAGCCATTTAACGAACAATTGCAAAAGATAATATATTTACATTAATTTATATTTTTTGTTAATTGTGGCTAAAAATTAGCCATTTAAAATTGATTTTAAAATATAACTTTAACTTAAATTAATAATTTAATGGATGGAAAAAAAGCAAAAAATGATCCGAAAAGAAGCCACGAAAAGCAAAAAAGAAGCGAAAAAAACTTAAAAATTAACAAAAAATTAACAAAAAATTAACAAAAAATGACAAAAATATTAAAAAATTTTATGATTTTTTTGTAAAAAATGTGGCTATTTTTGAAAGAAAAAAAGATTTTTCGCAAAAACGAAAAAACTTCTCGCTTCAAAATTGAAAAAACTTCTTTGAAAAAATTTAAAAACTTCTTTAGCGATCACAAAATCAAAAAACTTCTTGAAACTTCTTTGAAAAAACTTCTTTAACGATATGCTTTGCGATCTTTTCTTGCTCTTGATTTGATAGGTTCTCTTTTGCGATATTCTTTTGCATATTTTCTCTTGTATTTTCTATAATCTGCATTGTCTTTGTAATATTCTCGCTTTTCTTTGTTGTATTTTGGTCGATTTGATTTTTGTCTATCTTGCACATTCTCGATTATTTCTTGTTTGTGTTTGCGATAATATTTTTTATTATAACTTTTCTCTTTTACAGTTGTCCTTGCCATAATTCCTCCTATTTAGTTCTACTTTCAGGTATATTTAGTTCTACTTTCATAGATTCATTATAACATAAAAGAACCATATATGCAAATTATGGTTCTACTTTCAAGTTTTAGTATTGTAAGAAAGTAAACTTGTATTCTACTTCCCCATTGTCTTTTAGTATCATATCTTGATCTATCTTCATAAAAAGGATCTCTGCGATTAGTAAAGGATGGCTAGGTAATTCATTGTATAAATCTAGGATATTAGATGCTTTTACTTTATCTTTGGTTCTACCTTCAAGAAATACAATAAACTTAAATTCTCTATCATAAGAAAATCTTACTTTCCTTCTCACATACTTTAAAGTGGCATCGAATGTGCTTTTATCTATCTCAATTTTAAAATCGACTTGTGATATTTCACCTTTTTCAAATTGCTTCTTGTATGCTTTAAGTTCATTGTATTTAATACTAGTTCGTATCTTCATCTTGTTCTCCATAATAAGCCTTAGTAACTTCTTTTCTAATTCTTTGATTTAGGTCATCGATGTCTTTATCTTTCATCCCAAGCATAGATAGAATAGTCATATCAAAGACCATTAGATGTGTAAACATTCTCATTATGTCGTTGTATCTTTCTTTAGTAAAAACAAAATCGTTGTTTTCTAATTTTATATTTGATAAATCTTCTTCGTTTGTTTTAACTCTTTCTAATTCTTCTTGCAATTCACTTATACATTTTTGGTAGTAAGTTAGCATTTCATCTTTTGTCATATTATATGTTTCATACTTCTCTGTCATTATCAAATTCCTCCAATGCTTCTTTAAATATAGTGGCTAAAGCGGATAAGTGACCTCTTATAGTTTTTTTGTTGCCACTATGTATTTGCAGTAAATCATACAAGCCATCAGGTGTTAAATCTTTCCCTAAATATGCTTCAATTACTTGCATTGCAACTTGTAAACTAGTCATTTCTTTTTCCATTATTCTTCTCCTTTAACAAATTGCAATACTTCTCGTAAATTTCTTCGTTTTGTTTGTTAAGAAATTTGACTTTTGCAAGTGCTTCATCTCTTTGATCTGCAATTTCCATAATTGCGTAAAACAATCTTCTTGCATTTTCATCAAGTTGTTCTAAGTGTTTGTCTTGCATATCTTTTAAAGCCTTCAATATTTTTTCTGTTTCCATACTATCCTCGCCTTTCGATAAAATCTTCTATCAATTCTCTAATAAGTGCATTGTATTTTACATTTTCTTTTTCTGCAATCTTTTTTAATTCATCCAAATCGTTTTTTGAAATTCTTATGTGAATGTTTGCATCGTATTGTTTCTCTTTGGTTCTTCTTTCATAGATTATGCCATCACTTCTAGTTATTGTTTGCATCTTAAACTACCTTCCTTCTCTTTAATTTTGTAATGTAATCTAGCACCTAATATAGCAGTCTTAGTAACCATACCATTATGGGATAACAAATCTTTATTTTTTATACAATTATATTCTGGTGTAGATACTGCCATTAAATTGCTAATATCAAAATTTGTTCTATCGCCATCCAAAAATACAACCATTGTTTCTTTTGGTAATTCCACTTTGTGATATTGTTCATAGATATATCTTTGCTTGTATTTCCATTTGTTAGGTTTAACTTTAACTAACACCATACCATCTGGCTTAACATATTCAGTTCCTATTGGTATTCTATTTCCCATTGCTTTAACTTTGTTTATGTTATACCCTTTATATCTAATTTCCCTTTTAGATAAATATTGTCTTAGCATTTCTTTAGTAATGTCATAACCATACTTGTTAATAGCAATATCTAAAAGTTTATCTATTGTCTTGTTAGGTGCTTTCTTATACATTTCTTTTTCAAACTCTTTTGAGTATTTATTTCTCATATCTAATATTTACTAACTCGCTTTTTATTATCGTACAATTCGACAAAATCTTCAAGTATTTCTCTAACTAATGTATTAGCATATAAGCCTTCTTGTTCAGCGATCCTTTTTAAGTCATCCCAAGTAGATGTCTTTAATCTTGAATGTAATGCAAATTCGTATTTCCTACCACTACCGTTAGGGCTTCTTTTAGGATGAAGCCTATTTTCTCTATCCATTAGTTTTATTAGTTCCTTTCTTTCTTTTCTTTTTATTTCGTAAGCCACTTCTCGATATTTACTTTCTGCCTTTTCTATCTCACATTTTTTGTCATATACTTTGTTAGATAATTGAGCAGATAATAGACCTGCCTTTGTCATTTCTTTATCATCGTAAATCAAGCCTTTGTTTTTTGCTACCATTAAATCTCTTTGTTCGACTAATGCTAAGTTACTAATATCAAAATTAGTTTTGTCTTGGTCTAAGAAAATGACTGCATAACCTTTAGGTACTTTCCCATAATATTGCTCGTAGATATAAACTTGTTTATGTTGCCATACGCTAGGTTCACCTACTTTAACCCAAGTGTACCCTCTAGGCTCTGTAAATTCACTACCTATTGGCAATTTATTATGTGTTTCCATACCTTTTTCAAATCGAGTGCTTACACCACTTTTTATTTTATTTCTTCTTTTAAATGAACTTACTTGTTTATCTATAAAATTTGTATTAAATCTTTCGTTTAGTTCCCTAGTAAGTTCACTAACAAGTTTGCCTTGTGCATTATTTCTAATGTATTCTTGTTGTTCTTTTGTAAAATTACTAATCATCTATGTCGATGCCTAATTCTTTTGCTAATGTAGTTTTATTTGTATTTGTCTTATCTGCTACTTCGATAACTCTTAGCCCTAAATTTACACTCTTAATAAATGTGTTAGCACTTTGACTTAAAGCATTGCCTCTGGCAACTTCTTCTTTTCCTTCTCTTTGCATAATAGCATCATTGTCTAATCTTTTCATTTCTCTCATTAACATTTCTTGAATTTCAATTATATTATTATTTTTCATTTAATTCACTCTACCTTCCTTATAATTTCCTATTTCCTTTTTTAATATTATTCTTAAATCTTTTTTGCTTAAATAAGTATTACTTTCGATATAACTTAATGCTTGGTCTATTTTATCTTGTTGTCTAGCAATATACCATAACAATTCTCTAGGGTTATTCTTAGTAATATAATATCCAAATATTTTTCTTGCCATTAATTTTCTTCCTTTCTTATTTTATCAATTGCTTCTATTATACCATTAATCAAATCACATATTGCTATATCGCAATGATTTTCTCTTAGGTCTAATTTTTCCATTATGTATGAATTTTCTTTTTTATTGGATCTGCCATCATCTTCGATTAAGAAGCCCATAGAACAATGTCCTATAATGCTTACATAAAATCTACACCAATGCAACCCTCTTTGTAAAACACCGCCAAGTTGCTTAGGCGAATAGGTAAATAGTATATCTCTATGATCGTATTCTTGATCTGTCCATCCAATAATACACTTGCCTTCATCTAAAAGTGTCTTGGCTATTTTTCGATATGTATATTCACCATTTATTACTTCGTTATATTCATCAAAGTTCACTATCTTTCACCCCCTCGCTTAACTCTTTTACATAATCTAATGTAAATTTTATTTCGACATCATCTTCTTTATATTCTTTGTTTAATTCTTCGATATATTTTTTTGCTTTTTCTTCATCGTACCAAGCAGCCTCTAATACATCCCAAGTAGGTATTACTTGAAACTTCAATTCACCTTGACTTGTGTCGAATACCACTGCCTTTACATAAAATACATCATCAATTTTAATTCTATATATTTTCAAACTACACACCTCCTAATATAGCGTTAGTTACACTATTACTACATTGATTATTTAATTTTTCCATATCGTGTAAATAAATTGTTGTTGTTGTTATAGATTTGTGTCGCATTGCTTGTGACACTTCTCTTATATCTTTACCACTCATTATTGATAGTGTGGCAAATGTATGCCTACAACTATGTAATGAGTATTCACTTCCTTCAATTCCAACTCTTTTAAACATATCTTTAATTATTAATCTCATAGTTTTGGTTGTTAATTTTCCATTCGTATTATGATTGCTTGTACTTACAAATAAATAGTCTGTAATGTTATATTCCTTTACATATTGCTCTATTATTTGATACAAACTAGCATCTACGATTACAAAATCTTCTTTAAAATCTCTTGCTTTACCTAAGACATATAAACATATCTTCCCTTGATTTAATTTAAAATCTTGTAGTCTTATATTAACTAATTCATTTGCTCTAAGCCCACAAGTAGTTGCTAATAAAAATATTACCTTTTCCCTAATATTAGCAACATTTTCTAATACTAATTTGCATTGTTCTAATGTTAAAGCATTTCTTTTATGTTCGTTGCTAATTCTAAGACCTTTGATTTTCTTGGTAACATCTTTTGTTATTCCTTCATATTCTAACCAACTATAAAAATTTCTAATAGCGATCAAGTAGGTATTAACAGTTGTAGGTTTGTGTTCTTTTCTAAGTTCTTCCCTAAAATTAATAATATCTTCTCTAGTAGGTTGTGTTATGTTTGAATCTAATAAGTATTGATTAAATTGTAGTAAGCCAACATTGTAAGTATCTATTGTGTTGTTGCTAACATCAATGTAATCTAAATACTTATTAATGTAGTCTTTAATTCTTATTTCTTTCTTTTCATTTAATACTAAATTGTCCATTTTGTTTTCCTTCCTTTTCTAATGCTTTTCTAAGTTCTTTTAAGAACAAAAATTTTTGCCAATGTTTTTGCTGCTCTTTTCTTATCTCTTGGCATCGATGAAACTCGGTTTCCCAAGCAGATTCTCTTAACTTTTGTGACTTTATTCTTTCTTCATTAATCTTTTCGTTTAAAGATTTCACATTATCACCCCTCACGATATACAAATAATAACACAAATAAATATAAAAGTCAACACATTTTTATAAAAAAAGAAGATTTTTTTAATCTTCTTTCTTTTTTTTAGGTTTGCGTGTTGTTTTAGAAGTCTTTTTTTCTTCTTCTTTTGCTTCTTCTTCTAATTCTTCTAAGATGTTCTCAAACAATTCTTGCATATTGCTTTTAAATTCTTCTTTTGCTTTCTTTAGTTTGAAATTACTAATAACAGTAGTTATCATTGCATAAATAGTAAAAACGCAAAATAGAATTAAAGTAATTAGACCAAGTGCTTTGAATAAGTCCAATAAAAATTCCATACATTCTCCTTTCGTATATCTATATATTAACACAAGATATTTTTGCGTGTCAATATCTAAAATGGTAAATCAGTAAATTCATCACCATTTTCATTTTCATTAAGTATTTGTTGAAATTTATCGTAGGCTTTTGCATCGTTTACAACTTTATTTTCTACCAATTCATAGTCCATTACTACTACTACGCTAATAGGGTTGTATTTATCAACAGTATTATAATACAAATCTTCAAAACCTCTTTTAATTTTAATAATTTCGCCGTCTTCCGGTGGGTTACATTTTACAAATCTTAATTGCTTATAAAAGTTGGTTTCAGTTCCATCATAATTCTTTTTTTTGATTTGAACTTTATAATAGCGTTTCCCTTTCGTTTCATTTACATAAACCTTATATGTGTGTTTAGTGTCTATTTTATATCCAATATATGCTTCATCTTTAATTTCTTCGTTTTCTTCCATTATTCATCACCTAAGCCATCATAAAACTCATTAAATCTTCTATATAAATCTTCCTTTAAATCGTTTATCTCGCTTAATTTTTTTGAATAATCATCTTTATTTTTTGATTCAAACAATTCTCTGTACTTTTTAGCAAGCGAATTTGTAAGATGAGTTGTTTCCATTGTTTCTATTTCTACTTTCTCACCATTGCTTCTTGTATAATATTTTTTCTCTTTTTCCATACTATAACCCCAAATCTTTCAATTTATATTGTTTGTATAATTTCATACCTTTATACATAGTTCCAACTGCGAAATTAGGTAAATCAATAGCATTGTCATCTTGAATTTCAATTGTAATATATTCTAAATCTTCGCCAAGTCCTTCTTTTGAAATACTTAAAACCTTTTCCCTAAATGGTCTTATGACACTTGCTAGATATTTCTTTTCAGTTTCATCTAGTATAGGAACTTCAATATCATAAACAAGTCTTACATTTTTTACTCTTTCATTTCTAAAGTCTAAAAAATCTTCTGTGTGAAATTCGCCAATAGATTTCATTTCAAAAGTAGTTTCGCCTAATTTACCTACTTCTCTTTTATGCTTTATGTTAAGCATAGAATTTATCTTTATTTCTTTATGTTTCAACATTACTTATCACCCTTTCTATTTGCAACTCTTTTCATATTGTTGGCTCTTTTTTGCAGATCGTTGGCTTGTTTTTGTGCAACTTTAATTGCTCTATTCAATCTTGCTTTATTAGATATAATTTCTTGATATTGAGCCATTACTCTAGCATCATCTTCGGCAAGCCATTTTAATTCTTCTGCTTTTTGTTCTCTAGTAGTCATTATTCATCTTCCTTTCTTGTTAAAGGTACTATTTCTACTTTTGGCATTTCAACTCTAGGCATTTGTATAACACCTTGCGTTTCTTTTAACGCTTCTTCAAGTTCTTTACTTTTTAATTCCTTATTATGTTCTTTTAATTGTTTGATTTTGTTTTGTAATTTTTTTCTTTCTTGTCTTAAAGCGTAAGAAAGTGCTTTTTCTTGCTTTAAGAAGCCTTGTGTATCTTCTAAATCTATTCTTGCTTTTGTTAAATTATATTTAAGTTTCTTTATTTCTTTTTGATAATTTATATTATCACTATAAATGTCTTTATATCTTTGTTCGTATAATTTTCTATTAGCAACCTCTGTTTCGTATAATTTTTTGTAATTTTTAAATAATTTCATTTTATTCATCTCCTTCAAAATTATAACTTGACTCGTGGATATATTGAAATTCACTATTTTTACTCATATTTTCAATTAAGAATGAATTTGCTTGTTCCCAACTTAAATGTGTATAAGGAACTCTGTTTAAATACACTAATTCTTCTTGTGTGCTTTCTTGCTTATGCTTCCACAAAATATCTTCTTTGTAATTTGCTTCAATCAAATACAAATCGTAGTTTTTTGCTTCTATTCCATCAACAGTAGCAGTATCAACAATATAAATTCCTTTTTTGTCAACAGTGTTAATTTTAAACTTTAAAGCGTAATTTTCTGCATCGTGTATTAGTGGTTCTAATCTAAAATCTAATATTCCTAAACAAAACCATTTTTTACTTTCTACAAAAAATATATTTTTGTATAGTACATCGTTATTTGTTAGTTTATGTACTACTTCCCTACTACCACATATAAATTTTATCGTTGGATGATTATATGCAATTTTTTGTATAGTGCTAGGAAGTAAATGATCCTTATGGCAATGGCTTATAAATATCAATTTTACTTTTTTTAAATATGGCTTAATTCTCGAATAAGAAACGCCACAATCTAGCATTAGCATATCTTCTACAACAATACAATTTCCTTTACTAGAAGAACCTATTATTTCATATTTCATTTTATCACCTATATCGTAAAAATAGTAAATTCTTTTATTACATTATTTTTAAATTCTTTAAAATCAATTTCTTCACCATTTCTAATTACTTTAACATCAATGTCGTTGGTTTTATATTCCAAGTATCTATTTATTGTTTCTTGACAATAATATGGCTCTAATTCAATGCCACGATAAATTCTATTGTTTTCCATACAACTAATCATATTTGTACCTAAACCACTAAAACAATCTAAGACAATATCGTTTTCATTTGTAAAACTTGTTATTATTTCATCACATAAATCAATAGGCATTAATGCTTTGTGTATGTTTGCATATTTGTTTTGACTATTTCTTTTTATTCTTAAAACATCACTTTTAGTTCCCCTAAAATCTTCACCAATTCTAATGTGTTTACCATTGTTTTTTATTTCGGTAAAGATATAGATATATTCAAAATCGCAATTCAAAACATTTGGCTCTATTGCTGGTAAAGATGTTTCTTTTGCCCAAATAATAGTATCAACAAATTTGTCTTTCATTGTGTGCATATAGTCTATTAAAGGTATTTTGTTTCCTGATGTATGGCTAACATTAAAGAATAAATATTTACTATGGCTTAAAGCCAATTTTGAACTATCTAAAATTAATTTTAAATAATCTTCATCACTTTTAGTGTCATCATTCCCTAAATACTTATTACTTTTGTCTTGAATTGCAGGATCACTACTAACATATTTTTTAGTTTGGTATTTTGCATTTTTACCACTTTCGCAATTATTCCCACCTACATTATATGGTGGCGAAGTAAAGCATAAAGTTGCTTCTTCACCATCCATAAAATCATAACTATTTTCTAATGTGCTATCGCCACAATATATTTTGTGTTTGCCATCAAATACAATAATGTCACCTTTTTGCACAAATACTTCTTTCATTTCACACATCCTTGTCTTTTTTAGGCTTCATCTAAACTTTTGGCTTTAGGTTTTTCATCTGGTACTTCGATAATTGGTGCTTCTTCGTTGTCAACATATACCTTAGAACCATCATCTTTAATGTATGCCATATCACCTTCATAAGCATTTTGAAGTTCTGTTGACATAATACCATACTTGCTAATTAATTGTCTAAGCATAGTTTTTTTAGCCATCGCATCAAAGTCTTTTTCCCAAAATGTATATCCTTTTTTTGCTCTATATCCCATAGAATATTGCAATGCGTGTTCTTCCATTTTTTCTTTAGACCAATACATTGCTTTCTTAAAGCCATTTAGATATTCATAAAAAGCATAATATCCAACAGTTTCTAATTTTTCTCTTTTGCCATCATCTTCGATGATATTAACTTTTAATTCTTCTTCTAGCGGGTTCCAACTAACAAATTCGCCTTTTTTAATTTCAATTACATTTAATTTTTTGTAATATCCACTTCTTAAAGCCAATTGATAGTAGCCCTTCCATCCTAATTGGAATGTTGCTACTTTTCCTTTGTTTTTATCATTAAATGGTACTAAATAATATTGTGCCATTTGTGGACTTGGACTTAGGTTTAAAGATTCACCTAACAAAGCACCACTCAATATACTAGCATTATCACATTCTGCTAATTGTGGGTTTGTACTAACTGCACTAATTATTCCACTAATAAATCTTTTACCACTTTGTTCATCCCCTAGAATTTCATTTACTTTTGTTTTAATTGCATTGCTTGTCATAAAGCCACTAAATGTCATTTGACTTTTAGGTTTTGTTACTACTTCATTACTCATATTCTACACCCTCACTATCTAAAAACGCTTTTAATTTTTTAACTTGTGTTTTTGTTGCTTTAATTGTAAAAGCCCAAGTTTCTATTTCTTCTGGTATTTCTGGCATTTCTAATGCTTCTTCTACCTTTTGTTCTACTTTCTTATGTTCTTCTTCTTGCTTTTTAATTTCTTGTACTTCTTCTGCAATTCTCTTTATTTCTTGATTTCTTGTTACTACAATTAATTTGCTTTCTGCAAAATTATGATTTTTCTTATATTCATACAAGATTTCATCTCTATATTCTTCCATTTTTATTAATTCTAAATCTTGTTTTACTTTTTCACAATAATTAATAATTTGGTCTTTCAAAGATGACATACTTGCACTAATAGTTATATTCAAACCAATGTCATCAAATGTAACAATATCTTGAATATTATTAGCAACAAAATATTCCATTGCAAAATCATATAATTCAAGCCTTTTTTCATCTTTTTGCAAATCTTCAATCTCATTTACTACTTCTTTGATTTGCTTTATTCCATTATCTAACTTCGTAAAAACACCATTAGTATAATATTCGTTAAATTCTTCATAAGGCTTGTTAATTTCTTTCTTTATTTCTTTTCTCTTATCTTCTAGTTGTTTTTGTAAATTAGAAAGATACTGTTGATACTTCTTAATATCTTTCTTTTCATCTTCTTGTTCTATAAAAGACATTTTCTTAACTCTTTGTATAACTTTAGGAATATCTTTTGTTTTTTCATCGATAAACGCTTCTACTTTATCTAGTTGAGATTTTATAACTGCCATACTTTCAATTTTGACTATCTCATTTACATTTATTTCCTGTTCCATTATTTTTCCACCATTTCTTTCATTGTTTCTTCTTGCAAAGCATATAAGACATCGTTTAATTCGTAATCTTCACTTTGCCACCTATCGATCATATTATTCATAAAAATTCTACTTTGTATATCTTGCAATCTTTCTTTAGGTGTATCGCCTTGCAAGGATGCCTTTACTATTTCGTAAAGTTCATTGTTTAACTTCTTCATTCCACACTTCCTTTATCAAGTCTATCAAATCTTGATAGGCTTGTGTCTTTTTTACATAAGTTGCCTTGCCCTTCCTCTTATCTTCAAAACTTTGTTTTATAAGTAATTCATTAAGTTTTAGCAAAGCATATTGTTGTAAACTCGAATTATCCATTAGGCATCATCACTATCTAGTAACTTAATGTCACCTATTTTTTTCATATCTTCTTGTAACCATCCAGGCACAATAGAATTTTCTTCTAATAACCACATAATTGCTTTGCCATATTCTTCATCAGTTTTGAAGTAGCCTTGTCTATAAAGTTCTTCAATTCTAAGTCTATTAATTGCTTTATATTCTTTTTCACACTCTTTTATTATTTCTGCAAGTGTTGGCATATAATTATTGTTAGTAATTATGCTATCAATTGCTTTTGCAGCAACTTGATAATCATACTTTTTTAACTTGCTATAATACAATTGATTAAACATTAAAGCATTTTCTTTGTCCATATCTTTGAAGTAATATGGATAAGCAATCGTTAGCACCTTAATTAATTTATTGAAATCTAATTGTTCCATTTTCTATCTCCTTTAGAACCTCATTCATTGCTTGCGTTTTTCCTTTTTTTTGATTAAATTGTTTAGGTGGATAAACAGATTTCCAACTATTCATAATAGATGTGTTTAACATTTCTTTTTTAGTTTCATCATCATATTTGTTTAATTCATTAGTCAACAATTTAATTGCTCGATCTGTATTTTTACACTTTAATTTTAGTCTTAATTCTAAATATTCCAAAAATAAATCGTTTAATTCTAAATCGTTGAAATAAATTATTTCTACTTTTTCTTTTGGTAATATATCTTTAGATATATTACTTTTCTTTTTATATTCTATACTATTCTTATCTATTCTATTCTCGCTTAGCATCGGCTTAGCCGATACACTTTCATCCTTAAATTCATACCTTTGGTTTATTATTTTTAATAAGTTTAATTCATCGACATATTCTGTTTCACTTATTCTTCTACTATCTAGCCAATTGTTTTTATTCCAATCGGTTACAACCATTACACCACTTTCAAAGGTTATAAAGAAGCCTTTGGCTATAAGAATTTTGAAATCATCATCACTAAAGCCACACATTCTTTGTAATTTTCTAGGTTGAAAAAAGCCTTTGTCATCGGCATCCATCCCTGCCATAAAATACAATGCTTTAGATGAATTTGGTAAATCTATAAATTTATCTGATTCGACAACTTTCTTATCAAACATTCTTTTTTGAGCCGTAATCATCACCACCTTCAATTAATCTAATGTTTTCTTTACGCAGGGCATCTCTTTGCCTTTTGTAAGTATTTGCTAAATTCTTATAATATTTTAAATTAGTAGGTTGATCTAAGAGTTGATTATAAGACATTTCTAAAGTTTCATATTTCTTTAGTAGATTATTATATCTTACTTTGTAATTTGCATTTGAAAAAATGTGTTTAAGATTAGTTATTATCTTTTGTATTCTTGCTTTCACTATACTTTCTAACCCTTTCTTTTTTTTCAATAACTGCTATTCTAACGAAATCACTTAATGTTTGGTTAGTTTCTTTTGCAATTTCTTGTAAATCTTCAAACTCGAAATCGCTAACTCTAATATGCAAGAAATGATTTCTAACGATACCTGTTTTTGGCACGACTATATTCACCACCTTCCCAAAGTAAAATGTCATTTATCTTTGCCTTACAATACAAATGATAACACACAAAATTGGCAATGTCAACACACTAAAAAGAAAAAAGAGAAAATTTTGTATTTCTCTTTTAAGGGCATTTATTTGCTCAAATTTGAACAAAACTGTTTTTGTTAGTATTTTATCGAATTTGATATTTTCATTCAATGTACCCCCATAGAATTTAGTCTAGGAAGGTTATTCGATTGTAATTTCAAATTTATATGCGTTCTCACCCATATTGCCTGCGTAATCTTCACCGTTAGCATCCTTCTCGCTGTCATATACCCACGGTAAGTTATTTACACGATATTTAGCCTTTTTATATCCACTTGATTTAATAATGTCACTAGGTGTATTGTAGTAAACTCTTATGCAATCAATTATGTTTCTATCATCGCCTGCATATCCATTGTAATAATCGTTTAAATTATAACCAGTAACTTTGCCAAGCCATCCTTTGCCTTTTATGTGTGCTTGATACCATACGCTACCTTTGTCAACTTTAATCGCTACACCAATAATAGCATTTTTCTTATAGCCTGCGTAATCTTCCAAGTTTTTAACTTCATCTAGCCATCCATTTTGTTTTGTTTTAACTCGATAATACACATTAACCTTATCACCACTTGGTGTTGGTGTAGGTGTTTTTGAATAATCTATATATTGTAATTTGCCGTGCCAAGTCCATTTTAAGCATCCAACACCTTTATAACTTCTATTCCCATATTGATCGATGTCACTAATTATACATTTATTAGTGTTCCAAGCAACAGTACATTCGAATACTTTTCCATTTCCAAGATAAATTCCTGCGTGTTCGTGTGGTGTGCCTCGCATACATAGATATTCGCCAGGTGTTATATTTCTAAAATCTTGGCTTCTATCACTACAATAATCTATTCCTGCATTAGCCCCAAAATCTCTTACACCATTTGAGCCATATATAGCCCCTCCGTGTGGCTTGTTTTTGTCGGCTTTAAAACCCCAGAGCAAACCTTTGATACTGACTACGCAGTCCATCATAAACTTATTATTAGCCCAATTGTAATTGCAAAAAGTTCCATTTTGGCTATGATAATAATTCGGTACATCATTAACAAGCCAATATAATTTTTTTATAAATTCTTCACTTGTAAAAACTTTTGCCATATTATTCATCTCTCCCTTTTTCTTCTTTTACTTCTGGCAAGCCTGCAATTGAAGTTAAAATGCTTAGTATTCCCGCTAGTAAACTAGAACTTCCTACCATTATCCAATTTACATCGCCCATTACTGCACTTGTTCCAATTGTAGCAATCGCCGTTTGTGCGACAGTCTTAATTGCTCTAATTAAGGCTGCTTTTAACCATTTTTTAAACATACTTATCTCCTTTCTTCTCAATAGTTTCTTCAAGTATCATAGGTTATCAATTCCTATTCTATTGCCACTATTGTTTCATTTGATGATATTTTCTTAGGTGTCATTGTGTATAAATGGGAACTGCTACTTGTAACACCATCTATTATAACAATATTACTATATGGAACTTTATTATAAGCATTTGTTTCATTAGAAATTCCCATACCATTCCCACTATATGATGTATATGTTAATTCATTTGCTTTAAATTTTGTAAGACATTCATCCAATGTGGTATAATTAGCAGAATAATAATATTGTGCATTAATATTTCCATAATATGCAGAAAAACTTGCGTTTATTTCTTTTATTGTGTTACTAGAGCCACTTGCACTATAATTAAGACTCCATCTAGGTTTTCCAATATTTTGATTCGCAAGTGCCAACACAGGTTGGTCTGTCCAAAATACTCTATATACTCCACTAGTTAATTTTTCAATAGCATAATATTTGCAATTTTCATCTGGTGTATATAATGTTATAGGTGTGTCAGTATCTACTTCGTATGTTTCTGGTATAGTTGAAAGAACATCTGCAAAACTATCTCTAAGCCTGATTATTTCATTATTTAATTCATAAAGACTAGTCGGTATTACTTGCCCACCGCCTTTAGTTATATCCCCACTTTCAACCATATTTGCTATATTAGTAAAGTTTGTGCCTTCTTCTAATTCAAGAATTGTATTAATTTTGTTTAAATCTTCTTGTAAACTTTCTAAATAATCTGTCGTAGTCATTATTCACCACCTTCATTACTTGGAGTTGTTAATGTTGCTAATATTGTATTAATGTTTCCAATTGCACTTGTTATGCTGTCATCAACATATTTTTTATTTACTAATTGATTATTTGTTGTTGGCACAACAGAACTTTCGGGTAATGTGTTAAATGTTTTTATATTATTTATGGTGCAATTACCGTTTACTGGTACTACATATTGACCTGCCGACTGACCTACTTGTGTCGCACCCGTACCACCCAACACTGCTAATGTTCCAGAAAAACATAGAACAGTTTTATATATGCTGTTGACATTTGTACCCCATATATATCCAACTTTTTGCCAAGTGTTTAATGTTTTGTCTATTGTTGAATTTGTTATCATTAAAAAACCATTACAAATCTCCACACCACGCACTTGTCCACCAGAATAGCCCGTTATATACGGATTTGAGTTATGACCAAAATAATATATACCATTTGGTTTGCCTTCAATAATAAAAGGGTTAGAATATGACACATTTTCTACAAGATATATTGGCATAGTAGAACTTATTTCGTTATTAGCATCGATGTTAATTCCTTCACCTGCTGTATATGAAGAACTTGGAATTGCAGCGATACTGTCATCGACATATTTCTTCGTAGCGGGGTTGAAGTCTCCTACCGGAATGTATTCTGCTATGTTTGTATTTGATAGGTAGTTAGCCATATTGTCTTTCAATAAACGAACTCTACTTAAACTTGCTATGGTATCTCCATTCCAAGTAATGTTGAGCATTAATCTGTATGTTCTAAATGCATCACCATATCTAATAACTTGTGAACATTCCATATATGTTGGTTTGGTTTGAATATCATAACCGCTCATATCAAGAGGTAAATTATAGCGATTGTATCCATCATTAAAACCAATCGTAACAAAATGTGAACCATTATCATACGCTTTTTGTAAACCAATAATCATTTCTTGTATCATACTATTGTAATCTGAAATAGTAAACAATGTTAAGTTGTTTGTATTGTCACTCATTCTTGTAGAGAATGTAGTGCGTGCAACACTCGGAATGTTTATTACTATACTTTCTGTTCTATTTGAATTTATCTCTTTAATTTCACTTTTAGTATAATAATTACTTAAATCAATAGATGTACTTCCAATGTGTTCCCAAGCATTGTTTATGTATAGCCACTCATCGTAAGCATCTTCTTGTTCACTATCTTGTTTAGGTACTAAATAAATCGTATGCGTATCTATATCTTGCGTTGGTAATGTTTGAACAACGGTGGGCGTAAAGCCAAGTTCACCAAGTTCTTCAATAGAAGCATCAATCAAGTCTTGTACTTCCTGTTGCGTTAAGCCGGAATCACCTTTATCACCCCTATCACCTTTATCACCCTTAGGACCTGTTTCACCTTTTGGAATACCAAAGTTAAATATTGGTTCTTCTAATGTTCCAGTCCTAGTTACTGTTGCTTGACTTCCTGCTTCTAGTGTAGATGTTGTACCAACTTTTACATTTGGTGTATATCCATTTTCACCATCAAATCTACCATTATCAACATCTTCCTTTAATTCTTCAATATAGGTTTCTCTTGCTTCCTCTTGTTCTTGCCTAGTAATTTCATTTGCAATTCTTTGTGCTTCATTCGTAATTCGTAATTCTTCATTATCTTGTCTAGTTTGTTCGTTAGTAGTTCTTTCTTCTTCTTTTTCTTCAATTGTGTTCTCTAAGCCACTAACATCGTTAATTAGTTGAGATAGTATTGGAACTCTGTCATCGATTTCTACAATATCATCTACATTTACTAATTCATTTCTAACAGTAAATGTATGAGTAGCATAGTTTGTTAGTTTACTATCATCGCCATATAAAGATATTTCTATCCTATATTTTCCACTTTGTGCAAGCATACCTTCGCTTAAAACTACTTCGTTGTTTTCTATTTCGCTTACATAAGCAGTCTGATCTGGGAATAATAGTTTAAATTCAATTTTACCTTCCTTATCAAAAACACAATTTAGTTTAGTGCTATTATAATCGTTTTGAACTAGGTTAATTAAGTCTGTATCTATTTTTCCTAATTCAAAATTAACATTAAAATTATATTCGTTCATTTATACACTCCCTTTCTAACCAATTATAGTCACTTGTAAAAATGTTTGATTATCTGTTACGGACAAAGTAAATGTATCGCTTTGTTCATTATAACAATACATTTCAATATAGTCATTTTCTTCGACAGGAACAACTGCTGTAGTTTCCATTGTTTGAGAATAAGATCTGTTATTAAATGCAAAATTAGATCCATTTTTATAAACATAAATGTAACGACCACCAGTATTAGAACCCCAAGCCGTATATCGACAATTTACTAATACTGCATTAATACCTTTGCCAATATATACTTTATTATCAGAGAAAGTCAATGAGTTGCTATTGTTGTAATCAACGGTATCAACATTTACTTTTGTCATAATGTTTCTATTTATTACTTGTGATGCACTCATTTTGATACGAATAGATTGACCTAATTGTGACAATATTTTAGATTTACCAATTGAAATTTCTTTAAAGTCAACCCTATCTTTTAGCAATGCTCTAATGTATTCGCCTCTAGGACAAGTTAATGTTATTGTACTAGATTGACTAAAACCATCTTCGATATTTACCTTAAAGTAATATGCACTTTCGCTATCTACATCTTCGATAGGTGTCCAAGTGTCGTTTACATACTTAGATACTTCCCAATCATATTTGTTTATATTTCCACCACTTATTTCACCACTTGAATAAGGAATGTTGAACCAAGAACTAGGTTCGCTTGCATTTGTTTTCCAATATCTATATCTAAAATAACTTATTGAATTGGCTTTGTTTCCAATTGTAACATTTGCATAAGTACCATTTATATTTAGTTTAGCCTTACCAGTTAATTGCCCATTTCTTTTTACGCTTGAAGATGTTACTATTAAATTTGGCTTCTCATAAGAATCGTAGTATGTATTCGTATAGTTATAACTACTAACACCACCTAAACTATCTGTAAGTTCAATTATTATTTGTGGAATATATCTTGAAACAGAAGTTTCGTAATAATAATACATATCTACATTTGCAAAGTTTAATGTCAATGTATTTGTTGTGCTTGTAAATTGAGTAGTACCATTTATTATTTTGTATTGTGTTATGCTTGCACCATCACTAGCACTTGCAGTTATTTCAATAGTTTTATTAGATAAGTAAGGAACAAAGTGATTACTTGCTAAACTTATATTTTGCAAAACGCTTGCATTTTCTGTTATTTGCATACTGCTAAATACAGGACCATCGTGTAAAGCAGTTAGTGTAAATGTTCCACTTGCACTAGCACTGTTAGGGTTAAATGAAGCACCACTCATCGTACCTTTAACAATTATCGATGTGGGGTTTGCTTTAGTACCTGTGTTGCTAACAGTAAATGTGTGTGAATCAACTAATCGCCAACCACCGCCAGGAATATCGGTTTCATACATACCAGTTTTCTGGTGGCTATATGAAGAATCACCTGCTTGGAAACCAAATGTAGCACTTCCACCAAAATAACTTGTTGATTGCCCACTTGGTCGCCCTATATACGATTCGATTTTTATTGTAGAGGTTTTATTAACAATACTTGCACTTTCTTCATAAACAATTATTTTCCAAGTCCATCTTTGGCTATCACTCGTGCTTCCAATAAATTCTTTTGTTTGTAATGCCATTTTTATTCCTCCCCATTATAGAAGGTCGCATAAGCATATTGCGTTACGCCATCCACTTCTAGTTGTATTCTTTCATCTACAAAGTCGTAATTGCTAGGGCTTAGTAAATTGCTAGGGTTACTACCATTATAAGAATAGTAGTGTTGCCCCATAAGTCTAAAATCTTTCGCTAAGAAACCATCTTTAGTTGTTGATGAAATAATTGTGTCACCATCTTTATAGTATGTTCCAGTATTGTCGATTAATGTGTTATAATCAGTGTCACTTTTTTTTATTTTCAAGCCTTCATCATCAAATGTGTATTTGTTTTCGGTAGTTTTAACGCCACTAACATTACCATCTTCATCGAACCTACTTTTCAATACAGTTATGTCTGCACCATAGCCACTTACATCTAATCTCGTTTGTGCGACTTCACCACTTAAATCACTAACAATTCCTGCTTGTAAAGATACAATTCCATTAACATTGTCGATAGAAGTTTTTGCCCACTTTCTAAATGTTTCTTCACCATTCATCGACACATTTTTCTCTTTTTCTTCTTCACCAATTTGTGTATCAAATGTTGTAAGCATATTGCCCTTGTATATAAGTTCGCTTGTTGCTAATGTTCTATAAGTCTTACCGTTATCTACCACTTCTATTATATCATAACTGTCAATTGCAGGGTTTCCTAAAATTCTACCCGTCTTAAATGAATCAATTTCAAAGCCATTAACTTCGTTTTTAATCAAATCAACTTGACTTTGACTATTTATATAATCGTTAGAAGTATCAAGGTATAAGGTGTCATTACTAGATCCACTTTCAAATCTTCTTGTTCCATCTTCGTAAACTACTGTTCCAATTCTGTATTTTGTTCCTACTTCGTACTTTTCAACAATCGCTAAAGGTATGTTCCAAGTAGTTAAATTTGTAATATTTATAAATATTAACTCACCATTTCTATTAATTGTTGCAATTCTACCTGCATTTTCGGCAAGCCTAGAAATATATTCTCTTGCGGTTATTGAATTGTCGTAAGTTCCAACTAAATCACTAGAACCTATAAAAGAGTTTATATTACAAGTTACACCTGCTTTAGTACAAATATCTTGTAATATTTGTAATTTAGTGGCTGCATTTGCTTTATAGTATATGTTGTTTCCACTTATTACATCGCCATTTTGATAATCTGTTCCTGCTACAAGTAATGTGTATGTTCCATTTTCATATTTGTAATATGTTTTACCTTGTTGATATGTTGCATCTTCGGTTTTTAAATAAACCTCGTGTGCATCTATTAATGGTTGTGCATTATAATTGAAATCAAATTTAGTAGAGTTATCTCTTAATTTGATTGTTATTTTTCCTTTATCGTTCACAGGACTATCTTGTATATTGAATATTCCAATAGGAACATACTCGTAAACATTATTTACAAGAGTTCCTATTGAAATTCTAACTTGATCTAAAATTCTTGATTCTTCTATATCGTGTAATGTCAATTCTATTTCTTTTGAGATAAAATTGTTTAAAGAGAATACTTTAGCACCGTTTGGCACTATTCTGGACTTAATTATCATCTTTTCACAATATAGATCTGCATTTTCTAATTCTACATTGTTAAACCATAATTTTAATTTGTTTCTTGCATCTTGACTATAAAGTACATTTTCGTATTCTGCTCTAGTACAGTTTTGAAAGTTTAAATAAGCCATATATCATTACTCCTCTACAAAACCAAAATTTACATTTTGATATATATTGTTTTCTGGGTTTGTCTTATCAACAAAATACTTATGATACTTTACTGTTGCACTACGATACATTTTTTTGCTTACAAATCTCCATTCTGGTTCATAAAAGAAATAACAATCTAGCCATACATTAGTAGTTCTATCAAAAAATTCGTGTAATTCTTTACCACTCATTGTAGGAACATTAAATTCTAATGTTGCAACATCGTGTCTTACTCTGTTTCTAACTGTATATCCTAAAGTGTTTGTATAAGCATCTAAATCAACATCATTTGCAGCCCCATCGTGTTCGGGTAAGGTATTAACGCCACCTACTTCGTAAGGAAACTCTTGATATGCACCACTACTTCCCCACGGTCTTAAATATAATTTATCGTATTCATATTGCATTTATATCACCCCTATCCTATCTTCAAAGGCTTACCATTTGACCTTGCCATTTCTTGAAGTTGGTCTAATGTGTATGTTCCTAATTTATGGTATTCATCTAAATAAATATTAAATACTTTAGTTCCACCATTGGCATTTTTCATAACTCTTGATACTGCATCTGCAACACCATACGCAACACTGCTTACAATTTGGTCGTTATTCATAACTGCAGTGTGAGAACCTATATTACCTACAAGTTCAGGACCATTTTCTCTTGCAACAAACATTTGACCTATTGGAGGAAGTCCACCACTATCATAATAGTTTACTGGCTGCCATTTGCCATTTACAAGTATTCCACCAATTGCTCGTGGCACATACTTGCCGCCACCGCCTTTTGAACCGCCACCACCACCACCATAACTATAACCGCCACCACCAGCGTTATAGTCAATTTCGATGTGTTTTTTGTTAAATGATAAGTTATTCCACCAATCAACAATTTTTTGAACTGCCTTTTTTACACCATCAATTACACCAAGCAACGAATTGATTGCACCTTTAACATCACCGTTAATCATCTTAACAACAAATTCTAAGAATGGTTTTAATATATCCCACAATGCTCTTATAAAGGTTGAAATGCCAGTAATAATGTCAGTAATTATTTTTAAACCATTAGATATTTGTTTTAATATATTTTCGGCTATTCTTACTAATATCGGCATCATAGGTTGAATTACAGATTTCCAAATAAGTGATAATAAACTCAAAACAATTTCCAAAACAGGTTTTAATATGTCAATTAAAGTTTGTGCTAAAGGTTTAATAGCATCATTCCATATTCTCTTTAATTGTTCCCAAGTTCCTTTTAAAAATGGTTCTAATACATCTTTTAAATCTTTAAAGGCTTGAGAAAAATCTGTTTTTATCATATTTACAAAGTCATCGACTCTTTTTCTAAATTCTTCGTTAGTATCGTATAGTTTCTTAAATGCTATTGTTACTGCAGTTATAATTCCAATTATTATTAGTAATTTTGGTGATATTTTTCCAAGTAGAGCAGGAATTTTTGCTAACTTAGGAAATTCCAAAGCAAATGCTTCGCTTAATGTTCCTGCACCACCTTTGACTATTTGTATCATTTCAATAATCTTAGGGAAGAAACTAGAAAGTCCACTAAACAATTTGAAACCAGTTATTTTTTCAAATATACCACCAATTATTTTTATACCATTAAATATAGTTCCGCCTACCGCTAAAGCACCTAAAACAGTACCAGCAGTTATTTTTTTAAATGTAAAGTAAGTATCTCTATTTCCTTTATTGATATGTTTTTGGAAACCAAGCCATTCCATTATCCTATCTCTAATTTCTGTCGCTTGCATTTTAACATTTTTTAATTTCCCAAAATAATCATCGTACGCTTTGTTGAAGGCATCCATAACTGTCGGATCAATTCCACTACCAACGCCTATACCGGAAGAAGCATTTGTTGGCGTTGTTATGTTATTTAATCTATCAAAGCCTCTTAAACCTTGTTTTAACTTTTTAGCACTATCGCTTGCTGCATCTAAACCATCCACTAAGTCGTAAACATCTTCGGACATAGTTCCAAAGTAATCGTAATCATCTTCCTTATAACCAAAGAGCCTTGCGATCATACTTATAATTTCGGTTATTACCATTACTATTGCATTTAAGTAAGGAAGTATTTTGCTTAACACAGGCAAGAATACATTACCAACTGCCCTAGACAATCTATTAAATTGCTCACTTAATATTCTCATTTGGTTGGCAGGTGATTCGATCGTTCTAGCCCAGTCGCCTGTTGCTTGACTTAATTGTCTAGTTAAGGAAATAATTATTACTAATCTTTTTTCTGCGTAACTTAATTGGTCTATTTTTCTATCTATATCTAAATCATTAAGAGTTTGTTGTAGCGTGGTTTGTGTTATATCAGCACCAGTTGCACCACGAATCGGTTTGGTCTGACCTGCTAATGAACTTTGTAAAACACTAGCGGCTCTATTAATATCTAGGTTATATAATGAAGATATATCTACGCTCATTTGAGTTAGAAGTGTTGATAACTTTGTTCCTGTTTCAACGCCAAGATTCATAGCGTTTGCTAATTGTCTAAATATACCAATTGTTTTTATTGCCCAAGATTCATCAAGACCATACATCTCGGTCATAGTGTTCATAAATCTTTCTGCACTACGATAATTACCATTAAAAGCAACTTGGAATAAGTTAAAACTTTCTAAGAAGTCACTACTTTTTTGTGTAATTTTTACCAAACCTCTGTAAACATTTCCAAGCGAAGTTGTAAACTTTTTAAGAACGCTATAATTGAAGGCAACATCGAATTTCTTAGCAGCATTGTCCGCTTCCTTAGATACATTTTTTAATTGTGTTCCACTTTCTTCAATTTGTTTTAGTTTTCCTTCATTCATACTAGATAAAACACTTTGAATTTTCTGTAATGTTTGTGCATATTTATTAAGTTTGTTTTCACCAGTTATATAGTTCTTAAAACGAATACTAACCTCTGCATCGTTGTTCATACAATCACTCTCCTTTCTTTGCTTTTTCTTTTAAATTATTTAAGTATCTTTGTTTCATAGTTCCATAGTATTTCAAAGAGTCCTCAAATTCTTTATAACTCAATTCTTTTTCCTTTTTGGCTTGTTCCTTTTCTTTGTCTTTTTTTAGTTCACTATAAGGCTTCATAGGATATGTGTCTATTTCCTCCGTATTTTTTGGTGATTTAGATATTGAAGCCAATACATTAGTTATAAATTGTCTTAAAGAGGCAAATAATTTACTATTGCCATCGTGTATGTATAGCCCACGCAACCAACTTTTGTAATCTTCTTCTTCTAGTTCTCTTTCTTTTTTATTCATAAAAGAAATACGGTATGATACAAATAATTGTGGATCATCTTTCCAAAATTCTTCTGCACTCATACCGTATTCTAATGCTTGTGGAAAAAGATAATTACAATAATATTCGTAATAAGAATAATTATATTTCGCAAAAATATCTTCTTCTTGTTTTACAATTATTTCTTGTTGATCTGGGCTTTCAAGTTTTTTCTTTCTTGATTATAACTTTCTCTAATTTCCACACATTCTTGTAAATATTGACCTAACTTTTCGCCTATCCATTCTGCTTTTTCTTCATCTTCCAAGTAAGGTTTTAATAATTCTTTAACTTGTGTGATTGTTAGTTTATGATTAGGGTATAACCAAATAAAGAAACTTCTTTCTACAATCTTATACAAAGTCTTTTCCTTCAAGTCTGCTTCTTTTTCGATTTCTTCATCAGAAACAGTGTTTTCAAAAGGGTTGTAGTTATCATCGATTTCATCGACATAATCGTAAACGCCCCTATTTAAAATTTCCATTGATTTTTGAACATTGCATATTTTATCGATTTGTAGGAAACTATCCCTATTTAATTCTAGTGTATATTCTTTGCCATTTAATTCTATTATTTCGTTTTTCTTCATATTATAATTATCTCCTATTTCCCAAAGTTTAATTAGTTACCGCTAACAATAACCAAAATTGTTCTCTTAAATGAAGCGTAATTTGTTTTTGAAGCAGTTAATGTAACAATAGATGTACCATTTGCAACGCCAGTTATAGTTACAACTTTATCGCTAATAGTAGCAGTAGCAACACCAGTAGTTCCACTTACAACACTTACATCTGCATCCCCAGGTTCTGTTGACAATGTAATTGCCTTTGAATTTGTACCTTCAATATAAACAACTTCATCAATAGAGTTTTTAAAGATAACAGTATCTTCTACTATATCGTAACAATTCTCAACATATTCATCCTTTGTGTTAGGTGTGATTGTTAATTGTCCTTGCTCTAAAGAACCAACATCAGTATTGTTTAACATATAATTTACAGTTCCACTATATTTGAAACCTGTAAAATCTGGAAGCAATCTTAAAAACTCGTGATTTTCGCCTTTAATTTCTTCAAGAATGTTGATGTTATCTCTATGTGCGAAGAATGGCATTTGTTTTTGAGGGTTTTCAGTTCTTCCTTCTACTGATGATGCTTGGCTATTACCAATAGCAGTTTTATCTAATTGAGCAGGGGCAGATCCATTTTCACCAGTTCCTTCAACAGGAAGTAATATTGAATACTTACCATTTGCTTTTTTCATTAGTAAGCCACTACCACGATGTTCGCTTAATGCTCTATCTTCTGGACTATTAAAAACATTTTCCATCTTTATTTCATCTCCTTATTATATTTCCTCTAGCATTTCCAATTAAACCTTGATATTGTATTGTTCTTCTAAAAACACTTGTATCTAAGTTTTGATTAGGCTTGCATAGAGTTTTTTTCATATTTAATTTCTTAAAAAATTGAAAAGTCAATTTTGTTAGTTCATCGTTTACAACTTGCGAAGCCTTATTAAAAGTTTTCGTAATCTCCTTACCATCTTCAATTTCCGTAATAGTAACTTTCTTATCTTTAGTATAAATGTCAATAGTTAAATATAGACCTTCGTAATATTCTTCTTTGTAGTTAGTACAATAGTCAGTATCTATATTATTGCTTAACACACAAGAAACTATGGGGAAATAGGCAGAGGTGGAAATGTTGTGTTTAACAACTTTGGCATTGTATTGTGAATTACTTTCTATGTACTCTTTATATCGTGCATAAATTTCTTCATATTTATCAATCATATATTTACACCTCTTTTCTAAAATATTCCTCTACCCAACGAGGTAGATACCTTTTAATTCTTTCAGTTGTGTATCTATATATTTCGAAGCCTTGATAACCAGCAAATTCGCTACCTTTTGGTATTCCATACATATTTGCTATTTCACCAGGCAAAACCCAACCAAAATTGTAATTATTTACATTGTATTCCCAAGAATTAGGGCTATCCGTACTCATACCTATTATGCCTACACCATATTCAAATGCCATAGCAATACTAAATTCGCCATCTTTGTAATTAGATAAGTCATTTTGCACGCCTTTAACATTTGCAGGAATCTTGGCATCGTTATAAATAACAAACCCATCTTCCATTTCTCGCAAATGATTGCTACTTCTATAAAGTTCTATACTGTCATCGTTAGTTGTCATCCAAGTTCCCAATCTTTCATTCATTACAAATTCCAATGCTTCCATTGACTTATCTTGAATAAATTTTTGGAAATCTTTGTCATTCTTCATTTGAGATAGTTTTTTGATGTATTCTATTTTTTTATCAAGTTCTTTTAAACCCTTAATTTCAAAATTTACTTTTAGCATCTTCGTTTACATAAAAACTTTTTTTAGGCTTTTCTTTATTTGATAGTGTTGTTAATTTATAAATTTCAAAGTTTCCTGTGCTAAGATAATCACTAACAACCTTTTCGTTTACTTCTTTAACGACACCATTTCTTTTGTCTATAACTTTTACTTTAGATGTTTCCATCATTTTCCTCCTTTACAATTTCTTCAAATATTACCATTATTTTAGTATTTTGAGGTTTATATGATCTAACTATATAATTGGCATTTTCGCCATTTACTTCTTCGCCTTCTGGTGAAGCACCATACAAATACGCTAAGTCAAATGTTTCAAACTTACCATCATCAATATAATCAATAAGTACGCTTACGATACTATTTTGAGTTTCGCCATAAGCCTTCATATATGCTTCTAAATCTTTCTTAGTCAATGGTTGATAATTGACTTTACCGAAATAAAATGGCTTGTTATAAATTGGTATTTGATTACCATAGTCATCCAACTCTACTCTTTCTTTAGTCGCTATGTATAAATCTTTGTTCCAATTTTGGAATATGTTATTAGGGGCGTTAAACATAGTTTATTCCCCCGTTTCTTCCTTTATATAACCTACGACAGATTCTATTTCATTTCTTAATTCGTAAGATATATAGCCACTATCTCGTGTCCAAGCCAAACCATTTTCTGCGTAAGATTTAATACCCTCTGTACCAATGCCTTGATATATTTCTTGGCAGCATCTTAATTGCCAATTCTTATATTTGCTAGGCAATTCCATATTTGAATAGTCTTGATAAGGAAACCTTATGGATAGTGCCACAAATTTACTATCATCTAGCAATCTGTTAATCACTTTTTCATAGACTTCTTCATCTTCAAATATTTTCTCATTAAAAGGTATTCTATTCTTTAATAAAGTTACTTGTAATCTTTCACTATCCATAAGTTATCACTCCTTAAATTTAATTATCCTTGACTTACAATTCTTGCAATTGGAATTAGTTTATCATCAACATAAACTTTATTGTTTCCACTTTCACCATTGTTTACTAATTCCCAGTTTGCACCATTTTCAAAATCTGCAGTAGTTGGTGAAACTGCATTTGTTTTAGTATAAGAAATTAAGTAAGGTACGATCATTTCTCTTATTCTTGAAATAAGTTCAGTTCTACCACCTTTTAACTTAGCATCACGAACTATCTCACTTGGTGTAACTACGCCTAAGTTTTCATATTCAAAGAAACCTTTTTTGAATAAATATGAAGTATAAGTTGTAGTTGCTTCATCTCCTTCACCAGTTGTTTCAGTTGGCATTTCATCATCAACGATAACTAATCTACCATTGAATGTACCAATAGTTAAATCTCTTTCAATTCCATCTGCATCAGTGTATTTTAAGAAATCAATTAAGTTTAAGCCTTCTAGGTTTGTTGATACCATAGAGTGTGTAAACATAACATCTAATTTTGCTTTCTTATCACCAAGTGCTTTTTGTGCTGCTCTATTTAAAGTATCTGCACTAAGGTTTCCTTCTACTTCGTATGTGTGTTTGTCAACGAAAGCACCATTAACACCACCAGTCATTGAGAAGATACCTTTTAAGATTGACAATACTGTTGATTGTCTTTGTTCATCCCAATAATCTTTAACTTCTTGTGCTTCGGCTTTAAAGTTTTCACCTGTAATTTCAGTTGAGAAATCATATTCGCCCCAAGACATTGCTCTACCATAACAAATCTTAGTTTGGTAGAAAGTATCTCTTTCTGCACCATCTGGAATATCAGTGTTTCCATCGTAGTTAACTGGTGTACCACCAATTCTACCTTTGATCGGTTCAGTTACAAAGTAACCACCTGCTTGTTCACTCATTTTTGATTTGTATTTATTAACAACAGTGAATAAGCCATTTTTAATTAATGAATTTTCTTTTGTACTTGGTAAAGTTCTTAAATACTTTTCAAATACATTTTCGTTAAATACCTTATTTCTAAATTTTGTTGGCATATTAATCTAATCTCCTTTTCTTTTATAAATTTTCAAATTCTTCAGGATGTTCTTCAATAAATTTTTCTTGTTCTTCTGCACTTAAATTAGCAAACTTGTCAAAAGTCATTGTATCATCCTGGTTCGGATTAACATTTGAAATACTAGGTTTCAAATCTGTATTAACTAGATTTTCTTTTGTTTGTTTAGCAACGCTATCCTTTAAATTTGTTAAAGTGTTTTTGAACATTGTAGCCCTTGCAATAGTATTATCTAAATTATCATCAACTAAACTAGCAATAAGTTGTTCATCAATGTTTTCACCTGCAAGAATTTCTTTAGCCTTAGCCGTATTAACAATTATTCTTGATTCTTTTAAATTCTTTTCGGCTTCATTTTTCATTTGTTCCAACTTTTGTTGTTCTGTCATATTTGCTTGTTCAATTTCGTTTAACTTAGTTTTAATGCTATCGTAATCGCTATACTTACTATTTTCTGTTTTCAATGTATTTAATTGATTTTCCAAATCTTTAATCTTGGCACTTTCAGTTAAATGGTAATTGTTTAAGAAATTAGTAATTTGTTCCTCGGTTGCATTTTCTCCTAATATTTTTTTTGCTTCATCTCTTGTCATATTTTCATCTCCTTCTTAACGATAGTTTTTTACGGTAACTAACAAAACCTTTAAAGAGATTTATATATTTCACATTTGAAGGCTCTCAAATGTTAAAGCAATAAATTGGTTGCTAGTGATAGATTCGAACTACCGAATGAACGGTTCAAAGCCGTTTGTGTTTCCGCTTCACCAACTAGCAATATGGCACAGGTTAATGGAATCGAACCACTATCTTTGGTTTTGGAGACCAACATTCTTCCCTTGAACTAAACCCATATTTGAAAGGGCTATTGCCCTTGATTTACATTTTCTAATGTGTCTTGAATATTATTGTTTTGTTCATTTATTTTTTGACCGTTATTATTACTTCTTGCATTTAATTCTTCTTGTATTTTTCTTTGTTCTTCGATATATGCTTCTTGCAATTTTGTTACACTAACTGGATCGCTAAACAAACCAACAACTGCATTTCTTATTTCTGGTGGTATTTGAGCAGTAGCAAGATTTATTAATGCTTGTGTCTTAGTAAGTAAGTTTTCACTTAAATCTCTACTAAATTTAATATCTATATTGCTTACTCTCAAATTCTTTATGTCGCTACCATCAATATTCTTACATATTTTAAGAATAACTTTTAAAGAATTTCTGTCGCATTTCTTAAATGCTTTTTCCTCGTTTTCAACTCTTACGCTAGCACTTGTAAAGCCTTGACCTGTTAAGAAGCCTTTACCGGTTTCTGCGTTCATTAAATTGCCATTACTTGTTGCTTCTGGAACACTCAATATGCTATGTAAAGCACTTATTTTTCTTAAATAATAAATTTGAGTGTCAAGTGACTTTAACCTAGATTGTAAAAGTTCAACACTTGCTTTTTTTTGATCTGTTGATTTAATAGATACTGCACCATATTCTTTTATGGCATCCATTGCTGTCTTATCAACTTCGGCATTTGTAAATACCATTATCGCATTAACAAAAGATTCAATATCATCTTTATCTAAGTTTTCAACATAGTTAATATCATCAAATATGTCTTTGCATATTTCTAAGAAACTCATTCTTTTTCTATTAAAGTAATATTCAGTTATAATATGGCAATTGTGAATAATTGGTTTGCTTTCTAGTAATCTAAGCATCCCAAGTTTGTCATCTATTAAATATAATCTATCTCTTGTATAAACATTATACTCGTTATAATTTCTATCTTGATATTCTGGTTTGCCTGTAACTGGGTTTACTTCTTGAATTATATATTTTTTGCTTGTTTCTACAAAAGTTAAAAGTTGTTCGTGTTTGATTGAACTAGAATAAACTATTTCAGTGTGTTTGACATCTAAGTTTAATAATTCAATAGGTGCTTCATCATCTTCCGTAATTGGACTTGCATTAACATATCTAAAACCTCTACCAACAGCAAATATATCTTCGTATATATCTTGGTCTTTTTGGTCTTTATCTTCGTAATTAACATAATCGTTTAAAGTTGTAATTTCCTTATTAGCAACATCATCCTTAGGGGCGTATTGAATTGGCTTACCTAATAAAAATGCTTTCTTCCAATCTTGAAAAGCCCAAGCCCAGTTTTCAACGCCTTTGTTATTTATATCTGTCCTTGTTAATTTTTGCTTATCCTTAATGTCTTGATCACCATACAAATAATCAATTAGATATTTTGATTCGCTTTTGTTTTTTTCGTGCAATTCGAGGCTATTACTTAAAATGTCAAATATTTTACTAAGTCTTTGTTCTTCGTTACCTTCTAAAAGCTGTTCTTCAGTATAATTAGCATAAATCGTTTTTCTACCATAAGTTTTCATATTTCAACTCCTTATCGGGTCTTACTCTTATTTACATTTGAAATATACACTATTTTGTCAAATTTGTCAAATTTTAAAAATATTGTCTAATGTCAGGTAAAGGCACTGCCAATTGAGGTTGACTATTTTCTTCGATAATTTCACTACAAAACATAGCGGCACTATCAGGTGCATCATCGTTTGAGTTTGTGCCGTCACTATTATAAAGTGTCAAGTTTTCCATATATCTGCCAATGTCAGTGTTTATTCCATACATAGTTTTTTCTGGAAATACAAGTGATTTTTTAATCAAGTGCATTTCGTTAGTGATTCTCGCTGCTTTAGGAACAGTGTTATATTTTTCTATTATTTCACAATATGCTATATCCCTTGCTTTTAGCATCTCATCTATGGCTTGTTTTAATTCACTTGTAACATTACTTTCTATTACTAATGTCGTAATATGGTTTTCTATAATCTTAGCAACTATCTCGTTATACATATCTTTAGTTGCAGTTCTTGTAAACAAGCAATCTTTTAAGTAATAATCAAATTTATCATCGTTTGCTACTTTTTTGAAGATAGGCATTGCAAAGAAGTCTTTACCACTTTTTCTTGTAGCATCGATTACCGCTTCACATCCTACATAATCGCTTTGTGGAATAGTAGAATATGTCCTTAATTTATCGTAACTAAATATTAAAGCCTCTGGGTTTGTTGGCTTTTGTTGAAAGTTTGTTTCCCATAGATAATCTTCCATATTAGCCTTTTCTTTTAATAAATCTTTAGTTGATTTGATTTCTGGGCAAGTGCTTTCGCCAGTTTCATAATCTAAGGCTGGTACTTGAATAATTACGCAAGTTTTATCTTCACTTATCCAAGTATATGGATATTTAGGATGCTTAATAAATTTATGTTCTTTCTTTAATTGTTGAATTTTTAAATCGATATAATCGCCACTAGCCCATAGTGTTCCAGTTATACATACTTTAGGCAACTTATTTTGAACAAATCTTTTTTCCCATACAGTGATTGATTTATTATAGTAATACTTGTTTAAAGATTGATTCATTGCTTCCTTGTAATCAGGATAAAGGTCGTCTATGTGTATGCTTTTACTTGCTCTTGAACCTACGACATTTGCTTGTGTTGTTTTTGCATAATAACTAAGTGGCAGTGTACATCCTCTTAATTTCCATTCACTATCTGTTTCTTTTAAAAAGAAATCTTTATCTTCTTTATTGTATTTAAGCAAGGGAAATACCTCGCCAAATTCATCACTTTTTATTTCATCGATTACTGTTCTACTACCACTTTTAACAACAGTATCGTTAGAACACAAAGAAAGCATTGCACCTTTATTATCAATTCCAAAACTCCAAGCCTCGCTTATTTTCTTTGGATAAGTTTTACCATATCCACTTGGTGCATTAAATATTAAAGTTGTAAAATTAGGGTTGCACTCTAATTCTTGTAAATAGTGCATATATCCAACTAATATGTTGTATCTAGGTTCAAAAAACTTTTCTTTTTCTGGCAGATCCCACTCACGATATACCATATAGTGTTCTAAGGAAACTCTAGCACCTAACTTGTAAGCATTTTTTAGATGCGTAGCATAATCTTTAATGTGTTCATTATTATTGTCTATTTGTATTAATAAATCTAATAAAGGAATGTATCTTTTTATTACTAATTCGCCACATTCCTTTGTATTATTTTCAAAGTTGTTAAATAGAACATACAAGTCTTTCATCATTTCGTAAATTTCATCAAAAGAAATCTTATTACCAAATTTATAACGAAAATTATCTTCTAATATTTTTAAAATATCTAATATTGCATATTTTACTTTATATTCTTCTTTTGTCATTATTTTCGTTCCTTTTTATTTGCAAAGTTCTTGTATTTGCCAATTCTTTCTGCAATTCTATCCATATCTGGTTTTTCAGTAATATTGATGTTGATATTTGGTTGTTGTTTTTCAACCATTTCGTTTTGAGATTTCATTTTAAAGATTGTACTTCTATCTTTTACTATTCCTAATTGAGCCATAGATAAATTATCATCGCCCACTTGATCGTATATCTTTTCTGCAACTACACGCATATTGTAGTCTTGACTACTTCTATAATTTCTTAATGTGTTTAATGTTATTCCTGCTAATTTACAAAAGGAAGTCAACGAACTAGGAAAATATCCAATTTTATCATTTACATTAGCAATTAATTCGCAATAGTAATCAAATATTATTCCTAAAGTTTCTGCATTATATACTGGCTCTTGGCTCGTTATAGGCGTGATTGGTTTAAAAAAGTAGTTATTAATAACTAAGGGGTTTATATTAACTGTATAAGATGTTACATTACCATCTTCATCAAAACTTGAAGGTCTTAAATGATTTTCTCTATAAGTAATCATTTCTTCTATTATTTTTTGTTTTTTTTCGTTAATTGTGTCAAGCATATTGTCAACTTTGCTTGAAGTGTAAAATTGCTCTAATTCTCTAACTTGATTTTGTTCTTCGACTAATGTCAAATCTTCTTCTTTCTTTTTTCTTGACAACGCTATCACTCCTGACTATACACAAATATTAACACAAGTTTACAAAATAGTCAATTTGTGTTAGACTAAATGTGTAAGGTTTTGGTAATATGAGTAAAGCATTGATAGGCAAATTATCGCTATTAGACTTTGAAAAAAAATATTTAAAAAGGCAACTTGACAAAAATTTCAAAAACATAGAAATACGAAATAGAATATTTAAAAGGCTTAGTGAAATTGAAAAAGAAATAAAAAATGTAAAATTCAAACTAGAGTTAGAAAGGAAAATGAAGAATGATATTAAGCATTGATCCGGGCAATATTGAATCTGCTTATTGTGTTATAGATGACAAGACCTATAAGCCAATAGAATTTGCCAAAATTAACAACGAAGATTTACTTAGAAAATTGCCTTCAATATTAGAACAATACGACATTTACGCAATTGCAATAGAAATGATCGCTTCTTATGGTATGCCAGTAGGTAGAGAAGTATTTGATACTTGCGTTTGGATAGGAAGATTTTACGAAAATGCAATACGAAGCGTAGGAACGATAGATTACATTTATCGAAAAGATGAAAAAATGAATTTATGTAAAAGTCTAAAAGCAAAGGATAGTAATATAAGACAAGCATTAATCGATAGGTTTGCAACCTTTGATTTTAAAAATGGAAAAGGAACTAAAAAGCAACAAGATTTCTTCTATGGCTTTTCAAAAGATGTATGGGCTGCTTATGCAGTAGGTACAACTTGGTTAGACAAAATAAAAGAACTAGATAAATAGTTCTTTTTATTTTACTATCCAACAATGCTCGGCTGGGCGATCACGACAATCAAAACTATCATAAACGATGCCAAATTTTGAACAAGTTATATGAGAAGGCATTGTTATTAATAGTATGTCATCAGGATAAGCACCTGCAACTTCACCAACCGTTCTAGGAATATTATAAACTCTAACATATCTTTCATCTAAGTATTCTCTAATAAAATCTTTATCATCCATCATAGTTCCTCTTAACCTAGCAATGTTGCTTAAATGCTTATAAGTGTCATCCCAACTATTGTTTGTAGCAGTTGATATTGCTCTAATTGTGCAATCGTTTTCAAACAACCCCAAAGCGTTATTATTGTAAAACTTATACATTACATTTGTGCGATTCTTTGAGCAGTTTGGCGTATCATTTCTACTTCTTCTTGTGAACTGGCTTCTTCTCTTAACATTTTTGCAAAATCTTCCATACTTTCAAGCATATATTTTAAACTTCTTTTAGTATCTTCGTTTGCACCGTATCTTGAACGACCTTCTTCGTATCTACCATAGTTGTCGTACATTCTATCTAAGTGATCGTGTCCTCTGTATCTTGAGTCATAGCCCCTTCTTCCATAAGAGTTATCTCCATAAGAATCACGACCATAACTATCATAACCTGGGCGTCTGCCATAATTTCCATAATTTCCGTACATTTCTTTATCCTCCTTTGTTAAGTGCTTGATTTTACTTAATTTATATAAGTAATCTAAATTATTAGTGTTAATATCATCTTCTAATATTTCACATATTTTTTCTTCAACTTTGTTTAGTAATTTTTCTTCCATATTCGTTACTCCTTTCGTTAAGAAGTCTTATAATTTCATCGTTTTGCTTAATTATTTTTTCAAGATAGTTGTTATCTTGATTTTGTAATTCTTGCATTAAGTCACTGTTGTTGTAATCTTGAAATAATATTTGTAAACTTAATGCTTGTAACACTAAGCCTAAGTTATTAGTGGTGTTATTCATTAAGCAAGTCTTTCAATGCTAATATTGGCATTTTTTACGATAGGAATTTGTGTGTCAGTAGCAGTGCCATCATATACAATAGAAGGCACGCTTGCGACAGTAATTGTCACACTTCCCCTACCACAAACTCTTATTTTTTTCGTGGATGAAACATTAGTAAACACGCCCACTGTGACTGGTGTGTCCATCTCGGTTCCCGCTAATTGAACGCCATCGGCAAATATTGCCAAAGCGACATTTCCTTCAGTGGCACTGGTGACATTAGTGTTAAATTCTATTTCATAAATACCACCACCAAGAATGTTAAAAGTTGCACTACCTTCGTTATGATTTAACCATCCATTAAAGCAATTTGCACTTGCAGTTCTTAAATCGGTGTCTGCAAAGGTAATAGCAGAAGTATTAGAAGTTAAAGTTAATTCTTGTTCTTGTACGCTTTGTATCATTTTATTTTCTCCTTTCATAAAAATAGAGAATAGAACTATGCCTATTCTCTTAAATTAGCAAGTTCTCGTTTGAGGTTGTCTTAAAGACAATTTGCTATTAGATTATTGTGTTTCCATAGAAACCATTTCCATAGAAACCATTGTTAAAACCAAAACCATAGCCGATATAAGGTGAACCTGTTAAATATGCAGGAACTGGATATGGTCTTAATGAGTTAATGATGTTGCTTTCGGTTCTTTGATCGCTAATTATATCTTTGGCTGCAGTTAATCTATCTCTTAAATCTTGGATAGTGTTTTCTGTAATTAATGCTCTAGTTTTGTCACCATCTTCACGGATCAAAGACTTTATATCGCAACAACAACTATCGATGTGTGCTTGGTTGCTTAATGCAACTGTTGATAATTGATTTTCTAATTGAGTAGTTTGAAGTAAAATATCTCTTTGAGTATTACTATCACCAATTGCAGAAGCATACTTGCTATCTAATATAGAGTTTTGAAGCCCCATATTTCCAGTTAGTACATCGCTTCTTAAATTACAGATGTTAGTAGCGTTATCACCAAAGCCACTTGAAATTAAGTTGTTAGTATTTTGGAAACCACTATTAATATCTCTTTGAGTAAATTCGCTTGAAATATAATCTGTAGTTGCTAAGTTATTGCAACCGTTGTTTCCAAAGCCACCCCATCCGTTGTTTCCACCGAATAAAAGTGCCAATAAAACTAACGCCCATATTCCATCTCCACCAAAGAAGCCATTACCAAAACCACCATTTCCATACATAACAGGATATGGATATGTGTTATTTGTCGCTAAATCGACAGTAGGAACAATGCCATTACTTCCGTTCATTTTTTATCTCCTTTCTATACTTTTTATATCAACACTATTTAGTGCTAATATCACTCTTGACTTTTTCTAGGTATTCATCAGGAACACCCATTTGTTTAGCCCTATCGAATAAGCCTTGCATTTGTTGTGGCGAATATCCATTAGTAACTTGTTTAAATAAGTCCATAGGGTTATTTTGATTTTGCTTTGCTTGTTCTAGGAATTGAAACATTTGAGGGTTTTTCGCTTTCAATTGATTCATCAACATTGTTATTAGTTGGTTTTGCATTTTCCTTCATTTCCTTTCTAAGTTCTGCAATTTGATATTGTAGGCTTTCGATCATAATATCCTTTTCATCTTTTTGTACTATTTCTTTTAATTCATACGACTTAATTTCGCCCTTAGTATTCTTTATCCATACGATGCTTAAATCTTTGCTAAAATAAGGCGTATCGCCTATAACGATGTCTTTTTGGACTTCATCGATAGAATTAGCGTATTTAATTGCGTTTTGGTTTGTAGGTGCGAGTTGAAAATTTTGAGTAAGGTTGGTAGGTTGAGGCATTGGTGCCTGGGGTATTTGAGTTTTCATTTTTTCTAATTCTGCAATTTGATTGTTAATTCTATCGATGCTAGCCTGCGGGTTGTAGTTAGCGTAATATGGTGTGTTATACATATTTCCTCCTAATAGAAAAGAAGATGGCATACTTTCTACTCCTCAACTGCGTTTTAAACAAGTCTAATGAGTGTTGTCATCTCCTTTCTAGTTAAATTGTAATAAAAAAAATACGATTAAAATTATCGTATTTTTATCATTTATTTTTTTGGAAAAATGTCAATTTTGCCATCTCGATTTGTTTGTAATTTTTATATTTTGATTTTAGGCTTGATATTATTCTGGAAACCGAACTGCTACTAATGGATGTGTCATTAGCAATTTTAATTATCGTATCGTTTTTAATATATCTTATCAAAATATCTTTTTCTTCATCACTAAGTATTGTTTTACTTACAAAATCATCAAAAATTTGCTTCAAAGCCAATTCTTTCTTCATATCTACCCACTCACTTCAAATTTTAATGCAAATTTAAGGCATAAAATTATCAAATTATTGTCATTTTTTTTCGTGGTAGGTATTATATAATAAATTTTTAATAAAAGTTATGAAAAATTATGTAATGTTATGAAAACTTATGAAATAAAAAATCACATAAATTGTTTTGTCTTATTAAAAATCTCTTTTCTTCGTGTGCAAATAGTTCTATATGAACATTTATTTTCAATTGCTATTTCCTTTGTTTTCTTGCCTTCTACTAGATCTTTTAAAATACTCTTATCTCTATTTCTTAAAATTTTACTACTCATAATGTATTGATATGCTTCTGGCGTATAATCAAAATAATATTCTATTGTTTTCATATAAATTCCCTTTTTAAATAATTCTATTATAGCCATATTTTTTTAAATGGCTTTTATAATGAATTATTAATTCCTTTTCTTTAATAATTGCATCATCAAAAGAAAGTCCTTTGTAAAGAAATTCCTTTTTAATATTATTCCATCCAAAATTTACAATATCTTCAAACATTCTGGCATTTTCTTTATACCCATTTCCATTAGCCCATCTTTTTTGTTCTCGACTTGTAATTCCAACATAAACTTTTTCATTTGGAAATGTAAGCAAATAAACACTAAATTTCTTCTTTTGAAGTATGGCTTCTTTTTCTTCTTCACTTATAAACCCCACCATATATCTTTTTGTTTTGTTATAAATATCTTTTCTACGATTTTGTATAGTTCTTTCACTATAACTTAACTTATCGCCAATCTCTTTACAAGTATAACCTTTTACTAATTCCTTTAAAATTTTATGTTCATCCTTTTTGTGATTTAATAAATTCGATTTTAAAACATATTCATAAAGTTCAGGTTGATAGTTGTAAGTGTATGTCATTGTTCGCATAATTCCCCCTTCAAACAAAAAAGAAGTATAAAACTTCTAATGTGGCATATATTATAAAAGCAAACAACACATTTGTCAACACTTACTTATTTCACAGAGTAGCAAAAATATAAAAGCAATTGATTCTATTACAAGTATATCTAATAAAATTCGATTTGCTTTTTTTATTTTTAAAAATTCCTTTGTTTTATTGTTTTGCATTTTAACTCTATTAAGTTCTTCCTTAACATCGTTTATTTCTTCTCTAACACCCATTTTATACTTAACCCCAAAGTATTACTTATGATATTCTAAAATATGCTTTTCCATTTCTTCTTGGACAATATTTTTAATTTCAACATCATATCTATCTAGTTTTTCTAAGATTTTGTCAACTTTTTTTGTTAATTCGTTCAATCTATATTCAATTAATTTTTGGCTAGAACTTTCTTCGCTTGATTCTTTAACTGCTTTATCTTTTCTACTAAGAACGAAATTTACAACCGTTATTACAACTGCTAATATACTTACTGCCAATGATAATTCCATCTTTGTTGCCTCCTACTCTATTTCTACCTAAAATATATCATTTTTAATCAAAATTGTCAAATTCTACATTGCTAAACATTTTCTTTCTTTTTTCGCAAAATTTTCGATATTCGTGAGGCAATTCTAATTGCATCGATAAATCGTTCATTCCGTTTATAAAGTCCCACATAAGTCTTTTTAAGGGGTTTTTAAGTAAACACAATTGATAAAAGAAATACCATTTATAGATCTGCTTGGTAGGGTAATCTAACTTGCTATATTTTTCTCTTATTTCTATTTTTCTTTTGTATAAATCATCCACATCGCTAAACATTAGTTCTTGGACACTATCATAAAATTCATTCATAACTTTATTCTTCTCCTTATGTATTCATCCTTGATTAAGGGTTTACCTTTATTCGTAGTATCGCCACAATGTTCTTTTTCAAAATATTCGAGCAAATCTCTAATTCTTCGCAAGTTTTCTATATCTAATTTCCCTTTGATGTTTTCATCTAACATCTCACTTGTTATTAAAGCAAATATTTCTTCATCTCGACTTTCAATTCGATGCAAATAATTATGAGCAGTGTCCATTACTAAAATACTACCATTCCACCTAGCAACAGGACCACCTTTTCTATTTGGTATGAGTAAATGATGAAAAGACAACTCTTTTTCTAACTTAAATGTATAGCCCATAAAGTCATATTTTAAGCGTTTAATGTTGTAATCTTGAATCATTAATTTAGTAACTTCTTTCATTTTCTTTAATTCTCCTTCTGGATCATTTAAAGTTAATGTGTTCGTAAATTTTTCCCCATATTTCCCTTTTATAAAGCCCTGCAAATATAAAAAAAGCCGCAAAAAGAATGGAACATCCAATTGCGACTGACATAACTAAGTTTTTTAGGGCTTCAATCATAGTAAACACCTTACCTTTTATTCCTCTTTTATTTTATCACATACTAGTTTTTTGTGTCAAATAAAAAGTGCATTAAAAAAGGAGGATGCACTTTTTGGTATGACATTCGTTTCTAGTAAACACTGTTTTGGTAATTGTTCAGGGGCAATTACCAATTTCACTATCTACTAAAGGTTAGTGTCAATGAAAAAAATAAAAAAAATAATTATAGCATCACTTATACAATGATACTGTATCGGTAGCATATTTGATTATTGCTGGATGACCTATACGCTACCAATACACTAGCATTGTGCTAGTGTGCAACTATACACTATATGTTACAAAGGTCTTTGTTATACCCTTAATGCCGAGTATTCCTAATTGTTGGCACGAATTTATAAGTATTCGTAAACTTGGTTTGCAGTTATGACCTTTTCCACATTATATTTTTAATTTAAACAAGACTATTTTTTAATAGGACGGACTCGAACCGTCAAATGCTTTCGTGACAAGAAAGTGTGCTACCATTACACCACTAGTTTTTTTGCAGTAATAGTCTTTAATTATAATTAAATTAAACAAGCCTCTTTTTCAATTACGGTTGGAATCGAACCAACGACATATAGATTATCAGTCTATCACTCTACCAATTGAGTTACGCACCTAAACGCTAGGTTAAGCCTTTTTGCAGAAAGAGGCTTTAAATGATTTTCAAATAACACAAGACACATTTATCTATCTTAAAAGGATAGTGCTTACATAATTCCCAAAATTATAGCATTTTTATTTGCAGTGTGTGTCTTTACTTGTTTACATTGTATCAAAATTATGCTTTATAGTCAATATCTTTTTTGTATTTTTCAAGAATTTTGTCTATATAAGTAGTCATATCAAAGTTGTTTTCTAATAATTTCAATATTTGCATATTATATCCACTTAGGAATATGTTGCCATATTCATCAAATTCTGGCACTGTTTTATTTCTATCATTGAAGTTCCACCAAATTAACTTAGTCTTGGCACCGTGCTTTTTAAATAAGTCCATAAGTTCACTCTTTTTTTGATGTGAACCTTGATCGAACTCCATATCACTCATTACAATTATGTATTCAGGATATGATTTTAAACCTTTAAGTATATTCATAACCTTACCAAAGTCTGTGTTTGAACAATCGCCAGTATACATAGATTTGTATTGTTCTCTTAAAGTTTCACCCTTAATTGTTATCAAATGAGGGTTTGAACTAAATGAAATTAATTGGTTTGGTGCATAAGTTGAGTGAGTTGCAAGTCCGTGGCATACTGCAGTTGCTTTATCACCAATTGTCATACCACCAATATTGCCCCAGTACATAGAGCCTGATGTATCTAGCACGCAAATACAATTCATAGCAACGCCTATTGTTTCATTTTCTACAATTTTCTTACCAACTATATTTCTTGCTTCATCTTCAACGCTTTGTGTAGTCCAATCGCCGCTATTGACAGTCTTGTGTGCAATAGTAACATCTGCAGTCTTTACATTTAACTTCGCTTTATTCTCTTGAACTGCCTTCATATATTCGGTAAATCTATCTTTTAGATCATCTCTTGTTGAAAAAGTATGTAAATATTTAGTCATTGCTAATGAAGGCACTTTTTCAAAGTCAATTTCATTAACAAGTGGATGTCTATAAGTGTATTTTTTAAATAAATCGTTTAGTGCAGTTGTTTCGTTTTCTCTTTCTGCATAAGATAATTTATATTCTACTGTTGAATCAGTTTTAATTAATTCTCTATATTCTTTTTCTGTTATGCCCCATTCTTTACATAAGGCTTTAGCATATTTTTTATCTTTGCTTGTAAGTCTTGGCATCCATTTTTTAGCCAATTCGTTACCATTATTTAATTGAGTTCTCAAATAATTTAAGTTTTCGCTTGTAGGAATATGCCATAAGTCATCGTATCTTCCTGCAACTGGTATGTTATAGAAAGGTACTTCGGACATTTCCATTAACTTTCTTCCTAAATCTCTACGACCAAGTCCGTATCTTGGATCACGCACAAACATTGAAAATACTTTTTCTTTTTCGCTATTTCCAATTTTTGCTTCGTTTAAGTGCTTCTCAAAATAAGCAGTCATAAAGAATAGATCCGTTAAGTTATTACCTGTTGTTTTGTATGCGGCATCGCCATTTTCTGTCTTTTTTGTCGCAAATAATTTTTCTAATTCAGTCATTTTCTTCATCTCCTTATAACAAAAGGACTAGTTAATTACTCTAGTCCTCGCTATTAGGAAACGATACTCTTGTTTGAAGGCTAACCTACTCTCCTTAAAAGTTCTTTGATTCACGCAGAATCACAAAACTAAGTATTTTGACATTTTCTTTTTACAATCAATGTAATGTTAAAATTCCATTTATTTGCTGTAATGAGTATCTTCTTCCTATATTTTTAAGTTGTCATCTTTCCTAATAGCCTGACTTAATGTAAGTATATCACAACACAATGGTTTTTGTCAAATAAAAAAGAGCCGACTTTGTGTCGAACTCCAATCGCAACGGTCGGGAAGTTAATTGTCCCGCCTACCCCTTACATTAGCATTGCTAAATAAAGGCGTAAGTTTATGTTGCATTTTGGCATTTTGCATCAGCAATTATCCACATAAGAAAATGTGGAAAACATATTTGGACTGAGAAAACATCTAGCAACAGGTGTTTTCACAATTTAATTATACTATGCTTTTACCTCGTAGTCAATATTTTCTTTTACAGGTTTTGTAATTGCAGATCCATCTGCATCTATGCCTACTATATTCTCTTTGGTTAAGTCTATAATGCGAACTTCTTTATTCGTAAAGTAATTAGCAACTATTCCTTCAATTATATCGTGTGAATTAGCAGTTAAATCGCATAATACTTCTTCGTTATAGTTTTCTATATCTTGTGTAGTAAAATATTCTTTTATATAGCAGTGCATTACTTCGTGCATTAATGTTTTTCTCTTTTTTTCTTGTGACAATTCTTGACTTAGCCATATCTCTTGTGTATCGAAGTGAGTTTGTCCAAAAAAATAGCCATCTTCTTGTCTTTGCTCCTTTTTGTGTTCCCACATTTTATCTTGTGGCACTTCTAAAATAGTATAATGAGTTCCATTCATTGTAAATTTATTCATTATCTTCGTTCCTTTCGTAATATTTGCAATCTAGCCCATACCATATTGCATATACTTCTTGTTCTACATCTTCGATAGACATAGAATTATCTATTGCAAATAATCTTATATTCATACAATATCTATCTTGCTCGAATTGTAGGCATACTTCGTAATCTAGTTTCCCATTTACTGTGTATTCTACAAAATCGATAAAATATCTAGTATCGCCCTTTTCGTTTCTAAATCTTTTTTGAAAGAATCTGTTTGAATATTGATCGAATAGGTGCTTTTTACCCCATTCTTTATATCCTGATTTGATTAAATTTTCACTGTTTATTTCCATAAGGATCGTAGCCCTTTCTTAATAATTTTACTATACTCCAATGTCTAGCAAGTGCATCTTCCTTAGTTGTATATCTTTCTTGAAAATTCTCGTATTTATTATCTTCATCCCATCCTAAAGGTGTACCAAAGAAATTGCATCTAAATATCATAGTTTCGTAATATAAAGGATCTCCTTCGCCAAATCTATGATTTATGCCTAAATCTACTGTTGAAACAAGGTAGTATTTGCCCTTTTGCTTTACTCTTGTTTGCAAACGCCACCTATGTTCAAAGTCAAAATCTTCTCTAAAACCATATTTTGTAAAATCTTCTTTATTTTTCTTCATTGTCGTAAAACACTCCCATACTATCTTCATCATCTTCCCATATACCACATATTTTGCATTGATCCCATAGAAGCAATAAACTTTCGTATGTATCTGCTACCTTACAATACTTACAATACGACAAATTGTTGCCATATTCATCTTTGTATTTTAATAGTTTCCAATAAGGACAAGCCCTTAAATTAGCATCGTGACAATATATCGTGTTTTTAGGTATTCTACGCTTCCTAAACTCATCTATCCATTGTCTTAGTTTCTCTATTGGCATTGTATAACTCCTTATCTACGCCCGGTAACATCTCTTTTTCTTTTTGCTTCTTGTCGTATTCCTTAATATACTCTAAATCTTCCTTGCTAGGCTTATTGTTAAAGAATACTAACCCACAAACCTTACATTTGTAGTAAAAATCGTGCCTATTAGGGTATTTATAACCATTTTCGCTAAAAGAAGCATCCCACGATATTAGTCTTTTATGTCTATGGTTCGTAAGAATCTCGCAAATTGGCTTTAACCAAGCCTTGTACTCAAATATATCCTTATTTTTGCTCATTATCTATTCTCTCCAATTGTCTTTCTATCTTATATTGCATTATTTCGTTTATTTTTTGATCTGTTATACCGTAATATACTTGTATTTGCTTTAACATAACATTTACATCTGCAAGTTCCTCTGCAATATGTTCTAAATAGTCATCGACCGTTTCTATTACCGTTGCTAGTCCTGGCTCGAATGTTGGATCGTATGCTTCTGCCTTGATAATCGCTTCATCTAACTCGTAATATTCACTATGTATATACTTTAATTGCTTTTCTATGCCGTAATGTTCAATTATTTTTAATAAGTTTTCTTTGTTTTCCATTATTTTCTTTTTTCTCCTTCTCTAAATTGTCTATTCTTATTTCTTCGACATAAGGTTGGTCAAATATCTCTTGCATCTCTGGTGTGTTGTAATCTTCTACGACTAGGTTTATAACATTATACTTCGTTTTTATCGTTACTCGATACATAATTCTTAAATTCCTCGCCTAATTTGAATACATAATTCTCTTTATACTTGAACTTATGCTTGTTTATTCTTATCTTTCTCTTTACTTTGTACATCGATGCTATTAACATTGCTTTCTCCTTCTTTTTCCACCTTTTTAGGTCTGCCTGCTTTCTTCTTTGTAGGTTCTAATATCGCCTTAATATCTTCTTCCGTTAAAACTCTGTTTTTATATTCGCTGTCGTACCTTTTTATTGCTTTGTTTATTTCGGCTAATAATAACTGCCTTGTATTATTCCCCATCATCTTAGAAGAATTGTTTTTGTATGCGTTTTCTATCTCGTACTCACGATGTAATGTTCTTCTCGTTTGTCTTAGTTCCTTTACTTTATTTAATATTTTGACACTGTTTTCCTTCCCTATGTCGCTATTCTCAATATAATGTAGCCAATCACTTATTTCGTAGTCGGCTTTTTGTAATTCGCTTGATTGATCGTTTATCATTTCATCAATTTCATCTAGTAATTTAACAACCTGCGTTATCTTCTCATATACTAACTTATCTCTTTCTTTCACTCGTACGCACCACCCTCACAATATAAATACTAACATATCTAATTTGTGTTGTCAATTATGTATTTATTAATCGTTCCTTATTATGAATATGCCAACTTTAATTTTGTCATCTACTGTACTCCATCCTAGATCTGCACTAGAATACTCTTGCTTTAGTTTGTTATTAAAATATGTGCCTATGTGGTTCTTGTCTTTTATGATCTTTTTTCCTAATTCTTCCATTAGTTCCGTATAGTATTTCTTATCTTTCTTCATTTCCTATATTCACACTCACTTTTATTTCTTTCTTCTTTATCGCTTCACTTATTTCTTTTAATAACGCTTCCTGTATTAATCTTATTGATTCACTATCTTCCAATGGCGTTACCCATTCTTTTCCTTTCTCCATTTCTATCACCATTTACATTATACCAGAAAATTTTTTGCTCGAGTTGTGGGAGGAGGTAATTGGGGGCGATTTGGTTTTGATCTGGTGGGATAGGTAGCCCTTTAATGTTTATTAAACACAAATATTAAACATTACATTATAACACAAAAATAGAATAGAAAACTGCAATATTTATGCAAGATTTTGCATCCATAGAAAAATAAAAAAACTAATTACCTTTAGTCTTATATATTATATATAGTTAATTAATTATAATAAATAAAATTATATATATGAGTTATAATAT
>AUXO012510163.1_pt1 | contig 49410 bp, 43 predicted proteins | sample 768731 | NCBI WGS metagenome assembly AUXO01 (sample SAMN02715735, study PRJNA202380) | gut metagenome | biome: sheep rumen | host: Ovis aries | place: New Zealand: Palmerston North | reverse complement strand
AACAAGACTTTTCCTATGCATAGTGATGATATATCGGCGGATCTTGGAGGTGACATACTTGAAAGATTTAAAAATACGACTGTTGATGTACATAATCCAGAAGTCACAATATTTATAGAAATTAGAAATCATATTAATATTTATAGCGAGAAGGTAAAAGGCCCAGGTGGACTTCCAGTAGGCACAAGTGGAAAAGCTATGCTTTTACTTTCTGGCGGCATTGATTCACCTGTTGCTGGATATATGGTGGCAAAACGTGGAGTTGTAATTGATGCGATATATTTCCATGCACCACCATATACAAGTGATAGAGCAAAACAAAAAGTAATTGATCTCGCAAAAATTGTATCGGAGTATTCTGGTAGAGTAAAACTTCATATTATCAATTTTACTGATATTCAACTTAAAATATATGAGATGTGTCCGCATGATGAACTTACAATTATCATGAGAAGATATATGATGAGAATTGCTGAAGCTATAGCGAAGAAAGAAGAGTGTCTTGCGCTTATTACAGGAGAATCTATAGGGCAAGTTGCATCACAGACTGTAGAATCACTTATGGCAACCAATGAAGTGGCAAGCATCCCAGTATTTAGGCCTCTTATAGGATTTGATAAAGAAGAGATTATAAATATATCAAAAAAAATAGGTGCATTTGATACATCAATTCTACCATATGAAGATTGTTGCACTATATTTGTAGCAAAGCATCCTGTGACAAAACCAAAACTAAGTCATATATATAAGTCGGAAGAAAAATTAAAAGAAATTATCGATGAACTTGTAAGTAAAGCAATTGAAACGGAGGAGATAGTTTTATGCTAAATAGTTTTGTTGATGTGGTAGCGAGTGTAAATGGAAAGATCAATGGTGTAGTGTGGGGAGTACCTATGCTCATACTTATATTTGGCGTAGGCGTATATTATGCATTTAGAACAAAGTTTTTCCAGATTACTCATGCGAAAGATGTGTATAATAATACTGTAAAAGGCATAATCAATAGAAAAAGTGATATTGATGAAGATAAGAAACATCATGCACTTTCGCAGTTTCAGGCACTTTCTACAGCACTTGCATCTACTATTGGGACTGGCAATATAGCAGGTGTTGCTACTGCAATTGTAGTAGGTGGTCCTGGATCAATATTCTGGATGTGGATATGTGCTATCTTTGGAATGGGTACACATTTTGCTGAAGTTATACTTGGCATCTATTATAGAAATTATGATAAAGAAAAAGGCTTCAGTGGTGGGCCGATGTATTATCTTGATAATGGTGTAGGAAAGCAACTTGGATTTAAAACATTTGGAAAAATTCTCGCTGTGCTTTTTGCACTTTTTACATTTCTCGCATCATTTGGCATTGGCAATATGACTCAGGTTAATTCTATAGCTGAAGCTCTAAAAAGTAATTTTTCAATACCAACAATATTTGTAGGAGTGGTACTCGCTGCAATTGTTGGACTTATAATTTTTGGTGGCATTACACGTATAGGTAAGGTAGCAGAAAATATAGTTCCATTTATGGCTATATTTTATTTGATAGTTGGTATAGTTATAGTTATAATGAATATAAGAAATGTTCCAGAAGTATTTAAAGCAATATTTACTGGAGCATTTAGCATGAAAGCTATTGCTGGTGGAACTCTTGGCTATGTGCTTAAAAGAGCTATAACATATGGATTTAAGAGAGGAGCATTTTCAAATGAAGCAGGACTTGGTTCAAGTGTTATGGCACACTCTGCATCAACAGAAACTGAGCCTGTGAAGCAAGCTCTTTGGGGGATTTTTGAAGTATTTTTTGACACAATTGTAGTATGTACTTTCACATCTCTTATAGTTTTGTCATCTACACTTCATGCACCTTCGCTTGATACTACACTTAAAAATCTTAGCATGGATGAGACTATAGTGTGTGTTGATGATTCATTAAAAAATGATAATGATGAAGTACTACTTGTAGATAACAATTTTTATCAGATGCCAATAAAACTTGATGCCAATGGAAATGCAGAAATGCATCAAGAAATGCCGAATGATGGCAAAGAATATGTAGAAGTGGCTGCATACGGAAATACATATTATGTAGAAAAATTACTTGAAAGTGACACAAATGACAACTCGTATTTCTTTGGAAATGTATTGAAAATAAAAGCAAATCCACTTGTGCATACTAATAATGAGCCTATGTATGATGATGAAGATAGACCAATTATTGATTCTATTCATATAGAAAATATTAATGGTGTGTCGCTTGTGACACTTGCAGTTTCCAACCGTCTTTCTCATGTAGCAGGAAAGATACTTGCTATAGCAGTGACACTTTTTGCATTTACGACAATTCTTGGTTGGTCATATTACGGCACAAAGACTGTAGAGTATATTTTTGGTAAGATTGGTACATATGTATATAAAGTTTTATATGTGATTTTCATTGTGGTTGGAGCTACGATGAATCTTAATCTAGCATGGGATATTGCTGATACATTAAATGGTCTTATGGCTATACCAAACTTAATTGGTGTGCTTTTACTCTCAGGGACGGTAATTAAGATTATAAAAAATTATTATGATAGACAAAGTGGGAAAGACATAGCACCAATGATTTCATATAAAGGGTAATATAATTTGGAATTTGTAAAGTTATTAATTGGATTAGTACTACTTATAAAGTTTGCTGATTTTTTTGTGGATGCGAGCGTAGACATCGCTAAAAGTTTTAAGATATCAGAGATAGTTATTGGCGCTACAATCGTAGCTATAGGAACTACACTCCCTGAAACTATGGTGTCATCAGTAAGTGCATTTAAGGGACATGGTGATATAGCATATGGTAATGCGCTTGGTTCTATAATTTGCAATACATCTCTAATATCTGCGATAACTATGATATTTAGACCAGGTGAAGTCAAAAGATGTGAGATTAAAGTGCCAGTTCTATTTTTCTTTTTGTCTTTTGCTTTATATGTGGTATATGCCATATGTTTTAAAGGGTTTAGTAGATTAGGCGGTGTGAGTCTTTTTGCGATATTCATTATCTATATTTTTGTTATAGTTAAAGTTCAATCAAAATCGAAAGTTGCTGAAGATTTCGATAATGCGATAACTAAAAAAGAAGACTTGATGGATAAAGCATCTATACAGTTTCCATTTAAGTCAATTATAATACTTATTATTTCATCAGCTGTCATAGCTTTTTCTTCCAACCTACTTGTTGATAACGGCATAATAATAGCGAGAAGATTTGGCGTACCAGAGTCAGTGATAGGCATAACTCTTATAGCACTTGGTACATCACTTCCAGAACTCACTACTGCAATTACTTCACTTGTAAAAGGACATAGCAATCTTTCTATAGGAAATATAATAGGGGCGAATTTTTATAATATAGTTAATGTCACTGGTATAGCAGCAATTCTTAATCCTTTTAGCATACCAGCAGAAAATAAGATTTTTGGAATTAATTCATCATATGTTGTGGACATACCTACAGCACTTGTTGTAATGCTTATATTGTGTATGCCAACATTAATTTACAAAAAAACTAAAAGATGGCAAGGATTACTATTGCTTATCATATATATAGCTTTTATTGTATACCAAGTGAAATCTGTATAGGTTTTATACATATTAATTTAAATAGGCACTAAAAAGTGCCTATTTTATTTGGCATTAAACTTGATGAAAAGCTTAAATTTATGTATAATACTAGTATATATGAAGTCTCTAATAGGGGCATTTATGTGCCATACAGATTTAATTTGTATGAGATTATTTTATTAGGAAATTTTAACATGGAAACAAATGAAAAACCTATAAAATCAAATCAAAATGACGAAAGCATGAAGTTTTTTAAAGAGGAGCATTTTTCAAAGGGAGAAAACTATTTTGCAGATGCTTTTAAGGATCAGCTACCTCGACAGATAATTTTTATTGCGCTTATAGTACTCATTGCGATATTTATATTCGTAAGAATCAACTTAATTATAGATTTTATAAAGGCTGTCATAAGTATATTATCACCGATAATACTTGGTTGGGTTTTGACATTTATAATGGCACCTCTTTATGATACTTTAAAAAATAAGTTTTTAAATAGTGAAAATGTGACGCTTAAAAAGTTTTCTGGAGCTATGGCTACATTTGTATCTGCGCTTGTAGTTATAGGAGTTATGGTTGGACTCATATTTTTATTTGTGCCACAGCTTTATACATCAGTCACAAGTTTTATAGGGAATTCAGACAATTATATAACCAATGTAAGGGGAATTATAAGAGATCTCACAGCCAATTCTGGCAACCATATTACAAATCAGATACTTTCTCAAGTTGAGTCTGCTATCAATGGTATTTTAGTTAATTCAAGTAATTTCGATATAAGCAAATTTGTGACAGGCATATATAATGGTTTTTATCTAAGCCTTAAAGCCGTAATCAATATCTTTATAGCGTTTGTAGTGATGATTTATTCACTCAATATGAAAGAAGAGCTTTGTTATGGACTTAAAAGAATGCTTTTTGCGATTGTAAGGAAAGACCATGCGAAGAAAATACTTGTAGAAGTGAGATATGCAAAATCTGTATTTTCTAATTTCTTTTTTGGAAAAATTCTTGATTCTTTTATAATCGGTGTTCTTTGTTATATATGTTGTCTGATAATGGGTATGCCATATACACCACTTATTTCTGTGATAGTAGGTCTCACAAATATCATACCTTTCTTTGGACCTTTTATAGGAGCTATACCATCATTTTTACTTATATTGCTTGAAAATCCATTTACATGGAGACCGTATGGTTTCTTAGTATTTATACTTGTACTTCAGCAAATTGATGGGAATATCATAGGACCAAAAATTCTTGGCGATAAGACAGGAGTTGGAAGTTTTTGGGTTCTATTCTCAATACTTCTCTTTGGTGGACTTTTTGGGTTTGTTGGAATGGTTGTAGCTGTGCCACTTTGGGCTATCATCACAAGGCTTACAGATGAGTTTATAGTTATGCGACTTAAGAAAAAAGGATACCCATTATCTACTGATGAGTATTTGAGATTAAAAGAATATAATACAACACTTAATAATGTAGAAGATAAGGGCTAAAATGTATTTAAAAAAAAGCAGTTTCTATAAACACATAGATTTTATAATTCTTGACATACTATGTATGGAAGTGTCATTTGTACTTGCATATTATTTTAGGCATAGTAGTTTATCTCTTTTTAATCTTACATCTTATCGAGCATCTTTAATAATCATATTTATTGCCAATCTCATGTCTTGCTACATGTTTAATACGATGAAAGATGTGCTTAAAAGATCAAAGCAGTTGGAGTTTTATGCTACTGTGAAGCAAGTATTAATGACTGTAATTATGCTCATCATTTACCTTTATGCGACGCAGACGAGTAGCGATATATCAAGAACAGTTATTATTAATTTCCCAATCTATTATCTTATTTCATCATATATAATTAGACTTGTATATAAGAGCATTATTAAAGGCGTGATAAAAGATATGCCTGCAAGACAAATGGTAGTGCTTACTACGACAACAAATGTTAGTGATGTGATTGATAAGATAAAGACAAACATCAATGATATCAATGTAAAAGGAATCATTTTGCTTGATACTAAAGATGGAGAAAACTTATCTACTTACAATTTTTCTGGAGTACCAGTTGTTGCAGATGTGAGTGGTGCGGTAAAGTATTTGCAGACTGAATTTGTCGATGAAGTTTTAGTATCAAGTGACAGTATAGATGTAAGTGAACTTATATCAAAAATAAGTCTTATGGGGATAGTGATTCACTTTAATCTAAAAGAAGCAAGCGTTTTTGCAAAAGCCAATACAAAATTTAGTGTAAATAATATAGACGATATGATACTTCTTACAAGCTCTATTAATATCATAAGCCCTATGCAACTTTTTGTAAAAAGATTAGTTGATATAGCATTTGGAATAGTAGGAAGTATTTTTACTATAGTGTTGTTTATAATTATAGGACCTATGATAAAGATGAATTCAAAAGGTCCTATATTTTTTATTCAAGATAGAGTAGGGAAAAATGGAAAAATATTTAAGATGATAAAGTTTAGAAGCATGTATCTTGATGCCGATAAAGATAAATTGAAACTCAAAGATAAAAATGAAAATGATGGCGACCTTATGTTCAAGATGAAAGATGACCCAAGGGTAATAAAGGGGATAGGTGAGTTTATAAGAAAAACCTCACTTGATGAATTCCCGCAATTTTTTAATGTACTATTTGGGAATATGTCTGTAGTTGGGACACGTCCGCCTACACTTGATGAGTGGGAAAAGTATGATTTACATCATAGAGCAAGGCTTGCAATAAAACCAGGAATTACAGGGCTTTGGCAAGTAAGTGGGAGATCTGACATAAAAAGCTTTGAAGATGTGGTTAGACTTGACACACAGTACATTAGAAATTTCTCACTTTGGCAAGATTTTTCGATTATATTTAAGACAATAAAGGTTGTGTTTATTGGCAAAGGGGCGAGATAATAAAAGATATGATTTGACACTTATGAGTTTTCAGATAATTAAAAAAGACAAATATGATTCTGTTATAGAAAAATTATTGATGACGACTTATTTTATCCATCAGCTATTATTTGTGTTCTCATCGTCTGAACTTGCTCATAGTGTTGTGACTATAGAAAAAATTGCTGACATAGGAATTATACTTACTTTTTCCTTGATAATACTTGCTGACTTTTATTATTTTTTAAGAGGAAATTTCTCAATTAAAGAAATAGTCATCTACATTGCTATTGCTATACCACTCCTTATCTCATTTATGAATTATAGAGTCGTTATGGTACTTGTCAATCTTGTTGCTATAAGTTGCTTTAAAAATGTGGATGTAAAGAAAGCTATAAAACTATATATAATTGCAACTGCACTTGGTATATTGATTAATTTATTGATTGGTGTTCTCACGCCATACACCTTTAATGAGACTACTACACGTTATGGAGTAGAAAGAGTTAGATATGGGCTTGGCTTTTACTGGGTAACTTTTGCTGCACATTATTTTTATTCATTAGTATTTATATACATTCTTTATAAAAAGAAACTTAATAAGTTTGATTATACTTGGATAATGATTATAAATGTGCTTTTATTTATAGCAAATGATACAAAGGCTGTGTTTTTCTACACAATACTTTTACTTATAATTGAGTTTATACTCAATAGAAAATTTAATGATATTTTTTATAGAATTTTTGGAGTGATTACTACGATTTCGTTTGTAATAGCTGGGCTTTCATCATTTTTACTATCGTATTTCTACGATAGTAGCAATAAGTTTTTTGTATTTGTAAATAAAATTCTTTCAGGGCGACTTACACTAATGCATAGGGGACTTGAGCGGTGGGGTTTTACCGTATGGGGGCAAACTATACCTATAAATGAGACTGGTAATACTATAGATTCTTCTATGGTTAATATGCTTATGCAAAATGGATTAGTTGTATTTATTATTTGTATAAGTTTTATGACTTATTTTTCGTATATAGCTTATAAGACAAAAAACATACCAGTTTTGATAGCACTTTTGGCAGTTGCCATAAGATCGGCATTTGATCTTGGATTTATGGCTTTGCAATTTGGACCAGTTGTAATAATATTTTATTTAATAGTTAAAGAAAATAATAATTATGCTTACTGATAGAATAAGCTGTAAAAGCAAAATAAAGAGTTTTTTTTATGAAGATGCCTTTTTGTTATCTTTATTTTTAATTACAGCAATGTATGTGTTAAGGTTTTCGACATTTGCTCATTTATTGTATGTGAAGTATTTATTTGCAGTGATGCGTATTACATCTTATACTTTAATTGCAATTAAGTTTATAATTGACCTTATTGATCGTAAATATAGTATTAAAGAGAGAATTCTAATTTGTACATTTGGGATATATTTAGTATATATATCATATAATTCAAGAACTATTAATTATTTGGTTTACTATATATATATTGTGGCTGGAAAAAATGTAAATTATACAAAAGTTTTAAAAGCAGCATTTGCTGCGATATTATCGTCAGTAGTAATAGTTCTTCTATTATATCATACAGGAATTATTGATGAGGTAGTAAATGTTCAAAGTAATGGCGAAAGAATTCGACATTCATGTGGTTTCGTTTTTGCTTCATATTTGTCAACATATTGCTTTTATGCGACTTTATATTATATTTATTTTAGAAATAAAAAAATCAGTTTTTTTGAGATTCTAGTAATAATATTAATATCGATATATGCCTTTTACATGACGAATACAAAAAGTGCATTTGCATTTTCAATATTAGCAATACTAATTACAATTATTGTTAAATACATAAAATTTTTTAATCAATATAATAAAAATTATAAAATAGCTTTATACTTTTTTTCAATTTTTTCTCCAATATCTATATTGTTATTGTCTATGTTTTATAACGGAGAGAATATTGTATTGTCTACTATCAACAGAGTCCTTTCTGGGAGATTGTTGCTTGCGCATAATGCAATAAATGAGTATGGCATTAAATTTTTTGGTCAGTTCATTAAGTTCAATGCTGCACCTTTACCAGGAGAAGTGTATGATGTAGTTGATTCAGCGTATATTTTATATCTACTAATTTTAGGTAGCATATTTTTTATATTAGTGGTTGTATTGCTAATTTATATGTCGTATCTTATTGATAAGAAAAAAGATATATATTTAGCGTATATTTTTATAATATTAATTTTTCATTCTATGTTTGACCCACAACTTTTGCAAATGTCACATAGTGCATTTTTTTATGTTTTATCGTATAAAAATGAAGTTTTAAACAATGAATGATAAAATTTTAACAATTTCTATAGCAGCCTATAATGTCGAAAAGTATATAAGAGATACTCTGGATTCGCTTATTGTACCAGAAATTCTTTCTGATATTGAAGTGTTAGTGGTGGATGATGGTAGTACAGATAGTACATATAGTATTGCAAAAGAATATGAAGATAAGTATCCTAATGTGTTTAAAGCGATTCATAAGGATAATGGAGGATATGGAAGTACAGTTAATTATAGCATTGATAATGCACATGGTAAATATTTTAAACTATTAGATGGTGATGATTGGTTTGATAAAGATGGTTTTATAAAGCTTATAAATGTTTTGAATAAGAGTAGTTGCGATGTTGTTTTGACACAGTTTTGCAAAGTATATGAAGATAATAAAATAGTTGCTATACGATTTGATGAAAAACAAGTTGGAAAAGAAATAAGAATTGGCAAATTCAATTTTAATGCTGCTGTACCTATGCATGCTGTAACGATTAAAACTGACAAGCTTAAGGAATCTAGAGTTAAATTACCAGAACATATGCTATATACTGACAACATATATGCGGCACAATCGTTTGTACATGTAGACACTATACAATGTGATAACTTTGTTGTTTATAATTATCGACAAGGAGTTGATGGTCAGTCGGTAAGCGACAGAAGCCTTATTGAGCATATTGATGAATCAATTAAAATAGCGATAGATTTAACAATGTTTTATGCTGATAAAGTTTCTCATGATATGAAATCACGAAATTATATTGAAATGAATATTGCATCTACATGTGTAAATGCTATTGTCGGGATATTAAAAATGAAACCGAGCAAAAAAGCATTAAATATGCTTAAAACCTTTGATAAAGAAATTAAAGAATTGTCAAATGATATATATATGAGAATGGAAAAGCTTGATAGAAAGGCTTCGCAAGTTTTAAAATTTATTCGTACTACGAACTATTTATTATATTGGGTGTTTGCTTCAAAGGTTTAAATATGATGAAAAGTATAAAAAAGAATTATGCATATAATCTTGCATATCAATTACTCATTGCAGTTACACCTATCATCACTATTCCATATTTGTCAAGAATACTAGGTGCAGGGGGAGTAGGTGAGGCCAGTTTTGCTGAATCAATTGTGTCATATTTTGTGTTATTTGCAACGCTTGGCACAACTACCTTTGGTCAAAGGGAGATATCTTATTATCAAGATGATATTGATAAAAGGTCGGTTGCTTTTTTTAATATTTTTATACTTAAATTCATCACATCATTGGTAATACTTATTATATATATAACTACAGCAATTCTATTTTTTAAATCTAAAATATATATTTTATTTATATTTAATATACTCGCAATAATGTTTAATGTGACATGGTTTTTTCAAGGACTAGAAGAATTTAAGCTTATTGCTATAAGAAATTTCATCTGTAAGTTTTTAAATATTGTATGTATATTTTTATTTGTAAAAGAGAGAACTGATATATATAAGTATTGTTTTATTATATCATTTTTTACATTTTTAAGTGATATATCTATATTGCCGTATCTAAAAAAAAGAATACACTTTGTCAGCATGTCGGATATTAAACCATTTGCAAATATCGCGACTGCGTTATCGTTATTTTTGCCTACAATTGCAATTCAAATATACACCGTTCTTGATAAAACTATGATTGGTATAATCACAAAGAACACATTGGAAAATGGTTATTATGAGCAATCTACAAAAATATCAAAGTTTATATTGGCAATTGTAGCATCTATAGGAACTGTAACTGCTCCAAGAATTGGTTATTATTATAATAAAAGAAATTATGAATCATTGAATGAACTTTTATATAAAAGCTATAGATTTGTTTTGATGCTTGCAATTCCTATGGCACTTGGATTATTTAGCGTGGCAAGTAATATGATCCCTTGGTTTTTAGGATATGAGTTTGAAAAATCAATTGTGCTTACACAAATACTATCGTTTTTAATTATTTTTATTGGTATTAGCAACATTACAGGCATTCAATACATGGTGCCAACTGGACGACAGAGATTACTTACTATATCAGTAGTCTGTGGTGCTGCGTTAAATTTTATATTAAACATTATTTTGATTAAAACATATCAGTCTGTAGGCGCTGCTATATCATCTATTGTTGCTGAATGTATGATTGCATTTATTCAATTATATTTGGTGAAAAATGAAGTATCAATAGCTCTTATAATTAAAAGTGCAGTTAAATATATAATTGCAGGTATTGTAATGTTTATAGTACTTAATTTGTTCATAATAAAAATGTTTACACCACATTTGATAAATAGCCTTATAATATGTGGAATCGGTGCAATAATATATTTTTTGATATTATTTATTTTAAAAGATACACTTTTTTATGAAACATTAACTATATTCATTGGTAAAGTACATAAAATTAATAAAAGTACAAATTGAGATATATAATTTGAAGGCATAAATAACATAAATTATATTGACATTATAGATATACCAATTTATCAATATTATGGTTCTATTATAAAAAAATGATTTGATATGAAGAAAAAAATGTTAATATATGCTATAATTATATGTGATTGTGTATAAATTCCATGCATATTTATAGGAATTTGAAAAGTAAGAAGAAAGAGCAAAAAGATATGAATATAATATTACTTTCTGGTGGATCCGGGACGAGACTTTGGCCATTATCTAACGAAGTGAGATCAAAGCAGTTCCTTAAAATTTTTAAAAAAGAAGATGGTACGTATGAGTCTATGGTGGAAAGAGTCTATCGATATATTAAGGACGTTGATAAAGACCTTAGGGTTTTGATTGCGACTTCTGAGTCGCAGGTTTCACAAATTAGAGAAGCTCTTGGCGACAATATAAATATTTCGATTGAGCCATGTCGTAGAGACACATTCCCAGCAATAGCTCTTGCATGTTCGAAACTTGTAAAAAATGGAATCAATGAAAACGAAAGTGTAGTGATATCACCAGTTGATCCATATGTAGATAAAGATTACTTTGAAAAGTTTAAGATTGTCATTGACAATTCAGATAGAGCCAATATAACTCTTATGGGAATAAAACCAACATATCCAAGTGCAAAATATGGCTACATAATTCCTAAAGATAATGCAAAGCATAATAACAAAAATATAAAACGCAGTGAAGAGTGCTGCGAACTAGAACTATTAGAGGTTGATCACTTTGTTGAAAAACCAAATGAAATTGATGCAGAAAAACTTATTGCAAATGGTGCATTATGGAATAGTGGGGTATATTGCTTTAAGATAAAATATATACTTGATAAAGCAAATGCTATATTAGGCTATAATTCATATGATGATTTATATAAGAATTATGAAAGCTTAAAAAAGATAAGTATAGATTATGCAGTTGCTGAAAATGAAAAATCTATACAAGTTTTGCCATATTGTGGTGAATGGAAAGATCTTGGCACTTGGAATACACTAACTGAGGCTATGAATGAAAGCACAAGCGGCAATGCATCTACGTATGATTGTACTAATACACATGTAATAAATGAATTATCATTGCCATTAATTGCGATTGGCATAGATAATGCTGTAATTGCTGCTACTCCTGATGGTATACTTGTTTCTGATAAGATGAAATCACAAAAAGTTAAAGAATTGGTAAAAAGCTCAAGACCAATGTATGAAAGAAGAACGTGGGGGGAATACAAAGTACTAGATTATAAAGTAAATCCCAATGGCAAAAATTTTTTGACAAAGGAATTAATTATTAAGCCTGGTGAACATATAAGTTATCAATTACATCATCATCGTATGGAGGTATGGACTATAGTATCAGGTGATGGTGTAATAATAATTGATGACGAAATTCGGAGAGTAGCTTATGGCGACAACATTGAGATAAAGGAAAATGTGAAGCACGGAATAAAAGCAAAAAAAGAACTTCACATCATTGAAGTTCAAATTGGTGATGAACTGACTGAAAGTGATATAATAAGGTTTGATTATAATTGGGAGAGAGTATGAAGAAAGCTTTAATAACAGGCGTAACTGGACAAGACGGATCGTTTCTTTCGGAATTTTTGCTTGATAAGGGATATGATGTGTATGGCATAATCCGAAGATCAAGTGTAGACTTTAGAGAAAGAATAGCTCATCTAGAAGGCCATAATAATTTCCATTTAAAGTATGGTGATTTATCAGATTCTATGAGTATAATTAAAATAATACAAGACATAAAGCCAGATGAAATATATAATCTTGCGGCTCAGAGTCATGTACAAGTAAGTTTTGATGTACCAGAGTATACAGCTGATGTAGATGCAGTTGGTATACTTCGTGTATTAGAGGCAGTACGAATTTGCGGAATTGATAAAACATGCCGTATATATCAAGCATCAACATCAGAATTATATGGGAGAGTTGAAGAAGTCCCGCAAAGTGAAACTACGCCATTTCATCCATATAGTCCTTATGCAGTAGCAAAACAATATGCATATTGGATAGTTAAAGAATATAGAGATGCATATGGTATGTTTTGTTCCAATGGGATACTTTTTAATCATGAGTCTGAAAGAAGAGGAGAAACATTTGTCACTAGAAAAATTACTCTTGCTGCAGCGAGAATTGCAAGTGGACTCCAAGAAAAACTTTATCTTGGCAATTTAGATTCTCTTCGTGACTGGGGCTATGCAAAAGATTATGTAGAGTGTATGTGGTTAATTCTTCAAAATGATCAACCAGACGATTTTGTGATAGCTACTGGGATTCAACACACTGTAAGAGATTTTGCGACATTGGCGTTTAAGTATGTGGGTATTGATTTAGAGTGGAAAGGACATGGTGTAGAAGAAAAGGGAATAGATAAAAAAACTGGTAAAGTTATAATAGAAGTATCAAAAGATTTTTATAGACCGACAGATGTGGTAAATCTTTTGGGTGATCCAACGAAAGCGAAGGATATTCTTAATTGGAATCCAAGCAAAACTTCATTTGAAGAACTTGTTAAAATTATGGTTGATAGTGATATACAAAAAGTTAAAATTGAAAGAGAAAATGAGCGATTAAAAATTAATCTTGTAGAATATCTTGAGAAAGGTATGCTAAAATGATATGATGGATAAGAATTCTAAAATTTATGTTGCTGGTCATAATGGAATGGTGGGATCAGCAATAGTTCGCGAACTAAAAATAAAAGGTTATGATAATATAGTTTTAAGATCACATAAGGAACTTGATTTGACAAGACAAAATGATGTGGAAAGATTTTTTGAGTTAGAAAAGCCAGAATATGTTTTTCTGGCTGCGGCAAAGGTTGGTGGCATAGGGGCAAATAGCGCTGCTCTTGCAGATTTTATGTATGATAATATGATACTTGAAATGAATGTAATACGTGCAGCATGGATTAATGGTTGCAAAAAACTTGAATTTCTTGGATCATCATGTATATACCCAAGGATGGCTCCTCAACCAATTAAAGAAGAATATCTTTTGACAGGTGCACTTGAAAAAACAAATGAAGCGTATGCATTAGCGAAAATATCAGGGCTTAAGTATTGTGAATATCTAAACACTCAATATGGAACTAATTATATATCAGTTATGCCGACAAATTTGTATGGACCGAATGATAACTATGATCCTAAAAGAAGCCATGTACTTCCAGCACTTATTAGAAGATTTCATGAAGCGAAGATTAAAGGATTGAAAGAAGTTATCTGTTGGGGAGATGGGACACCACTTCGTGAATTCTTATATGTTGATGATCTCGCAGAACTATGTGTTTTTCTTATGAATAATTATAGTGGCAATGAAACAGTAAATGCTGGAACGGGAAAGGAAATATCAATAAAAGAACTGGCAGAACTTATAGCAAAAATAGTAGGTTATACTGGAATTGTAAAATGGGATACAAGCAAACCAAATGGGACTCCACGAAAATTACTTGATGTATCAAAAGCAGAGAGCCTTGGATGGAAGTATAAAATAAGCCTTAGTGATGGGATTAAGAAAGCATATGAAGACTTTTTGATGAGAGAAGTGTAAAAGTGAATTATATATTGTTGGCGAGTGCTGTAATAAAGGACATTTAGTACTTCCAAAAGTAGTACGATATGTACAGTTTATGATAAAATTTCAGAAAATGATATGAAAAGATTATGAAAAAGAAATTGTTAATATATGCACATTATTACTATCCAGATGCAGCGTCTACAGGGCAGATACTTCAAGATCTAGCTGAAGGATTGCTTGATAGCTTTGACGTTTCTGTTATATGTACTATCCCTTCTTATTCTGGTAAAATTATAGAACACTATAAATCAAAGGATTATTATATTGAAGAGATTAATGGTGTCAAAGTATATAGGGTACATGTACCTGAGTTCAACAAGGCTTCAAAAATATCACGAATAATAAATTTGGCTGAATACTATATAAATGCTAAAAAAATAACTAAAAAAATAGGATATCATGATTATATTTTAGCAGTTTCTCAGCCACCATTTTTAGGTGGCTTGCTTGGATTATATGGCAAAAATAAAATTAACAATGGCACTAACAAACCTAAATTGATATATCAAATTCAAGATTTTAATCCAGAACAAATTGAGGCGGTAGGCTACTTTAAAAATAAGATTATTATAGAATTTTTAAAATTTCTGGATAAGAATACGTGCAAAAAAGCTGATTTGATAATTACAGTTGGCAGAGATTTGGTTGAAACCTTAAAAAGACGTTTTAATTATAATGATATTCCGAAATATGTTATGATAAATAATTGGATAAATGATAAAGAAGTTTTTCCATTACCAATCGATGATGAAAATGTAAAAAAATTTAAAAAAGAGTATGGCTTGGATAATAAATACATAATAATGTATAGCGGAAATATTGGGTTATATTATGACCTTGATGGATTATTTAAGGTTATAGAAAAGTTTAAAAACGTTAAAACAAAAAATAATAGGGATGTACTTTTTGCATTTGTTGGCGGTGGGTCATTTTTGGATATATTAAAAAAATATCAGATAGAACATGACATGAATAATGTAGTTTTTATACCATATCAAGAGAAAAATAGGCTGGTTTATAGTTTAAATGCGGCAGATGTTCATTTGTGCGTAAATTCAAAAGGCATAAAGGGCGTCTCTGTTCCATCAAAACTGTATGGTATAATGGCTGTAGCTAAGCCAGTTTTGGGTATCATGGAAGATGGATCTGAGGGATCCTATGTAATCAAAGAAGCAAATTGTGGCATATTATGCGAACCTATGGATTATGACGCTATAGAAAAGAATATTAAGTTTTTGATTGATAATGAAAATAGCGATTCTATAATTAATATGGGGAAAAATGGTCGGAGATATCTAGATAAATGTTTAAGAATGGATTTATCAATTAATAAATATAATGATGCATTACTAAGTTTATAGGAGAATAATGAACGTTCAGTTATTATCTATTGTTATTTTAACATACAATGAAGAGAACAATATAAGAGATTGTTTAGAATCCTGCATACAATATGCAGATAAAGTTTTTGTTATAGATAATTATAGCACTGATAATACAGTGAGTATTGCTAGTGAGTATAAGGTAGAGGTATTCCAAGATGAAAGGTTACCACGAGATAGAATCAAATGGATTCTTGAAAGTGGTATTATTAAAACTAAATGGGTTTTATTTATTGATGCTGATGAGAGAATGACAAAAGAATCAGGCAATGAATTAATTGAAAAATGTGAAAAATATGCTAATGATGATAGCGTAAATGGAATAGTAGTGAGATATAAACTTAACTTTATGGGAAAGGACTTGTGCCATGGTGGGTTTTATCCACTTTGCAAGCTTAGAGCATTTAAGGTTGGAACAGCATACTATGAGACGGCAGAAGTTGATGAACACTATGTCCTTAAGAGCGGTAAAATGGTATATATGAAAAATGATTTTTTGCATTATGATTACAAAGATCTTAAATGCTGGATAGATAAGCATACCATCTATGCGCAAAGGGCAGCAATGGATTTTATCAATAAAAAAAGTGGCAATGAAAAAATTAATTATCAGGGACTTGAGTTTTTTGCAAAAATAAAAAGATTTGTTAAATATAATATATACTATAATTTACCAGCTGGTTTTAGAGCATGGACATTTTATAAATATTGTTATTATATAAGACTTGGCTTTTTAGATGGGAGAGAAGGCAAGATATATGCTTTTTTGCATTCATATTGGTATCGATATTTGGTAGACATATTTATTTATAACAAAGAATATGCAAGACAATGAACTATAATGTAAAGCCTTGTGAAATAATATAATTTACGCTATGTTTAAAAAGTTTATTGATTCAAATTTTATAAAAGATGAATATGTTGATCCTAATGATAAATATATTGTATTTGTTTTGTCGAATACATATTCTTTATTTAATGCAATATATTATGCGATTAAACTACCAGAGTATAAATGTGTATTAATATGGGATAAAAGCAATATTGTTGATTTTGATTTTGATTTTGCAAAAAAGTATTTTTATAAGTATTTTTTCATTAAAGGCGTAAGAGACAAGAGTATTTTTTCAAGATGGGCATTAAAAGTAAATTATATAGGCTATTTTCATAAATTTAGCAAGCCGTTTATATTTTTAAATAAACTTTCAAATTTTAAAATAGTAATTTTCAATGATCGTGATTGCATAACTCAGGTAATACTAAATGATTTTGGAAAAAACAATAGAGTATATATGTGCGAAGAAGGGGCTGGCATATATAGTTTGGATAATAATGAAAATAACTTTTCATTAAAAAGATTATTATCAAAAATATTAATTGGAGTGTCATATAAGAATACTTATTTAGGAAGTAGTAAAACAATTGATTATCTATTAGCGAAAGAACCTGAAAGAATCCCATCTATAAAAGTAGAAAATAGAAAGTTAATTAAAGCAAACAATCCATTCATTGATATTGGTTTTTTAGAATTAATGACTCAAAGTTTAAATATAAATGACATAGTGAAAATAGACAATATTTATAAGTATATTTTGTATTTAGGTAGTCCAATTTCGGAACTTGGGTATTCTGAAAATAAGGAAATTGATTTTATAAATATCATATTAAATTATCTTTCTGATGATGAAAAACTGCTTATAAAATTGCATCCTAGAGAGAATAGAAATAAATATAAAGGATTAACCAATAATAACAAAGTAGATTTTTTGAATTTAAAGGCTTTAAACTGGATTCCAATTGAATTAATTGCACATTTAATTAATCCGCAGTGTGTTATATCGGTTCTATCAGCGGCAGTATATAATTTGTATTCAAATGGATTATCATCTCGTTTTATATATCTTTGTAAGTTGTGGAATATTGATAGTGGCTTTATCGAGACATTTATAAATAATAAGCAATATATGAACACGAATATATATATTTTGAATGATATAAATGAATTTAAAGATATTAAAATGAAAGAAATAATACCAAATGAATCTATTACAAAATATAACGAAGATTATGATTTATATTTATTATCAGAATAGATATTAATTTAGTTTAATATAAGAATATTATTTTGTTTTTTTAATACTTAACCTTATGAAGGATGGAAAATGATGAAAGTTTTTATTACTGGAGCAGGTGGTTTTATACCAAGCCATGTTGTAGAAAAGTTTGTTGAGAAAGGATACCAAGTTAAAGCATTGGTTCATTATAATTCAATGAATAATTGGGGATGGCTTGATAGCGTTGATTCGAGTATAATGAAAAATGTAGAGGTTCTTGCTGGTGATGTTAGAGACCCTAACGGCATAAGGGTTGCTATGAAGGGTTGTGATGCTGTAGTGCATATGGCAGCCTTAATCGCCATACCTTATAGTTATTATTCCCCAGATTCCTACATTGAAACTAATATTAAAGGTACACTGAATATTTTACAGGCGGCAAGAGATTTGATGCCTAAGAGAGTGATAGTAACATCAACTTCAGAAGTTTATGGAACTGCAAAATATGTTCCTATTGATGAAAACCACCCGTATCAAGGCCAATCGCCATATAGTGCCACGAAAATTGGAGCTGATAGACTAGCTGAAAGCTTTTATAAAAGCTTCGATTTGCCAATTACAATTGTTAGACCTTTTAATACTTTTGGACCAAGACAGTCAGCTAGAGCAATTATACCAACCATCATTACACAGTTATTGGCTGGGAAAAAAGAAATTAAACTTGGTAGTTTGACACCAACTAGAGACTTTAATTATGTAAAAGATACAGCAAATGGGTTTATTTCAATTCTTGAATCTGATAAAACTATTGGTGAAGAAATTAATATTAGTACGCAAAGTGAGATTTCAATTGGTGACGTAGCTAAAACAATTATAGATTTAATAAATCCAAATGCTAAAATTATTTCTGATGAAGAAAGAATTAGACCAGATAAGAGTGAAGTTAATAGACTACTAGGATCTAATGAAAAACTAAAGAAACTAACAAAGTGGGTTCAAGAGTATACCTTTAAAGATGGTATAAATGAAACTATTAAGTGGTTTAAAAATAACTATAAATTGTATAAATCTGATATATATAATATTTAAGGTGCATTATGTATAATATTTGTTTAATTGGATTCGGTAATATTGGCAAAAGACATTTTGAAGCTTTACTTAAATTAGATTTGGATGTAAAAATATATATAATCGATATATTTGAAGCAGCGTTTAATGATATTGGCAATTATGACATTAAATCAAATATTACTGTTGAACATTCAATAGACTATAACTTTTTGCCAGATGAGATAGATTTGGCTATAATTGCGACCTCATCTAGTACACGAAGAGTCTGTTTTGAAAGCTTAATTGGTAGGTCAAAAGTTAAGAACATAATTTTTGAAAAGGTGCTGTTCCAGACCACTGATGATTATGATAAGGTTGAAAGATCTTTAATTAGTAATAGTATCAATGCATATGTTAACTGCAATAGACGATACATGCAATCATATATTGATTTTAAGGACAAATTGTCAAGTGAGAATATAAAAAAGATTACTATAAGTGGAGGAAACTGGGGACTTGGATGTAATGGAATACATATGATAGACCTAATAAGCTATTTGCTAAATGATAAAGAATTATATATCTACCAATGTAATCTTGAAAAAATGGTTGACAGTAAGCGTAAAGGATTTAAAGAGTTCTATGGGAAAATCGTTGGCGAAACAAAAGATAATTCTACTAGTTTTGAAATATCGTGTGACAAATCTCAAGATAATTTAAAAATCCAAATTGAGTGTGAAAATGCTATATATACTGTATGTGAAAAAGATAGTATGATAGTTTGTGCTAATTTAAATAATAAAATTGTTGATGCTGCATTTCATATTGAATTTGTAAGTACTATAACAACAAAAGCGGCATATGATATTTTAAAAAACAACATGTGTTTACTTACTACTTTTACAAAATCAAAAGAATTGCATTTAATGTTTATAAAAGGTTTTATTGATTATTATGAGAACCTTGGAGGAGCAAAAGGAATATGCCCGATAACATAAAAGTTCTTATCGTTGGTGCAGGCTATATGGGAAGAGAATATGCAAAAGTGCTTAAAGCACTCAACATTAGTTTTGATGTGTTTACTAGAACGAAAAAAACAGCTAACATATTTGAAAAAGAAATTGGAGTTAAACCAATTGTTGATGATCTAGATGGTTGTTTAAACAACAATTCCTGTAATTATTCTCATGTAATCAATTGTGTAAATGTTGAATCACTAGCTGCGATAACGAAAACTATCATTGAGAGCAATGTGCTTAATATATTAGTTGAAAAACCTGTCGGTATTAGTTATGAATCGGTCAAGAAGGTGTATGAGTATGCAAAAAAGTTTAATGCTAATGTTTTTGTTGGATATAATAGGAGGTATTATTCATCTTCAATAAGAGCACAAGAAATAGTAAATGATGATGGTGGACTATTGAGTGTTAATTTTGAATTTACAGAATGGAAAAACAAAATAGATTTTTCCAAGTACTCTAAAGATGTTGAAGAAAAGTGGTTAATTGCAAATTCATCACATGTAATTGATTTAGCATTCTATTTTGCAGGAGAACCAGAAAAGTTTCATTTTTATTCAGGACATAACATAGAACCATCAAAAGATATTTTTGTTGGGAGTGGTATTACTACAAATGGTGTGTATTTTAATTATTTTGCAAATTGGGATGCTCCTGGTAGGTGGGGAGTGGAATTGCTTACAAATAAACATAGATTGTATTTAAGACCAATGGAAAAGTTATTTATTCAAAATATCAACAGTGTTGACATAACTGAAGTTAAAATCAATGATGAACTTGATTTAGATTATAAACCTGGAATATATAACGAAGTGAAAGACTTTTTGTCTCCAGCACCATCTAATCGACTTAAAACAATTGATGATCAAGTTACTAGTTTAAAATATTATTTTGAAATCTTAAATGGCAAATAAAGATTTAAAAATTAAATCAATATCTACCAATTATTTCTTATACAATTTTAGGACGATTATTGACATACTTATACCGTTAATTATTTTTCCTTATATCACTAGAATACTCGGACCGGAAAATTTAGGAAAAGTGAGTTTTGCTGAATCGATAATGGGATACTTTTTGATATTTTCTCAATTGGGTATTCCGGCATTTGGTGTACGAGAGATTGCTAGAGTTCGTGATGATGTTAATGAAAGATCACGAGTATTTTGGGAATTGTCATTATTTTTGCTAATCACTACTCTAATTTCAATTATAGCTTATTTTATCTTGATATTATACACTCCTAAATTCAATTTAAATTTATTACTATATTTAGTAATACTGCCAAATTTATTTTTTACTAATTTTAATTATGAGTGGTTTTATACTGGCATTGAAGATCAAGTTTTTATTACTGTTCGTTATATAATTGTAAAAGTTTTACAATGCTTACTGATTTTTACTTTGATAAAGGATAGTAATCAATATGTTCTATATGCAGCAATACTTGTAGGGATGAATAGCATTTCTGCATTGTTCAATATATTTCACATTCATAAATTCATAATTAGAGTACCATTCATTCATCTAAAGTTTAATAGACACTTAAAGTATATTTTTGCAATTTTTGCATCTGCTGTTGGAATACAGATTAACAGAGTATTAGATATAACAATGATTGGTGTCATGATGGATGATGCTAGCGTTTCGCTTTACGTAGTTGCTAATAGGATTGTCATGATTATAAGATCTTTAATTTTAGGAATTGTTTTTGCTGTAAACCCTAGAGTCGAAAATGTTTTTAAATCTGGAGAGACTAATTTGTATAAAAAATTTATTAATTATAGTTTACATTATATGTTACTGCTTTCTATTCCAGCTACAGCTGCCATTTTAGTTATGGCTCCTGAGATAATTTTTGTTATTGCTGGAAATCAATATTTTGGATCAATACTTGCTATGAGATTGCTATCTCCAATAATGATTATTGTTGGTATTTCAAACATTATTGTCAGCTTAATTCTATATCCTCATCGTGATGAAGATAAATATACAATAGTTGTTGCAATATCATCAGTTGCAAATTTTATATTTAACTTTTTAATGATACCAATTATAGGTTATTATGGCGCCATAATTGGAACAGTAATTGCAGAATTTTTGGCATTTTGCTTATCGACTTATTTTGCAAAAAGATATTTGAAAGAAGGCATAATTGAACTTATCTATGCGGAGTTAATAAAATATATTGTTTCAACTATTCTAATGGTATTCTTTTTGTTGGTGTTAAAAAAAAATATCGCTAACTATCATTGCTTATTAATAATTTCCGTCATGGCGGGCATATTTATTTATGCAGTTTCGTTATTGCTATTAAGATCCAAATTTGCGGTGATTTTATTACATAAAGGTAAAAATATGCTTAATCAAAATAATTCAAGAGGCAATTATGACAAATAAACAATTAATTACCTGTGATATTGATGGTATTTTAACAAATTATCCTAAATGCTGGCTTGATTATATTAATATCAAAAGTGGAAAACAATATAACAGTGTTGACGAAGCTAAACTTGGAGAAAAAAATTATAGAAATATTAAAGATAGCTATAGAGATAGTGATTATAAAGCCAATCTAAGAATTAATAGCCATAATAAGTATGTAATCAATGAGCTTTCAAAAACATATGATATTATATTTACAACGTCACGCCCGATATTAGATAAAAAATATCCAAATTTATATAACCTTACATATAATTGGCTAAAGAATAATGGATTGGTTTTTAAGGATTTAATTTATAAAGACATTGATGGGAATTTTTTGAAAGGTTTAAATGTTGCATTTCATATTGATGATGAAGCGAAATATTGTAATGTTGTTGCCAACCATTTCAATACAAATAATAATAAGGTCAATACACAAGTATATTTGTTGAACGATAACATTTTAAATGGCGAATTTGTTGATTCCAAAGTTATAGTTATAAATGATTTAATTGAATTGTTAAATGTACCTTTTTTTAGTGTTTGTATTCCAGCAACAAATAGGGGCAGCACAATTTATAGAGCTTTAGAATCAGTATCGCGACAAAAGTATCGTAATTTTGAAGTGGTAATAGTCGATTGTTTAAGTGATGATAATACTGTAAGCGAAATAGAACACTTCTTTTTAAGCAGCCAATATAAATTAAATAGTTTTAAATATAGTTTTATAAAATTAGACTCTAAGCCTAAAGGAACAAGCGACTGGAATGAACCAGTCAAACGAGCGAAAGGTTTGTTTGTGGCTATGCTTGAGGGTGATGATTACTGGGAACAAAATCATTTATTAAATGCCTATACAGCTATCCATAAAAATAATAATATTGGTGTTTATGGTTCAAGTAGCAATAAAGGTATAAGAGATTTTGTTGGATTGCTTGACTCATCTAAAGCAAAAGAGTATTGTTATTTGCTAAAAGGAGGAGTGGCCCCGCCTTCTGAATCGATATTTATACGAACTAATAGTAACGGCAATCAATATTTATATAAGTCAGATAATTATGATTATTCACCAGAAATTGCTTTGTACATGGATATTGTACTAGATGGTTATGATTTATATTATACCAAAGAAGAAGATGTATTTAGAGAACCTAGTGCTAATGTCAATAACATGAAGACATGGTATTATTTTTCTAATAGATTTATATTTATAAGAGAGTATAGTAGTTTTTTTTCATCATTAATAGTTTTAAAAAGTAAGATTTACAATTGTTTTGTAACGATGAATTGGGCTTTTCGAACTAAATCAATTTTTCGAATTTTGAGTTTTATAAAACAATTGCTTAAAGAGGTTGGAATACTGGTGTTGATTTTGGTTTTGCCGTTTTCATTAATGTATGTAATGCTAGCATCAATTCATCATAGATTATTAGCGCATGAATAAGGATATAATATTATCTCTAATTACAATCTCTAATTACAATGTATGTATATATTGAAAATGTCTATAGTTTTTAGTATAATAACGGATGTGGGATTATCCACATCTATTTTTGTTGTAAATCATGAATAAGTTTATACCACTTTCAATCCCGAATTTTATTGGGAATGAGAAAAAATATGTAAACGAAGCACTTAATGAGGGGTGGGTATCTACTGGTGGTGCTTATATAACTAAATTTGAAGAGGATTTAGCTAGCTATTTGAATGTAGAAAAAGTGGTATGTTGCCAAAGCGGTACCTCTGCCTTGCACTTATCATTAATTGAGTGTGGAGTAAGGACAGATGATTTAGTTTTAGTTCCGACTGTTACTTTTATTGCTGCTGTTAACCCGGTTAAGTATATGAATGCTGATCCTATATTCATTGACTGTGATGATAGTTTATGCATGGATCCGGATAAACTGGAAGAGTTTTGTGCGAATGAATGTAGATTAATTGAAAATAAACTAATTCATAATCTTACTGGCAAGCATGTTAAAGCAATAATAATTGTTCATGTTTTTGGCAATATAGCAGAGATGGATAAGATTATGTCTATTGCCAATAAGTATAATTTAAGAGTTGTAGAAGATGCAACGGAAGCACTTGGCACAAAATATACTGATGGGAAATATAAAGGTAAGATGGCAGGAACTATTGGTGACTTTGGGGCTTTATCTTTTAATGGCAATAAAATTATTACTACAGGTGGCGGTGGAGCAGTGCTCGCTCGAGATCCTAAAGCTGCAATGCATATGAAGTTTTTATCAACTCAGGCAAAAACTGATCCGCATTATTATAGGCATGATGAAGTTGGATATAATTATAGGATGACTAATCTCCAAGCTGCACTTGGAGTTGCTCAACTTGAACATTTGAATGAATTTATAGAAAATAAAAATCGATTTTATGATATATATAAGAAAGAGTTTAGCTCATTTGAATATGGAAGAATTTTGAGATTTAGAGATGGAACACATTCAAATAAATGGTTTATCTCATTACTTGTTGATATAGACAAAATGGATTGCGAATTAAAAGTTTTGATAGAAGATATAAAGAAAAAAGGCGTTGAAACTAGACCTATATGGGGATTAATCCATATGCAGAAACCATATATTGATTGTATAGCATATAAAATAGATAAAGCTTTATATTATTATAAAAGGGTTATCAATATTCCATCTTCAACTCAGCTTGCTAATGAAGATATAGTATTGGCATCAGAATTAATAAAAGAAACAATAATGGAGCATGTTAAGTAATGAACGATTATTATAAGAATTATTTAATTACTGAAGATGTTAAAGTAATTGATGCAATGAAAAAACTTTCCGAAATCGGAAGTAAAATTCTATTTATACATGATAATTTTGTTCTAAAAGCTTCTATTTCTGATGGTGATATTAGGCGATATATTTTAAAGTCTGGTGATTTAAACGAAAATGTCATTAAAGCTGCAAATCACTCTCCGAAGTATCTAATAAATGTAAATTATAAAGATGCTGAAAAGTTTATGAGGCAAAATTTGATTGAAGCTGTCCCTATACTAAATGATAACAACACTATAACTAACATCTATTTTTTAAATAACAACTATATTGAAAGACACTTTAAAAAAATTGATGTTCCTGTGGTTATGATGGCTGGAGGCAAAGGTACACGACTATACCCATATACTAAAGTTTTGCCCAAGCCATTGATTCCAGTTGGTGATATTCCAATAGCCGAAAGGATTATAAATCAATTTTATAATGGAGGCTGTAAAAATTTCTATTTAATTGTGAATCATATGAAAAATATGATTAAATCATATTTCAACGATATTGATAAGCCATATAATATTCAATTTTTAGATGAATATGAGCCACTTGGGACAGGTGGAGGACTTATATATTTAAAAGGTTTAATTAATAGCACTTTTATTCTTACTAATTGCGATGTTCTCTTAAATGTTGATTATAGCAATATACTTGAGCATCATAATGATAATAATAATTTAATTACGATGATAGTTGCCGAGCAAAAAATTCAGGTACCATATGGTGTTGTTGAGTTTGATAATAATAATAAAATTACATCAATGAAAGAAAAACCAATTATAAAGTATTATACTAATACTGGATGTTATATTGTTAACCCGAAAGTTTTAGAAGACTTAAATGAAAAAAAATCAGTGGATTTCCCTGATATGATTGATAAATACAGAAATAAAGGAGAGAATATTGGAGTATATACTATATCAGAAGATTCATTTATTGATATGGGGGAACTTGATAAACTTGATGCTGCAAATAATATGTTCTATTGATTATGGAAAAATTAGTAATCATTGGAATCGGTGGTCATGCAAATTCGGTCATTGATTCCATAAAACAGAATAGTGAATATGAGATTGTCGGTTATGTAGATAAAGAAATGAAAGAGACTATATATAATTTTGAATATCTGGGAAGTGATGATAATCTTGAAACAATATATAAGAAAGGCGTGAAGAACGCTTTTATTTGTATTGGGTTTCTTGGCGATAATGATTTGAGAAATAAAATTTATGATAATCTTATATCAATTGGTTACAACGTACCTACCATTATAGACAAGACAGCAATTCTGGCTGACAATTGTAAAATTGGCGAAGGAACTTTTGTAGGTAAGGGCTCTATTATTAATAGTAATGCTAATATAGGCAAGATGTGCATAATCAATACTGGCGCCATAGTTGAACATGATTGTTTTATTGGCGATTATAGTCATATAGCTATTTCGACTTGCTTATGTGGTGGAGTGAAGGTTGGAAAAAATTCATTTATAGGAGCAAATTCAACAATAATTCAATGCATACACATAGGGAATAATGTCACAATTGGCGCTGGAATGACAATAATAAGCGATATAAGTGATAATAAAAGAATTACATTAAATTCAATTAAAAAATAATGGATAGCAGAGTCTTAATAATTGCAGAAGCTGGTGTAAATCATAATGGCAGTATTGATATTGCTAAAAAAATGGTTACACTAGCTAAAGAAGCCGGAGCGGATATAATAAAGTTTCAAACTTTAAATGCTAATGAATTAGTGTCAAAGCATGCAATGAAAGCTAATTATCAGATTAGTAACACTGACAATGGAACTCAACTTGATATGCTTAAAAACTTATCTTTAAGTAATGATGAGTTTATAGTGCTTAAAGATTATTGTAATAAATGTGGAATAACTTTTTTGTCTTCACCTTTTGATATAGAAAGTATAGAATTTTTATATTCAATAGATATACCTTTTTGGAAAATACCATCAGGTGAAATTACAAATTATCCATATTTAGTAAAAATAGCTGGCACTCATAAAGATATAATAATGTCTACAGGCATGTCTGAGATTTCTGAGATAGGGGATGCTATAAAAGTTTTGAAAGAAAATGGCGCTGGTAAAATTAGTTTATTACATTGCAATACTGAATATCCAACACCATATGCAGATGTGAATCTTAAAGCAATGCTTACTTTAAAAGAAAAGTTTAATTTAGATGTTGGTTATTCAGATCATACATTAGGCATAGAAGTGCCAATCGCAGCTGTTGCAATGGGGGCAAAGATTATTGAGAAACATTTTACAATTGATAAGAATATGTTAGGACCTGATCATAAGGCAAGTCTTGAGCCTAACGAATTAAAAAAAATGATTGAATGTATAAGAAATATTGAGAGTGCTTTTGGAGATGGAATTAAGAAAGTAACAAATTCCGAGAGAAAAAATATAAATGCTGCTCGAAAAAGCATTATAGCAAAAAAGAATATAAAAAAAGGCGAAGTGTTTTCTGTTAATAATATAACAACGAAAAGACCTGGAAATGGGTTATCACCAATGTTATGGAATGAAGTTATGGGTAAAGTATCAAAAAAAGATTTTAATGAGGATGATTTTATTGAAATATGATTAAAGTTGGAATTATAACTTCGTCAAGAGCTGAATATGGTTTATTAAAACCAGTGTATTTAGAATTTAAAAAGAGAAAAAATATAAATGTAAAGTTAATAGTTACTGGGACACATATTTCAAAAAAATATGGTTATACTATAAATGAGATTAAAAATGATGATATATCAATAGATAAATGCATTAATAATATATCTAATTCTAAAAATGATATGTCTGATATATTCTCAAAAACTGTATTGCAATTTAATAAGTACTTTAAATATAATAATTTCGACACTATAGTTATACTTGGCGATAGATATGAAATACTTGGAATTGCCATTGCCTGTATATTTAATAGTATCCCGATTTGCCATATAAATGGTGGTGAAGCAACATTAGGTGCTATTGATGAAGCAATTAGACATAGTATATCAAAAATGAGTTATCTTCATTTTACTTCTTGTGATGAATATCGTAAAAGAGTTATACAACTTGGTGAGAGCCCAAATAGAGTTTATAATGTTGGAAGTCTTGGGGTAGAAAATGTTACTAAGGAAAAGTTATTTTCTAAAAGTGAATTATGCAAGCTTCTTAATATTAATCTCGATAAGTATCTCGTTGTAACTTATCATCCAGAGACGCTAAAGAATAATGTCATAAAAGATTTTAGAGAATTACTTAATTCGTTAACTAAGTTTAATGATTATCAAGTTATTTTCACCAAGTCAAATGCAGATAAAGGTGGTTTGACCATAAATAAAATGATTGATGATTATGTTAAAAACCATAAAAATGCATATTCGTTTTTTTCTTTAGGCGTAAAAAAGTATTTAAGTTTAGTTAAGCATTCCACAGTAGTTATAGGCAATTCATCAAGTGGTGTTATTGAGGTACCAGCATTATGCATACCGACTGTAAATATAGGTGACAGACAGAAAGGAAGAATAAGAGTAAATTCGATTATTGATTGCAAATGCAATTCAAAAAATATTATTTCTGCTATTAAAAAAGCAATGAGAATTAGTGGAATGATCAATCTTAAAGATTATAAACTTTATAAAAAAGGCACATCAAAAAATATTGTCAAAATTATTTCAAATGTATTTAATAAAAGAATTAGTTTAATGAAAAAATTTTATGATATAAAGGTTTAAGATGAATGTTTTAGTTGTTGGACTTGGTTCGATGGGAAAAAGAAGAATCAGGTTGATTAAAAAAAATGCAAATAATGTAAATATTGCTGGAATAGATAGTGATCCGATTCGTAGGAAGGAGTGCGAAGAACGATTCGGTATAGAAACTTTTGATGCAATAGCAAATGTCAAGTATAAAATTGATTCTGTTTTTGTGTGCACATCACCTCTATCACATGCTAATATTATTACTGAATGCTTAAATAATGGATGGCATATTTTTTCTGAGATAAACCTTGTAAATGATGGGTATGAGAAGAATATTAAACTCGCCAAAGAAAAAGGTAAGGTTTTGTTCTTATCATCTACACCATTTTATAAAAAAGAAATGCAAAAAATTAAAGAAATATTTTCGCCAGTATCAAAGTCTAATTATATATATCATATAGGTCAGTATTTACCTGATTGGCATCCATGGGAGTCGTATAATAATTACTTTGTAAAAGACAAACGCACTAATGGATGCAGAGAGATTATGGCTATTGAATTTCCTTGGTTAATTGATTTATTTGGCAATATTGATGAATTTAGTGTCGTAAAAGATAAAATTACGAATCTGGATATTAATTATAATGATAATTATATGATCCATTTTAAACATAATAATGGCAATAAAGGTTCTATAATTATTGATGTTGTATCTCCAAAGGCGACTAGGAAACTTGAAATATATTCAGAAGATAAATATGTATCATGGGATGGGACGCCTGAATCACTATATTTTTTTGATAGAATTGCTAAAAAAGGAACAAGGTTTGATTTATATATGAAAGTTGATCATAATGATAATTATAGTGACTTCGTCATTGAAAATGCTTATGAAGAAGAAATTAGGGCATTTTTCAATTGTATAAACGGAGAAAATGTCAGCTTATATTCATTTGAAAAAGATAAAAATATTTTAAATCTGATTGATAAAATAGAAGGTTGATTATGAAGACATTGAATGTATGTTTTGTAGGATATGGGTCAATAGCTAAAAGACATGTTAAAAATCTACTAAGCATTTGCAAGAGTAAAAGTATTGAAGTTAACATTGATTTACTTAGACATCGCTATGATACAAAAGATTCTATAAAACACATTAGAAATGTTTATTTTCATAGATTGCCTAAAGATGCAAGATATGATATTATTTTTGTCACAAACCCGACATCAAAACATTATCAAACGATTAAGGAAAACATCAATAGGACAAAAATGTTTTTTGTTGAGAAGCCGCTCGTATCATATGAATATATATCAAAAATCAAGTCACTAAAAATTAACCCGAATAAGATTTATGTTGCATGTCCAATGCGATATAAAAGGATAATGTCATATGCAAAAAAATATTTTGATAAGAAAAAAATATTATGCGCAAGGATTCTATGCTCAAGCTATTTACCAAAATGGAGAGTAGGAGTTGATTATAAAGAAACATATAGTGCTAGAAAAAAATTGGGAGGTGGAGTAAGGCTAGATTTAATCCATGAGATGGATTATATTAGATATTTATTTGGTGACCCAATAGATATTAAATGTAGTTATGGAAAGTATTCCGATTTATCAATTGACACTGAAGATTTAGCTATCTATATCTTGGAATATAAAGATAAAATTATAGAACTACATCTTGACTATTTTGGGAAAAAGAACCAAAGGAATATTGTTCTATTTACTACTAATGATACAATAAACATTGATTTATTAAAAAACAAAGTTATATTTTATAATCTGAACAAAGTATTAAGTTTTAATGAGAAAAAAAATGATTTATATAAAGAAGAATTATCAACTTTTTTAAAGATTTTTTATAAAAAAGATAAGAATACAAATAATTTATTTAATGCATTAGAAACAGTAGTGTATTCAAAGGGTGCATAGTATGAGAGTCCTTTTTACAATTTGCGGAAGAGCTGGATCGAAAGGCTTAAAAAATAAAAATATTAGCAATTTATTAGGTAAACCTTTGGTTTATTATACTATTTCAGCAATAGATTTATTTGTAAAAAATCAAAAGGTTATCAGTGATTTGCAATATGATATTGCCCTAAACACAGATAGCAAAAAATTAAAAGAAATAGTATCTAGTAATTCTATGCAAAAAGTTGAAATTATAGATAGGAAAGAAGAGCTTGCTGGTGATATTGTTGCGAAAAAAGATGTAATAGCAGATACATATATTCAAATGAAAAAAAATAAATATTGTGAATATGATGTAGTAGTGGATTTAGATATTACATCACCACTTAGAAGAGAAATTGACATAGAAAACCTATTACTAAAATATATTGAATCAAATGTAGATGTTGTTTTTTCTGTTGTAAAGTCACGAAGAAATCCATATTTTAATATGGTTTGTATAAAAGATGGAATTATTAAAAAAGTAATTGACAGTAATTTTACGACAAGGCAACAAGCACCTGAAATATATGATATGAATGCATCATTATATGCATATTCAATAAATTTTTTATTATCAAGTAATAATATTTTAGATGGAAAATCTGATATTATTATTATGAATGATACTATGGTATTGGATTTAGATGATAAGGAAGATTCTGAATATATGAATGTAATTGCTAATTATTTGTTCTTAAATGATAAAATGTATTCAGCGGTGTTTGATAACATTGCTTAATAATCAAGTTAAAAAATATATCTCATTATTATTGGCTTTTTTGTGTCTGATACCTTATTCCCATTTAGCTATATTTAAAAATGGCCTAAAGTTCTTTATCTACTTATATATATATATATATATGCCTGGTAAATTACTTGGAAAAAGAGTATTGAAAATTAACTATGATTTGTGGTTAAGTGTTTTAATTTGGTTTTATTTAGGAGTATTTTTAATCATAGGCGAATATTATATATTATATTGTTTTAATGCTGTTTTTGCTATTAAGATAATACCATTAATATTTTCTTTTATTGAAGTGATTATAACTATTCGTTATAATTGTTTAAACATAGATATCGTTAAGACTTTTTATAATGTGATTGATGACATTATTCTTTTTGAGATAGTTTTTTTAATATTGACTATATCATGTATGTTGTTTACTAATTTTAACTTCCCTTATCAAGATTCATTGTGTTATTCAGATAGGACTTATCAAATATCTCACATTGCAGGTTTCGCAACAAATAATCCATTTATGAGTATGACAGTATATGGCAGTCATTTTAAGTATCATTATTTTTATTATTTGTTTTTGTCGTGTGCAAAAATTATTTTTTCTTATGATGCATATTATTTACTTAATCAACTTGTCGTTACACATATTCCTTTTTTGCTTACAGTTTCGTTGATGAGGCTTTTTAAATTATATTCAAAAAAGCCCATTTTATTATTTGCTTTTATATTTGCAACTATTTTAAGTTTATTTGGATACAAAAGTTGCTATTTTACTATTCATATTTTATCAAATCATAATTCAGTTGGTTTTGCATTACCTTTGTTTATACTGATTTGTATAATAACATATAAGTTTATTAAGAATGATAATAAAATGAATATTAGCTTTTATATATTAATCTGTGCATTGACATTTTTACTAACTGGCATTAAAGCTCCTGCAGGATTATTATTTATTGGTGCTACTATTTTTTATATTTTGTTATTTAATAGACGAAAAAAAAACGTAATTTTGTCCATCCTAATTGCAGCTTCATTTTTTATAACATATTATTTTGTAATATATAATAACATTCAAACTTCTTACTTTGATATTAACAATATATTTGGAAATGTTTCGCTTGCATTTTTTAATGATGCATATAATTCATTAAACAATGACATTTTAAAATGCATATTAAGATTTTTTGCTTTGCCAATGACCTTTTTAAAACATTTTAATATCTTTATTATACCAATAATTTATTTTGCAGCATTAACAATTCGTAATACTTTAAAAAACTCTGAAAACAATTATGAATATTATACAATTATTACTTCTGCTGGTGTATTTGCTGGTTTCGCTATAGCAATGACTGGAAATTCAAACTATTATTTTTTAATGATGGTATTCCCATTTATCGCTTTGCTAACGCTTAGATTTTTTAATATGCTTTCTTTGCCTTGTAAATTCATCTTAAAAATTATCCTTATAGTATTTATCATAGTCTTTGCACCTATGAATTTAATCAATTTATATAACAGCAAAAACACAAATGAAATTAAAGGATTTGTAGCAACTCTTGATGACATTTATAATTATAATAGTTTTAATCACAAAATAAGCAATGACTTTGAAGCATATAATTATATTAAAAATAATACTAGCGTTGATTCGTTAATCGCCACAAATATGCAATTCCAAAATAATAATACTGAAGATTTCCGCATGCATAATCTTGCTGCATTTGGAGAAAGGCATGTTTATCTTGAAGGCTATCAATATGCAGGAATTAATAGCGGATATGCAGATCTTGATAAAAATGTTAATAACAATAAAGTAATTTTTTCAAATATTTCTAATTATGAAAAGTATAATTTGATTAAAGAGTTAGGTATTGATTATATCTTTTTCTATAAAAATATTGGAAACAATTATTTTGATAGAGATTCGTTAAGGTTTATTAAAGAATTTGATAATAATGAAGTATCTATATATAGAGTATTATATTGATTATTTCTTCGATATAATATATAATTATTTTATAAATTTAAATTAGGAGTGTAATTTTGAGATTAATATCCTTTGTGATACCATGCTATGGGTCTGAAAACACGATTTCTAGTGTTGTTAATGATATCATTGCTACGGTCAAAGATGAAGATGAATACGAAATAATTTGCATAAATGATGGTTCAAAAGACAATGTTTATGATGTGTTATTTAAAATTGCAAGAGATAACAAAAAGATTAAAGTAATTAATTTATCAAAAAATTTTGGGCAGCATAATGCAATTATGTGTGGTTTTAGACATGCTAAGGGCGACATTATTGTTTGTCTTGACGATGATGGACAAACTGACCCAACTCAGTGCTATAAATTAATTAATGCATTAGACGATAACACAGATATTGTATTTGCAAAATATATTCACATTCACCAAAATTGGTTTAGAATATTTTGCTCATATATAAATAAATGTATGAGTATATCATTATTAGGGATGCCTAAAAACATTGTAACTAACAGTTATTTTGCGTGCAAAAAGTATATTGTTGAAGAAATAGTTAAGTATAATAACCAATATACTTTTTTAAGTGGATTGCTTTTTAGAACAACTAATTGCGTTAAAAATGTTGAAATTAATCATAAAGATCGAAAACATGGTAATTCTGGATATTCATTTTTTAAATTAATATCACTTTGGATGAATGGTTTTACTGCATTTTCAATTAAACCACTTAGAATCGCATCTATTTTGGGATTTGCCATTGCTTTTATTGGATTTATTTTTGGATCTTATCAAATTATAATGAAGATTATTAATCCGCTGAGACAACTTGGTTATAGTTCGTTAATGTGTGTAATATTATTTATTGGTGGTGCAATAATGATAATACTTGGCTTGATTGGTGAATATGTAGGTAGAATATATATATGTATTAATAATTCACCACAATATGTTATTAAAGAAACGATTAACATTAATGAATAATTTTTTTGAGAATTTTAAATATTATTTTTTATTAATTGCTGCTATTGCTATATATTCAATAACAAGTATTTTTTCAAAACTATCATCGCAGTATACATTTTTATCAAAAGAATATATAGTATTTTTTTTATTAATAATACTTTTTTTAGGATTTTATGCTATACTTTGGCAGCAAATTTTAAAACATATTGATTTATCAGTTGCAATTTCATTTAAACCAATTGTATTAGTGTTTAATACAATTTGGGCATATTTGTTTTTTTTTGAAAAAGTTTTAATTAAAAATATTATTGGTTTGTGCATCATATTAATTGGAGTATCAATAATTGCTTTACACAATGAATAAAACAATATATATACTGCTTTTATTATTTAATGCATTATTATCAGCATTTTCTCAAGTGTTACTAAAAAAGGCTGCTGTGAATAATAATAAAAGTTTATTTTTACAATACATTAATTTAACTGTTATATCAGCATATTTGATTTATGTTATAGTTTTGATGGTCAATATATATGCTATGAGGTTTTTAAGTATTGGCATTGTGACAACATTTTCAGAAACTTTGCCTTTATTATTTACTATATTTGCAAGTAAGCTTTTTTTTAATGAAAGCATTAATACATATAAAGTTATTGGTGCCATTATTGTTGTGATTGGAGTAGTTTTAGTTTTATTATAATATATTATATTATGGAGATGCTATTATGATACCATTTAATATTCCGCCATTTGTTGGTTCGGAACTAGACTATATTAAACAAGCTGTAGAAAAAAGAAAAATATGTGGAGATGGCGATTGGACAAAAAAGTGCAGTACAAAAATAGAAGCAATTACTAATGCAAAAAAATGTCTTTTGACCACTTCTGGTACTCATGCGCTTGATATGAGTGCTCTGCTTTCTAATTTATCAACTGATGATGAGGTAATATTGCCTTCTTTTACTTTCACATCTACTGCAAATGCATTTGCATTAGTTGGAGCTAAGCTAAGATTTGTTGATATACGTCCAGACACTATGAATATTGATGAGAAATTGATTGAAAATGCAATTACGAACAAAACAAAAGTAATATCAGTTGTTCATTATGCTGGTGTTTCGTGTGAGATGGATAGAATAATGTCTATTGCAAAAAAGTATAATTTGATTGTTGTTGAAGATGCTGCGCAAGCAATATTCAGTAAATATAAAGGAAGACCTCTTGGGACCATAGGCAATTATGGTTGTTTATCATTCCATGAAACAAAAAATTTAAGCATGGGTGAAGGGGGCGCTTTACTTCTAACTAATGAGAATGATATTGAAAAAGCAGAGATACTTAGAGAAAAAGGAACTGATAGATCAAAGTTTTTTAGAGGACAAGTAGACAAATACACTTGGCAAGATAAGGGTTCTTCATATTTACCATCAGAATTGAATGCGGCATATCTTTATGCACAGCTTGAAAATTCTGATAGAATTCAAAAATCAAGAATGAATGCATGGCGTACATATAAAAATGAACTTTCTGAGCTTGAACACAAGGGCTATATTGAAATAATGAAAGTTCCAGCTGAATGTGAGCATAATGCTCATATGTTTTATATAAAGTGCAATGATTTACATGAAAGAAGTAAGTTGATTGATTATTTAAAGAAAAACGGAATAAATGCTGTATTCCATTATATACCACTTCATTCTGCACCAGCTGGAAGAAGGTATGGGAAGTTTGTAGGCGAAGATAATTATACAACGAAAGAAAGTGAAAGACTTCTAAGGCTACCTCTTTATTATTCAATTACCAATGAAGATGTGCTTTACATTTGTGATTTAATCACAAAGTTTTATTGTAAATAAAGGAGAGTTAATTTAATGCTAAAACCGCTAATTAATGAATTCGATGAATTGATTGCAACTTTTAAACAAAATATAAAAAAACATATAAAATTTTTTATTTTAATCTATGTAGCCTCAATATTGTTATACCAATTCTTTATCAACAATTTATTAATTAATACATATGACCCAATGGTAAGTGGGACATTTACATGGAGTGCAGGCTGGAATTCGTTACTCGGAAGATATTTTAACTCATTTCTCGTTGTATTGTTCCAAGGGCTTAATGCTGAACCATTAAATACACTAATAGCATTGCTTATAATATGTATAAGCATTCAAATAGTGTTTTGTTTATTTGACGAAGAAAATATTTTCACTGCATTTTTATCAATGTTTATCATTACATCATCATCTAACTATTTAATACTATCACATCGGTATTCGTCAATTGCTGCATGCGTTCAGCTGCTATTTGCTATATTAGCTGTATTTGTTATTGTTAAATTTAAAAATGTATATATAAAAATGTTTCTTTCAACTTTATCGATTATTTTATCTTTAGCATCAGGACAGTACTCAATTGCTCTATCATTGATTATCTTTTTTATGTATGTATTATATTCTTACTTATTTTATAAATTAGATATAAAGACAATAATCAAAATATCACTTCAATTTGTTGTTTCATTTATTTTGGGAATAGTTTTATATAGGATATCTTGGTTGCTATTGTTGAAAGTAGCTAATATGAAGCTTAATGATTATTTTGGAAATAATGAGATTAGTTTAATAAATATTGTTACATCGGTGCCTTATGCTTTTGTTGGATCATTTAAAGCTTTTTATAATTACTTTACGGGAAAGATTTTGCAATTTAATTTCTTTAATGCATATTATGTATATTTTGTTTTTTTTGGAGTTTTTATATTTATTCTTTCTTTTTATGTGTTTAAAATATATAAAAGTATTGTGCAAGTTATTGTTATTGACGCATTAATTGTATTAGCTGTGCCATCAATGCTGGCTTTAACCATTTACTTTACTCCATCGGCAATTTATATTAGGCCACATCAGACAATCCCTTATGTATTTTTTATTCCAATAGTTGCAATTTTTGTAAAAAAAATATTGATTACCAGTCATATTCCAAAAACTATTTTTATCATTTTTTTAATTTCTATTTTGCATGCACAAGTTTTGCAAATGTCTGCAGACTTTGATACTATGTATCGTAGTAAAATTTCTACAACAAATTTTTATAATCTTATATTGAATCGCCTGAACGAAAGAGGACTATTGTCAGCTGATAATATATTATTCTTTGGAAACATCACTAAAAATGATTTATATTACAATCAAGATTATAGTGAAAAGTATACAAAACGTGATAAACGAAATCATAGTTTTATTGTAGGGAACATTGATGGTTCTGAGAATTCTTGGTACACTGATTGTATTAGAGGTTATATTAATAATTATATTGGGCTAGACATCAATATGGTATATAATGGAGATTATTCCAAATTTTTAGAATCAGATCAATATAAGAATGCTAGGCCATTTCCATCAGATGAGAGCATATTTGTATTAGATAATTCTGAAATTATTGTGAAAGTTTCAGATTAAATTATGAAGAATGATATTGGAAAAACTATTAAGCTTTTAAGAACTAGAGCTAATCTTACACAGAGTGAGCTTGCAAAAAAAATTGGAATTACAGACAAAGCGGTTTCTAAATGGGAACGAGGCTTAAGTTATCCAGATATTACATATATTAGTAAACTCGCTATCATACTTGATGTTGACTCCGATGCACTGTTTATCGAAGAGAATAAACATATGTCAACAACATGGGGTGGGATATTATATATTCCAAAGAGCGAAAAAGGTATTTCTCTAAAAACAAAACTAAATAACAAATCATTATTTGATTTAATGATAAGTTATTTTTTACTTGTGAATATAAATGATATTTTAATTGTCTGTGATGAAAGCGATATTAGCTTTATAAAAAAATCAAAAAAGAAAATATGTGATTATGGAATTTACATTGAAGTAGTTTCGCATAAAGAGTACTTATTGAAAGAAAAAAATGTAGTTTATAAAAACAATTCAAATATAATGTTAATATATGGTTTGTTTTTTATATATGGAGTAGGGCTCACATCAACATTTCAAAGAGCAATGATGGATTCATCAAAAATACTTACATTTGATAATCCTAGAATTCCAATAATTTATGGTAATAAAGCAAATATTATAGATATAATCAAAAATAATCACTTTGACAAAGAATATGAAACATATAAAATGTTTAGAGGGTATATTAAAATAGATTTAAATTCAAAAAAAAATGTAAAAAAATGTGCGGATTTAATTACAGAATTAGAAAGCATTGGGAATATCGATATATATAATCCAATTGAAATAATTAAAAATAGAAAAATATGATTTTAATTTAATAGTGCTTCTTAAGAAATATGTAAGAACTTGAGAGGCATATTGTTTAATGATTTTATAAACTAAACCAATAGTCGGTTTATTTTTTTTGTCGATATGTTAGACTTGTAGTTATGAAGAAGAAATTGATGATTTTAAATGGAAGTCATAGTGACATTCCACTAATAACAAGAGGAAAGCAACTTGGGTTTGAAGTAATAACATTGGGAAATGATATTAATTCAATTGGACATAAATATGCGGATAAACATATTAATGTAGATTATTCTGATAAATCCGCTGTGTTAGAATGTGCAAAAAAAGAAAATATAGATTATATATGTTCTTGCGCAAATGATTTTGGTATACTTAGTGCTTGTTATGTAGCTGAAAAATTGAATTTGCCTGGTCATGATGATTTTGAGGTTTGCACAATGCTACATCATAAGGATAAATTTAAAAAACTTGTTAAAAAATATAATTTGTTGTCGCCAAATGCTGAAGACTTTGATGATGTGAATAAAGCGATAGATTATTCATTGTCAAAAAAAGGAAAAGTTGTTATAAAACCAATTGATTTAGGCGGAGGGAAGGGTGTCTCTACTCCAGAAACTAATGATGAAAAAAAAGAATCAATTTCATTGGCTTTTAAGTATTCTCGTCAAAAAAAAGTTGTAGTTGAAGATTTTATTAATGGCACTAACCATTCTATGACTGTGTTTTTGATAAATGGTAAAGTGAGATATTGCTTTACTGATAATGAGTATTATTACAAAAATAACTTTTTATGTTGTACATCCCTTGGACCTGCAGATAGAATAGATAGTTATAAAAATAGGCTATTATCAGAATGCGAAAAAATTGCTAAAATACTAAACTTAGTTGATGGACACTTACATTTACAATATAGACTTGATGACGATAATAATCCGTGGATTATTGAATATACAAGAAGGATGGCAGGAGATTTATTTTCATATCCTGTTGAATTGGCACTTGGAATAGATGAATCCATGTATATTGTTAAAGCTGAATGCGGATTAAATATTTCTGACTTGCCTTATATGCCAATACAAAGTGGCTATGTTGGTAGACATTGTTTTATGACTCCTCAAAATGGAGTTATTGAATCGTATGATATTGATAAAGAACTTGAAAAATACATTACATATAAATTGGATTGGTTTCATCCAAATTATGTAATAGATGATTATATGAAAGATAAATTTGGAATTATAATTTTTGATTTTAAAACGAAAGATAACGCAAATAAATTTATACCAAATATTTCAAGCTTTATAAAATACAATTATAAAAAATAGGGGGATTGTAAATAATGAAAAAAGTATTATCTATGTTATGCGTGACAGCCTTATTGATTTCTTTAGTAGGATGCAATCAAGGTAATAGCGCAACAAGTAATCAGGCAGAAGTTCTTAATGAAAGTGATATTGCACAAACAGAATGGAAACCTGAAAGAACAGTCACATTTTATCTTTATAGTGGCACAGGGGGAGATACTGATACGGCTATGCGAGCACTTGCTGCTGATTGGACTGAAAAGTATGGTGTACAATTCAATGTTGTAAATATGACTGGTGGAGCAGGTGGCATAGCGGCTAATTTTGTTTATGGACAACCAAGTGATGGCTATACATTATTTGGCATGGCTGATGGCTTAAGCACAATAAATGTACTTGGAGCATTTGATTATCCAACTAGTATATGGGATATTATGCTTTTGTTTGGTGGAGTTGGATGCATAGGAGTTCCTAAAGATTCGCCATATAATTCGCTTGAAGAGATTGTTAATGATGCAAAAAATGGAAAGAACATAAAACTTTCAGTATGTTCACCTGGAACAATTTGGCATGTAGATGCATTGCAATTTGATGATGCTTTAGGCACTAATTTCAATATATTAACTTATGATGGCTCAAGTCAAGCAATTGTAGGTATGCTTTCAGGCGAAGCAGATATTGTATGCAGTTCACTTGGAGAACAATCAGAGTATATTAAGAGTGGAGATATAAAACCACTTGCTGTCTTAACTGATGGAAGTAGGACAATAGATGGATATGAAGGCAATATTCCTGGTATAACAAATCTATATCCGGATGAATTTAAGAATGTTACATTTGCCAGACAATGGAATGGCGTGGGAATTAAAAATGATGCCGATGATTCAATTAAAGAATTTTATAGAAATGCATTTCAAGAAACAGTAAATTCTGGAAGGCTTGATTATGTAAAAGAAGCAAGAAACACAGAATATATTGGGCTTATTGGTGATGAAGCACAAAAGTTTGTAGATAATTGTAATTCAGCTTGTTCGTGGACAATATATGATTTAGGCATTGCAACTATTTCGCCTGAGAAATTTGGTATAAAAAGATTACAATAAGTTATGAATGAAACAGACAGATTAAAAGTTAGTTTTTTAGATTTTGTATCAGGAATTGTTTTATTTATTCTTGGCATTTTAGTTTTCATTTATGGAATTTATATTTTAAAAACTGCTAGATTTGGTAGTGGAGTTGAGTGGTATGCTTCACCGGCTCTTTTACCTATGTTTATAGGAATAGTTATTGGGATACTATCTGTATTGCTGATATTAAAGAAAAAGAAATATGCTCTAGAATTTTTAAGAAGCAGAGAAAATAATAATGTATGTAATGATAGAATTTCTTTAAAAGAACTTATTATTAATTATAAAAGTAACACGTACTTAAGATTGATTTTTACATTGTTATTGTTGATCATTTATGTATTTATATTAATTGGCAGAATTCCATTTTTAATGGCAACGTTTATTTATTTAGTATCTAACATGATTCTATTTAGAGAAGATAATTTTGCTATTTGGAAAATAGTATTAATTTCTTTAATTACTTCAGCTGCAATTTATTTTGGTTTTGGCATATTAGCCAAGATACCATTGCCTTAATGTTATGAATCAGGTAATTATTTTATTTCAAAATATAATATCTTTGTTTACAATTAACAATGTATTAATGTTTATTTTGTGTACATTTGCAGGTATTATTGTTGGTTGCTTGCCAGGTTTAAGTGCATCTATTGGGATAGCATTACTTACTAGTTTGACATATGGTGTAGACACTAATACAGCGATGGTTATGCTTATGAGTATATATATTGGTGCTATATATGGAGGTTCTATATCAGCGGTGTTAATAGGAATACCTGGTACAGGTTCTAATTCTGCAACAATACTTGATGGTTATCCATTGGCAAAAAAAGGTGAAGGGTGGAAAGCTTTATCTGTAGCAACTATTTCTTCATTTTTTGGAACAATTTTTGGTACAGTTTTTTTAGCTTTATTTACACCATTGTTACTAAAAGTTTCTTTAAATTTTACATCTGCTGAGTATGCATTATTAGCAATTTTTGGTCTAACAATATGTGGCTCCTTAACATCTGCTGGAGAACCGATTAAAGGTTGGATATCTGGATTTTTAGGGCTTTTAATTTCGACAATTGGTTTTGACTCTATATATTCATATCCAAGATTTACATTTGGAAATATAGGATTGTTGAATGGCATTAATTTGGTACCAGCAATGATTGGACTCTTTGGTATTCCAGCTGTATTTGTTACACTTTCTAAAACAAGTGTTAAAACAAAAACTTCAAAAGTAGGTAATTCAAATTCTGAAAGTATTCTTTCTATGTTGAAGAAACACTGGAAACTTATTTTAAAATCAGGATTTATAGGTACATTTATTGGAACAATACCTGGTGTAGGTGAAGACGTGGCAGCGTGGATGTCATATGATGTAGCAAAAAGGACTAGCTCAAAATCTGATGAATTTGGCACGGGCTCATATGAGGGGCTCATCGCATGCGAAACAGCTAATAATGCTTGCATTGGCGGAGCAATGATACCACTTTTAAGTTTAGGAGTCCCAGGATCTGGGCCATGTGCAGTTTTGTTAGGAGCTTTAACCTTGCATGGAATAAAAACAGGCCCAATGCTTGCAAAAACTAATTCAGAGTTTATATTACAAATGGCTGCAATTATAATAGTAGCATCATTATTTATGCGATTTGGAGGATTAGTAATTAGCAGAATTGCACCTTACATTTTATCAATTCCAAATTTCATTTTGATGCCTATAATTGTTTCATTGTGTGTTGTAGGAAGTTATGCTATTTATGTGACTAAAATGGATATTTATGTTATGTTTTTTATTGGTATATTTGGATATGTTTTAGATAGGCTAAAATACCCTGCAGCACCATGTGTTCTTGGGATAATTCTTGGTACACTGCTAGATAGCAATTTACGAAGAAACCTTATGGCAAGTAAAGGTAGTTTAATAAATTTTGTTTCAAGACCAATAGCATTAATTGTTTTAATATTAATTATTTTATCATTATTTTCACAAACCCCAATGTACAAATCATTAATGAAGAAAATTTTTAAAAAAGTAAATTGATAACGACAAACTTAGGACAGGGATAAAAGATTATGAGAATACCTCTTCATTAGTATAATTATTTACACGATTTTAACATTCTCAACATCATAGTCGAGCAGAAGAGTATCCCTTGTGCAAAGTGTCAGATTTTCACACACACTCTGTGAGACGAGAAGCTTGTCAAATGGGTCTTTATGAGATATATTATTTTTTAGTTTTAGATTTCTGATGTTTAGTATGTGACTAGCTTTTATAGGAAGGATCTTAAATTCAGCTTCTTCACATAGTTTTATAAATTCCTTTTCGTCTAAAGGCATTCTTTTGTAGCCATGTTTTATATTTTTAATAGCCACTTCCCATATACTAATAATACTTACATATATATTGTTATTTAAATCTTCCATTATGCTTGTGAGATCATTATTTAGTTTTTCTTGATTTATAAGTGACCATATAGCAATATGTGTGTCAATTAAAATATTCATCGCTGCCCTCATCTTCAAATAATTCTGATATATCATCATTAAAAAGTACTTCATCTGATATATTATACTTTCCTTCAGCAATAAAAAGCTTTCTTTTTCTCTTATAATTATTTGTGGCAAAAGGAAGTGCTTTAAGATTGATGACTTTTTCTACAAATGCATTGATAGCAGTAGATACAGTCATGCCCATGCTTTCACATATTTCTTCAAATTCTCGTTTTTTAATATCACTTACTCGCACAGTTATACTTGCATTTAGTGTTTTTTTATTTTTGCTTTTTTCGAGTGTTTTATACAATCCATTTGTACTAATACTCATTGTATACCTCCGCCAAATTTTGTCTTACTCGTCTTACATGCCTTACATAAATATATTACTAAATGCAAATATATTTGTCAATACTTTTAAATTGTGATAAAATTACTTTGTTATATATAGAAGAAAGTATGGAAAAGTTGTATAGCAATGAAATAGTATTTTTTGGACACCCTGATAAGATATGTGATCAATTGTCAGAGTTACTTTTGAGTGAGTATGTAAAGAAGGACGAAAATAGTCGTTGCGGTATAGAGTTTATGGGGGGTAAAGGGAAAATCTTTGTGACTGGGGAAGTTACATCAAATGCTGATGTAGATGTAAAAAAACTTGTAAAAAAATATGTGACAAATATTGATAAAAGCTATGAGAATTATGAGATTGTAGATAATATCGGTAAGCAAAGCCTTGACATAGCCATGGGTGTAGATACAGGCGGGGCAGGCGACAATGGTATGATGTTTGGATATGCTTCGGATGACACAGAGTTTTTACTTCCTAAAGCTATGATTATACTTCAAAAGCTTTCAGTTGAGTATAAAAAACTTGTGAAAGATAATGATAGTTTTAAAGCTGATGGAAAAGCTCAGATTACTGGAGTTTATGATGATGATTTCAGACTTAAAAGAATAAAATCATTTACAATATGTTATCAAAATACGGAGCAAAATAGAAAAGAAACTGATGATATAATAAAAGGAATAGCTCTTGAGATTTGCAAAGGTTATGATATAAGCGTTGATGAGTTTTATATAAATCCTACAGGTCGTTTTGAAATTGGAGGATTTGTAGGAGACGCTGGTCTTACTGGTAGAAAGATTGTGGTTGATAGTTATCAGAGTTTTGCAAATGTTGGTGGTGGCAACTACAATGGAAAAGATATGACTAAAGTTGATAGATCTGGAGCATATAAAGCAAGAGAGCTCGCTAAAAGATTTCTAAAGGAAAAGAATCTTAAGTGGTGTGAAGTGCAATTAAGCTACAGCATTGGTATGGATAGGCCGATGGCAATATATGTAGATAGCTCTATAGGCAATATTCATGTGGATGACTCGGTATATGTTGAGTGCAAACCTAAAAATATTATAAAAGATCTGAAACTTATTGAGATGATTAAGTCTGATAGGTTTCTTGAAAAAGCGACTTATGGACATTTTGGTATAAGCGAATAAAAAAGTGGCTATATGCCACTTTTTTATTATATATAATAATTATTCGTATATACTCTTGGTTATAAACTCTATATCAATAAATTTTCTAAATTTATCTAGTTCAGCTTTGATACTTTCGTTTCTCTTTTTTGCGACTTTAGAAAAATCAAAGTGAGTAATTGCATCACTATATACATATGGATTTTTCTCGTCGTATCCATCGGCACCAGCAATCATAACTTTTTTAATACCAAGTTGTATAAGAAGCTTTATGACCATTAAAGCTGCATTGTCAATGATATCTTTATTTTCAATTGAAAAGCTATAAAAGTTTAGCACATAATCTTTGTGCTTTGCTTCTCGCATATTTGATGTAAGTATAACTTTGGCATTGATAGTATCGCCAACTTTATCGTCAAGTTTATTGTACCTTCTCATATTGCTACTAAAGAGATATTCAGTTTTAAGATCGTCGCTATAGAAATTGAGCGATATGCCTACTACATCATTACTTTCAAGTATGCTTTTTATCTTATCTTTATAGTCATTTATGCTTTTGCCTGGGGCAAGAAGAAGTATCTTTTTATCTTTGAATGCATTTCTTAATGTGTCTATATCAAGACTATCATCTCTATATACATTCATATAATCAAGATAAAGTTTTTCTGCATTGTCCTTATTATATTTCTGCACAAATTCTTCCGGCATATTTTCAAGTATCTCGTAGAGAGATTTTTCTGTAAGAGTATTTTTCTCTGCAAGATATATAGCATAGTTTGGATGGACATTTAAAGTACCTGATATATATAGTGGAAGTGAATACCCCCAGAAATTATTTTTATATGTATCTACAAGATATTCATCCATGATTTCAAGTAGTGGTACTATATGATAGTTTTTGTCATAATTAGCATTTAAGTATTCTGTGAAAAGTTCTATATTGAGATTTCCAGCACCTCTACCCATGCCAAAAACTGATGCATCAATAAGTATATCTCGATCAAGTTTTAAATTAACAAAGCTCACAGCATTTTGATATGCTTGCTGAAGGTTGTTGTGAGCGTGGTATGAGAGCATGATGTCTTCATCAAGGTTTTTGTCTGCAATATCTACAAGATGTAAAAAAACATCATTTTTCATAGAACCAAATGTATCAACAATTGTGATAGTGTATGGTTTTAATTTATTAGCTCTTTTTATACCATCTATAAACTCTTCATCAGTATAAAAGTTTGTGCTTACAAAATTGATTGCTACAAGATATCCAAGATCTATAAGAGTTTTTGCAGCTTTCATACCATCATCAATTTTATCTTTTTTAAATATTACTCTGATGCCATCTAATCCATTTCCGTCACATTTTGGGAATTCTTCAATAGGGAATGAGAGCGGACTGCTTACATCATACATAGCAAAGTATTTCATATTTTTACTTTTATTGGCTAATAGATTATCAAGGCATATTTTATCTGGGTATAAAGACCTATTTTTGTCATATGCTACATTTCTTAAGAATCCTACTTCAATACATTCTACATTTGAAAGTGCAATTTTATTTAATATTCCTTTAATTGCATCATAGCCAAAATTCCAGTCATTTACATATCCGCCATCACGAAGAGTGCAGTCAAGAACGTTGATTTTACCCATATTGACCTCCTTACTATTTTGATATTTTCATTATTTCGTTTAATTCTTTTTGTGGCAAAAATGGTTCCATATCATAAAGCGGTGGGCTTACAATACTGCCATCAGGTAGCTTTTTGCCACTTGATTTTGGCTCCCATACTTGTTCTGTATCGGTAAATATTTCTATAAACATTGGACCATCTTTTTTAAGCACTTCGTCAACTACTTTTTTCATCTCATCATTAGTATGAGCACTCGTATATGGTATGCAAAATGCATCTGCAATCTTTTTAAATTCTGGAAAAGCAAGATCACCTGATTCAGGGCCTATACCGACTTTAGTATTATTATTAAATATGTTATTTTGAGTAATTCTTATAGAGTGATAACCATTGTTGTTGATTAAAAATATTTTAATTGGAAGCTTATTACTTATTACAGTTTCAAGTTCTTGAAGATTCATCATGATACTGCCATCACCCTCAAGACATATAGTGTCTTTTTTGCCGTTTGAGATGCAAGCACCAATGCTCGCTGGAAGGCCATATCCCATAGATGCGATAGCAGAGTTGTTGTGAAATCTTGTACCTTTTTTTATGAAAAATGCTTGACTGCCTACTACACAGCATGCACCATTTGATACTGCAGTAACAGAGTTTTCTGGAAGAGCCTTACTTAAGTAATCTATAAATGCATAGACATTGACATAATCTTTACTACTATTATACTTTGAATCGTCAACGACCTTATATTTTTCTTTCCATTGATTACATATAGAAAGCCAATTTTTGTTTAACGCTTCAATATTTTTATTTGACAATTGTGATGCAAGTTTTTTTATGAATTCTTTTGCGTCAGCGTGGATTTTAAGGTCGACATGAATAGTATGTTTTTTAAATTCTTCCTTGTCAATATCAACCATTATAACTTTTGCATTTTTTGCCCATTCTTTATAATTGTATCCAACTTGTCTAATGCTAATTCTTGTACCAATGGCAAGTATTAGATCGGAATTTTCAATTGCGAAGTTGCCTGGTCTATCTCCCATATTACCGCCACGCCCTATATAGCAATTATTCTTTGTATCTATCAGATCAATAGCATTCCAATAAGTAACTACAGGAATCTTTAAGCTATCAACAAGTTGCAAAAATTCTTTATGAGCGCCTGATAGTCTTATGCCATAACCTGCATAGATTACTGGACGCTTTGCATCTTTTAGTAAATCAATAACTTGATTGATAGTTTCGTCTGTCACGCTTTTTGGTTCTTCTTTTTCTATATCTTTATTGTGATCAGCTGATCCAATGTATGATGTAAGATTGTCAGTATCAATAATTGCTGCTTGGAAATTTACTGGTATATCTATCCATACAGGACCTTTTCGACCATTCATCATAAGGTAGTATGCTTTTTCAAGATGATAAAGAATAGTGTTAGGATCATCGATTGTATGAGAATACTTTGTCATAGTCTTAACTGTATCAACTATATTAAATTCTTGGTCGCCAAAACTTCTAAGATTTGCATTATCGTACTTTCTTGCATACAATAAACTTGTGTCATATCTGACCTGTCCACTTATTATGAACATAGGAAGTGAGTCAAGGTATGCACATGCGACGCCAGTAAGTGCATTGATACCTCCTGGACCTGTAGTGACATTGACGAAAGAAGGTCTAATATTTAATCTTGCATATGATTCTGCTGCCATGCTTGCGGCCTGTTCGTGGTGGCAATATGTGACATGAAGTCTTTTATGGTGACCAAGAGAGTCGTTTAAGTGCATAGCTCCGCCACCAACAACTGTAAAGCCATCATTTATATTATTTTTTACAAGAAAATCAGCTACAAAATCTGATAGTTTAATCTTCATAAAATCACTCCTAATTATTCTAATTATACCATAATTATAAGTTTTATTAAACACGAAAAAATATTAATATTTGACAAAAACTAAAATTTATGGTATATTGTATAAGGTTTTACCGAAGACAGTAGGTGCGAAAAGCATAAATCCTACCGAGGCAAGATAAATTATTTTAAATTTATTACCTCATGTCTTCACATGAGGTTTTTTATTCGGTG
>AUXO016448212.1_pt1 | contig 49447 bp, 19 predicted proteins | sample 768731 | NCBI WGS metagenome assembly AUXO01 (sample SAMN02715735, study PRJNA202380) | gut metagenome | biome: sheep rumen | host: Ovis aries | place: New Zealand: Palmerston North | reverse complement strand
GCTTCTACATGTTTTTCTATTATTGTTTTATTAAAACTACCCTTAAAATAAGAAAGTTTATTACAAAGTTCAAAAATACTATCGTCGTTTTTTACTCCTTTTTCAAGATACAATTCATTAACAAAATAAAAATTATTAATTTTTTCTTTTAATTTTTTTCCATCTTCGTAATCTTTTTTGCCTTCTTTCGTAGCTTTATCAAATAATTCAACAACAATCAAATACTCTTGTTTAAAATCTTGTTTTAAATTATTAATTTTTCTATTTAAACTTTCAATTGATGATTCAAGTAATCCTTTTTTTCTTTCAAGGGCTTTTATGTTTTTGTAATTTTCGCTATCTTCTTTGATTTTCTTCGTATCTTGATATTCATACTCTACTCCTGTATATTTTAAGCCTTCACGAAGTTCTCCGTCAAAACAAACTGCACCAAGGTCATTTATTAATTGTCCTTTTCCTGTATAAGGTTCACCATCTACAAATTCACCTTCAAAACAAACTTTGCTTTTACCATCTTTGTATTCCGTTTCAGGATAAAACATCTTTCCTTTACTGTAATTTCCTTCATCATCGCATGAGCCTTTAAATATAACTTCACCAATAATCGGTCTAATATATTTTCTTATTACGAATGCATCTTTTCCTTCAGCGTCCTTCCCTACTGGGACTTTTGCATCTTTTAAATCAATTGTTAATTCTTCTTCAGAAGGTTTACTATAAAATGTCATGTCTTGACAAGGCTTTCCATTCTTGAATTTTCCTTCACGTTTACAATATAGATAGTTCGTTTTGCCATTTCGAATTTCATAATATTCAGTTCCAAAACCATTTTTAACATACCGTCTTAAATCATCAATTGAATATTGTTCATCTTCAATAAAACTACCAACATAAGTTGGATATCCATATTTATTATATATATATATTCTTTTGGGTATATCTTGTGAAACAACAAATTCTAATCTATAGGTCTCGTCATCACCTGTTTTTCTGTATCCCGTAGGATAAATATTTTTATTTATATAATCATTAAACTCATAATCTGGAACATCTTGTGGCTCGTAATACTTTGTGCAATACGCTATTCGTATTTGTTTTGACAACTCATCAATATCAAGTTCCTTATCATCAAGTAAAATTCTACCGATCTTATCCTCTGAAAGTCTTGTAGCAAGTTCGTGTGCTTTACCTGCACTCTGATCATACCCAACTTCAAAAGTAATATTGTTATTATTCTTACATATTTTTTGACTAAGTAAAGCGTAGCTTCTGTATGATTTAAAATCTTTTACTTTTTTTCGTTCGTCTTTGATTAATACTTTTGCTGCCTCTAGCTTTTTTGTATTTAATTTATTATAACCAAACAAATAATCAGTAGTTTTACCGTCCTTTCCAACCGTTCCTTCTACTCTGATATTCTTAATAGACGAAAAAACGCCTGTTTTTTCAGTTGTTTGAATTAATTTATATTTTGGATTGTAAAACAATATTTCTGAAATTTCCCCTGTTGGCAAATGCCCCTCGAAATAACTGACTCTCAATTTTTCATCCAAAAAATATTTGTAAACATTAAGATTATAATTACTTTGTCCTTTTTCGCATATTTCTTTTAGTTCTTGATAATTAAGAAGTTTAGAAAATAATACACAATTTTGATTAAAATCATAATAATAATGATTTCCACTACTCTTGACGTCTAGAACAAACCAGTCATATATGTTATAATCTTCGTTTACCGATAACAGTTTACTATACTCTTCATTTATTTTTTTATTGGTAAGCTCTATCAGAACTGGAATAAAAGAAACTTCTTCGCCACCGTTGTCTACTGGTACTCCTTGTTTAAAATCTATATAAACCAATGTATGTTGCAATTTTTTTTCGTTGTCATTATGATCTTTACGTAGACTATATACTTCGAACGAGCCTTGTTCTATTCCATTTTTATATGAACCCTCCATTCTTTTTAGTCCATTAGGAAAATAATCGGTACACTTACCTTCTCGTTTCATATCTTTGTTTAAATAACATTCGGATTTTTTAACAAGTTCTAGTTTACTTTGGTCAAATCCTACAGATATTGTGCAATCAACTGATAGTTTATAATCTGATTTATTAATATAAAATCTATCAATTTCCCCATCGCTATAATAATATATAACTTGTTTTTTATTATCGATAACACCATTATTAAAATATGCTTTATATAACACGTCATTATCATTTATTACATACCCATATCCATGTTTTTTTCCAGATTTAAAGCCACCTTTATAAACAAGTTTTCCTTGTTCGTATAATTCACCTTCCCCGTCATATTCGCCGTCTTTAAAATCACCAAGATATACAATATAATTTGAATATTTTGAAATTACAACACCATAACCATTCTTTGTTGCTTTTGTTTCGTTTGTTTTAACTTCATCTTTTATATCTTCCTGTTGTTTAAATTCTACTTGACCAAAATATATATCTCTTTCATTAATCACTTGTATTTTAACTTTTTTTAGTTTTTTCGCTAAGTCAGAGAATTTTTGTTTCACCAAGGCGACATATGAATCGTGATCAATATTTGCATTACTTAATTCATTACTAATAGAGCCATTTTTTACAGTTTTTGGTTCTTTATAAACATTAAGCTTACATTTAGTAAAATTTTCAACTGGTTCTCCATTATATTTATCAATGTAAGTGTCACCTTCTTGAAATATACCTTTTATAAAGCTACCTTCAAATAATAATTTTATTCCACCAATATACGTTCCATTGTCTATCATTGAGTAAAATTTACCATGTCCATTTTTTAATGAATTCATAAATCCACCAACATACTTAATTTCTTGTTTGTCATCATAATCATGATATTCAGTAAGTGAATCTCCAGTAATTTGAAAATTTCTAATATCTGTTGTTATTATTTCTTTAAACCTCCGTATGCCACTTGCGTAATATACATTACCTACAAATATACAGCTTGTAACATTACCACTGATATAGCATTTAATTCCATCTATCATTAAAAATCTCTTGTTTATTACACCTTTTTCAAGTACACCACCAACATATGAGCCTTTTTCAAGAACATCTTTTCCCTGTTTTGCTCGTGAAAGATCATCACAGTTAATAGAATATTCTGTGTTATAAACGGTACCTTGCCCAGATTTGTGTAAATTTTTTACTTGACCTACATAATATGAAATAGAGTTAGTAGCGTCTCTTTCAATTAATACTTCTTGTTTTTTATCTTCATTACTCTTATATACAGTATTCGCATCTATTTTCTTTGTTTCAGAAATTTTTGTTTCCATTCCTGCATTATATTTTGCTTTGTAATTATAATATCCATCTTTGATTTCAATAGTTCCAGAATATGGAAGACATTGTTTAAATGTTCCTTTAAAACTAAAAAATTTATCCTTGCCGAACGGCTCATATAAATCTACTTCACCATTCTTTATTTTAAAATCTTTTATACGTGCGCGAAACTTTTCATATAGTTCCTGTTGTTCTAAAGAAGTTTTTTCTTTATATTCTTTTTCTCCTTCCTTAAAACCTGCAAATTGTTGTTCTTGTTCAACAAAGTTCTCATAACGAACAACATTTTTTCCTCTAAACAACACATGATAGTTTTTATCACCTTTAGTATAATTATAACTCAAACAAGAAGAAGGATCTTGTTTTAAGCAATCTATGTTGAGATCATAAGGATCTATTGATTCAATAACATTATACTCTTGAATACCTGTGAAAAATTGTTTCGTTTTAAACGAACTATGTTTATCGAAAACCATTTTTTCGTCTTGCTCGCCATTCTTTTTTATTAATAATTCATCAATATTACATCGTTTATTTAATTTTACAAATTTTTCCTCTATCTTATATTCTTCTCCTCCTGCTTGTTTATATTTAGTTGTTGTTTTTGTGCTAGGTAAACAACTTTTTGTACTATCATAACCATATTTCACATCATAGCTTTTAGCACCGTTAACTTTAACTACTTTTTCAACTGGAATAATATCCTTACCATCATTCCGACGACCTATTGTAACTTGAACTCCTACTCGTTGTTTAAAACAATTTTTATATTCAAAAGATTTTGTATTTTGTATGTCATCAAACGTAAAAGATGGTACTTCTACTTCTTCAAAAAATGAAATATCACCAATATCAACTGTTACAGTAGTTTGTCCAACAGTAATTTCGTATTTTCCATCGCTTTTTTTGTTTTCTTCAGGAAAAGACAATTTATTATCTTTTACAAAATGTTGACTATCATACCTTATAATGTTAAAAAAATTTTTTATGTCGATAAAATTATTATTTGTATCAGAAAATTCAACAAAGTAATGTTTTTTAAAAGGGACACCACGATTATTTTTAAAAATTGACAATGGGTCGATCGTAAAATCAAATTCAAAAGCTTCGACCATTTTTCCCATACTATTTACACATATTAAAAAGTTGCTTTCCTTATAATATTCAATTTTTGAACTATCTTGATACTTGAACGTAGCATCTTTTTTTCCTGTAGTAATGCTTTCAATTGGTTTTTCACTCGTTAACCTTAACACTTTTCCAAAAACACCATCTATTGTTTGTTCTTCGTAAACGATGATACCTTCTCCGCTATCAACGCGCAGCTGTTCTTCTCCTTCAATATTGTAAAAAATATTAGTACCATAAAGTTTACTTTCTTTTACAGCATATGTATTCTTCCCTGTTTCAGCTTGGCCAGTTTTGTGCATCACAATATAATCAGTACGATCATCGTCTTCTCTATCGTCTTTTCTAAAACTGGTTTTTACACTATTTATGTTTCCATCCTTATATTTATATTCTTTTTTTTTTGAAAAGCAGCCATCGTCTAAAAGCCAGTCATCATCATTTGAAAGATTATATATATCGTTATCAAGATCCACTCTCTGCTCTTTTAATTCATTAATTTTTTTTGGTGAACAATATTTTTCAATAATCTTACCATTTCTACTATACTTATATAAAAATGTTTCAAAATTACTGTTTTGATGTGTTTTACTCTCATCAAAGGCATTTTTAAGTAATTGTTTAAATCGATCATTTTCATCTTCGTCCTCTTTGCTTGAATCTTTTGCTTTATTTATAAGTTCGGCAAATTTAACTTTTTGTAGTTGACTTAATGTAAAATCATTCTTCTTTTCTAACCGATAAAAAACCTTTGATTGAATTTCGTCATTTTCATCATAAGTAGTTTCAGTCATTGTAAAGTTACTATAATCATATTTAATTTCTTTATTACCTTCCCTCTTGAACGTATCCACCCACTCATTATATAAAAATTGCTGTTGTTCTTTGTTTCCATTCTCATCATTCCTATATCTATACTGAATGTCATTTTGATAAATATAGTTATAACCATCAGAATCTTTTTTAGCTAGTTTACTTGAATCCATTTCACCGACATTAGTGTTTTTACCGTTTGTGTAAAGAAAACTGTCAACTATAAAATATATTTCCGTTTCTCTTGATTTAGTATGTTTTACAATTCCTGCATTCTTATCAACTTCGTATTGTTCTGTTATTCCACTTTCGTCACCTTCACTAACAGTCATTTTTGAAAGATATAAACTGTTGTCATATTCATATTTGTATACTTGTTTTTTATCGCAGGTAATTTTTCTTTTTTTACCCACAAATTTTATATTATTAGAATAAACTGTTCTTTTTGTTATATTATCATTGTTATCTATATATTCAAACTCTTCAACTCGTTTTAATTTATCAAAACAATCATATTTACATATTCTTGTTATTCTTTGTCTTTCGTCATAAAGATAGACTGTTTTTTTAGGAATATTTAAATCATCATATTCTATATTTTGAACAATTGTATATATTTTGTTGTTCAGTTTTTTTGTTTTTCTTAGTTCTCTACTTTTTATATTAATACCATCTTCTTTGTATTCAATGTTCTCAACATATGAACCATATTGGTTATTGTTACTTGTTATTGTTATCGATTTTAATTTATCATTGTCATAAATATATTGTTTTTTATACACAATGTCTTTGCCTGTTTTTTTTTCGACAGACATTTTCTTCCCATTTGCAAAATGACATGATAATATACTTTTTCCGCATTTGATTTCTATTTCTCCTGTTTTTTTATAATTATATTTTGATGTTATACCGCTAATTTTGTCTTCTGCTTGTGATATCTCATCGCTATCTTCTTTGTATGAAAAAGTTTTATCCTCATCAAGCATCATTTGTTCTGGTGGCAACGTTGAGATATTATGATATAAACAAACTTTTTTCAATTTCCTAAATATACGATTTTTATCATCAAGTTGCATAACATATTGATAACTGTCATTTGCAGAGAACACTTCATCGCTAGTTATAATATTATCTTTATATTTCGTTTTCCTATATAATTTAAATCCGCTATTTTTGTTAATCTTATAGTCATTAGCTTCTGAATTAACATCATCAGTATATTTTATATATATTTCTTCTTCAGTTGCATCTTTCTGTTTATATATAACAACACCTCCGTTTAAATCGATAATTTTATTATAATATATATTATTTATTTTGTCATAACATGTCAACTCAATTTTGTTTTGTCCGTAAATTACTTTGGTCTTTATTTTATCATCCTCTTCTGTTTTTATTTCTATTTTACTTGTTTCCTTCTTACCGTTAAAAAATGTTGTCGTTGTTATTGTTGCACTATCTTTTTTATCAACAGTCTCTGTTTTAAGCAATGATTTATCTGTTGAATAAAAATATTTGATGTTGTTTTCTTCTTTAATATGTGGTACATTTGGATCATCATAATAATATACTGTAAATCTTACATTACCTGAACCGTCATAGTAGATTTCTTTTTCTACAATATCATTTTTTTTGATTATTTTTAAGTATATTTTATTATCCTCAAACTTTTGTATTTCGTGATAATCACTATCGATTATCTCTTTTTTAAATAATCCTGTTGAATTACTATAATATTCAATAATATGTCCAACACCTGTTTGATTGTATGCTTTAATACTTATTGATCCGTCTTCGTCTTCTATTGGTATTTTAGATTCATTGCTTATCGATCCTGAAATTTCAATTGAATCACCTGTATTGCGTTCACATTTTGTACTAATTCCATTGCCATCAAATAAATCTTTGGTTTTTATATCTCGTCCATCGTCATTGTCTTGAATTTCTCTTTCTTTTGTTAATAAACCATAATTATTAGATTCTAACTCTTTAAATGGTTTATACTTATTTTTTAATAAAAATATTCTTGCTCCATCTTTTTCATATTGTATTTTTTTTATTTCATTCCCAATTTTATCAAAAATTATATCATATAATGGTTTTTCATCATTGTTCATACTGTATGTTCTTTTATATTTTTTTACGTACTCTTCACCATTTGAACTTTCAGATACAGTTTGATATTTTTCGTTTTTTTCAGTATCATATTCTGTATTTGTTTTACAATATATATTTTTAATGTTATCGTGTTGAACAGTTGATACTTCACGATTTTGAGTATCATAAGTAAAATCTTTTTCCGACAAAATTACATGGTTTTGATTGTCATTTTTGTAATCTTTTATGTCTCCCTGATAGTAAATTTCTTTAATAATTTTATCACCATCGCGCTCTTGTTTTTTATATTTTAATTGCGTGTCACTTTCGTATATTACACATGGTTGTTTTTGTTTGTCTTTATATTCTTTTATTGTTGTTATATTTTTGTTACCATATGTAACCAGTTTTATTTCTCGTCCTTCATCATCATATTCTATTTGCTTAGTCATAGTGCCATTTTGATATTCGTTTTGTTTAATACAATGTATTCCGTCTTTATGTTCATAATCTAATTCTTTTTTTATGTCATCAAACGACATTTTGTCCCTTATTGAATTATATATGTTCGAGAGTTGACCTTTTGGTATATCGTTGTTTTTTAGTTTGTAAATTATAAACTCTGAGTTCTTTTTCGCTTGATTCTGATCGAATATTTCGTACTCAGTACAAGTTGCGACAATTGCGTTTGTATTGTTATCATAACGAAAAAAATAAGATACTAATGATGAATCAGTCGGATATAAACTAACCTTTAACGTATAATCATTTTTTTGCATAACAACACTACTACAATCTGCGAAAAATCGCTTTAGTTTGGCTATCCCGTCTTTAAACGAATAAAGTTCTTCGCATAATAATGAATGGTTATCTTTTGATAAATATTTCCTATATCCTTTTATTGTTTCATCTTTCTCTTTCTTATGCTTATACTCGTGTTTATTTAAAAGATAATTGTCATAAACTTTCTCATTTACTTCCGTTTCGATATTAAACTCGGTTTCGCTTACAAATGTTGTTGTAGTTGATGATACTTTTTTTTTGTAACTTTTATCTTTAAATTCATTAATTACAGTCTTTAACACAACACCTTTCTTATCTTTTGTTGTTTCCTTTATTTTGAAATTTTCATCGTCCACAGTCTCTTCATATACATTGCCATTGTTATATTTTTTTTTACATATACGCTTACCGTAAATATTGCATCCACCAATAACTTCACCGGCTTTTTTTTCAGAATATATTAAACCACTATTACCGCGTGTTTTTTTAAAAATAGGAATATATGTATTGTAAATATCGCTATATTTATAAATCGAACTTATAGTGCCTTGATCTATAACTTTTACTGTTTTTTCTTTATTATCCCATTCATAATCAATTGATATATTATTTATTACGGCAATCTCTTTGATTGCTTGTTTCAATCGTTCTATTGAATCATTATCATCATTTTTTACTTTAATTTTTCTTTTACCCCCATTATACGTTTTTAACTTTCTTCCTTCTGTATCATATTTTGTTACACTTATAAGTATTTCTCCATCAAATTGAGCCTCAAACATATTATTATTAACAGTAACATATATAAAATCATATGTTTTATCTTTGTTTTTTTCTCGATGTTGTACTAATTTTCTCTCAAGAATTATACCAGTCGACTTATCATATTCACAAGTTTCCTCGTCATAACATCGTTTATCATAATAACTTGTAACTTTTGAAGAATATTTTGGCAAAAAGTATTTCTCAAAACCTGGAAAATTATTTTTCAATATTTGTTTTTCTGAAAAAATATTTAAATCATACTTCCGTTCTATATTTTTTATTTTTAATTTTTCTTTCGTAGTAGTTGATACATTAGAGAATATACTAACTGTATCATATTCGTTAGAGTCGTCACCATACTCTGAACTAATAACAAAATATGTTCCATTTTTGTTATATTGATGTTGTTGTTTATTTTTTTTGCTAACAATACTTTTTATTTGAGATTCTTCACCGTCAAAAACGTATTGTTTTTCAATCATAAGTTCACTGCCAAATAAGTATTTTTCAGTCTGAACTTCTACAAAATCTTTTTTAGAACTATCTAAACTTGAAACAATTTTTACTTGAGAACCTTCAATAGATCTTTCAACTTTTTTATCTTCTACGTCACATTCGAGGCTATCAAGTTGTGATTGATCTTTAGCACTAATAACAAATTTTTCAATTATATCATAACCATCGCCATTTCTTACTACTCTATCTGCCGTTCTTTGAAAAATGTTATTATTTTTTATAATATCATCATAAAATCGCAAACCTTCGATAAAATCGCCGTCTCTAAAACGTCCTTGTTCCAATACAACTAGTTCTTTGTTTTCTTCTGATGCTTTTTTTTTATCTGCATCAGTATATTTATGAACTAACTTACCTTGACCATTAAATAATCCACGTACGAAATCACCTTCGTATGTTGTTTTTTTATCGTATTGAAGCTGGCCATGCCCGCTATACTCACATTCTACATTTTCATTAAATTCGCCTTCATATATTAATTCTCCATTACTGTTATCGAACAATTTACCTTTCAACGGATTCAAATTTTTCATTTTTCCTGTAAATTTAAACTTACACTTATCAAGCATAAAGTCTGTTACATTTACGATGCCTGTATCGTAATCTTTGTATTTCAATAAAGTAAATTTGTTTTTTAAATTATCTACCTGATGCTCAATAACACCGTTTTTATAAGAAAAACTATGCTTTTCTTCACCAGCCGTTTCACGCTCTTCATTGTTTTCGTTTCCAACTATGTTACCTGTGTCAGGGACAAATGACGGTATTTTATCGTCCGATATTGTTTCAGAACTACTAAAACGACCTTCAAATATTTTATAATCACCATTTATATCAATATAACATAATCCTTGTGCTTGTATACCATGATTACTTGACTTAACTTTATCAATTTGTATATGTGATTTTATATATTTTTTTGTACCTAAAAAACTATCAATACCACTAATATATGGTTTTTTTCCAGAAAGATCTTTATCTGCTTTGTTCCAAAATTCTTGAATTGTACATAAACCATCGCTGTTATGTCTGCATGCTTTAATTATTTCACCATTTTTATCCATTTCTAACAACGTTTCTTCTGATTCATTAGTTTTTTCTCCAGAAAAACTACAATTTTCTATAAACTTGTTAATTTTACCTTTTTTATCGTAACTAACATATTTGTACCATTTTTTATTGTCATCGTAACATACAATAGACGATATTTTATTCATACAAGCATTATCTTTATAATACATTCCTTGTTCCAACAAACTTTTAACACTATTGACGCCAATTGCATCACTGTTAACGCCATTTTCTGAAAAATTAATCATGCAAGTATTTTTTTTATTTGCATTATCTGTATCTTCTAGCATTAAACATTTTAATGTCATATTTCCACCTAAATCTCTTGTATATTTTTGCGTTATGGTTTGAGTTCCTTTTATAATCTTAACATTTATTCCTCCTCTAGCATTAGCAATTATAGTGTATTCTTGATCAGAAATCAGTTTATCTTGCTCCCATTCTCCAATAATAGTAAAATTTCTGTCTGTCACTGTTATATTTGGACCGCTTTTTGCTTGTATTTCGCACGATTTATTGTTATAAACATAAAACTCACCTTTACCATTTCTAGTAAATTCTACCTTGCCATTAGTCTTGACAGACTTGAATTCTCCATTATAAATGATTTTACCACCAAGATACTTTTTCCCTCTTTTAATATAAAAAGAATCACCATCGAAGTCAAAATCACCATCATAAAGATAATAATTACTATTATCTTCAATGCTTACAAAACCTTTACACTTCCATTTATTGTCACTTTCACATGTTTTCTCAAAGCTTGTTAAAACTTTTTGCTTAGCGTCTATTTTAGTTAAACTCGCAGTTTTGCCCTCAACATTGCTTTTTTGTTCATCTCTCGTACTCACAACAGAATACTCCTCGTGCTTTTCAATTATAGTTCCTGTTTGGTTTTTACTTTGTTTTGTACATTTTTTTATCAGATTTTTATTATTTGAATCATCGTATTCAATTTCGGTAAAATCACCCTCAACCTTATTTCCATTTTGATCGCAATTTTTTATTTCATGCTTTATTCTTCCTTCTATTCCATATTCATCCATATTAAACTTGTTTACATCCTGAGGATCAGGATATATAATTCTTGCAACTCTATATTGTTTAAAATCAGCACTTGATAAATCAAGAGCACTTGCTATATATGAGTCATCTAAACTGAGATTAAAATTTTTTTTTATATTTTCTAGTGTTTCGCCATTTTTAGATTTATCAAATACAAGAATATGTGAAACTTTTCCTTCTTTAATAACACTATATTTATAAACAATTGAATCTAAATTCAATTGTGGAACGCCATTATTTTTACGTGGTCTTGATGTAGATGATACAAGATTTCCTCCTCTATACTGTTTAATTGTTTTAGAACCTGCTCCTGAATCAATACAACTAGTTGAAAAATCGCCATTAACAATGTATTTATCATTTTCTTCTTTAAAAGAACCATCGATTTCTGTATCTTTATCAATTTTAATGTTTACAACTTTGTCTGTTCGTAAAAGATTGTAAAATGATGTAATTTTATTGCAAATTACAAAATTTTCTGATAAAACTTTTAATTTTCCTTGAGATATTTTAGTACCTGAAAACGTACCTTTATAGTGGAAATCCTTATTTAAATATTCTACGTTGTGTCCATTTTCAACAACGTATGCATATGCATTTTTACAATTACTATCTAATTTTACATTTTTAATCGTTTCGGAAGTCATTATATTGTCATGTGCTTGGCCGTTTTGTTGTTTTTCGTTATTTTGTGATTTAAATAATTTAAAAAAATCAAGACTTACCTTAACTCCTTTGACAAGATTAAAACTAAAATCAAACTCACCCTCTTCCACAAGTCCATCGTAATATCTTATACCAGAATAAACATTTTCTCCTGTTTTCTTAAGATGACCTATACAAAAAAAACTACCACCATTTTTTTCAGAAAATTCTTTAAACACTTTATGTCCTAAATCTACATTATTTTCATTGCTATACAATTGAACTATAACATTTCCATTTTCTTCTTTCGTAGCTTGCGTTGGATAATTACTTTTATCTTCAGAATTATCTGTTGTATTATCATATTTATATTTTATATTTTTTATTAAATATTCAACATTACTGGAAGCATTTTTTTTAGTTATACTATCAATTAAACCAATGTTAAAAACCGTTGTAATTGTGGAATTATCACCTTGTTTTTCACATGCTTTGATAAGCATATCATTATCACTCTTAAACGTTGCATATTTTTTAATATCTTCCTCAATTTTAGACACAAAACGACGTTTTTTGTCTATTGATTTGAAATCTGCTGTAATTTCTTTAGTATTTCCTTCTTTGTGAATAATACGTTGAAGTTCATATTTTTTACTATAAGTTGACTGTGAACATTTATTCCCTTCATGTATATCGATTTGAATTGTGTCTTCATTTTTGTGTTCAATGGTATATTTTTTTGTTGCATCAAGTTTATCATTTTTAAAAAATCCTTCAAGAATGTCATCTTTTTTTAATTTTACATTTAAACTATCGTCAATTTGTAAATTATCAGTTTTAGATGTTATATTTATTTTTCCTTGTTTTAAAACACCTTTATCAAAATACCCATCATTATCATGATTTTCATTATCTTTTGATGTTTGTATCGTTTGATTATCACATTCAATACAACCTGTTTTTATTAAATATTTGTTAATATCTAAATCATTAACATCTGTTTTAGTTATGAACTCATCACCTACAAATTTTTTACCATCTTTCTTAATATGACCTGATATTTTTGAATTTGCTTTCTCTTTAACCAAACAAGCACATATTTTTTCTGTATCAACTTCATTTTTAATTTTTTCTATATAATAGCCAAAATCTATATTTTCTAATTCTTCTTCCGTGAAAGCTCCACCTTGCGTATCCGGTGCATTATTACAACAAATAAATATTTCATTATCTTTTGTATCAATTTTAATTCCTTTGAGTTTTTTACTACCATCGTATTCAAAATCAGCTTTATAATAATCTTTTACATTATTATCAGCATGTGTGCCGTTAGTAACAGGAAATTCAAATGTCTTCAATTTATCTCTGTCATATTCTCTACGTTGTTGAGCTATAACCATGTTTTTGATACGTAAATTTTTATTCGCAGATGGATCAAAAACTGCGTTTTTAATAAGTTGTTCAATTTGGTCATATATTTCAATTTTATCACGTATGTTAATATCGTTATTGCTAAGTAGCAAACCTGAATCATTATTACTGCAAAACTCATAAACATCTTTTTTGTTATCAGAATATAATATTTCTAACTTTTTAAAATTACCATTATCATCAAGACTTATAACAGCATTAACAAAATTACCATTTTTATCTTTAAAAAAATTAATCACATTGGCATTTTTGTCTTTGACTTCGATATACAATGAATTAGCATCAAATTTATTTTCATTGTTCAATTCAGCATAAAATCTTTCTTTATCTCCTGGAAGTTTAACTACTCCTTTTTTTAAGTTACCTCTATCTTTATCAAAACTACCTGTAATTTCTATGTTGCCATTACTATGTTTAACTTTTTTAGTCAATTCTCTTGCTAAGTAAGTTACGCCCAAAACCGGAAGAGATATAGCACCGGCAAAAGCACCAGCAATAGTCTTTATTATATCCATTTTTTTACTATTAACTTGTACAGTCCCTTCAATTATATTATTACCTGAGAACTTTCCTTGATATGTAATGTCTTTTTGTTGTAATTTACCTTCAATTAATTGCTTGTTTTTATCAAATTTACCTTCTGAATAACTATCTTGTTTATTTACATAACCACTATATTGGTTACTGCTAATGTCGTATGACAAATAACTACTTATCTTTGAATTTTTATTCAATTTATCATTAATTTTGAGTCTGTCCAGGTCATTACCAAAATATTTATCAACTCTTTCATTATTATTATTGAATAATATATCTGCCTCCTTTGCAATTTCAAAACATTCTTTTTTGCCATCTTTATCAATTCTTGTGATATCTGTATATTCTTCACTGCTATTGTCATAATTAAAATCATATTTTTTTATACCGTTGTTTACTTTACTGTGAATTTCTACACTTTTGATAACACTATCTTGACACGTTTCATACTTTTTAAAGTCATCACTTTCTACTATATTTGTAAAGTTTTTTCCGTCACCACGAAAATCATTTAATACTTCGTATTTTTGTTTTTCATCACTATACTTATAAACCCTATATCCATCATAACGAGTCGTTTCCGTTTTCATTGTTCCTTCATAATTTAAATGTATACCGTTTGGAAACTCAATTGCTATTTCTTGTTTTATGTCAATGCGATCGTTTGATGCTTGAAAAATAAATTTTATTGGTAAAGTCGAATTACATTTTTGATAGTCACTAAGCTCCTTTATAATATCTTTTATTACAGCATCATTACTATGTTCGGTTTGTTTATAAATAAAATCTTTTAAAAGATCAACATTGTTTTCGTTAAACAGGCACAAAATTTGACCGGATAATTTATTGTCTATAAAATTTGCTTTAATATCAAATCCTTCTCCTTTAATTTCTGCTTGTCCAGTTTTGACGAGTCTGAAATTTTCTTCTTTTACTCTTGTCTTGATTTCGCAATTATCAAAAACTGAATAAGATGATTTTAATTTTGCCACGATTACTTTATGAGCACTGTTAAATTGCACGTCTTTACTAAAATAATTTGATTCTCCTTCTTCAAAAGAACCTACAATTTCTCCGCTATTTAAGTCTTTTTCTGTTTGCTTGTATACAACATATTCATCGTCTTTAATCCCAAATTCTCCAGAAACTTTGCTTGGTTTAATAATACTATCAAATTTATAATTAGTATCACTACATCTTTTTTTCATAAATGTCTTTTTCATCTTTTGATCATTGTAGTTCATCGTATTAATTATAATTTCATCGGTATTTGTATCATTTTGTATTTCATATTTTACTCCTTTATTATTTCTAAAAAACTCAACTAAATTATCCTTACAGTTTTTTATAAAACTTTTAGCGTTTTTAAAATTAAAATTACCTTTAAATTTATACAACAGATTTAATTTACCTTGATCGTTATATTTTCTTAACACGAAAGTATCGTCTGATCCTTTTTCTATTTGTAATGATACACGACGATTTTTATTTCTAATTGTTCCTCTGTTACCGCCACTACCATCAAACATGATATCATCTGTTATTTTAACGTCGTCAGGTAAATCGTTACATATATCACCAAAAAATCTTAGATCTTTTACAACGCTGTTGACGTCTGTTTTTAAAATATAATGTAATTTATGTTCATTTTCGCTAATATCATAACCTTCGGTTATAACCGTATCGTTTTTCTTTTGTTCAACATTATAACTATTGTCTTCTTTTCGTCCTATTGAAATATCTTTGTTGCCAATATTGTCTATATAATCATAACAAAATTTACACTTCACTGTATCACCTGGTTTGTATTTTTTGTTATGAGGAAATATTTTATCGTCTAAAACATCTAAGCGTTTGGCTTTTGATACTATGTATATTCCATCGCCGTGTTTTAAACCACAACTCATTTTGCCATCATAACGATCACCATTGGCATATATTACTTGCATTTCACCATTAGGAAGCCCGAAATTATAAATAGGAAGATCAACAATTCCGTATTTGTCCTTAGCATATTGTATATAACTAAAATTTCGTTCAACATTACTAATCGTATTTTTAATATTATTAATCTTATCATTTTTAACACTTGTAAGTTTATCCATTTCATATCGACAGTTAAATGTTCCTTCATATTTATTTCCTTTCAAGTCAATAACTTTACCTTTAAACTCTGTTGAATTTATTTGTTGCTCTAAATATAATGAACATTTGTATTTTTTGTCTCCATTTACAACAAACTGATATTTTTCAGGTACATAATCGATATTATCATTTATTTCAAAATATTTTCCATTGTTTAAAAAATTATCAAAAAATATGTGTGTGATTTTATTTTTTGTATTAATCTTAAAACCATATGTTTTACCTTTATTATATAAATATTCTACACGTTCTGCTTCTTCACTGTTTATTTGTGGCATCCTATCCTCGCCTAATGGTATGTTTTTAGTGTGCGACAGTGTTGTATCATCAGTATTATATAGCATTTGTTCATATTTTTCATTAGAACTTTTTTTTAAACAAGATTTTAAATATACTTCTTTATAATTTTGTTTAAATGTAGCATCAATGTTGCTATATCTTCCTCGTACTTCATTACTTGTTCCCATTGTATCAGAGATCCTCGATCTAAATTGTAATTGTTCTTCAAAAAAAAATTTTTGTAATACTAAATTAAATTTTTTTTTTGTAATTTGATTAACAATAAGATTGTTACGTGTTGTACTTTTGTTGACATAATCATTATGTATTTTAGAAACTTCACAATTTCCTTTTCCTGCAACATCATATATTTCTGATTTTAAGATACAGTTTGAATTATTATAATTATAAATTGAAAATTTATTACTTAAACTATTTTTCTCTGTTAATACAAAATCGTCAATCGTTAATTTACCTTCTTTCCAAGTACCTGTAAGACAATAAGATTTATTTTTATTAAAATTAATAAAATCAAAAATTTTTTTTTCTTCCTCTGATAATCCAAAATTAAAACCTGCCAAAGGAACAGTCATGTCAAGATCTTCATTACCTGCTGTATTTGTACTAGCATCCTTAACAAGAGTATGTAGTTTACCTGATCCATCTTCTTTTCCTTGTTTAAATTCTCCTTCGTAAATAATATTATATTTTTTATATGTTTTCTTGCAATCATTTCCGTTAATAAGAAACTCACTGTTTGTTTCATCAAAAACAAAGTCACCTTCAAGCTTACAATCCTCATTTTCTTCAAGACCTTTAAATGTATAATTTTTAAGTAAGTCTCTGTAATTATTAATATCTATTCCTTCCGTATTTATTTGTGTTGCTTGCAAGCAAATATTCGACATCATGCTCAGTTCAGTATTGTTATCAATTGATTCTAAGTCTAGATTAATACTGCTATTTAATTTATAAACTTCAGTTAAAATATCAGCAGCATTTTTTACAAAAATAAACTTTGGTTTATTACTATTCTCTGGAACATAGATAGCTTCAAATACTTTTTCAAAATTTTGACCTTTCTCGTCTTCAGCATTAAATATTTTTTTACAAGCTTTACCGTAGCGATTATATTCAATTATATCATATTTACCATTTTCTTTAAGTGTAGCTTTTTTTTTGATAAACACTACTCCTTGTTGCAAATCAATATCATTATTATCTGAGCCAAGAATGTTTTTTATATCTTCTACTTTTAGACCTTCATCTGCAAATTCAAAATAACTTTTTGTTCTATTTGTTTTAACATCTTTGATATATAAATTAACTATTTTGCCACCTTCATTAAAATTTACTTCAATACTTGTATCGTTTTTTACGAATCTCTTAAATTTATGTTTTTCCATTATTAAACGCTTAGAAATATCAAAAGTTAAATTGTCAGTCCAATTGCCTTTAACCATAGTGAAACCTGTTACATCAAATTTAACTACACCATTGTCTTTGTCTTTTATTTGTAGTTGTTGCTGTGCAATTGGTACTTGTTGTTGCACAACATTTGCTGGTACAATATTATTAACTTGCCGTACATCAAAGTTATAACTTCCAACGCCAATTGGTTTATCAGATTTTACGTTCCCTTTATATTTATATAATTCGAAGTTTATTTCACCATTGTCATCATTAAGAACATATCCTCCTTTTTTATCATCTTCAAATTTACCTTTGTAAATGATTTTTTTCTCTATTTTTTTTCCTTTAATAATTTCGCCTTCTTGTGTGTAATCTCCAGTAAGTATGACTTTGTCTTTTTTTGTTTTTTGTATATCTTGTTCTATATTTGTTAATATATCTTTATCTAAACGTTTAGTATCTGTTAAATAACCATTAGAGTCTTTTTGTGCATCTGGTTTGAAAACTTGAATTCTTACGTTACCGACAGTAATTTGTCTTTGTTCTGTATCAATATTTTCAAGATTAATTTCTTGTTCTTCATTTTCAACATTACTGCCAGCATTGTTATTAACAATTTCTTCTTCAGCTTCACAATATGTTGTTAGCAACAATTTATTTATTTCATGTGAATTACCATCGTATATATAATCAAATTCTTGTGAACTTGTATTTGTTGGATTTCCGTTATAATCACATTTATAAAATGCAGATTTAACTTTAATGTCTCCTGGATTTGGACCGATAGCAGTGAATTCAACTGTATCATATTGTTCTGGAGCTATTTGCTTCTTGTGTAATGTGATGTGCTCATTAATATCATACAACTTTTCTTCTGTGATTTCATTATCACGCCCTTTAATATATCGTTTTATTTTTTCCGTTCGATTACCTCCTTCATCTGAATAATAAACTTTTCGTTCAGAAATGTAATAAACTTCCGCTCCTTCTTCTTCTGCAGTTTTTTGTTCATCTATTGTTTCTGTATACCAACAGTTATTATCTTGATGATTATCTTCAAAATATTTTGACGTTATTGTTATTTTTTGGTTATCACCACTGACATAAGAATTGTTTTTAAACTTTAATGTTACTTTTGAGCCCTTAAACATATATCGACCCGATTTTGCTTCATCATATTTTACTATTGGTATTCCTAACAATAACACATCGCTATCAAAATATTCTATAGTTCCTTCACCACATCTACAATCGTATTTAAATGGTCCTTTATATAGTCGTCCATCGCACATTTTTTCAGTACCGTTATCATCGTGTACTTGCATGTTTTTATTGAATTTACATTCATGTGTTGTTAATACTCCACCGATATCACGTTCTAATTCTCCCACTTTAGTTTTTTGTAAAAGAATAATTTCTCTTTTACCTTGTTCTGTTCCATTAAATTTCATTGGATCAATATCGTCATTATTATACGTTCCTTTGTAATCATAATATTTAATATGTTTTAATGTACTTTTACTGTTACATATTTCACGATCAAAAAATACCTCATCAGGATCTGTTGTTTTAAAGCAAAACCCTGTAATATTATTACCATCATCTTTACAACGTTTTGCAAGCAATTTGAATTTTCCATAATCTATACCTACTGTAATATTTTTTACATCTTTTATTTTATATTTGTAATATTCTAAATTATAATATTTTTCTATTACAGACGTAGATTCTTGTGCTACACTAGCTTGTTGTTGAACTGGTTGTGCATGTTGTGCTGGTACTGTTAGTTGTGATTGTTCTAAATCTTGAGATATATCGTCATAAATATACGCATATTGTTCTTTGTTTGTTTTTAATGTTATATTTAATTTCCCAGCATTGTCTTCTTTAGTATATTTCTCGGTAAGACTAACTAACAGATCATTACTATCACCTAGTTTATAATCTTGATTGCAAAAAAATGTCGTTACAGTATTTGTCTTGGTACCATTTGCATTATTATAATTAGTATTGACATAACCTGTTTGATCATAAGTATCTTTTCCTCTTCTTGTGATAATATCACCAACTAATGTGTTTTTATAAACTTGCGAACATTTATCAAATGGTACTGCTTTAAGAATATTTTCAATTTTAAAATCAATTATCGTACCACTTGGAATACCATCTTTTATATTTTTTTGATCTTCACTTGAAAGTGTGCTTACCTCACAACCATTATTTCCAACACTATATTTAAATAAAAGTTTACCATTTTTATATTTTGATATTTCTTTAACTTTTTTATCATTATCTAATTGCAACAAAGTGCATTCACCATTATTATATGTAACTGCAATATTATCTGGTAGTTGTAATGTAATTTTTTGTGAAACATCAATTGTAAAATCTTTACTAAATGTTGCATTAATAGTACATCCTTTTTTTAAACAGAAACAATTTAGACTGTTTTTATCGTCTTTTTTTTCAACATAATTTTTAGTTAATTCATTATTGGTTAAAAAATTCAAAAAAGCTTTACATTTATTGCTATCGTCGCTTGTTACGCAAATATCGCACCCTTGATTATGACCAACTGTAATACGTCCAAAACCTCTATGACGACCTGCAGAAAAATTACCTTCATAAACATTATCTTTTTCGTATGTTTTTTTTCCAAGACCATGTTCTTTCCCTTCTGAAGTTTCACCTTGGTAAAAACTGTTTTCATAAACAATTTCGCATTTTTCTCCATCAATACATACTTTACCGTCTTTTTTATATTTAAAAGTACCTACATAAAAAATCTTTTTTTCAGTATCAAGATTGTATCCTTCTAATACTCCATTATTATTATTTTTCATTATTTTCGTTATTTCAACATCATTTTCTTTTATTTTTAAGCCTTGAATGTCCCTACTACTACTTGAATGAGTAACATCGCGTGACATAACATCGTTTATAGCATTTTCTTGGCTTTCTGAAAGATTGTATTCTCTAATAGTTCCATATGCTTTAATTTCAGTCGGAACCTCATTACCTAAGTTTTCTTTTTTTATGTCTGAAAGTCGTAAACCTTCTGTACACCCAAACAATTTTAAGTTTTTTAAATAACTTTGTTCATCAACTTCGCATAAAAGCAGTTTTGATGTACTACTTGTTTTTTCTTTTTCTATATCAACATCAGTTATCTTTATATCGCATTTACCTAAATTATTATACTTAGTATATGATGGCCGATTACTTTCATCTAATTGATATTTAATTCCTCCGTGTAATTCTATCTTTGGAAATTCAATAACAGTATCGACAACAAAATCTCTTAGTTTATTAAATTCAATCCCTTCATCTTCAAAGAGTTGATCATTTGGGTTTACTCCGGTGAATTGTTGGCATATTTGCTGATCATATTGTTCTAATTTTTTTCCTTGTCTTGCAAAATATTTCACATAACACTTTTTAAAAATAGTTTCGTTAGCTGAGTTTTTACATTCATTATATTTAGATAAACTTACAAAGCGTTTTATTGTTTTTTTAGTGTTATCGACGTTATGTTTTTTAAGTTCTACCCTAAGAACATTTTTTTCAATTGTTCCACGTACAAATTGATATTTGACTATATCTACACAATATTCATCCTGGTTGTCTCTTGTTTTATATTCTTTTATCAACAACAATTTTTTACCATTAATTTTGGCTCCCGAACATTGAAAATCCATTCTCCAGGAATAATGTCGTTCTTTATTAATTTCATTAATCACGTCTTTTTTTAATTTCACTAAACCATTGGAACCTATAAAAAAACTATTAAAATTATCATCGTTTTCAAAAACAATACTTGCTGGATGACTTGTAGATTTTACACTTACCATTTGTTCGCCCATCAACTGAAGATTACTAAATTTTCCTTCGACTAAATAACCAAGATTTTCATAAGTACATGTACCTTGTTTAAAAACACCTTTATTAAAAGTACCGTCTAAAGTAACATTGCAAGTAATGTTTGGTTTACCAAGTGTGATTTTCTTTTTCAATGTTCCTTTTCCTTGATACAAACTATCATCTAAAAAAAGTAAACTTTTTCCGCTATAATACTCAATCTTTTCACCTTCTTTATTATAAGTATAAAATTCACCTTTACAATATTCATCTTCTTTTTTCACTTTTGCATATATATAATCATCAGAACATGATTTTTTGTTGAAAGCTTCTACTGTTGTATCATCGTTTATTTTGGTATTTTTTTCATTTAAAAATTGTTTGTTTTCTAATTTAGATATAGTTTTTGAATATTCAGTAAGCTCATTATTCTTATTACAAGCCATTTTATATGCTTTTTCAACTTCTTCATTAATTGCATATTTTTCACTTATTTCACTAGGGTTTTCTTCTCTATATTTAAAAATAGCTTTTTTTATAGTATTATTATCATATTCAAATTCAATTTCACCACCATGATCTAAAATATTACCACCTTCATCATTAGCCAAACCTTTATTATTACAATATAACGATTGTTTAGTTATTTTTTCTTCTCCATTTCGTATAGTAGAAAAAATTTTTCTTTCATCCGAAACTTTATTGCCATTTTTTTGTATAAACTCCTCAATAAATTTACCAACGTTATCCGGTTTTTTACGCGATATTTCTGTTGTTATTATTCTATTTCGATTATCCGTACTTTTTTTATTATATTTCTCTAAAATACCGTTAGAAAACGATACTTCAATAGTAGAATTATCGGTGTCTTTATATGAAACAGACGCACTATCTTTATTGAATTTAAGCAAAAAGTCATCTGCTTTAAAAATGTTTTCTTTCGTTGTATCAATATTACCTTTATGGAAATTACAATGTCCTGCTTCTCCTTCTACATCTACTTTAAAAATAATTGACGGTGAGTCATTAATGTTAAAAACTCCATTGTTGCCAATAAATTTTAATAATTTAGCAAGAGATGTATCTTCTTCGTATCCATACAATGTAAATGGTTGTTCTTTTTTTATTTTAAATTCTTGTGCCACTCCGTGCGCACCATAGAGTTGAAATGGACCTTTATATTCAAAATCAGGATTGTTAGATTTTAATGTTCCACCATCTTGAAATGCAGTTTGACTGGCAATACCTTTATAGTGAATTTCGCTATCATAAATGTCTCCATTAAACAAAACACTACCATCATCAAAAATATCTTCATATCCTTTAAATAAAAATTTATTATCTGTTAAATTGTTTAGAGTAAAAAAATTTCTATATTTCAATATATAATGTCTATTTTGGATTTGCCCTTCATCATCATTTTCTTTTATCATCACATCTTTTTCAGTAATAAAAAAATCGTTTTTAAATTTTTTATCTAAAAACAGTTTATCGCTTTCCTTTACAATGTCTTCTTTAAAATTTAAATCAAAACATTGTCTTATACTTTTTACAGTCTCAGAATCTTCTGCTTGTTTTGAAAACAAATATTTTCCTTCGACCTTCTTATTAGCGTCCAATTCATTATCTATAAATTGTTTTAAATTTTCACTATCACCATCGCTTGTATGATAATCAATAGTTAAGCCGTTATAACTCGCAGTATCTTCATATTTATAAACTTTATATTCTTCAATTTCAAAAGTCGTTTCATCTTTATTATATCCGTCAATATCATTATTGGTTAAATCTTCATCTTTTTTATTATATTTGATTTTATGCAACGTTAAATTACTAAAATCGTTATTATCTATGTCATACCCATCAGCGCCATATAAAACTCTACAAGCACGATCAAAAATTTCAATAGTTCCATTGTCTTTACTTTCTTCATTACCTTCATTATAAAATATATAATTTCCATTATCATCCATCTTCCTACTTACAGATTGTATTATTTTAACGTCATCTTGAATATTATAATTATTTAATAATCCCAAACAATATTCTTTGTTCTTTTCTTTTAAAATCTTTTTTAATCGCCTTCCCTTGTTGTTATCGGATTCTTTACTAACTGTTAAATCTTGTGTTTTTTTCCATTGATCATTGTTAAATACATGCATGGTAATGTTATCCAATACATCCTGATGGTTAACTATTATATATTTTAAAACAAGCTTTTCTATACTTCTATTATTACGATAATAAATTACGGTTTCTTTTTTATTGTCATTAGACTGATAATTTACAACAACATTGCTATTGAAGTCAATAAAACTATCTTTTGTAAAATTACAAATTATTTCAGCGTTTTTAATTTTATCACTACCATTCTCTATATTAGCCGTTCCAAGAATATCTGCAAGATATGTATCTTTTTCTGACTGCTTAATAAAACGACTAAATAAAGATAATTCTTGACCGTTATTTTGTTCTGCGTTTTCATTAAAACGAATATTACATTTATTCACTGGTTTGCCTTGTGCAAATTCCGACTTTAATTCAAGTCCACAACTGTACTTTTTAGTACAATTTTTACCGTTCAGCATTCCATTAGAACTAAATGTTCCTTTGCACAAACTATTTTCTGCATCATATTTTATACCTTTTATACTGCCATCAGCTTTTTTAGTAAAATGACTGATAATTCTATATTGTTCTAAATCAAAATCATATGGAATATTATTTTGCTCTACTGTAAGTGCATCTTGTGCATTCGACAAATCAAATGATTCTTCCATTTGCTCACCATCGACTTTACTAACTTTCGTAACTTTTTTTAATAAGTATATGTTGTTGTCATCGTAATCATACTTATAACATTCGCTTTCACCTATTTTACCACCTTTGTCATCGCAATTTTTTATGTAATTTTTAAGTCTGCCATCTTCGTCATAAATCAATAAATTATATTTTCGTGAATCCGGATTAAAAACAACTAACCGACATATTTTTAATCTCTTGTTTTGTCTTACAGTTTCTTGATCTACAACTGCTTCTAATTTATTGCTAAATCTAAGTTGCTGACAGCCAACTAATATATTTTCTATTCTTTCGTTGTCTTCAATACTTGCAACTTTTTTATAACGATTAATGATGTTTTCATAATTAACATGATATTCTGTTTCCGAAGAAGTTGCAAAAAAATCAATACTAAAATTAAGTTTATTTTGTTTAATGTTTTTGCATTCTGCCTTGAGAATTTTATTTTCTTGAGAAAATGTACCAACAACTTCAATGTTTTCACAAAACGTTTTAGTTGTTAATCCATCGGCTGAAAAAGAGCAACAATCGCGTCGAGAATCTAAAACACTGTTTATCCACGTACCTTCAATAGTTTCATTTTCCTGCAATTCAACATAATTATTCACGCCATATTTAACTTTTAATTTACCTGAACTTGTATTTTTTAATTGGCCACGACCGTCCATTTTATTATCACGTAATGAACCTTTATATTCGGCAGTTTGGTTTCGTTCTTCATTGAAATTCAAATATTTCACCACAGCGTTCTCACATGTAAAATTCAATTTGTTTATATTGTCAATCAAATCATCTGGACTATTAATTTCACTGATTTTTTCAACACCTTCTTTTCTTCCATCATACGATAAAAAATCATATATATTTGATTTGTCATCATAATATGCAATTCCACTATAGATACCTCGTTGTTTTACATCCCTAAAATCTTCTAATAATATTTCTTCGCATTGAATTTTATCTTTTGAAATTGTAATTAAACCATTTGTTTTTATTTTTGCATTTTTTATGTCTAGTTGTTTTTGTCGTTCAAAACAGTTTTTAAATGTTGCTGATTGTCCTTCTTCTTTAATGCTCTTTAAAATTTGGCTTTCGGAAACTTCTTTATTAAGAGTTCCTTCTTCTTTTTGTTTTTTATAAAATTCAAAAAGAACTTTAGAACGATCTTCTGCTGATGTAGTATCTATAGTAATTCGAGCAGCAGATTTTAGCATGTTGTCATTACCATAAGCAATTGCGCTTATTTCTTGTTCGTAATCTGGAGAATATAATGTTTTTCCTTTATCATTACATCTTGTTTTTTGTAAAATAGTGAGACCTTTTTTATTATATTCTACATTATTATAGTAACAATCTCCACCATTATTATCAATATAAATTTTTTTTAAACTATTTTTATCGACCCAAATTTGTTGCTTAATTTTAGGAGGATTAGGATTTCTATAACATATTCTATCAAACAATGCTCCATATGTAGTAATGTTGCACATTCCCTGTTCTATTTGTTCTTTGCTATCTTGATCTTCAAAATCTAAAAAATTTTCTCCTAGTTTGTTTCCAATATATCTTCCTAAACCGTCATCTTTAAAAAAAGCAAAACTCGCCAATATTTCACCGTTTTCTTCTTGTACACCTTTTTTGATTTTTAATGATAATATTTTTTTTTCATCTTTTTCAAGATCACTATTATCATAAACTTCTTCTAAAGTTAATTTGTTGCCGATATAATTATAACATCTTCCATCGTTGTTATGCATAATTTTCGCATCTTTGTTTATATAGATGATGTTTAAATCTTTATTAAATTTTCCTTCCAATTTATCATCTTCTACAAAACAATCATTGCATACAAAAAATCGATCTTTATATTCACTAATATCATATCGAGCTTTTATTGTCAATTCACCTTCTACATCATTTTCACTATACTTGCCTTTAAAATGATAAGCACCAGACATAATTTCTGCATTATTGCAAGATAATTTAAGATCTCCTTCAGATTCAACAAATTCACCTTTTTCAAAAAAAATTCCTATTTTGTCTTTAAAACTAGCTACAGTGCCTACATATGTGCTGTCTTTAGAATTTTTATAAGTACAGGATAACAGTTTTTCATTTCTATATTCTTCATCATTTAACAACATAGAAACCTCGTTCTCGAAACTTGAGCTAGAATAAGAATTGATAATTCTTTTCTCTTCTTCAATTATATTACCAAACTCATCGCGTAGTAAAAACGGATCTTTTACTTTGTACCTTTTAGGAATAAACGTCAATCGCAACTCTTTGTCTTGTTTTTTTATTATAACTTTTTTAAATAATCCTTGTAAAGTTTTTTCAATAGATGTCGAATCGGATTTCTCGTTCCCATTTTGGTCGCAGTTAAATATAGTTTTTATAACTTCTTCATTTTCAAATTGTTCTGATATATATTGATTAGTGTTATTATTAATATGAATCATTTTTTCTACTCCTTTATTATTTAAATCTCCTAAATGTTTATGTATTTTTTCTACATCAAATCCTTTTTTGGGACCTAAATTGTTAAGTAAGTTTTCTAAATCATTAACAACACTGTTACCGAAATCATTGCTAGTATCTCCATTGAAGAAATATTTGCTTTTGAAACGAATTTTTTCATCTTCGATATTGCTATCTTCAACAATATCATCAGTGACTTTAATACATTTTCTGTTATAATAGTATTCAAAACTTTTGCCATCGTTTTTAATAACTATAACAGGAGTCTCTGCCTTACCATCTCTAAAAGTTGCTAACACTTTATCGCCTTTATTTAATTTAATTCCAATCATCTTTCGATTATAAGCTCTGCCTGCATACTTAACGCTTAAAGTAAAATCTTCTAAAACTTTCAAAGAACCACCTTCATCTTCTTCTTTTCCATTCATAATATTACCTGTGTATTCATATTCTTTCCGTGCTTGATATTTACAAACTTCGCCTTCTAAAATGTTATCATCTAGAAAATCACCTTCAAAAACGATGTTACCATCGTCATCAAACATCTTTCCTTTGCCGTTTTTCTTATCATCTTTATAATTGCCAAAAAATCTAATTCCACCGTTATCATAAAAGGTTTGAAAAAAACCATTTTTAAGATCATTACTGTAAGAACCATCTTCAATAAGAATGTTGTTTTTGAAAGTCTTACCTCTACCGTTTTTTTTACCATATTTGAAAGTTCCTAAAAAATAAGATTCTTCGTCCTCTGCGTATAATTTACCTAAACCGTGCCTTAAACCTCCTCTATATTGACCTTCATACTTTATAACCCCATTGTCATAAAATTCTTTAACAAGATCACCTTCTCTTTCATAGTCTTTATACGATCCTTGATATTTTCGTACCCCATTTTTGTAGAATTCTTCTCCTTTTTGTTTTTTATCATCCTTAAAAAATATTTTACTAATAATATTACCTTCACGATCAACTTTCTGTATATTTCCTTGTCTAAGACTGTCGTTTTTTTTTACATGTAAATTATCAGTTTTAAATTTTACTTTTTCTTGTTTAGAGAACGAAGGAGTGTTAACATTTATAAATTCTACTGGTTTTATTTCATTTCTATAATTTTCATCGTTTTTATCGTTTTTATCTAAAAATTCTTCTGTATCATCGTCTGCATTCTTAATGTCATCATCAATCTCTTTGTATTCATTTTTGTTATAAAACGATGTTATTCCTGTTGCAACTGTTAACAATAAAAACGTCACTAATAATACAGGCGTCATAAAAAGACGGATGAGTTTTTTTTAAAAAAAATAAAAAACAAGTTTTTTTTATCATACATTATAGTTAATTTTTGCTATATTTTTGCAAAAAAAACAAATATCATTTTTAGAAAAAATATCTTCCAAAATTAAAATAAAATTTAATCATAAAAAATAACATGAAAAAAAAACAAAAAAATACAGAAGATTATCTAAATCAAAAAAAAGAACAAAAAATTGCAAATCTTGCGAAAATAAAAATGAGATATTTCCTTAGAAAAGCATTTTCAATAATAAATCCAGCTACAAAAATTAAATGGAATTGGCACCTAAATTACTTGTGTGACACACTAGAAGCTGTTGCAGAAGGAAAAATAAAACGGCTAATTATAAATATTCCACCTAGATATCTAAAATCAATAATTTGTTCGGTTAGTTTCCCAGCATGGATACTCGCAAAAGATCCTTCAAAAAGAATAATAGTCGCAAGTTATTCGAAAATTTTAGCAACAAAGCATTCACAAGATACAAGAATAATTATGCATTCAAATTGGTACAAAAAAAATTTTTACAAAACAGTAATTGCCGAAGGAAGAGACGAGAAAAATAAATTCTGTACAACTGAAAATGGATTTAGATTTTCTACATCTGTAAATGGTACATTAACTGGAGAAGGTGGAGATATATTAATAGTTGATGATCCTCATAATCCAATCGGAATATATAATAAATCAAACAGAAAACGAACAATAAATTGGTTTACTGGCGTCTTCTCTTCTCGTCTTAACGATAAAAATACAGGAGCAATTATAATAATAATGCAAAGACTGCACGTAGATGATCTATCTGGATACATTATATCAAAAAATACTGAAAATAATTGGTTTATAATAAATTTACCAGCAATCGCAGAGCAAGAAAAAAAATATTACCTATTTGATAAATTATATAAAATCCGTAAAGTTGGTGATATATTGCATCCTCTAATGGAAAAAAAAACAACATTAGATAATATAAAAAAAGACATAGGTGAATACAACTTTGAAGCACAATACCAGCAAAATCCAGTAACATTAGATGGAAATATGATAAAAAAAGATTGGCTAAAATATTTTGATTTATCAGATAAAGAAAACATATTTAAAAATGACAAAATAAACTATTGTATTAGTATTGATTGCGCCTCTGGACTTGGAACCGAAAATGATTTTACAGCAATAGCTGTTTTTGCAATTTTTAGTAATAAATTTTACATATGCGATATGTATAGACTTAAAATTGCATATCCAGAATTAAAAATAAAAATTGAAGAAATAATCAATAAATACAAGCCAAATAACGTTTTAATTGAGGATAAATCAAATGGTTCATCTATGATACAAGATCTACAACAAAAATATACAAATATTATACCAATTAAACCAACTAAATCTAAAGAATGTCGAGTTAATGATATACTAACAACCTTAGAAGCAGGACATATACTAATTGCAGACAAAGAAAAATGGACACAAGAATTAGAAATCGAATTGTTATCCTTTCCAGCATGCAAACATGACGATCAAGTTGACGCAATATCGCAGTTTATAAACTGGTATAATTTAAGTAGAAAAAATGAAGTCAAACCTCCAAAAATAAGAAGAATATAAAATATATATTATATACCTAACATTTTATTTTTAGCACATTCAATAATGCTTTTAATCCTTAAATCAGCATCAATGAAATTAATAGTTCTACTATATTGTAAAAGCTCTGGTTTTTTACATGTAGCTACAACTTTAAATTGTTTATTTCTATACTCACTAACAATATTTTGAATTATATTATCACAAGCACCAATTACGCCATTAAAAACTCCAACATTCAATGCATTATACCTATCTACTGCTGTACACTTTTGCGTAGCTTCAATCATAATCTCTGGATATTCAGCTACTTGCTCATGAACTGCGCCTGCAAGCAAATCAAGTCCAGGAAATACAGAATAGCCAATAAATTCATTGTCCACACATAATGAAAATGTAATTATTGTATCAAAATTTATAAACACTACATTGCTGCCGTATTTTTTATTGCAAGCATAGCAACCGGCAAAAATATCAACCGGTATATTTTCTATATTAATAGATTCATCATGTACGAATGGTATATCCTTATTTGAGATTATTATTGGCTCTATCTTAATATACGCTTTAAGAAATTCTTCAACTATATGATCAAATTTTGGAACATTACTCAAAATTGCAGCATGAGTTATCTCCGTTTTATTTACTTGTAAATAATCAAAAACATTTTTTATCTCAGTTGTATATTGATCGTCGGTTCTTTTATTTTGCGTAGATATACTAAATTTTGAAACAATTTTTGCTTTATCATCTATCAATGCAAACTCAATTTCAGTTCCACTTATATTAACAGCAACAAACATAATACTAGTTATAAAGAGGCTTTTTTAAAAGTAAAGTGTATTTATTTTTTGAACTAATAATTTTTTTTGACATAGTACAAAAAAATTGTATAATATTTTTGTAAAATATTTATATATGCCTGTAAAAAAAAGAAAAAAAAATAAAAATAAAGTTGCGTTAGATAATACGATGCTATCAAGTATTAACAATGCGCGTAAACAAAACGAACTCGAACAAGATATTGAATTCGAACAAAATAACGTGCAAAAAAAACAAAAAAATAGCGGTATTAGCTCTATTGGAAGCAAAATTACAATAGATGGAAAAGAATATGATCTTTCTAAAGATGGTGACATAGAAGAATTACAAGGTTATTACAATGGAAGCAGTCAAGAAAAACGTAGCGACATAAAATCAGAGGTGGAAAAATACTTAAATGTTAAAATAAATAAACACAATTTAGTTGAATCTACCAGTGAAGATCAAAAATATTTCATCGAAAAAAATATTTTTGATAAATTATTTAACGGTAATGTATTTGAAGAACTAAAATTAGTAAATAAGGTATCAGAGACAACGCATGCAGAAGAAGGATTAGCAAATGCTATTAAAACACTTAACAATAATAAAAGTAAAAAAATAAAAGACTTAAAAAACTATGAACGTAGTCGTTTTGAAGAATTTTTCAATCTTGTCGAATCAGACAGTTTAAAGGGTACTGGATTAAAAGAACAATTTATTAAAGACGCTGGAATGGAAAACAAAAAAGGTGGACAAATAAAAGAATATTTTTTCAGCAATTACACTGCAGCAGAGGGTGCAAAAATTATACATGGTTTCATAAACAAATACAGCAATGTATTAATGAATGAAAAAGATATAATTGAACATAACAAAACAACAATTGAAGACAGCACAAACGAAATAGAAGGCAATAGAAAAAAAATTGCCGAAGTAGTAAAACAAATAAATAACAGTTCTGAAAGTGATATAAAACAGATTGATCAATTATTTTCACTTGTCGAAAAGGCTAAAGAAGTAGACAAGAAAGAGCATCCTGTGGCATATTTTTTTTCAAAAATGTTTAGTTTTTTCGGCGCTGGTAATAATTATATGTCAAAAGATACAAAACAACTAAAGCAAGCACTAAGTAGTATTAGTTCAAAAATATTGAAAGACAGAATGACGATCAATGAACAAGTAACTAATACAAGCAATGATTTAATTAAAAAACAACTTTCACTAGCAAACTGTTCGATTGCTAATTTAGATAAAAAATTATCATTAAATGGAATTTCAATCGATCAGAATAATAATGAACCAGGAAAAACAAAAAATGAAATTAAGTTTAATGATGAAAAAATTCTTACAGAAAAAGATAATAGCAAAATATCGGAAAATATGCTAAAAATAATGGGAATAAAAGAAAAAAAAGATAATGATTTTTCACAAAACATAAACAGTAAAGATTTTATTATTACTGGAAATGGAATTGCCATGTAATATTCTCAATTCTTGCAATTAATTTTTTTAATAAACTATATGTTGTAAATTGCAATGAAAAAATCTATTTCGAACACAATTATTCCTACAAAAATTATAGAAAATTTAAACGTAATATTCAATAAAAAACAAAGTGAAATTTGTGTTCCAATATCAACATACGAAAGTCCGTTATTTTTAAGCATTCAAAGAGGCGCAAATGTTTCAAAAATACACCCAATATCAGTTAATATTCTAAATGATTGCATGACAAGAAGTTCTATTATTCAATTTAAAAAAAACATAGATGTCAAAAAATTTATCGAAATAATCGATGATAACAATTTTCAGCAAAAAACAATACAAAAAATAATAAATAAAACAAGTAGACACTGTAAATTATTAAAAATTGAGCACCAAGTAATTGGTAATTTAGTTTACTTACGCTTTTCTTACGATACAGATGAAGCTTCTGGACACAATATAACAACAATCGCAACAAATGAGGTATCTAAAATGCTAGTTGAAATTGCTAAAAAACATAATTTATTAGCAAAATACATATCAAATTCAGGAAATACATGTGTTGATAAAAAAAATAGTGCAATAAATTTCATTTCCGGGCGTGGAAAAAATGTTGTTGCCGAGATTGTAATAAGCAACAAAACATGCAAAAAAATTCTTCACACGACATGTGAAAAAATATTTGAATTAAATAACAAAAAAAATCTTTTAGGTTCAATCTTGGCAGGCAGTTTATGTTCTGCAAATGCGCATTATGCAAACATGCTTGCAAGTATATTTCTTCCATTTGGACAGGACATAGCAAATATAGTCGAAGGTTCTCAGGGCATTACATATTGTGAATTACAAGGAGAGAATTTATATTTTAGCGTAAATTTACCAAATATAATTTGTGGTTGTGTTGGAAATGGCAAAAATACAGATTTTGTAAAAAAAAATATGCAAATGGTAGGTTGTATAAATAAACAAAATAAACTTGTAAAAGATGCGAGCAAAATTCTTGCAGGAACTATTTGTGCAATAGTTTTATGCGGTGAACTATCTCTCCTTGCCGCTTTAACGAACGAAAATGAACTAGTTAAAAGTCATTTAATTCTCGAAAGAAAACATATTTAAAAAAGCAAAAAAATTTTCCTTGATTTTTACATATATAATTATAATCGTTCTCTTGATATGAAAAAGATCAGTTGTTTTTTTATTTTATCATTAATACTATCAAGTTACAGCTGTAATTCGTTATTTTCCGATACAAATATTCATCAAGAAGATAAAAAAATTGATAAAAATGAAAAAAGTAATTCAGTGAATTCAGTAGATAAAAATGAAAAAAAAAATAACATAGAACAAAAAAATAAAAAAGAAACTGTTTCGAAAAATAATCAAGAAAAACAGCAAAAAAATGCTAACGAAACAGAAGTAAATAAAACAGAGAAAGACAGCACAAATGACATTGTTAAAGAAACAAATATTAAAGAAACAAATAAAGATGATAATAATAATGAAATTGAAAAACCAAAAGATAAACAAAGTCAGAATTATCACATAGTAAAGGATGGTGAAAATATTTATAGAATTTCAAAAAAATACAATATAACGCATCAAGAATTAGTGCAATTAAATAACATTAAAAATGATAATATATATATCGGTCAGAAATTAATATTACCAAAAAATGCTTTTCTAAAAGAAGACATTAACGATAATGAAAAAAATAATGAAAATGCAAAAAATAAAAATCTAAACAATAAAACTGTTATCACGAATGATGTTCAAAATCAAAATTTAAATAAAAATCTTATAAATAAACTCGATCCGACAACTTTTATATGGCCATCTAGAGGTATAATTTTAACAAAATTTGGATATAAAACAAAAACAGGAAGATTAGAAGGTGTAAACATAGGTGGAGAAACAGGTTCAGTTGTTAGAGCTTCATCTTCTGGAACTGTTGTTTATAATAATACAATCGAAGGATACGACAATGTCATTATAATAAAACACTACAATGGTTTTATTACAGCTTACGGTTATACAGAACCAATTATTGTAATTGGTGACAAAGTAAAAAAAGGACAAATTATTGCATATATGAAAAAGAATAAGCAATCAAAAAGATCACAACTTTATTTTACAATCAGAAAAGATGGAAAATCATACGATCCTGAAAAAATAATTCAAACAAAAATAAGCGATTAAACTATAAAAAATTTGTATATTTAGTTATAAAATATATAATTAAATATGCAATCACTAACGGCACTAAAATCGTTTCTTGAACCATTTGAAACATATTTCAACAGAGATGGAGTGACCGAAATAACAATAAATAAACCATGCGAACTATGGGTTGAACAGTATGGAAATAGTAAACCGTACGTTGTTCCGTTATGTGATGCAAAACATCTTCGCAGCATGGCGTCACTGATTGCACAATCGACCGAACAAATGATTGACGAAGAGCATCCATTACTTAGTGGAACGTTACCAAATGGTTATCGTGTTCAAATAGTTATTCCTCCTGCATGCGAAGCCGGACAAATAGCCTATTCAATAAGAAAACCATCTCCATTAAAATGGACGCTCGATGACTATGAAAATATGCACTGTTTTGATGATTGTGCTATAGAAAAAACAGAAGACATAAACAATCAGATATTGTATGAATTATTAATGCAAAAGAGAATAAAAGAATTTTTAAAATATGCAGTTTTGTTTAGAAAAAACATAATTTGTTCAGGAGGAACATCTACTGGTAAAACAACATTCACAAACGCTATTTTAAGAGCCATACCAGAACAAGAAAGACTAATAACAATAGAAGATGCGCGAGAAATTGACTTATCAACACATAAAAATCATGTTCATCTTATTTGTTCAAAGGGAAAACAAGGAAGAGCAAATATAACAGCACAAGATTTAGTTGAAGTTTGCTTGCGTATGAGACCAGAAAGAATTATAGTTGGTGAATTACGTGGCGCCGAAGCATTTGGCTTTCTTAGGGCAATAAATACAGGTCATCCTGGTTCAATATCAACACTGCATGCAGACACACCAACTATGGCAAAAGAACAATTAAAAATGATGGTAATGCAAGCCGGTCTTAGCATTCCACCAAGTGAAGTTACTAACTATATAAATTCAGTCATTGATATAATAGTGCAATTAAAAAGAGGAGAAAATGGAGTTAGATTTGTTAGTGAAATATATTATAAACATAAACAGCATTTTGATGATTTAAAAAAAAATGGATTATATAAATCTATAGATCTAAACAAGGAAATAAAACAATAAATTAATATATTAATTATAAACCTAGTATAATACTCTTAACATTTGTTATCGCTAATAATATAATTACAAAACCAGCAATCTTATCCATTAAAGCAGCATTTTTACTAAATAACCACCAAAGTTTTAAAAAATAACAACAAAAAGCGATCAAAGCAAACGTAATAAAACTAATGAAAGGAACACATATAAGAAGACCTAGATAACCATACCAACTGCTAACATAACCATAAAACTGAGAAATAACACTAATTATAACAGTTGCTATACCGAAATTAGAAAACGTATATAAAAAACCACTTTTATAAGCATCTAAAGCAAGTTTAGATGTACTCGGAGCATCTTCAAGAGAACATGTCTTTTTTTTAGTTGTCATCATCTTTATTCCAACACATAGTAAATACGACATACCAACAATTTGAGCATATTTAAACGCAGTTTGATAATTATTCAAGACAGAACAAAAGAAAAAACCAATAATTGCAGAAATTCCATCGCTAGTCGCAACACCTAAAGCAGTAAAAAGACCCATTTTTAATGATTTATTTTCAATTGTATTTTTAGCAGTAATTACAAAAGAAACACCAGGTGATATATCAAACAAAAATAGCGTTATCATGTATACTACAATCCAAGATGAAATTATACCTGTAAACATACTCTTTTATAAGTATAATTGTAATTTGGTATTTTTTAAACGTCAAGTAATTTTATAACAAACAAAAATAATATTGAAAAATAAATAATTTTTAGTTAAATATATCGTTTTTATATACATTCACATTATTATATGAAAAAAGCAAAAATGTTCATTTTTTTACATGGTTATAATTCAACTGGTGATGAGATGAAAATTCTTGATAAACCTTTTCGTAAAATAGCGGCACAAAATTCTGTTTTTTTATATCCAGATGCTCCATTTAAAGTTAATAATAGTGATAAATACTGCTGGTTTCAGTTCGTATTTGGGGACGATCCATCTCTAATAAATGAAGAATTTATCTCCCAAAGCATGCAACAAGCGATACCTTATTTAGAAAAGTTTATAAAACAAAATCTTGAAAAATATAAACAATTTACATATTCAGATGTAATTTTAATCGGTTTTTCACAAGGCGCAGGACTATCACTATATGCTTCAATGAGATTACCAGAGCCAATATGTGGAGCTATATCTTTCTCAGGTGGAATAGCTAATCCAAATAATGAAATCTCTAAACCAAACATGAAAAAATCACCATTGCTACTAATTCATGGGGTAGACGATCAAATTTTGCCTTATCAATTTTCGATACGAAGCGAGAAAATGTTAAAAAAAGCTAATTTTAATGTAAATTGTCATATTTTAAAAAATACAAAACATCTAATAACGCCAGAGGCTATAAACATAGCGGAAAATTTTTTGAAAAAAATCTGTTAATATTTTGATAACAACTAAAACAAATCTTGCAATTTATATTTTTTAATTCTTTTGTCTTTTATACTGGATGGTTAGCTCAGTTGGTAGAGCATCACCTTGACGTGGTGAGGGTCACAGGTTCGAGCCCTGTACCATCCACCATTTACACATATAACTTGTAAATTATAAATTATAGTAATTTATGTTTCGTTAATTATTTGATTATATGGTTTTTTCAGTTCATTTAGAAGAATTTCCAAAAATAAACAATATAACAGTGAGCAAAGAAATAGTTGAAAAAATGGATGAAGTAAGAGAAATATGTAATTGTACAGCATCTTTGCGAAAAGAAGCTGGTTTACGTTTACGCATGCCTTTACAAAAAATAACAATATGTGGAAAAACAAACTTAGATAATAAATATCTAGATTTAATAAAACAAGAAACAAACGTTCACAAAATTGAATTATTCAACGACGACCTTGATAAAATAGCAAAAAAAGAGGTAATTTTAAATATGAAAGAATGTGGTAAGATATATGGTTCTAATCTAAAAGATATATTAACTGCTCAAGAAGAAAATAAATGGGAGATAGTTAATGATAAATTATATATAGCTGGTTTTGAATTAGAAAGCAATCTTTATAGCATAGTTTATAGAACTGCAAACGGGGTAAAAGCGATGCAATGCAAAAATTTCAATATACTTGTTATGATAGACACAGAAATAACACATGAATTAATGATAGAAGGATTATCAAGGGATGTTGTTCGTATAATACAACAGGCTCGTAAGGATAATAATTTAAATATTAGCGATAACATAAGTGTTATTCTACAAACAAAAGATCAGATATTTAATGAAGTTTTATCAATATGGAAAGACTATATTTGCAGTCAAACGTTAGCAACTGAAATAAAAATTGAAGATAATGTAAATGAAGAATGTTCCTTTGATATAGATGAACATAAATTTTCCGTCCGTATCAAAAAAATATGTTAAGAAAAACAATACTAAATGAAGTAAATTGTAAAGGACATTGTCCTTTCAATGGTGGAGTCTCTAATGTAAAATTATGTCCAGCAAAATGTGGAAATGGTATCCGTTTTATAAGAGATGATCTTATTGAAAGAATAGGAGAAAAAAGTATTATAGCATCAAATATACACGCCAATTTCGATTGTTCGAAATTAAATACAACAATATCAAATGGATACTGTGAAGTATTTGTAGTTGAGCACATTCTTTCTTCATTATATGCTTTTAGAATAACAGATATAGATATTCACGTTAATTGTAACGAAATCCCAATGATGGATGGTAGTTCAAATCATTGGACAAGAGCAATAGAAAGTGCCTGCATAAAGGAATTTGAAGAAAAACTTGAATGTAAACGAATAAACAAAGAGATTAGATACGAAGAAGATAACAAATATATAATTGTGCGACCTTGCGATAGATTGAAAATAAACTATACAATAGACTTCGATGAACCAAGTATTGGAAAAAATACATTTATATATGATGAAAATATAAATAGTTATCAAAGAGATATATCTCTTGCAAGAACATTCTGTATAAAATCACAAGTTGAGCAACATAAAGCACTAAAAAAAGATTTTAATAATTATGACATGCTTATTTATGACAATAATGACGTTTTTATTGAAAATAAAATTGCAGAACTAAAATATAATAATGAAGCTACAAGGCATAAAGTTTTAGACTTACTTGGTGATTTAATGAGTACTGGTGATTTTTTCTGCGCAGAATTTACATGCTACAAATCTGGACATGCAATGAACAGAAAAATCATAAACTTAATTTATAATCAAAAAATACTTGCAAATTAAAAAAATATGTTCTTTCTCTTTACTGTTAAATATGAAATATCCTGAGTATAATGTTAATTTTACAATTCAAGACTTGGTTGACTTAAAGGCACATTTTGGACATAAAGTTAGTTCATTAAATCCAAAAATGAGGGATTATGTTTTTGGTACAAAAAATGGGATGAGTGTTATAGATATTCGTAAAACATACAGTACAGCTATAAAAGCAATAAATTTATGTTATAATTTTAGTAAATCAAATAAAAAAGTTCTTTTTGTTGGTACATCTCCACAAATTTCATCAATTGTAAAAGAATATGCAGAAAAATGCAATCAGTTTTACGTAACAGATCGTTGGTTGGGTGGTATTTTAACAAACTGGTATACTGTATCAAAATCAATTAAAACTTTATTGTCGTACGATAGGATTTTGGAAGATACTGAAAATGGTTTATCTAAAAAAGAAATTTTAACAATGACGAGAAGCAGAGATAAACTAATGGCAAGTTTTGGTGGACTTATGAACCTACGTGGACGTCCAGATCTTGTTATAGTTTTTAACTCAAAAGTCGATTATTTAGCCATAAAAGAGGCATTATCAATTGGCATACCAACAATTGCAATACTTGACACAAATTCAAGCATAAGCGATGTAAATTATCCAATAGTTGCAAACGACAGCAATGTTAATGTAACAAAATTTTTCTGTGAAGAGTTTTGTAATGCAATAGTAAAAGGCGCACAAGAAAACATGAAAGAAAGTGGCATTGATGTGTCTAATTTATTGAATAAAAAAAAAGAAGTCAAAAAAAAAGATAATAAGTAAAATGGTTTTATTTTTTATATATGGTAGATTTAAATCTTTTAAAGAAAATTCGTAAAGATACTGGTGTTAGTTTTTCTATGTGTAAAAAAGCACTTGAGGCAACAAACAACAATTACGATGAAGCAGTTAAATTTCTCAGAAAAGAAGGGCAAGCAAAAGCAATTTCCAAATCAGATAGAGTTGTTTTAGAAGGTTTATGTTGTATTTTAAAAGATAAAACAGCAGTATCATGTATTAAAGTTGGCTGCGAAACAGATTTTGTTTCCAGAAATGAAAATTTTCAAAAATTAGTATCTTTAATTGCCGAAACAGCACTTAAAACAAAAAGTAAGTCTGTTGACGAGTTATTGCAACAAAAAGTTAACGATAAAACAATTAAAAAAATAATTATAGAAAATATTAGCTCTATTGGTGAAAATATAGTTTTAAGTGATGTAAAAACTTATGAATTAAATCCTGAAGAAAATGTTCATTATTATGTTCACAATAGCGTTAGCGGAAATAGAAATATTGGTCGTATAGTATCTTTTACCATATCAAAGGGTAGCGATAGTGAAAATGCCTCTTTATTATTAAATCAAATAAATATGCATATAGCAGCAATGTCGCCAATTGCATTGGACGAAAAAAGCATACCAGATAGCGTCATTAATAACGAAAAAAATATCTACGAAGAACAGGTTTCTAAATTAAATAAACCAAAAGAAATAGCTACAAAAATGATAGAAGGAAAATTAAAAAAGTTTTACGAAGAGAATGTGTTGCTGAAACAAACTTTTGTTATTGACAACAAGAGTACAGTCGAAGAAGCTATTTTAGCTTTCAACAAAACAAATAATTTGGATATTAAACTTTTATCATTTACAAGATTTTCTATATAATTTTAAAATAAGCTTTTTTGTTCGAAGTTTAAATTTTTTTCTCTTTCTTCCTTTTTACTGTTTTTTGCACTTTTTTGTGTAGCATCAAATAATCTAAAATTGTATTTTTTTAAAAAATTATTCAAACCATCGCTATCTATGTTTAATTTAAATTTTTCAAAATTATCTATCTCAACAGCATCATCGCGGAGATCAATTAATTTATAAGCTAATTCTAATATATCTTTACTTTCTATGATTTTTTGTTTAATCTTTTCCTCCAACTCTTCAATATGAAGTAAAATGTTTTCAACATGACCATATTTTTGTAATAATTTAACAGCTCCTTTTGGACCAATTCCATTTACTCCAAAAACATTATCACAGTGATCGCCTACAATAGACAAATAATCTCTAACTTGATCAGCTCTAACACCAAAACGTTCTATTACGGCATCTTCATTTAAAAAATGTTTCTTCACTGGATCGTAAACAGACACTCTATCGTCTATCAACTGACAAAGATCTTTATCTGCGGACACAATTATTGATTTGAAACCATTTCTAGTCGCTTCCTTCGATATAGAGCATATAATATCATCTGCTTCAAAACCAATCTTGCTTTCTGTTTTTATACCCATTGCATCAATTAACTCTCTAATTATTTTAAATTGACATTTCAACTCATCTGGCGTTTGTTTTCTGTTTGATTTATATTGAGTTTTGCAATTTTCAATTCTCAAATCATCTATTAAATTTAAAAAAATTAAAATGACAAGAATTTTAGATTTGTAAGATAAATCAAGATTATATTTTTCACATACAGCAAATATTTCGTCATCTTTTATAGATAATTTATTTGAAAGCTCATCAACCGTCAAAACATCTATTTTATCTAAATCTAAACCAACTTCATTCAACTTTTTTTCGTATTCATTGTTTGAGAATATATCTATTAATGCCTTTTTTTCTAAAAAATTATCATAAACATCATTCCTAAAAGTGCGTCTTCCGGTATCTAATGCAACAACCATATATTCCGGTTTTGCTAAATTTATTAAGCTTATTAACATTTTAAAAAAACCATAAACAGCTCCTATTGGAATACCCTCTGTTGTTTTAAAATTAGGAACTGCGTAAAAAGCCCTAAAAATAAAACCATATCCATCTATTATATAAATAGTTTTGTTATTGTAATCTTGCGATAGCATAAAAATTTATTTTATAAAATAATTGATAAACTTTCAATTTTTAAAGAATAATTTTAAATAAAAATCAATGTTATTATTATTTTATTCTTGCAATTTATTTTTCAATTACATATATATCTGTATATATATAATATGCCAAAAAAAGGAATTCATCCGGATTACCATGAAATAACGATAGAAACTTTCAATGAAGATGGTAGTAAGAGGGCGTTCAAAAGTGCTTCGACGTTTAAAGGAGATATGCTTGCATCTGAGGTAAATATCTATAAACATCCAGCATGGAAAGATGATTCTAAAGTTGATGCAGAAAACAGTGTAAACAAAATCATGCAAAAATTTACTAAAAAGTTTAACTATAAAATAAAGGATTAAATTTGATTTTTGATTATTTAAATCTTGTAGGCATGTTTCTTTTTAAGAAAAAAAAAATATTTTTTTTGTTATTATTATTTACTGTTATTTTAACATTATTTTTTAAAATATTTTTTTCAACAACAAAAGAACAAAATTATTTTGTACACGAAGGACAAGGAACGTCAGATATAGCTGCTAAATTAAAAAACAGCGGAGTTATTAATAGCGCATTTGTATTCAAAGTTTATTCAAAAATAAGATCTCTTATGTTCGGCTGTAAAATAGTTCATTTTGGTGAATATAGTATAAATTATGGGGAAAGTTATGAAAGTTTATTAGATAAATTCTGCAACGGCAAAACTATTTTAAAAACTTTAACAGTTCAAGAAGGATTAGAAACAAGAGAAGTTATGGAACTCTTAAATAATAACAAAGATCTAACAGGTGAAAAAATATTATTTTCTTATGAAGGAGTATTGCTTCCAGAAACTTACAGTTTTAAAAGCGGAACAAAACGAGAAATTATTTTAAATAAAATGATACAAGAATTAATCGATTTTCTTACAGTTGAATGGACGATGCGTGAAAAAAATAATGTAATAAAAACTCCAAAAGATGCAATTATTTTAGCTTCTATTGTTGAAAAAGAAGCAAAAACAGACGAAGAAAGACCAATTATAGCAAGTGTTTATATTAATAGATTAAAGCTTAAAATGAAACTAGATGCCGACCCAACAAGTATATATGAAATAACAAAAGGAAAGTATAAACTAACAAAACCACTGACTAAAAAAGATATAGCAATTGTTGGAGATTATAATACATATCGTAAAAAAGGGCTACCAATTGCCCCAATCTGCAATCCTGGCAAAAAATCTATTTTAGCCGTACTTCATCCTAAAAATACAAGATATTTATATTTTGTAGCTAATAAAAATTTAAGCGGACATATTTTTGCTGAAAATTATAAAGATCACTTGAAAAATATAAAAAAAGTGAAATCAAAAAAATAATGAAAAACAATAACTTAAACGAAGAAATTCATAATCTTGAAATAGAAATTGAAAAATACAATCGAGCTTATTATGATGAAAATAAATCACTCGTAAGTGATTACGAATACGATATTTTAAAAAAAAAATTAGAACAATTACGTTCAATTCAACAAAAACAAAATAATAAAACACAAACTGATTTATTTGGAAATTTTAGTCAAATTCAAGAAATAGAGCAACAAGTTGGATATCGTGCAAATAATAAATTTACAAAAATAACACATAAAAAAAGAATGGCTTCTTTAATGAATGCCTTAAATGTAGATGAATTCTATGATTTTATAAAAAAAACAAATCGTTTTTTAAAAATTGAAAATTTTCCAGAAAGCGTTTGTGAACTTAAAATAGATGGACTTTCTTTTAGCGCTGTATACAACTTTGGTAAATTAAAATATGTTGCAACACGCGGAGATGGGATAGTTGGTGAAGATGTTACAAAAAATGTTTTACAGATAAAAGATTTTCCAGATAAATTACCTCCAGATAGTAAAGCTTCAAAATTAGAAATTTTTGAAGTAAGGGGCGAGATTTATATGCCAAAAGATATTTTTGAAAAAATAAATGAAAAATTATCAGATAATGAAAAATTCTCCAATCCACGAAATGCAGCAAGTGGAACATTACGACAATTAGATGAAAAAATAGTAAAAGAAAGAGGATTAAAATATTACACATATTTTATAGGAGATAGCAGTATTAAATTAGTGAATACGCAATCAGAGGCGTTAACACTTTTAAAAAATCTCGGATTTATAGTTAATCAACATTGGATTGTTGCAAAAACAGTAGACGATATAATAAAATTTCATGAACATATAGCAAAAATTCGTTACAGTCTTGAATGCGACATCGACGGTATTGTGGTTAAAATAAATGATTTCACAATACAAGAACGTCTTGGCAGCACTGCTCATGATCCAAGATGGGCTATAGCCTATAAGTTTTCAGGAATAACTGCAATTACTAAACTCATCGGTATAACAAACCAAGTTGGAAGAACGGGAATAATTACTCCTGTCGCAGAACTAACACCAGTTAATATTGGTGGAGTTATAGTAAAACGAGCAACTCTTCACAATTACGACGAAATCAATAGGCTTGGAATTTCCATTGGTGACTTAGTTCATATAAAAAGATCTGGCGATGTTATACCAAAAATCATTTCAGTTGAGCTACATTCAGACAATAACATAAAAATCGCACCACCAAAAGTTTGTCCTTGTTGCGGTTCTGAATTAAAAAAAGATAATGAATTTGTTGCAATTTACTGTCCAAATTTTGATAATTGCAAAAGTCAGATCACAGACTCTATAAGACATTTTGCTTCACGTAATGGTTTTGATATAGTTGGTTTAGGAAAACAAACTATAAATCTATTTTACGATCTTGGAATTTTAAAAAATTTTCTTGATATATTCGATCTAAAAAAACATACAGACATGTTGGAAAATCTTGATGGTTTTGGAAAAAAATCAACATACAACCTGCTATCTTCAATAGAAAAAAGCAAAAATATCCGTTTCGATAAAGTATTATTTGCATTAGGAATTGATGAAGTTGGTGAAAATGTTGCAAAAATATTGGCCAGATACTATCATGATTTTAAAGAATTATTGTCCGATAAGAAAGAATTTTCGAGGATACGCGATATAAATGGATTTGGAAATCAAATAGTTGAAAGTTTAATTAAATATTTTAATAATGATAAAAACGTCAATACAATAAATAAACTTTGCAATATACTAGATATAATTCCTTATGAAGAAAATGAACAACAAGTAAAGCTAAACGGTAAAAGCATAGTTTTTACTGGAACATTGCAAACCATGACAAGACAACAAGCAAAATTACTAGCTGAACGTCTTGGTTACAAAGTTTTAACAGATATCACTAAAAATACAACATATTTAGTTTATGGTGAAAAAGCAGGTTCTAAACTTAAAAGAGCAAAAGAACTTGGTATTAAAATTTTAACAGAAAATGAATGGAAAGAAATAAGTGAATAATTAAAAAATATCTTTGTTTATTTCTATTTTTCTTAATTTTACTAGCGGATTTATTATAGAATCATTCCAAAAATTTATATTTGGAAAATACTCTATCTTATTGTTTAATATTTGGTACAATTCATACCCTTCTGGTATTTTTATAGTTTTATTTTTTATATTCTCAACAATGTCTCTAACCTTATATCTACCTTCCAAAGTAGTATCAATTTCTGTTAATTCACTGGGTAATTTTATATTTAATTCCTTAAAAGAAATTGGTTGTAAAGTTTTTATATAGTTTGCATCAATTGCCGTGAAATTGTTTGGAATATGTTTTTTTAAAAATTCTATTATTTGATTAATACTTTTTGTCCGAAATTGTTCTAAAAATGAAGCTTTATCGTTCAAATTTAAATATTTCAATATTTCAATTACAACATTTATCAACACTATATCATTAAAATTATTTATTGAAAAAATTGAATACTTTGAACCAAATGAATGATAAAAATCTGACTTACCTAAAATTCTATAACAATCTTTTAACACATGAGAATTTGTATATTCTTGATAAATATCTGCATTTGAAATATACTTATTATTTTGTTGAAAAAAAGCTGTTTGAAAAATATCTTGTTTAAATTTAGTCTTTACGTTTTTATCTAAAACAAATGATTTTATAAAATAATTTTGTAATGCAAAATCTAAATATTCTTCCGCAAGAACATGCTCATCTTCTTTAAAATAGGAATAATCAAAGGAGGTATGAATTAATAAATTGTTTTTTTTTAAATGAGTTAAATTTGCTTCATCAATCCCATAAATAATATTTTTTAAATAATTTTTTCCAGCAATTTCAACTGGTTCAAAAATTATATTTACCTTCATTAATCGAAAAAGTTGAATTATTTTACCAATTGCAACAAAATCTTCTTCATTATTGAATGCAATTGATATATTAAATGCAGATATTGTTGTTTTGGTTGTATTTACGAACATTAAGTTCAATTTCTTTTCAAGAAAATAAATTGCAATATATACTATATTATTTCACCGCCACCAAGCAATCTATCTTTGTCGTAAAATACACACATTTGACCTGACGTAATTGCCCTAGCTGGATTATTTAAATGCACAGTTGCTTTTTTCATATGCATATCTAAATCAACACTCGCACTAACAATAGGAGTTTTATCTCGAAGACAAACATCACAATTTAAAATTTTAGTTTTAAAATTACTAGATAACATATTTATATTTTTGATGTCCAAAGACTTGCTATATAAATACTTTTCCTCACCAACATATAATATATTATTTTCATAATCTTTCTTAACGACATAAAGAGGTTCTGTCCAAGCTACATTAATACCTTGCCTCTGCCCTATTGTATATTTCAATAAACCAAAGTGATTGCCTATTTTTTTATTTGTTTTTACGTGCAGAATAAAACCTTCGTGCTCCATTATGCCTAGTGATTTTATATATTCTGAATATGTATTACCATTAAAAAAACACACTTCTTGACTTTCTTTATATTCATCAAGCGCAATTAAATTATTATCCATTGCAATTCTAAAAACTTCGCTCTTAAATTTATCTCCAAGTGGAAAGATTATATTTTTTAAATTATCTTTTTTTACACTGCATAAAAAATGAGTTTGATCTTTAAGTTTATCTTTTGCTCTATATACACAATATTCATTACCACTTAATATAATCTTTGCATAATGCCCTGTTGCAAGTTTTGCATCATTTTCTATGCAAAAATCAACTAATTTTCCAAGCTTAATTTTACGATTGCAGACAACGCAAGGAACTGGCGTTAAACCATGCAAAATTTCTTTATTAAATACTTCTATAATTTCTTTTTTAAATTCGTTTCGGTAATCAATAACAACATGCTCAATATCAAGCTTTTTACATAATTGTTTTGATTTAATTATAGGATTTTGATAATCATCGTCCAATTGAAGAGTAACGCCAATAACTTCATAACCTTGTTGTTTTAATAAAAACAAGCTAACAGAACTATCAACCCCGCCAGACATAGCAACAAAAACTCTCATATGCCTATAACCTATATATCGTCGCAATATTTCATTAAATTAAGATAGATAGTCATTTTGACTAAAATAAAAGTCAATATTGTATAACAATAGTATACAATTGTATTCTTTACATTTATTTTTTATACAAAAATATAACTCTAAATGTTTTTTATCAGTACAAGAAATTCAAAAGTATTATGCAATTTTAATGATGCAATGTTGAATGTAATAGCAAAACAGCAAGATGGACTTTTTGTGCCAAGTTTTCTTGCTAAAATGAGCATTGAAAAAATAATCAATTTAAGTAACCAAAATTATAAAAATATATTAATTGAAGTACTATCGTATATTTCAGATAATTATATAAATAAAGAAACAATTGAACAATTAGTTGACACAGCGTTGAAAGATTTTGGTCGTGGTTTTGGAGATAATTCAGTTAATAAGCAAGAAGATCAAAATGATATAATAGCAGTAAAAAACATAGAAAAAAATATAAAAATCTTAAATTTAACATATGGCCCTACCGGTTGTTATAAAGATTATGGATACTGCGTTACTTCAAGTATCGTAAATTATCTTTCTAAACAAAGTGGAAAACCAAGAGTTGTCATAGATATATCAGATGAAACATCTGGAGCTTCAACAGCTTGGGCAATAAAAGACAAAGAATACATTAAAGGTTTTATTTTATTACAAAATGAAAAAAATAATTCAACAAAAGCACTAATATCTCAGGCATGTAAAGCATCAAAAAATATCGATGTAGCAACTGTATCTACCGATCATACATTTTTTGACAAAATTCGTTACAACATATATAAAAATACAAGCTTGCGTGATATATCAAATATGACATTCATAAATGATTTAAATCTAATTTGTATCTTTGCTTATTTACCATTTTTCTTCAAAGCTTACAGTAGTTGTAATAATAAACCATTTTGCGTTTCAATACCAACAAATAATATGTCAATGGGAATGTCTGCTTTTTTTGCAAAAAAAATTGGCATACCTATAAAAAAAATTATTTTAGCGACTGAAAAAAGTGATTTTTTAAAAAATATACAAGAAAAGAAAATTATCGAAAACAATTTATCTGCAAAATTTAACACAAATATTCCATCAAATCTTGAAAGATTATTGTTTTATTTATATAATGCAAACCAGTCTTCAGTTAAAAGGACGATGCAAGAAATTGAAAGCAATAGAAGCTATAAAATTAGTGAATCTTTATTAAAAAAATTTACAGAAATTTTTTACATAGCACAGTGCAACAATCAATTTTCAATGCAAAACACAATAAATTCTCTTGTTAAAGAAAAAGAATTATATGCTGAAAAAAATTTTGCAATAGCAAAACTTGGGATAGATGAAGCAAATATAAATATTCAAAATGAAATTAGTGATTATCCAGTTGTAATTCTAAACACACTTGATTACAGACGAAATATTGATTTTATAAATACATCTCTTGGATATAATTTAGAGTATATCAATAATCCATTAACAGAAGAAGATGTTAAATCATTTTCGTACACAGAAATTGCGCCAGATATATCTGAAATATTGCATTATATTTTAGATTTTTTTGACAAAAAAAAGTGAAAATAAAAAATATGAAAGTTTAATTTTAAGTATATAAAATAAGCTTGATTTATCTTGACAATTATATTTTTTAAATACACATCCATCTGTATGGAAATTTTTAAAAAAATTCTTGTCAAGACAAGAGAAATTGGAAAAAAAAGTATCATAAAAAAAATAATTAAGGATAATTTAGTTCCAGGTGTTATTTATTTAAAAAGTGGAAAGTCATTATGTATTTCCGTACAAAGTAGTGATATGAATTCGATTTCAAATGATCCATCGGCATTAACACGTATTTATGAATTAGAACTTGATGGTAAAAAAATGACATGTCTTTTGAAAGAAATGCAGTTTAATCCTATGAATGATACCGTAAGAAGCGTCGATTTTATGGAAGTTAAAAAAGATGATATTGTTAAAGTAAATGTACCAATACGTGTAATGAATAAAGAAATTTGTCCTGGTGTTAAAAGTGGTGGTGATATATATATGTTGTCATATAATGTTGATTTAAAATGTAAGGTTGAGAATATACCATATGCAATAGAAATTGACGTAAAAGATTGTAATATGGGACAAAAGTTCTTTTTATCCGATATTAAATTGCCAAATGGTTGTAGTATGATAAATGATACAATTTTATTAAGAATTGCCGGAAGAAGAGTGATTAAAGAAATAGAG
>AUXO013050866.1_pt1 | contig 49509 bp, 43 predicted proteins | sample 768731 | NCBI WGS metagenome assembly AUXO01 (sample SAMN02715735, study PRJNA202380) | gut metagenome | biome: sheep rumen | host: Ovis aries | place: New Zealand: Palmerston North | reverse complement strand
GAATATTATAAAGACCAGGATTATGAAAAAACTACTTTATATGCTAAGTGGATATAAGAGTTTAATTGCTTATTTATGAATGCATTTTAATTCTAGATGGAATTTAATATACTATGGATATCAGTTTACTGGTATCCATTGTCTTTTTTTAATTAAATAATAATTTTTAAAAATAATAGTGTATAATGTGTATGGTGATAAATTATGTCATATGATGTAAAAGCATTAGAATTTGATAAGATTCTAAATGAGGTATCAGGTTTTACTCACTGGTCAAAAACTAAAGAATATATTTTGAATCTAATGCCAATAATAAATCTAGATGAATTAAATAATATGCAAAATGAGGAAAGGGAAGCATATAATGCTATTATAAAATATGATGATCTTCCTCTTTTAGAGCTTGATAATATTATTGATGTTTTAAAAAGAATTGAAATAGGTGGAGTTATTACATCCCCTGAGCTTTTATCATTTATTTCATTACTTAATACAACATCAAATATTAAAAGATATGCAACCTATTTAAGAAATAACAAAATATCAACACAATATTTAGATAAATATTTTGATAAAATAACATTCAATCAAAGATTGAAGAATGACCTATCATATAAGGTTGATGAGCAAGGAAATATTAAGGATAATGCATCTGAAGGGCTTGCTAGGGCGCGCAGAACTTTACAAACATTAAATAATAGATTACATTCTAAATTTAATGAAATACTTCAAACTAAATCACAGCTTCTTACAGAAGGGCTTGTAGCCTCAAGAGGAGGACATTTATGTCTTCCATTTAAGGCTGAATATAAGAATCAAATTAAAGGATTACTTTTAGACCAATCATCAAGTGGTACAACAGTATATATTGAACCAATTGAATGCCAAATGATTGAGGCTGAAATAGAAAATGCTAAAGCTGATGAAAGAAGAGAGGTTGAAGATATTTTGAAGGAAATATCTTTATCTATTAATTCTGTTATGGAAGAAATGGTTTTAAATGTAGAGGGATTACTTTCACTAGATATTATCTATACAAAGGCTTTATATCAAAAAGCAAATGATTATAATCTTCCTAAGCTAAATGATAATGGTATTATTAATTTAGTTAATGCTAAGCATCCTTTAATTGATAAAGAAAAAGTAGTAAGTCAAACTATAAGTCTTGGAGATAAGTATAAGACTATGATTATTACAGGTCCTAATACCGGAGGAAAGACCGTAGTATTAAAGACCTGTGGTCTTTTAACACTAATGTCATTATGTGGTATTGCAATACCTGCTTCTGATACATCAATGGTTTCAACATTTGATAATATATTTGTTGACATTGGTGATGAGCAATCAATAGAACAGTCCCTTTCAACATTCTCATCACATATGATGAAGATTAAACGTATTTGTGATAATGTAACAAATAATTCATTATGTCTTATTGATGAGATTGGTTCTGGTACTGACCCTAAGGAGGGTTCATCTCTTGCGATTTCTATTATAGATTATTTATATAAAAGAGGAGCTAGAGTTATTGTTACAACCCACTATTCTGATTTAAAGGAATATGCTTATTCTAATAAGGATTTAGTAAATGCTTCAGTTGAATTTGATCCAGATACTTATAAGCCAACATATAGGCTTTTAATAGGTATACCTGGAAAGAGTAATGCTATCTCTATTGCAAAATCCCTTGGAATTAATGATGTGATAATAGAAGATGCATTAAAGATTAATGCAGGAGATAATACTGATACTAAGAACTTAATGAGTAATCTTGATTTAGAAAATGAAAAGCTTCTAAAGATGCAGAAGGATTATGAAGCACTGATAAACGACTATAATAGAAAAATGGTCGATTTAGAGCTTTATAAGAAGAAGATCGAATCTGAACGTCTAGAAATATTAAAGAAGGCTTCAAAAGAGGCTGATGATATTATTAATGATGCGAAGGAAAGCTCAGAAAAGCTTATAGAAGAAATTGATAAGTATCAGAAGGATAAGGATGCTAAAGAGCATGAGCTTGCTGATATTAAGTTTGCCGCAAGAAATCTTAAATCTAAAGGATATGAGGAAAATATATTTGATGAGGATTTAAAGGTTGGAGATTTTGTATATATAAAATCTTATGATAGAACTGGTCAAATAACAGGAATTAATAAGAATAAATATGATGTTCAGGTTGGTCAGTTTAAGATGAGCTTTAATAAGAAGGATTTAAAGCTTACAAAGCCTCCTGTCGATAATTCTAAGAAATATAAAAAGCCACAAGGCACAACTCCTGCTAAGTATGCTAAACTTGAGCTTGATTTAAGAGGATATAGATATGAAGAGGTTAAGGATGCAATAGATATCTTTATCGATAAGGCATTTATGGCTAATATGAGTATTGTCTATATTATCCATGGATTTGGTACAGGAGCTGTAAGAAATGCAGTTCAAGCATATCTTAAAAAATCACCATATGTGAAATCATATAGATATGGAGGAGAGGGAGAGGGATTAAACGGTGTAACCGTTGTAACCTTAAAATAATATGAAGGCTATAATTGTTTGTGGACAAAATGTCACTTTAAAAAATTATGATTTAAGTGAAGCTTATATTGTTGGTGTAGATTATGGAGCATATATGCTAGCAAAGGCTTCAATAGAGATGGATTTAGCTATTGGAGATTTTGATACAGCTGGAGAAAAGGGCTTAATTAAAGCACAAAAGATTGCTAAAAGAGTAAAAAAACTAGATGCTATAAAGGATGATACAGACACCTTTGATGCTATTAAAGAGGTTTATAATAAATATGATGAGATTATTGTCCTTGGTGGACTTCAGGGTAGGAGAATAGAGCATTTAATTGCAAATATATTTGCATTAAAGGCTTATCCTAAGGTTAAGTTTATTGATGATTATTCTATTATGGAAATAGTATCAGCTGATAGAGTATTTAAAAGGGATAAGTATAAGTTTATATCATTCTTTCCTTTAGTAGATACAACAATTTCACTTAAAGGATTTAAGTATAATTTAGATAATTATAAGCTAAATCAATTTGATCCGCTTTGTATATCTAATGAGATTATTGATGAAATGGCATATGCAGGAATATCTGGTATGGTCGTTTGTATAAAAAGTATGGAAGACAAATAATATGCATCATTACGCCTGTAATGGTGCTTTTTTTATTATAGTATTGTTTTAGGAATAGTTTTTATGTATAATTTATTTGGGAGCTGGAAAACCGGCTGAGAGGAAGATGTGTCTTCGACCGTACCTGATCTAGGTAATGCTAGCGTAGGGATTAAATATTAATCGTTTTTTTGATTTTTATATTTGTCTTTATAATAGTGTGCTCCCATTCTGAGCACTTTTTTATTTATAAGGAGGAATTTGGATGGATTATATAAAAAATATCAGAGAAAAAAAGCCACTTATTCATTTTGTTACAAATTATGTAACAGTAAATGATGTAGCTAATGCGACACTTGCAATTGGAGCTTCTCCAATTATGACAGATGAGGTATTAGATGCACCAGATATGCAAAATATTTGTAATGCTCTTGTTATTAATCCTGGTACATTAAATGAAAATACTGTTAAAGCTATGATTTTATCAGGTAAAAGAGCAAATGAGCTTGGACATGTTGTAGTACTTGATCCATGTGGTGCTGGAGCTACACCTTATAGAAATAAGGTAATAAAGGAGCTTATGGATAATATTCATTTTGATTGTATCAAGGGAAATATATCTGAAATTAAGGCTTTAGCTAATGTATCACAGTCTACAAAGGGAGTAGATGCAGACGTGTGTGATACTGTTACAAGAGAAAATATGTTTGAAGTATTTAAAATGGCAAAGGAGCTTTCAAAAAGAACTAAAGCAATAATTGCCATAACAGGTCCTATTGATGTTATAGCATCAGAGAATAGTGCATATATAACTGATAATGGATGTAAGGAAATGAGAGCAATTACAGGTACTGGTTGTATGACAGCTGCGCTTATTGCGGCATCCTTGGTTGCTAATGAGGATAGGCTTAAGGCTTGTGTTGCAGGAGTTATTGCAGTAGGTATTGCGGGAGAAAGAGCGCTTAAATATGCTAAGGGTACAGGAAGCCTTCATATTGGTTTAATCGATGAGCTTTCAAATCTTGATGATATAAGACTTGAGGGTGGTGCTAAAATTGAAAGATTTGAAATCTAAGCTAAAACTATATGCTGTAACAGATAGCTCTTGGCTTAATGGAAGAAGGCTTCGTGATGCTGTAGAAGAGGCTATAATTGGTGGAGCCACTATGATTCAGCTAAGAGAAAAGGAATTAAATGATAGTGATTTTATAAAGCTTGGCTTAGAAATCAAAGAGGTTTGTAGGAAATATAATATACCATTTATCATAAATGATAATGTTAAGGTATTTAAGGCAGTGGATGCGGACGGGATACATGTAGGACAATCTGATATGAGGGCAGATTTAGTACGAGAAATTATTGGAGAAGATAAAATATTGGGAGTTTCTGCAGAAACAGTTGAGGAGGCTATTATTGCAGAGAAAATGGGAGCGGATTATCTAGGAGTAGGTACTATTTTTAACACAAGTACTAAGCTTGATGCGATTACAGTTTCAAAGGAAGAATTAGCGCATATTTCATATGCGGTAAATATACCTGTTGTGGCAATTGGTGGTATTACAAATGATAATATTATGGAATTAAAAAATACACTTATTAAAGGGGTTAGTGTAGTCTCTGCTATATTTGCCAAAAAAGATATAAAAAATGCTTCAAAAGCTTTACTAGATAATGTTAATAAATATAGATTTAATCCTTTAGATTTTGATAGTTTCATTATTGATTATGATGGTACACTACTTAATTCACTTGATATGTGGGATGATGTTTGCTCTAGATTTTTAAAATCAAAAGGAAAGAATATTATAGGTGATGTTGATAAGGAAACTAAATGTATGACAAATGATGAAGCAGCATTGTATATAAGGGATAAGTATTTTTCTGGTATGGATGTTTCAAAGCTTTTAGATATGCTTAATGTATTTATAAAGAATGAATATACAAATATTATAGTATCAGATGGTGCTAAAGCATTCCTTAAGGAAATGAAGAAGGGGCATAAATTATATTTATATACTGCTACATCAAGTCTTCTTGTTAATGATTCATTAAAGAAAAATGGTATATATGATATCTTTGATGGAATATATACATCAACTAATTTTAATGTATCTAAGGTAGAAGGTCTTGGATATAAGAAGCTTATTAATGATTTAGGATTAAATCCTTTAAAGACTATTATTTTAGAGGATGCACCTCATGCGTTAAAAGGAGCTTGTGAAAGTGGGGCAATAGTATGTGGTGTTGCTACTAAGAAAAATATTTTGAAATTTAAAGAGATTAATAATTATATGGATTATTATATTGATTTGGGATGGTGGAAATAATGAAGGTTGTTTTATCTGTTGCAGGCTCTGATTCATCAGGTGGTGCTGGAATTCAGGCTGATATTAAGACTATTATTGCAAATAATTGCTTTGCTGAAACAGCAATTACAGCTCTAACAGCTCAAAATACAACAGGCGTATTTGATATATTAAATGTAAGTGATGTATTTTTAAAAGAAGAGCTTGATGCCGTTTTTAGGGATATATATCCTGATGCAATAAAAATTGGTATGGTATCAGATAAGTCTTTAATTTTAGCTATTGCAGAAAAGATTACTTCGTATAATGCAAAAAACATTGTATTAGATCCTGTTATGGTCGCAACATCTGGTGCAAAGCTTCTTTCAGATGATGCGATTAACACATTAATAACAAAGCTTATTCCATTAGCTTCAATAATTACACCAAACATACCTGAGGGAGAGGTTTTATCAGGTATGAAGATTAATAATTCATCTGATATGGAGGAAGCTTGTAAATTAATAGCAAACCTAGGATGTAAGGCTGTTCTTCTAAAGGGTGGACATAGGGTAAATGATAGTAATGATTTACTATATGTAGATGGTAAGCTTATTTGGATTAATGGAGTTAAAATTAATAATCCAAATACTCATGGTACAGGATGTACACTTTCTAGTGCTATCGCATCAAATCTAGCAAAGGGGTATGATTTAGAAACATCAATTAGAAGAAGTAAAAAATATCTAGAAGCATGCCTTAGTGCCATGCTTGATTTAGGAGAAGGTAGTGGTCCTATGGATCATGGATGCTTAATAAAGGAGGTTATGTTTAATGATTAATTATATGGATGAAATAATTAAAGATTCTATTCCTGTATGGGATGAGTGTATTAATTCAGATTTTGTACAAGGCCTTATAAATGGTAGTATTGAAGATAAAAAGGTTTTAAAATATATTGTTGAGGATACAAGATATCTATTAAATTATGCAAAATGTTATGCATATCTTATTACTAAATGTAATACCTTAGAGGAGATTAGAATGTTTTATAATATCCTATCATTTGTAAATGAGGGTGAAACTTCAGTAAGAAGAGATTATATTTTAAAGCATAATTTAGAAGAAGAAATCGTAGAAACAACAATTCCTGATACTATGAATCAAATATATATTGATTCTATGATGAATTGGTGCTCAAGTGGTTCTTTAGTTGAAGGATGTATGTCAATACTTCCATGTATGCTATCATATGGATATATTTTTAATAAGTGCTATAAAATGAATCCTAATATGCTAGAAAATAATCCATATAAGGAAATCCTTGAAGGATATATTTCAAAAGATATGGAGCTATGGTGTAAGGAATGGGCAGATTTTGCGAATAGCCTTATGAATAAATATCCTTGTAGTAAGGAGAAATGTAGGGCAATTTTTAGATTCTCTTCTGATAGAGAATTAGAATTTTGGAAAATGAGCTATAATAATGAATTATTATTCATTAAATAACTATTGAAAAAATATTTTTCAATAGTATAATATTTTGTGGGAGCTGGATGACCGGCTGAGAGGAAGATGTTTTCTTCGACCTGACCTGATCTAGGTAATGCTAGCGTAGGGATTAAATATAGTATTTATATTTTATCTTTATACTTAGTATGTTCCCAAAATTTTTGGAACATTTTTTTATTTATAAGGAGGAAATAGTTAAAAATGAAAAAAATGAATGTTCGTGTTTTAGCAGAGATTGCTATTTTCGCAGCTATCGGATTTGTTCTTGATGTACTGCAGGGAGGTATTTGGAAGAGTGCTTTCCCAAATGGTGGAAGTATAGGATTTGCTATGATTCCAGTATTTATTATTTGCTATAGAAGAGGATTAATTCCAGGACTTTTATGTGGACTTATCCTATCTATTGTTCAAATGCTTGGTGGTATTTATGTTATTAATTCTGGATCTATGGAGGGATGGAAGAGTACTGCAGGACCATTTGTTCAGGTTATGCTAGATTATGTACTTGGATATACTGTTTGTGGATTTGCAGGATGCTTCGCAGGATTATATCATAATAGTGATACTAGAGGTAAAAAGGTTTTATGGATAGTTGTAGGATGCATGGTTGGTTCTCTACTTAAATATGCAGCTCACGTAGCTTCAGGATGTTTCTTCTGGCCAGGTGAGATGTGGGGAGTTTCAGGATATGCATATTCATTCCTATACAATGGATTATATTGCATTCCTAATATGATAATTTGTACAGCTATCATGGCCTTAATCGCAATATTCTATCCTCTATTTATTAATGCAGAGGATAAGGCTATGGAAAATAATAGCGATGTAGTATTTGAAGATGCACAAAATGAGGAGGTAAATAAGTAATGAAAAGAGGATTATTTACTACTCTATTTGGATTATTTGTTACTATTTTATATTTAGTACTTTCAATTAAATCATATGAGAAATATGATGATGGATTTGGAACAGATATCTCAATGAATATGGATTTAGTAGTTTTATTCATCGCAGGTCTTATTATTTTAATTGCAGGAATATATGACCTTTATTTAAGTGTTAAGACTAAGGAAGGATTAAGCCTTAATATTAAGATGGCTTATACTTATGCAGGACTTACTCTTGGAGCAGTTACTTGCCTATATCCTTTAGGAATGATGTTTAAATCAATTGCTAAGAAGAAGGGTCAAACTGTTATTACAAATTATTTAGAATGTGCAATCTTTGGAGGATTTATTCTTGCAGGTGCAATTCTATTATTCTTAGATTTAAGAAAAAACAAAAATAACTAAATAGGATTTATATATAAAAAGCCTGTGTTAAATAGGCTTTTTTTATGATAAAATATCCATGGTGAGGTTAATATGGACGGTTTTTTAATAATTAATAAGGATAAGGGTATTACCTCATTTGGGGTATGTAATAAAATTAAAAAAATTACAAATACAAAGCATGTTGGGCATACTGGTACACTTGACCCAAATACAACAGGAGTGCTTGTTGTAACTCTTGGTAAGGCATGTAAGACATTACCACTTTTGTTGGAGCATAAAAAAGAATATAAAACTACTATTTTATTTGGTAAGAGTAGTGATAGCCTTGATATCACTGGTAATATATTAGAGGATAGAAGGGTAGATATTAATAAAGAAGAATTGCTTAAGGCGATTTCTGAAATATCTAAAAGAAAAACACAGGTTCCACCTATGTTTTCAGCTATTAAGGTAGATGGAAAAAAGATGTATGATCTTGCTCGTAAGGGTGAAAGTGTTGATCTATTGCCTAGAGATGTTTATATTAATTCATATAAGGTATTATCAGATTTATATCTTATTGATGGATATTATGCAATAGATATTTATCTTAATACCTCAAAGGGTTTTTATGTAAGATCATTTGCAAGAGATTTAGGCTTAGAGCTTAAGGTACCATCTTTGATGTATTCACTAGATAGGATATCTAGTGGAGATTTTAGAATTGAGGATTCAGTAAAATTAGATGATTTAGATATTTTAAATCATATTATTTCTATTGAGGATGTTTTTAAGAATTTAGAAAAATTAGAGGTTAATGATTATTTTGCACATTTAGCTTCTAATGGAGTAGTCCTTGATTCAAGGCAAATAAAAACAGATAAGCCATTCCTTGTGTATAATAAGGGTAAGCTTATTGCAATCTACGCTCCTGTAGATGTTTATAAATATAAGCCTGTAATTATATTATAGAAAGGGATAATTATGAAGGAATATGTTATAGCAGGGCCTAATGATTTTATATCACTTGAAGGCTATACATTATGTATAGGAAATTTTGATGGGGTTCATTTAGGTCATAAAAGATTAATTGAATATGCTAAAAGCTTTGGTGATAAGGTATGTGCTATGACATTTGACCCACATCCTATGACATTTATTAATGATGTTAAAAATCCTAAATATATAACACCATATAATACAAAAGCTAGGTTGCTTGAAAATATTGGATGTAATGCTATTTGTAAGGTGATATTTAGTAAGGATTTTATGATGATGTCAAAGGATGACTTCATCGTGATGCTAAAGAAAATAAATCCTAAAAGAATTATTTGTGGTTATGATTTTTCATTTGGATATATGGGAAGTGGAAATCCAGATGATTTGAAAAAGGCATTTGAAACTCATGTTATGGATAAGTTTATGCTAGATGATATAAGAGTTTCATCTACTATAATTAGGGATTATTTGCTTAATGGAGATATTAATAGCGCTAATAGGATGCTTAATAGGCCATATATGATTTCTGGTATAGTTGTTCATGGTAATGCACTTGGTAGGACAATTGGCTTTAGGACTGCAAATATAAAATATGATGATTTTATTTTGCCAGGTAATGGTGTTTATTTATGCAAAATAAAATATAATAATGAGATATTATATGGAATGGCAAATATAGGTCATAATCCTACGTTTAATAAGCAGGATGATATTAGGCTTGAGGTTAATATTTTTAATTTTGATGAAGATATTTATGATAAATATTTAGAGGTATTCTTTGTCACAAGAGTAAGACCTGAGAAGAAGTTTAATTCTAAAGATGAGCTTATAGAAGAGCTTAAGCATAATAAGGAATATGGATTAAGCTTTTTTAAGCTAAATAATTAAAAATATGCTTGAAATAAAAATGATGTTATGATAATATATCAAAGGACGTATTCTTTGTATGTCGACCACTCCAGGGCGAATACGTTGAATAACGAGTCAAATATTTAAGAAAACGGAGGAACAAAAGCATGGCACTTTCTAAGGAAGTAAAGGCACAAATCGTTAAGGATTTTGGTGGAAATGCTAAGAACACAGGATCTACTGCAGTTCAAGTAGCTATTCTTACTAAGGAGATTGAGGCTTTAAATGAGCATCTTTCTAAAAATATCCACGATTTCGGAGCAAGACGTGGACTACTTACTAAGGTAGGACAAAGACGTTCTCTATTAAGATACTTAGAGTCTAAGAATCTTGAGGAGTACAAGGAAACTTGCGAGAAGCTAGGAGTAAGATACTAATAACATTGGGAACCTATCTTGGGTTCCCTTTATTATTTTTAAAATATTGATGTTTTTTGTTTCAATATGTGGTATAATACTTTTGTTGTTAAAAAGAGTAAATATGAAAAAAAGAACTAAAGGAGAAAACAAATGAGTGATGTAAGAACATTCGAGTTCAACTGGGCTGGACGTCCTTTAAAGGTTGAAATCGGAGAAGTAGGAAAGCAAGCTAATGGAGCTTGTATGGTATATTACGGAGATACAGTAGTATTATCTGCCGTAGTAACAAAAGTATCTGAGACTGTACAGGATTTCTTCCCATTAATGGTTTTATACCAAGAGAAGCAATATGCAGCAGGAAAGATTCCAGGAGGATTTTTAAGAAGAGAGGGTAAGGCTTCAGAGCATGAAACTCTTACTTCAAGATTAATTGATAGACCAATCAGACCTCTATTCCCTGAAGGATTTAATAATGAGGTTCAGGTTGTAAATACAGTATTATCAAATGATCCAGATTGCACACCAGAGATGGCTGCAATGTTAGGATCTTCAATTGCACTTTGTATTTCAGAGATTCCATTTGATGGACCTATCGCTGGAGTAAAGGTAGGAAGAATTAACGGAGAATATGTTATAAATCCTACACCAGAGCAAATGGAGAAGACAGATATCAACCTTACTGTTGCTGGTACTCACCAAGCAATTAACATGGTTGAGGCAGGAGCTGACCAGGTATCTGAGGATGCTATGTGGCAAGCACTTGTATTTGGACATAAGGCTATTCAAGAGCTTTGCGATTTCCAACAAACAATTATTAAGGAAGTTGGAAAGGAAAAGATGGCTGTAACTTTATTTGAGGTTGATAAGGACATTGATAAAGAGGTTAAGGCCTTCGCTGAAAAGGATTTAGTACAAGCTATTCGTATTGAGGATAAGCTTGAGAGATATGCTGCAATTGATGCAGTAAATGCTAAGACTGTTGAGCATTTCAATGAAAGAAACTTCTTCAAAGAGGTTGAAGGAGTTAAGGTATTTGACCTAGATGCTAAGAAGCATTTAATGGATAATGTTAACCATTCATTAGAGTCAATACTTCATACAGAGGTTCGTCGTTTAATTTCAGTTGATAAAATTCGTCCAGATGGACGTAAGACTGATGAGATTAGACCTCTATCTTCAAGAGTAGATGTATTACCACGTACTCATGGTTCTGCACTATTCACAAGAGGACAAACTCAATCATTAGCAGTATGTACACTTGGACCTCTAACTGATAATCAAATTCTTGATGGATTAAATGATGAGAAGCCAAAGAGATGGATTCTTCATTATAACTTCCCTGCATTCTCTGTAGGAGAGACTGGAAGATATGGAGCACCAGGACGTCGTGAGATTGGACATGGAGCTTTAGGAGAAAGAGCATTATCTTATGTTATCCCATCTGAGGATGAATTCCCATACACAATCCGTTGTGTATCTGAAATCTTAGAGTCTAATGGATCATCTTCACAAGCTACAATTTGTGCATCAACTATGGCATTAATGGCTGCAGGAGTACCTATAAAGGCACCAGTTGCTGGTATTGCTATGGGACTTATCACTTATGGTGATGATTATACAATTCTTACTGATATCCAAGGTCTTGAGGACCACTTAGGAGATATGGATTTCAAGGTAGCTGGAACTACTGAGGGAATTACTGCTCTACAAATGGATATTAAGATTAAGGGAATTACTTATGAAATCTTAAAGGAAGCTTTAGCACAAGCTCGTAAGGGAAGACTTGAGATTCTTGATCATATGATGAAGACTATTCCTGCTGTAAGACCAGAACTTTCTAAATATGCACCTAAGGTTAAGATGATTACAATTAATCCAGATAAGATTAAGGATGTAATTGGATCTGGAGGAAAGGTAATCAACCAAATTATCGCAGATAATGACAATGTTAAGATTGATATTGAGCAAGATGGAAGAGTCTATGTAATGCATATGGATACTGCTGTTGTGGATAAAGCAATTAAGCAAATCTCTGATCTTGTTCGTGAAGTAGAAGTTGGAAAGATCTATACTGGTAAGGTTGTACGTGTTGAGGCTTATGGAGCCTTCGTAGAGCTTTGGGATGGATGCCAAGGATTATGCCATATTTCAAAGCTTGACTCTAAGAGAGTTGAGAAGGTTGAGGATGTTTGTCATGTAGGTGATGAAATCCTTGTTAAGTGTATTAATGTTAACGATAAGGGACAGGTTGACCTATCTCGTAAGGATGCATTAAAGCCTGAGTTCAAGAAGGACGAGGCAGAAGCTAAGTAATTAAATACTCCAATAATTTATAAGGGAGTAGTTTGCTTGATTTAATTCAAGTTACTATATCTACATAATGGCCTATGCCAGGTATAGTATTAAAAAGCGAGACTTATACATAGAAATCTATGTATTTGAGCTCGCTTTTATTTTGCCAAGAATAAATGGAGGATATTATGTTAAAGCTAATATTATCAGGCCTTGCGCTTGGTGTCGGTCTTGCTATGGACGCATCGGCTGTATCTATGGCTAATGGCTTAAATGATAATAAAATGCGACTAAAAAAGATATTTTTAATCGCTGGTATGTTTGGCCTTTTTCAAGGATTAATGCCACTACTAGGATATATTTTAGGACATACCCTATATGAGGCATTAGATTTTATTGAAAAATATCATATTATACCAATAATAGCACTTGTAATCTTATTTATTATAGGATCTCACATGATAGTAGAGGGTATAAATGAGATGATTGAAAGAAAAAAGGGAGAAGATAGTGTATCAAATCCCACATCTCTTACATTAAAGCTTCTAATTATCCAGGCTATAGCCACATCAATTGATGCACTTTCTGTTGGAATTGTAATATCAGATTATAGCGTAGCTAATGCCATAGTGACATCAATTATAATAGCGCTTGTAACCTTTATGATTTGTATTCCATCAGTATATATTGGAAAAAGAGTTGGGCTTAAGCTTGGACCATATGCCCAAATACTTGGAGGTTCAATTCTTGTAATAATAGGATTTATCATATTCTTTACTGGAATATTCTAATTGACTTAAATAGTATAATAAATTATAATATAGACACATAAAATTAGGGTAATCGAGCGTATATTTATATACGTTAGGAAAGTCCATGCTAGCACAGCCTGTGATGGCTGTAGTGTTTGTGCCAGTCTAAAAAATAAGGCTGGGTACCCCAAAAGGGTAACGGCAGATTAAGGCCTAAGTCCTATGGATATGGCTATATCTAAACGTGCCACAGAGACGAGCTATTTAGAAATAAATAGATGAAACGCGGTAAACCCCTCAAGCTAGAAATCCAAATTTGGTAGGAGAGCTTTCCCAAGGCGAATAAGAAGCTATTGGGAGGGATGACTTATGTCATAGATAGATGATTACCATTCAGTAATGAATACATAACATGGCTTATATAATTTTGTGTATAAAATAGCATTCCAAATGATTTTGGGATGCTTTTTTATTCTAATTTTTTTGCGATACTTTTTCCTAACAACAGAGACTCTTTAGAGTAAAATATAAGTGAGGAGTGATTAGGATGGTATTAGATAAATTAATCATTAAGAAAACTAAATATGAAGCCTTAATTGATGATTCTAATACTTTAAAAAATTACTACTTAAAGTATAAGCTTAATAAAATCAATGAGAGAATCAATTATTTGGAGTCTAATACAAAGGAGAAGTTTTTTTCTAGGGCTCCTAAGCTATTCATCAGAAGTAAGGAGTACGCCCTATATAAAGCCATAAAGAAGAGAGACTCTATGGCCTTAAAGGGCGTAGATGAATATGCTGAGCATATTGATATCTATGATAGGTACATTGATAATTTAAAAAATAAAAGCTTTAAAGAGGCTAAGAATAGCCTTTCAATAGATAAGAGTAAGCAAAGACGTAAGCTAATACTTACTGGAAATATAATTGGTACAATACTACTTATTTGTATGCCAATTTTTGTATATCAATTTTTCAATGCCTTATATACAATAATAGATCAAATTATTTGCGCTAAAATTTCAACTGATGCACAAAATGCTGTATCATCAATTTCACAAATTAAAAATACAATTTCTGCCTTTGGAGGAGGACTTGCGGCAGGAGGAGGAGTTTTAATATCTAGATATTATGGAAAGGGTAATGTTGTGGCAGCTCGTCATGCTTCATCAAATCTATTCTTTATGTCACTTCTAATGTCTGGAATATTAATGCTAATCCTAATACCTTTAGCAGTTCCTATTATGGAATTATGTCAAGTAGCACCAGCCTCAGTAGAGCTTGGTAAGACATATTTTAGACTTCAACTATTTGAACTTGCTTTTGTTTCAATAAATAATGTATTTATTGGACTTGAGAAGGCTAAGGGTAATTCAAAGATTGCCTTATATTTAAATGTACTTGTAATTACACTTAAGCTTTCATTTACAGTATTCTTTATTTATGGATTAAAGCTTAAGGATATTAAATACGTTGAGATTGCCACAATCATTGGTCAGGCAGCCTTAACAATGATAGGATTATTTAAATTATTTAGTAGATCTAATATTTTGTGCCTATCAATAAAGATGATGGTTCCTGTTGGTATATATGTTAAGCCTATCCTAATACTTTCAATTCCTATTTTCTTAGGAAAGTTTGTAATGTCTTTAGGAAAGGTTGTAGTTAATGGAATGTGTGGTAGGTATTGGAATGTCGCAACAGATGGACTGATTGTTGGAACACTTGGAGTTTCTAATAATATGTCAGGACTTGTAACCTCACCTACTAATTCATTTGAAGAAGGAGAATCCTCTATTGTTTCTCAAAATGTTGGAGCTAAGAACATGAAAAGAGCTCTTAAGGTATTTTGGAGAACATTAGGGCTAGCCGCATTAATTTCTATTTTAGGATATGTTTTAATGAGATTTATCTTATTAAATCAAATAACAGATCTTTTCACATCAGCTGATGAAAAGTCTGAAACCTATAAGGAAATGGTTAGAAAAATCTTTAAATGGGATTCTCTTTCAATTCTTGCCCTTGGAATAAACGCAGCAGTTTTAGGTTTACTGTATGGATTTGGTCAAACCGGACTCTCAACAATTTTAAATCTATCAAGAATAGGTTCAAGAATAATAATATTATTTATCTTGCATAAATTCTTCCCAGACCTATCTCCTACATTCTGTGCTGGTCTATCTATGGGAATATCAAATATGCTAATCCTATTCTTATCAGCCCTATTCCTTTTAATTTTCCTTCTTAATGTTAAGAAAAAGGGATATAAGGGTATGAGATTTAGTGATCCTGAGCCTGAGTTTGTTGAACTTAGTCTAAAGGATTCACAGGAAGATTCAGGACTTGAAAAGCCTAATGAAAAACTTGAGACAAATAAGGTTTGAATTATAAGGATTGTGTTTGTGATTAAGCACAGTCCTTTTTGTTATATTTTTAAAAATTATTCGGCTTATTATTTAAATTAAAGTTAATAGATAATGACCTTTTTATTGTAAATAAAACCTAAATATAGTAAAATAAGTTGTGTATTTTTATTATAAGGAGCTATATAGCCGTGAAAGAGTTAAATAAAGAAGAACTTTTAAAAAGACAAAGAAGTATAAGAAACTTCTGTATAGTTGCCCATATTGATCATGGTAAAACAACACTTTCAGATAGAATTATTGAAATGTGTGAGAGTATAGAAAAACGTGAAATGCAGGATCAAATGCTTGATTCTATGGAACTTGAGCGTGAAAGAGGAATTACTATTAAGCTTAATGCGATAGCCTTAAAGTATAAGGCTTTAGATGGTAATGAATATATCTTCCATTTAATTGATACCCCAGGACACGTAGATTTTACATATGAGGTATCACGTAGCCTTGCGGCTGCGGAAGGAGCGATACTTGTTGTTGATGCTACTCAAGGTGTTGAGGCTCAAACACTTGCGAATGTTTATCTAGCCTTAGATAATAATTTAGAGATACTTCCTCTAATAAATAAGATTGACCTTCCATCAGCACATCCTGAAGAGGTTAGAAAAGAAATAGAGGATGTTATTGGTATTCCTGCAGATGATGCGGTTCTTGCTTCTGCAAAGGCCGGAATTGGAATAAGAGAAATACTTGAGCAGGTTGTAGAAAAGGTACCTGCTCCAACAGGTGATCCAATGGGGCCTGTTCAAGCTTTAATATTTGATAGTGCATTTGATTCTTATAGAGGAGTTATTGTTTTAGTTCGTATAGTATCTGGTACAATCAAGATTGGAGATACTATTGAGCTTAATGCTTCTAAGACTAAGTATCAGGTTGTAGAACTTGGTGTAAGAACTCCAAAGGAGGTTCCTGTTGAATATCTTACAGCAGGAGATGTTGGATACATTACAGCATCCATTAAGGATATTAATAATGTTTCAGTAGGAGATACAATTACAACAGTTGAAAATCATACTGATGATGTCCTTGCAGGATACCGTAAACTTAATCCAATGGTGTTCTGTGGACTTTATCCAATAGATACAAAGCAATATCCTGATTTAAGGGATGCCTTAGATAAGCTAAAACTTTCTGATGCATCACTTATTTATGAACCTGAATCTTCACAGGCCTTAGGATTTGGATTTAGAACAGGATTCTTAGGTCTACTTCATATGGATATCATAAGAGAAAGAATATCTCGTGAGTTTAATATTGAGCTTATTGCTACAGCTCCATCTGTTAAATATCATGTTTATTTAACAAATGGTGAGATGATTGAAATATCAAACCCAGCTGATCTTCCAGCACCTAATAGCGTTCGTTATATTGAGGAGCCATATGTTACTGCAACTATTATGTCTCCTGCAGAATATATAGGTGCTATTATGGAGCTTTGTCAGAAGAAGAGAGGTACATTTATTGATATGAAATATCTTGAGGAGACAAGAGTTTCAATTCACTATGATATGCCACTTCTAGAAATTGTATATGATTTCTTTGATAAGCTAAAGTCTTATACAAAGGGTTATGCATCACTTGATTATGAAATTGGTGAATATAAGGAATCTAATCTAGTTAAGATGGATATTATGCTTAATGGAGATACAGTAGATGCCTTATCTATGATAGTACATAGAGATTTTGCTTATCCTAGAGGTAAGCAAATGGTAGAAAAGCTTAAGGAGCTTATACCACGTCAGTTATTTGAGGTACCAGTTCAAGCAGTTATTGGAAATAAGGTAATTGCTCGTTCTGATATTAAAGCATTGCGTAAGGACGTTTTAGCTAAGTGCTATGGTGGAGATATTTCACGTAAGAAAAAGCTTTTAGAGAAACAAAAGGAAGGAAAGAAAAAGATGAAGGCAATCGGTTCAGTTGAGGTGCCTCAGGAGGCCTTCCTTGCAGTTCTAAAAACAGATGAGGAGTAGTTATATGGAGAAAGTAGTATTTATGTATGACTTCGATAAAACTCTTTGTGATAGGGACATGCAGGAATATGAGTTTATTCCTAATATGAAGCTTTCAGCAAATGAGTTTTGGACAGCTACCTCTAATGAGGCAAGAAACCCTGGTAATAATATTGAAAAGATACTTGCATATATGTATACTATGATGAAATATGCAAAAAGAAATGGTATCAAGCTTACAAGAGATTATCTTAATTCTTGTGGTAGTAAGGTTAAGCTTTTTGAGGGAGTTAAGGATTTCTTTGTACGTATTAATCAAATGGCTAATTCATTAGGTTTTGAGGCAGAGCATTATATTATTTCATCAGGTCTTAAAGAAATTATAAAGGGTACTGAGATTGCAAAATACTTCAAGGAGGTATATGCATGTGAATTCCATTATGATATGGATGGAATTGCAGATTTCCCTGCCTATGTTGTAAACTATACAATGAAGACACAATTCTTATTTAGAATATCAAAGGGTGCCTTTGATTTAAATGATGAGGAAAAGCTTAATGCCAAAATAAAGGATGAAGACAGATATGTCAGATTCCAAAATATGATTTATTTTGGTGATGGATTAACAGATGTACCTTGCATGAAGCTTGTAAGAGAAAATGGTGGTACAGCTATTGCAATATATCAGGAGAATAATGATAAAATTGCAAGAAAACTATTTGATGAGAATAGAGTTGATTTTATCGCACCAGCAGATTATAGAGAAAATTCTTATTTAGATCTTGTAATAAGAAAGGTTTTTGCAAAGATGGTTGCGTTAAAGAATTTGAATGATCTTCGTGATGAAGAGAAAGTAAGAGGAAATAGATAATATGGATTATAAAGAGAAAGCCGATTTTTGGTTAAGTTGTAATGGCCTTGATAAGCAATTTAGAGCACAAATTAAAAATATGGATGATAATGAGCTTAGGGAAGCTTTTACAGAGGATTTAGAATTTGGTACTGGTGGAATTAGAGGAATTATGGGTCCTGGTACTGCTCGTCTTAATATTTATAATATTAGAAAGGCAACACTTGGATTTGGACGTTATCTAATTAAGAATGTTAAGAAGGCTTTGAAAAGAGGAGTTGCGATTTCATATGATAATCGTCACAACTCAAAGGAGTTCGCAAATGAGGCTGCTCATGTATTAACATCTCTTGGATTTAACAAGGTATTTGTTTATAATACACTTCGTCCAACACCACAGCTTTCATGGACTGTTCGTTATCTTGAGTGTGCTGGAGGTATTATGATTACAGCATCACATAATCCAAAGGAATATAATGGATTTAAAGCTTATAATGAAGATGGATGTCAGCTTCAACCATTTGAAGCCGATGAGGTTATAAAGGAAATAAATGCTATTGATAATGTATTTACTATTAAATGTAACGAAGGATGGAAGAATGTTCATTATCTTTATGATGAGCTAGATGGTCCATATCTAGATGATATTTCAAAGATTAGATTAAACAAAGATGTTGATAAGAAGTTCTTAATTACATATACACCACTTCATGGTACAGGTTCAGTATATATTCCACGCTTCCTTCAGGATATGGGATATAATGTAAGACCAGTTATGGAGCAAATGACTCCAGATCCTGATTTCTCATTTGCTGAATCATCAAATCCAGAAAATAAGGATGCATTTACTCGCTCTATTAAATATGGTACTGAGATAGGTGCAAGATTATTACTTGCTTCTGACCCAGATGCTGATAGACTTGGATGTGGAGTTTTACATAATGGACAATATGTATTACTTACTGGAAATGAAATGGCAACTATTTTATTCAATTATATTTGTGAGAATAAGAAGAAGATGGATCCAAAGTGGCCAAAGAATGGTTATATGGTTACAACTATTGTATCAAGCCAGATGGCAACAAAGATTGCAAAAAAATACAATATTGATACAGTAAATGTTCTTACAGGATTTAAGTTTATTGCAGGTGTTATTAAGGAAAGACAAAACAAGGGAGAATATGTATTTGGCTATGAGGAATCATATGGATGCCTAATTGATACAAATATTCGTGATAAGGATTCTGCACAAGCATGTCTATTATTATGTGAGGCTGCAGCTTATTACCTACAGCAAGGTAAGGATTTAGTTGATGTTCTAGAGGATTTATATAAGGAATATGGATATTATAGAGATACTATTTCAAATATCTATCTTGAAGGTCTTGATGGTAAGGAAAAGATTAATGAGATTATGGAATTCTTCCGTAATGAAACAAAACTTAAGTTTGGAAACTTTAATATAGTATCTCGTGAGGATTATAAGACTCATGAGGGAATCAATTTTACAACAGGTAAAACATATAAGTTAACACTTCCTACATCTAATGTATTAAGATATGTTTTTGATAATGGTTCTTGGTTTGTATTACGTCCATCAGGAACAGAGCCTAAGATTAAGATTTATACTGAAGGTATATCTGATTCACTTGAAAATGCTGATAAGTTATGTAAAGATATTCAAAATGCAGTACTTGAGGTTGTAAATCGTCAATAAATTGGCTATAATTAAATAAAGAGATAACGAGAGGGGTTGGTCTATATGGCATATAAGAAACGAGTAATTAAGGATTTATATGTTAGAAAGGCTAACCTCTCTATTTTAAATTCTTCAGAGCTTAAAAGATTATCAAGATTAAAATATTATGTTATAAAATATAATCCTTTAACTAAAATGTTTGAAACTAAAAATATTTATAAAGGATTTTCTAATCTTACAAAAATAATCATGCTTGATGCAGTAATCTCATATAGAGAGATACCAAGCGAAAAGTTTAAGCCATATTTTAATGTGTATGTACCTACAATATTTATAGATTATTGTAAATATGCTTATCCAAATTCATTCTTATGTCATCTTAACGAAATAAGAATAGAGGCTTTAAAGAAGATGAGCGAGGATGTTTCTATGATATTTAAAACTCAAAATAAGGCATATCGTATGGAGGATTATAGAAACATCAAGAATTATTATGGCCTTGATCGTAAATCAAGCTATAAGGATAGAATTAAGGCTTTAAATGACTATACAAGAGATAAAGAGGCTAAGCCATCATTTTATCTATGGCTTGCTATTATGTATGATGTGGTACCTTTTATACATTATCTTGGTAAATCATTTTTAGAAAATGCAAAATATATTAAGGACAAGGTATTCTTTATCTATCCAGATAGAAATAATAAGGATGATATGGAGGATAAATAAATATGAATATTTGGCATGATATTGATGATAAAAGAATTGAGCCATGGGATTTCATGGCTTGTATTGAAATATCAAAAAATAGTAAAAATAAATATGAGCTTGATAAGGAAACAGGAGTATTAAAGCTTGATAGAGTGCTTTATACATCAACACATTATCCTGCAAATTATGGATTTATTCCAAGAACCTATGAGGATGATGGAGATCCATTAGATGTTTTAGTTTTATGTAGCGAAGAGATTATTCCAGGGGCTATTGTAGAATGTAAGCCTATAGGAGTACTTATAATGAGTGATGATAAAGGAAATGATGCAAAGATTATTGCTGTACCATTAAATGATCCAAATTATAATACATATAATGATATTGAGGATCTTCCAAAACATATCTTTGATGAAATATCACATTTCTTTACATATTATAAAACTCTTGAGCATAAGGACACATATGTTCACGAGGTTGAAAATAAGGCTCGTGCTCTTGAAGTGATTCAAAGAAGTAAAAAATTATACCATGAAAAGTTTTGTAAATAATTGATTTATTTTATAAATAAAGTATAATATTAGTGTTATAAAAATTGGAGTGATGAATATGGCACTAACTGCCGGAATAGTTGGTCTTCCAAACGTTGGAAAGTCAACATTATTTAATGCAATAACAAAGGCTGGAGCACTTGCGGCTAATTACCCATTTGCTACAATTGAGCCTAATGTAGGAGTCGTTGAAGTACCTGATGAGCGTCTTGATAAGCTTAATGAAATGTATAAACCAAAATCATTAGTACACGCAATTTGCGAATTTACTGATATTGCGGGTCTTGTAAAGGGTGCATCTAAGGGTGAAGGTCTTGGAAATCAATTCTTAGGTAATATTAGACAGGTAGACGCAATTGTTGAGGTTGTAAGATGCTTTGATGATGATAATATTACTCACGTTGAGGGTTCAGTAGATCCTGTTCGTGATGTTGAAACTATTGGTATTGAGTTAGCTTTAGCAGATCTAGAGGTTGTTCAAAATCGTATTCAAAAGATTGCGAAAAAAGCGCAATCTAAGATGGATAATGCTGAGGTTGAATATGCTATATTAAAGCGTATTGAGGAAACATTATTACAAAATAAGCCAGTAAGAAGTCTTGATTTATCAAAGGAAGAGCTTGAAATAATTAAAAATTATGGATTCCTAACAGGAAAGAAAATAATGTATGTCGCAAATATGAGTGAGGAAGAAATTGGAAATCCACAGCAATCTAAATATTATAATGCATTAGTTGAATATGCAAATGCTGAGGGTTCACAGGTTGTTGCGATTTCTGCTGAAATTGAAGCTGAAATATCAGAGCTTCCTGATGAGGAGAAGCCTATGTATTTAGAGGAGCTTGGAATTCCTGAGGCTGGTCTTAATAAGCTTGTAAGAGCAACATATGACCTTCTAGGACTTGCAACATATTTTACAGCAGGTGAGAAGGAGGTAAGAGCATGGACATTCCGTAAGGGAATGACTGCACCAGAATGTGCAGGTATTATCCATACTGACTTCCAAAGAGGATTTATTAGAGCAGAAACTGTATCATATAATGATTTAGTTAATGCAGGTTCTTATTTAAAATGTAGAGAGGCTGGTAAGGTTAGACAAGAGGGTAAGGATTACGTCGTACAAGATGGAGACGTAATGCTATTTAAGTTTAACGTATAACAGATTTTTAAAGGGAATATAAATATTCCCTTTTTTATTTATTTTTGAATTGTAATTATTACTTAATAATGTTAAAATATTAATGTGTTATAAGGGAGTGAATGCATTAATGGAATTATTTGATATAATACCACAAAACTTTTTTTCTATCCTATCAAGTAAAAATAGACGTTTATATACAGCTTGCGCTATGCAAGCTTTTGCCATATATGAGACAGGTTCTATTCTTGGAGTAGATAGAAAGCTTATTGCAGATGAGCTTACCATTTATCTTGAAAATCATGATAATTTATATGAGGATGATGAGGATGAGTTTTTAGATAATCTAGAGCATCCTGAAAATACAAGAGAGACAGCAAATCTTGTTATTCGTCGTCTTGAGGAATGTGGCTGGGTATACATTGATTTAACACCTGATTATACAGAGGTTTTAAATTTTACTGATGTAGCTATTACAATGATTGAGGCATTACAGCAAATCTGTCCACAAACTCTTACATATGATTATTATAATGACGATGATGATTATGCTACACCTACATTTACTGCAATAGTAGATCCTAATGAATATAAGGGGTATATTTATACAATATATTCGCTTTTAACAAATGATGACCTAGATTATCCACTAATGATATCTGAGGTTTATAAGAATACTAAGCTTTTAATTCGTTCACTTCGTAAGATGGATTCAAGAATTAAGGATTATATTAATTCAGTCGTTGAAACTTCAGAAATTAAGGATTTAATGGCTAAGCTTATGGAATATAATGCAGAGATTTACGAGCCTACATATACTAAGCTTAAGACGGCTGATAACATTAATAAATATAGACTTAAGATTGTAACAAAGCTTGAGGAGATTGCATCAAATAGTGAAGCTATGCAGCAAATTGCATCAGACTATATGTATAGATTTAGAAATGCAAATCTAGCAATGGATAAGGCTAATCGTGATATTGATGAAATGGTTGATATCTTCAATGAGCTTGATTCATTCATCACTGGAATTGATGAAAAGAATAAGAATTATATTAATTCAACTATTGGTAAGGTTAAATTCCTTCTTACAGAGGAAGATAATATCATAGGAAAGCTTAATACAATGCTTAAGTATATTAAAAATGAAAATAAGCTTGGAAAGATTGATAGAGCTATGACAAAGATTAATAGTGTTGTAAATCTTCCTTCAGTAAGAGGATTTAGTGATTCCTCACTATATACTCCAAGAGGAAAATATAGCAGAAGTGATTTCTCATCAATTGATTTAGAAAGATTTGATTTTGAAGCACTAGATGCATCAGTACTTCAAGGATTTAAGAGTAAATATGATCCTATCTATATGACAGATTTTATTTTAAGAAGGCTTGATGAAAATGGATCACTAGAGGCTATGTCTATAGTTAATCCTAATGGAACATTCGATGAGGCACTGATGTGTATTTATGTATTGATTTTTGCATCAGAGCACAATTATAAGATTGAGAAAATGGAGAACACCATCCAAACAGATTATTTTAAGATGGCTAACTTCAAGATTACAAGGGAGGAACAAATCTAATGCTTACAAATTATGAATCATTCTCTCAAGGACAAAAGGATAGCTTTTCAAGCATTTGTAATAAAATGCTTGCTAATACATTCCTTTGCCGTGATAAGGAAAACAACAAAAATGATTATTATTTCTTAATAAATTACAAGGATTTATTTGAGGAATTCTTTAATATTTTAGGCTATGAGCTAAATGTTAAAACTGATCTTGGAGTTGCATATATAAGTGGTACTCCATCAGCTAATACAATTAAGCTTAAAAGAGACCATACTATCGTTTTATTAATTTTAAGAATTTTATATCATGAGAAGATGAAGGAGACATCTTTAAATGAAAATATTAGTGTAAATGTAGAAGACATTCATACAAAATATAATTATCTTGAAATTAAGAAGAGAATTAACAAGACTGATTTAATTGAATCTTTAAGATTATTTAGAAGATTTAATATTATTGAAATACTTGGAGATATTACATCTTCAAGTGCAAGAATTATAATATACCCAACTATCCTATTTGCTGTAAATACTGAACAAATTAGCGAGGTATATGAGACTATTGAGCATATTTCTGATGAAAGTGAGGCTGCATAATAATGATTAAGCTTAGGAAAATTAGATTAATTAACTGGCATTATCTTTCAAATGAAACTATTGAGGTTAAGGATAATATCCTACTTACAGGACAGAATGCCTCTGGTAAGTCTACAATTCTTGACGCCATTACATTTATTCTAACAGGAGGAGATCAAACTTTTAACCTTGCTGCTAATGAAAAGGGAAAGCGTGATCTTAAGGGTTATGTTAAATGTAAGCTTGGAGCTGAGGATAAGGAATATCTTCGTGATGGAGATGTAACAGGACATATTTGTCTTGAGTTCTATAATGAAACTACACAGGATACATTCGTACTTGGTGCTGTAATTGATGCAGTAGGAGAAATTGGTCCTGCAAAGCATATTATGTATAGAGGTCATTGCGCTATAGATGATAAGCTATTCTTAGCTGATGGTGGACATATTTATTCAATTATGGAATTCAAGAAGAATAATCGTGATATGGAGATTTATTCTACTAAGAATGAGGCAAAGAGAGGATTCCGTAATGCCTTTGGTTCAATCAATGAGGATTATTTCAAGCTTATTGTAAAGGCGCTTGCGTTTAAGCCAATCGCAAATGTTAAGGACTTCATTTATCAAAATATTCTTGAGGAGAAGCAAATTGATGTTTCTTCAATTCAAGATTCAATTCGTGCGTATAAGGAGCTTGAGGGAACTCTTAATGTTATTAAAAATAAGATTGTAGATCTTGAGGATATTCAAGCTACATATCAAACTATTGAAGAGTTTGAGGAGCAAAAGAATTATTATGAATATCTAATGAAGCTATTTGATGTTATGCATGTTAAGGGTGCAATTGAGGATGCCTCAAATCAAATTGCTTTATATGAGGAGCAACGTCAGCTAAAAACTGATGCCTTAGCTGATTTAGCAGAGGAAAAGACTTCACTTGAGGATAGACGTAATGAACTTTATAATATTTTAGCTAATAGTGAAGAATTTAAGGCGGAAGAATATATTGACCGCCAACTTGAAAAGGCTACAAGAGAATATGATGAGGTTAAGGATTCAATGTCTTTATATGTAAAGAAGGCATCTGAATTCAAGGATTCTGTAATAGAGCTTCGTAAGATGGCTAGCGATAAGAAGATTTACCAGGAAATGGCAAATCTACCACTATCATCAGTATCTAACTTTGATAGTGAAAAGACTAAGCTTACTTTAATTGATGTTTCAAACAGACTTGAAAATACAATTGAAGAGATTAATATTGAGAAGGGTTCATATAATAAGGATAGACAGGAATGCTTAGCTGAGATTAATGAAATATCTCAAGCATTAAAGGGATTATCTAATAATAGACTTAGATATAATCCTAAGCTATTACAGCTTCGTAATGATATTGCATTAGGTCTTAAGAATATTTATGGATTTGATGTATCAGTTCATTTCTTTGCAGAGTTAATTGATATTAAGGATAAGACTTGGGCAGATACAATCGAGCTATTCTTAGCTAACAGACGTTTTGATATGATTGTAGAGCCTAAATATTATGATACAGCTCTATCTGTATTTGCACGTATCAAGAATAAATATAATTTCTATGGTACAGGACTTGTAAATACAAAGCAGATTAATAAATATAAGACATATGAGAAAAACTCACTTGCTTCAATTATGACATCTGAAAATGTTGATGCACAATACTATATTAACTTCACATGTGGTGGAGTTATCATGTGTGATAATGAGCAAGAGCTTGAAAACTATAATACATCTATTACAAATGATGGTCTAATTTATAGAGGATATACAGTACGTGCACTTAATCCAAATATTGATAAGCCATTCATTGGAGCTAATGCATTACAGGATCAAACAGAATACTGGAATGCAAAGGCATTAGAGCAAAAGAATAAATATTATGAGATAACACATAATATTCAAGCATTAGATGATGAGCTTCAATTAATTAGAACACTTGATTTTAATGCCTTAATTAATTCGCTAGATAATGCAATCAAGGCTCAAAATCTTGATGCTAAGATTAAGGATTTAAAGAAGCAAAAGAATAATTCTAAGGCAATGGGTGTTTCAGATGTTAAATCTGATTATGATAAGGTATTAGATAGCCTTAAGGCTAATGATGAGAAGAAGGTTCAAATCAACCAAGAAATTGGAGGAATCCGTATTTCTGTTGGTCAGGCACAGCAACGTATTTCTGAGCTTGAGAAGAGCCTTGTTGAGCTAGATGGACAATTAAAGGAGCTTGCTAAGGACAACATTTTAATTGAAAATCAGGCTAAGAATCAATTTGATGAGATATCTAATTCATCAAATCCTAATAAGGCACTTGATGAATTCAATCAAAAACTTAAGGATCAGGAGGCATTATACAATACACAATGTGATGCCCTTCTTAATAAGCAATTTAAATATGTTAATACCTATAATTCAACATTAAGTGTTGGTGTTGCTGAGGTTAAGAAGTTCTTAAATGAGCTTGATAAGCTTCAAAAGAGTGAGCTTATTCAATATGAGAAGAAGGTAAGAACAGCTCGTGAGGATGCTGAAATTATCTTCAAGGAGGATTTCTTATCTAAGCTTCGTAATAATATCCTTTCAGCAGAGGCTGAAATTGGAAAGATTAATGAAACATTATCTAAGATTAAGTTCGGTGCAGATTCATATCAATTTATATTCCCTAAGTCTAGTGAATATAGTGCATTCTATGATATGGTAACAAATGAGAATGAAATAACAGGAGAATCATTATTCTCAACTGATTTCGAGGTTAAGTATGAGACTCAGCTAGAGGAACTATTCACTTCACTTGCTCAAGATGAGCTTAATAGTGAAGGTGCTATGAATAAGTTTACTGATTATCGTACATATATGGATTATGATATCAAGATTACTGATGGAAATGGTCAAACAATGCTATATTCTAAGGTATTCAAGTCTCGTTCAGGAGGAGAAACTCAGGTTCCATTCTATGTAGCAATTATTGCCGCATTCGTTCGTATATTTGAGAATAATAAGGTTGGAGTTAAGGACACAATTGGTCTTGTAATGTTCGATGAGGTGTTCGATAAGATGGACTTCCCTCGTATGAGAGCTATGATGAAATTCATTGCTTCAATGCCAATTCAGCTAATTCTTGCCTGCCCTCAATCAGCAGAGCGTATCGAGGTTCTACAGGAATATACAAATACTACACTTATTATGGTTCGTCAAGGTACAAGAGCTCAAGCTTTATCTGTAATTGATAAGGCTAATAAGACTGCCTTTGATGAGGAGCAGGAGGTAACAGACTAATGTTTGGAAAGAAATCACCTGAGAAGCTAAGAGCTTCTAAAAGAATTGTATTTGAAAAGCTAGAGGACAACGATAAAAGAGCTGCTGAGCTTGTTGAGGAGCTTATTGATAATAATCCAATAGTTGTAAATTTTGCTGAACTTGACCCAATGGCTTATAATAAGATGCTAGCTTTCTTAAGCGGTGCATCTTATGCCCTTGATGGGGAAACAGTAAAAATTAAAGAGGATATTTACCTTTTTGCAAAAAAGGAAGAATTCTTAGATGGCTCACTAAGGGAGTTTATTGAGCATACAAGGGAGAATTAATATCTTTTAAGGAGAATCAATAATGAAAAAATTATTTTCATTCATTCTAATATTTACTACCCTTTTTATACTTGTAGGCTGTGGAGAAAAGAGCTATACCACTGATGAATTCCACTACATTGTTGAAAATGGAGGATTATCTTTATCTGAATGCTTAATAGATAATCCTGTTGATGTAGTAATACCTGAGGTAGAGGGTAATGGAAAGACTGTACTTTCAATAGATGATATGGTATTTTATGAAATGCCATATCTTGAAAGTGTTGTTATTCCAAATAGTGTAAAATATGTAGGCTCTTCATGCTTCGCATATGATAAAAAGCTTACATCAGTTACATTATCAAGCTCTATGACTCTTATTTCTATTAGAACATTTTTACTATGTACCTCACTTGAATATGTTAATATTCCAGAGGGTGTAAAGAAGATAGAAATGCATGCATTTAATAAATGTAGTGCCCTAAATACTGTAATAATTCCAAAATCTATTATAGAAATTGATTCAAGTGCATTCTATGGATGTACATCATTAGAATATGCATTCTATGCTGGAAGCCTTGAGGATTTTTCTAAAGTTAATGTAGATAGCTATTATAATAGTGATTTATTAGATAATATTTATTATTATAGCGAGGAGTATAAGGAAGGTAATTACTGGCATTATGATAATGGTGTTGCCGTTAGCTGGTAAATTCAATTTTATTATTTACAAATAATCAATTATTTTGTATAATGTATGAGTATTAAAAAATCCGCTATATGCTAGACGTTAAATACAAATAATATTTCATAGAGATTAAATCAATTTGGTGAAAGATTTAAAAATATTAGTATTTATAGATCACTAGCAAAGGAGGGCTTGGGATAAGCAAGCTTCGTCTGCCAACGTTACTGGCTTAATGAGTGCAGGATTTATTCCTGAACTAAGGTGGTACCACGGTTATTAATCGTCCTTAATTTAAGGGCGATTTTTTTTATATTTAAGGAGGAAATTATGCAAAACGAGAAGAAGGATTATAAAGATACCTTATTTATGGGTACAACCTCTTTTGAAATGAGAGGTAATCTTAATAACAAGGAGCCAAAAATCCAAGAAAAATGGGAAAAGATGGATCTTTATCACAAGGTTATTAAGCAAAATGAAGGGTGTGAGGAATACACTATTCATGATGGACCTCCATACGCAAATGGAGATATTCATTTAGGACATGCCTTAAATAAGATTTTAAAAGACTTCATTGTTCGTTATAAGAATATGAAGGGATTTAAGTCTGTTTATATTCCAGGATGGGATACTCACGGACTTCCTATTGAGAATGCACTTCAAAAGCAAGGTGTAAATCGTAAGACTATGGAGAAGGCTGAGTTCCGTAAGCTTTGTGAGGAATATGCTTGGAAGCAAGTAGAAAGACAAAAGGTTGGATTCAAGCGTCTTGGAGTTTTAGGAGATTGGGAAAACCCATATGTTACACTTCAGCATGATTTTGAGCGTGACCAAATCCTAGTATTTGCAAAAATGGCAGAAAGAGGATTAATTTATAAGGGATTAAAGCCAGTTTACTGGTCTCCATCTTCAGAATCAGCTTTAGCTGAGGCTGAGATTGAATATAAGGATATTACATCTAAGGCTATTTATTTCACATTACCAATTGTAAATGGTGAGGGTGAATTTAAGGATAGTAAGTTTATGGTTTGGACAACTACTCCATGGACTCTTCCAGGAAACCTTGCAGTAGCTGCAGGACCAGAAATTGATTATGTATTAATCAATACATCAAATTATGGAAAGCTTATTTGTGCAGCTGAGCTTAAGGATTCATTAGCACAAAAGCTTAACCTTATGGATGTTAAGGTTATTTTAAATGTTAAGGGTAATGAGCTATTAAAGCTACAATATAAGCACCCTCTATATGATAGAGTATCACCATGTATTAATGCTGATTATGTTACAACAACAGATGGTACAGGATTTGTACATATCGCTCCAGGATATGGAGAGGAGGACTATGAGGCTGGTAAGGCTTATGGTCTAGATACTTTAGTATTAATTGATGATAAGGGAGTACAAATGCCAGGTGCTGGTAAGTATGCTGGTATGTTCTATGAGGATTCTGAGGATCCAATTATTGAGGATATGAAGGCTTCAGGAAATCTATTATTATTAGATCCTATTACACACAGCTACCCTCATGACTGGCGTACAAAGAAGCCAGTAATCTTCCGTGCAACTCCACAATGGTTCGCATCAATCGACCCAATTAAGGATGATATCTTAAATGCTATTAAGAATGTTAATTGGAATCCAAAGTGGGGAGATGTACGTATCTCAAATATGATTAAGGATAGACATGATTGGTGTATTTCTCGTCAAAGAGTTTGGGGAGTCCCTATTCCTATTTTCTATTGTGAAAATGGAGATGCAATTCTTGACCAGGATGTATTAAAGCATGTTGCTGACCTATTTGGTAAATATGGTTCAAATATTTGGTTTGAGCGTGAGGCTAAGGACCTACTTCCAGAAGGATATACAAATCCAGGTTCTCCAAATGGAATTTTCAAGAAGGAAAATGACATTATGGACGTATGGTTTGATTCAGGATCATCTCATAAGCTTTTGGAGCGTCGTGGTCTTAAGTATCCTGCTGACCTATATCTTGAAGGTTCTGACCAATATAGAGGATGGTTCAATTCATCTATTATTACAGGAGTAGCTACAACAGGAGTAGCTCCATATAAGAATGTAGTATCACATGGATTTACTCTTGATGGACAAGGAAGAAAGATGAGTAAATCTCTTGGTAATACTGTAGATCCTAATAAGGTATGTAATCAATATGGTGCAGATATCCTTCGTTTATGGGTAGCTTCAGTTGAATATAGAGCTGATATGCCTATGTCAATGGATCTATTAAAGCAGGTTTCTGAATCATATCGTAAGATTCGTAATACATTAAAGTTCTTACTAACTAATATTTCTGATTTTGATAAATCTAAGGCTTTATCATATGATGAGCTTAATCCTGTAGATAAGTATATGTTCATTAAGCTTAATGAATATATTAAGAGAATCTATGATTGTTATGACAATTTTGATTTCAATGATGCTTATAAGGAGACAATGGCTTATGTATCTACTACATTAAGTGCATTCTATCTTGATTTTACAAAGGATATTCTATATATTGAGGATCCAAAGTCTCATGATAGATTATCTACACAAACTGTATTCTATTACATTTGTGATGCCTTAATTAAGGTATTATCACCAATCATTCCTCATACAATGTCTGAGGCATATGATGCATCAGGATTCAATGAGGCAGAGGATGTATATCTAACTCGTATGCCAAAGGTATGTGAAATCACTGATGAAATGAAGGCTCTTGAGGCTTCATTTGATAAGTTTATGAAGTATCGTGATCAAATTAATAAGGCCCTTGAGGATGCTCGTAGTGCAAAGGTAATTGGAAAGAGCTTTAATGCCCTTGTAACAGTTACTCTTGATAAGGAAGCTAAGGAGTGCTTTGATAGCCTTAAGTCAAATATCGGACAAATCCTTATTGTTTCACAATATAAGGAAGTATTAGGAGATAAGTTTGATGTTTTAGTTGAGCCAGCTAAGGGTTATGTATGTGCTCGTTGCTGGGCAATTGTTCCTAGTGTAGATGAGGGAGATTTATGTCCTCGCTGCCGTAAGATAGTTTCAAATCTTAATAAGTAATTTTAAATTGGCCACATTTCTATAAATTTTATAGTTGAATGTGGCTTTTTCTATATCTTAAAAATGGTCAAAATGTTGAGTTTTGCAAATAAATAGATTATAATATAAGGTGAAGGGTGTGCAAGTTTATGAAGTTTAAATACTATTTCTTTAAAGAAAATACCAGAAACTTCGATAGAGCCGATTTGCTTGAATATCTAAATGAAACAAAGTATGTTACATTAGATATGGAAACTAGAGAAGCTGAAAAAATTGCATATTACGATAATGAAGATATAAATCTTAAGGCACAATTTATTATTGGAGAAAAATCAGTTATAAACTCAACTCAAATATCACCTCAATATTTAGATGTTAATATTAGAGTTGAGCTTGAGCTATTATATCCTTCATATAAGCTTAATAAGATTTTAAACATTGTTGAAACAATGTGTAAAAGATATAATCTTATGGTTTATAATGAAACATTTAATGATGCATTGCCATTTAAGAGACAAACATGCGTTAAGGCATACCAAATGATCAAGCAAGCCTATAAGAATAAGCATGAGGATGAATTCATGGATTATTCTAAGATGGATGCCACAACGTTGGAGCATGTTTATCAATATATCGAGCAAAAGAATCATCTTAAGGAAATGTATAAGGATGATAATGCTGAGCCAGTAGAGTTTGAATTCTACCGTAAGCCAGCATCAAGAAATGCTTTCGTTGCGGCTAAATGGGATGGCTTAAATCCCTTCATTATACCAGCTGATGCACAGCTATTTATTTATGATGATGGTATTATAAGAAAGGTTATTAATTTTAGCCTTCTTATGAAAAATATAGGTAAATGCTTAGAGGTTATTGATTCTGGTCTATTCACTATATATATGCTTAATCCAAAGATGGTGAAGAAGGTTAGAAAAAATATAACTAAGGGTAAATATCCAGAACCTCAAATTGCCTTAAAGGAAATTGAGCTTAAGGATATTTTAGATATTTAGGAGGATAAAAATGGTTGATAGTAAGCTTATTGATCATACGCTTCTTAAAGCATATGCTACAAGAGAAGATATATTGAAGCTTTGTAATGAGGCTTATAAATATCATTTTAAAAGTGTTTGTGTAAATCCTGCAAGAGTTTCTCTTGCACGTGAGCTATTATATGGAACTGATGTTTTAGTATGTACTGTAATTGGTTTCCCTCTTGGAGCCAACACATCAGACTGTAAGGCATATGAGGCTACAAGAGCTATTGCTGATGGAGCTGATGAAATAGATATGGTTATAAATATTGGCTATGCCAAGGAGCATAATTATGAAGCTGTATATCAAGATATACTTGCAGTAGTAGATGCAGCAGATGGTACAACAGTTAAGGTTATACTTGAGACATGCTATCTTAGTGATGAAGAAATTGTTGAATGTTCTAAGATGGCTTTAAAGGCTGGAGCTGATTTTGTAAAAACATCAACTGGATTTGGTTCAAAGGGTGCTACAGTAGAGGCTGTGTCACTAATGAAGAAAACAGTAGGAGATTCTATGGGAGTTAAGGCTTCTGGTGGAATTCATACATATGATGATTATTTAAAATTTGTTGAGGCTGGTGCCACAAGAATTGGTACATCAAATGGTGTAGAAATAATGGAGGGAAATAATAATGAGTAATATTCCAACACCTCATATAGGTTGTAATGATAAAGAAATGATTGCGGATACTGTCCTTATGCCAGGAGATCCGCTTAGAGCTAAATATATAGCTGATAATTATTTAGAGGATGTTGTACAATTTAATGCTGTACGTGGTGCCCTAGGATATACAGGAGTTTATAATGGAAGAAAAATATCTGTTATGGCATCAGGAATGGGAATGCCATCTATTGGTATTTATGCATATGAGCTATTTAAATTCTTTGATGTAAAAACAATCATAAGAATTGGTTCATGTGGAGGATATCTACCTGAATTAAAGCTTTATGATATTATTCTTGTAGATAAGTGCTATACTGACTCAAATTATGCAGTAGTATTTAATAATGACTATGATGACTATGCTTATCCTACAGAGAGTGTAGTAGAGGCATTAGAGACTTCTGCAAATGAGCTTGGTATTAAATATGAAAAATGCTGTATCCATTCATCGGATTTATTCTATCATTTAGAAAAATCATATCTTGATGATGTAAAGGCTAGAGGATGCAAGGCAGTTGAAATGGAATCATTTGCCTTATTTACAATAGCTAAGGCTTTAAATAAGAGTGCAGCTTGTCTTTTAACAGTATCAGATTCCCTATGCTATAGTGAGGAAATGACACCTGAGGAAAGAGAAACTAAGTTCACTGAAATGATTGAAATAGCATTAAATACTAAATTATAAAAGGAATTATTTAATTCCTTTTTCTTTAAGGTGAAATATGAAATTAACAATAATAGATAATAAGAATAAGCATAATTTAATAAGAATTGAATATATTTTTTTATCTAAGAAGGATTCAGGGTATCATGCAACAGTAAGAGCATTACTTTCTTATGTACTTATTACTGCGTCTAAAAAATATAATGATAATACAAAGCTTAGTAGAGCCTTGGATAGACTATATGGAGCGCAGCTTGTAACATCAGGCCTTGAGCTTAGCTCTAATATAGGATTATCATTCTATTTAGAGTTTGTAAATCCATGTTGTATAAATGATAATAATTATCAATTTAAGGATTGTATAGATATCTTAAATGAGGTTATTTATAATCCACTTCTTATAGATGGCCTTTTTGATGATAAAATATTTCATCAACAACAACAGGAGCTATATGATAATTTATTATCAGATTATGAAGATCAGTCATACACTGCGTTTTTAAAATCAAGAGATATACTTTATAAGCATATGGGAGGATATATTGATTCAGATGGATTCTTAGATGATGTAATGAAAATAAATAATATTGATTTAGCTAATGAATATAAAAGAATGATATCATCTGATGATTTAATAATAAATGTATTTGGTAATATATCAGATGAGGATAAGAAGTATTTAAATATCTATAATGATAATATTAAATTAAATCCCTCTTGGAATTATATAAAGCCAGATAATATTATTTATCAAATAGATTCATATGATGGATATGAATCATATTTAAGAATTACATATTATACTGGAATATATGAGGTAGAAAAGAAAAAATCATTAGCTTTATTACTATTATCAAGGATGCTTGCGGGAGATGCGACATCAATATTTTTTGATGAAATAAGAGAAAAAAGAGGATTATGCTATTCTATAAAATCAGAATATATCCAAGAAACATCATTTTTTACAATATCTTGTGAGCATAATAAGGATAATACTAATAAAATAAGAGAATTAATTGATAAAATTATAGAAGATATAAAAAATGATAATTTTAAAAATGAAGTCCTAGATAGTGCTAAAGAATTATCTATTAATAAAATGATTAATAAATATGATTCTCTTACAAGTAATGTTTATTCTATTAATAAAAAAATAATTTATGGAATAGATTATTCTATAGATGATGTGATAGAAATGTATAAATCTATTACAAGAGAGGATATATGTAATGCCGCAAAAAGACTATCTAAGGTATTAGATTACCTACTTAGGGGTGATTTATAATGATGTTTATAAAAAATGAGCCATTTAATTTAGAATATTCTGATATTTTGCTTGATTGTGGCTTGAAAATTAGATTTATAAGAAAAAAAGGATATGTTAAAAAGGCAGTATATCTAAGTGTTTCATTTGGTGGAATGTATCAGGATTTTACCTATATGGGAAAAGAATATCATATAAAAAGTGGAATAGCTCATGCGATTGAGCATAAGATATATGAAAATACTGATGGTAGTGATTCCTTTAAGGAGCTTTCAATGATGGGTGTTGACGCAAATGCTTTTACTACACAATCTATTACATGCTATTATTTTTTAACACCAAATGAAATAACAAAGCCCATGCTTAAAACATTTGATTTTATCTTTAATCCATCATTTAATCAGAATTCTCTTGATAGAGAAATACCAATTATTCTAGAAGAGAATAGACGTAAGGAAGAGGATATATATTATTGGTATGATTATAAGATGCTAGAGCTTTTATATGGTAAAGGTCCTAAATCTAATCCTGTTCTTGGATTTACAAATGATATAAAGCATTTTAAGGCAGAAGAACTATGGGATGCCTATAACTCATTCTATAAGCCATCAAATATGAATCTTGTTATCGTTGGTGATATGGATTTCGATATGGTGCTTAAGGATATAAAGAATTATTTTAAGAGCTTTAAATATGAGGAATTTGGAAAAATAAAGCTTAATAGTGAGGACTATAGTGATTTAAGCTATACAATAAGGAATTCAAATGTTGAAATACCTAAGGCTGCATTAGGATTTAAAATTATAAATCCTACTATTAAGGATTATTATTTATTAAATGCCTTATTTTATTGTATGTATTCATCATCTACACCAAATAGGCTTCAAATGATTGATAAAGGTCTTATAAATACCTCACTTGATATAACAATATTTAGTGATTATAATATGCTTTATACAACTATATCTATTGAGGACAAGGATGCCTCACATATGATTGATAATATAATTGATAATATCAATTCATTTGATATTTCACAAATTACTGAAGAGGATATTTTATTATTTAAAAGATATTATCTTGGAGGAGCATATTTTCTTGGTGATAATATAGAGCTATTAGCTGAGTCTATGGCCTTTAGGCTATGTGTTTTTGAGGATATATTAGAATCACCTAAATTGATTAATGAAATTACATTATCTGATGTAAAAAGATGCTTTGAGTATTATAAAAATGTTAAAAAGGTTAGAATCTTAATGAAATAATAAGTATCCTATATTTTTATTGAAAAAAGGATAATGTTTTTAATAAAAGGTATTTAGTAATTTATTATTGTTTATAAAAAAATATATAATTATGCTAAATATGAATACACAGACGACCATAATTGGTCGTTTTTATTTTTTAAAATATTATTTTATTATCTAATACATAGAAAGGAGGATTTGATTTGTACAATTATGTATTTCTTGTAGGGCGTTTAGTACGTGATATTGAGGTTAGAAAAACAGAGAATGGTAAGGATGTTTCAACTATGACACTTGCGGTCACTCGTTCATTCAAAAATCCTCAAACAAACACATATGATGCCGATTTCATTAATATTTCTCTTTGGGAGCCTTTTGTTGGTAGTGTTGCAGAGCATGCAAAGAAGGGCGATTCACTAGCTGTTAAAGGAAGGCTTCAAACAAGAAAAGAGGATATTAATGGAAAGAATATCTACACTCAAGAGGTAGTTGCTGAGCGTGTTTTATTCCTATCTTTGAATAAGCAGTCTCTTGAGGTAAAGGATGAGGGTTAATCCCTCATTTTTGTTTTTGCTTTTTTAGTGTATAGTATGTTATAATAATTTTGGGTGATAAATGTGAAAAAAATATTAAATTACCTTTCATATATTGAAATTGGTATTTGTGCATTTATTATAATATTAGGTTCATTCTTTCCTATGTTTCATTTAGAGGCTGGAACTATTGATTCTGATATAAATGCATGGCATGCTATTGCGGGAGTAGAGAGTAGCTCATCAAGTGGAATAGGGAAATATCTAGAGTTTTCATTCTTGTGCCTTTTACCATTCCTGTTGCTTGTCCTACTTATTATAGTTAATGTTTTATATGATAATAAAAGAAATGTTAAAATTGATGTATTAAGAATTCTTATTATCTGTACAGCTATTTTATTGTTTGTTTTTTATATGCGACTTGTTAATCCAGGTCCTCACTTTAATAATTATGGGGAAATCAAAAAATTCTTATCTCAAAGATGGGGAAATTATCTTATTGCTGTAATATTATTATTCCCTTTTGCTTGTGAGATTATAAAGCTTATTTCTGATATTAAGAACAATAAGAATAAATAAAGAAGGCTACCTTCTTTATTTTTTTATATTAATTATGTTATAATTAATAATAATTAGGAGTGATTGTATGAAGCAGTATTTAGATTTATGTAGACACATTTTAGCTAATGGTCATTATAAGGATGATAGAACAGGAACTGGTACATATTCAATTTTTGGATATCAGGCTCGCTATAATCTAAATGATGGTTTTCCATTACTTACTACAAAGAAGGTATTTTTACGAGGAATAATCCATGAGCTTTTATGGTTTATTTCAGGTTCAACTAATATTAAGTATTTGGTTGATAATAATGTCCATATTTGGGATGATTGGGCATATGATAAATATAAGAAGTCAGATGAATTCAATGGGGATGATATGAAGGCATTTGCTGAGCATATCAAGTCTCTTCCAGCTGATGATCCATTTGTTGTTAAATGGGGTGAGCTTGGACCTGTATATGGAAGACAATGGAGAAACTTTAATGAGGAGGGTGTAGATCAGCTATCTAATCTAATTGATCAGATTAAGAATAACCCTAACTCAAGACGTTTAATCATTTCAGCATGGAACCCATGTGAAATTGATCAAATGGCTTTACCTCCATGCCATTCATTTATGCAATTTTATGTAATTGATGGAAAGCTTTCATGTCAGCTTTACCAAAGAAGTGCTGATATTTTCTTAGGTGTTCCATTCAATATTGCATCATATTCATTATTTACTATGATGATTGCGCAGGTTTGTGGACTTGGAGTTGGTGAGTTTATTCATACTATGGGTGATGCTCATATTTATTCAAATCATGTTGAACAAATAAACCTACAGCTTACACGTGAGCCAAAGCCATTACCTAAGATGAAGATTAATCCAAATGTTAAATCAATTTTTGATTTTAAGATTGAGGACTTTGAGCTTGAAGGATATGATCCATATCCTGCAATCAAGGGAGCTGTTGCTGTATGATAAAGCTTATTTGGGCACAGGATAAAAATGGTCTTATTGGAGCTAATAATAAAATGGCTTGGCATTGCAAGGAGGATTTACTTTATTACAAATCACTTACAATGGGACAGACTGTCCTTTTAGGCTATAATAATTATATTTCTCTTATGGGATATTATAAGGATAAGCCATTACCATATAAAACAATTTATTTATTAACTCATAGAGATATAAAAATTGAAGGAATCAATGTAATTCATTCAATTGATGAAATATTAAATCTAGATGATTTATGGGTAATAGGCGGAGCACAAATATATAAGCTTATGTTACCATATGCAGATTATTTATATGTTTCATTAATTAAGGGAGATTATGTTGGTGATACATATTTCCCAGAGGTTGATTATAGTCTATTTGATTTAGAATCTAAGAAGGAAAGTGAAGTAGCTTCCTACTTAGTTTATAAAAGGAAGTAATTAGTATGTTATTGATTTTTTATATGTTGATTTGTTTCTTCATATCAACAGCCCTATATTGTGTATATTTACCATCTCCAAATAATTGGTTTTATGTACTATGGGTAGTTTGTGGATTATTCACAATGATTCTTATGTTTGTCTTATTATTAGGCTTAAATCTATTAATATTTAGGCTTACAAAGCCTCAAAATAGATTAAAGCACTGGATATTATGGCAATATGTAGATCTTATCATGATTTTCTTTAATATTAAGATTGAAATTGAAGGTAAGGAAAATATTCCACAGGATCCAGTTGTTGTTTATGCAAACCACAAATCAATGCTAGACCCAGTTATTTTATATTATGTTTATAGAATGTGTAATAAATCAATTATTTCAGCTGTTGGTAAATCAACACTTAATAAGGTTGGATTTATGCATAGACTTATGAAATATATGGGAGCTATATCTATCAATAGAGATAATGATAGAGAGGCTATGAAGGAAATGATTGAGGGTATTAAAAGAATTAAGGAAACTAAGATGGGTTATATTATTTTCCCAGAAGGTGGAATTAAGACACGTGATACTGAGGAAATGGTTGAGGTTAAGGCAGGGGCATATAAGCTTGCGACTAAGTCAGGAGCTTCAATTTCACCTGTAAGTATTATAGGTACATCAAAGTTTATTCATATGAATAAGTTTAAAGCTAATAGAGTAAAGATTGTTATTCATAAGCCTATTTATAAGGAAGAGTATGAGAATATTAATACTCAAGAGCTTGGTGAAAAGGTATTTGAAATTGTAAATGCAGGTGTTAGAAATGGATGATATGAAAAATGGTGGTTATACAGTAACTAAAAAAATGAAGATTACTGCAGGTGTTACATTACTTGTTTCATTTGTTTTTATGATTTTCTTTCTAGCAAGTGTTCTTGCGATAAAGAATAATGCTGTTATAATTATTTCAATAATTCTATTTATAGGAAGTGTTTTAGTTGAGGCTATAGTCTTATTTAAAATACTTGCGGCTTGGTATAATGTTTATGTAAATAAGTACAAGGGATTATAGAAGAGGGTGATTATTTGTGATATTAATTTCATATGGTGTGGTTCTTTTAGTATTAATTGCGTCTCTTATTGTATGTTCTATAATCGCACTTATTCTTACAAAGCCATTTAATATCATATACTCTCGATATAAGATTAATAAAAAGCTTAAAGATTTTCTTGGAGAAAATAATATAGATAAGCTTTATAAAGTTCATAATCTTCCATATGATTATGAAATGATTTTAAGAAATAGTAGATATTATATTTATCTTTTACCAAATCCTAAAAATTATGATATTCATTTTATTGATGATAGATTTTATTTCATTGATAAGCAAATGAGGGTAAAGAAGAAAATAAAGCTTGGAACTTTTTATAATTTTCAACCTCAGCTTGATAAGAATAGAGAAACAAAGAAGCTTATAATTGTATATCCTAATACTGATTTTATTTATAATCATCTAGATAGCGTTAATAAGGTTTTTGTTTATGTTGATGACATGGTTGGTGGAATTTATATTATAAGCGCTACTGATTTATATAATCTTGAGGAGCTTTTATAATGAAATATTTATTTTATGATTGTGAATGTGCTAATTCCTTTGATAAGATTTCAAAAATCTGTTCAATTGGCTATTGTCTATGTGATACAGATTTTAATCTAATAAATAAGGAAGATATTATAGTTAATCCTGAGGCTCCATTTGATTATCACTTATATAATAAAAAAAGTGATGTTCAGCTTTCATATACTAAAAAGGAGTTTTATAACGCTCCTACATATAAGGAGCATTATAAAAAGATAGAAAAGCTTTTTACATCTGATGTTATAGTTTTTGGATTCTCGCTAGATAATGATATTAAATTTATTCTTGATGCGAATAAAAGATATAATCTTTTAGATTTTAATTTTAAATATTTAGATGTACAAACTATTTATAGGCTATTTAGTAATGAAGAGAATAATACTTCACTTGATAAGGCTTTATTAGAGCTTGGTGTTGATATTAGGAATGAGGTATTACATAAATCTGATGATGATGCCTATATGACTATGCTTTTGCTTAAAGAGATAATGCAAAGGCTTAATACTAAATCACTTAGATTTATCTTAGATAAATATAATTTAGTGCTTGGTTCTGTTGAAGATTTTAAGCATAAAAAGCTTTTAAGGCAGGAAATGAAGGAGCGTAAGAAGCTTTTATATCAGGAAAGTAGAGATAAGCTTAAAAATCTTTTGCCTTTATATGGTAAGCTTTGTGATAAGCCAATTTCTAATAAATATAGTGGTATGAGATTTGCGTTTTCAAATCAGGTAATTAAGTTTGTTGATAAGGCTATTTTGGCACAAAAAATTATTTATAATAATGGTGGGACTACATTAAGGGAGATGGATTCTAATTCTATTCTTATTGTAGGCAATAAGGAAAGGCTTGATAAGCTTTCCTTAGATGGAATTAAATATATAAGAATTGAAGAGATATTGGGGTGATTTTTGATGAAGGATATCGACAAGTATATAAATAAGCACCAGTATAAAAAAGCATATAACATTTGTTATAAGGCCATACTTAAGCGAGATGCTAAGGCCTATAAGCATATGGGTGATTTATATCTTGCTGGTTACTTTGTTGAAAAAAATCTTAATAAGGCAATAGAGTATTATAAGAAGGGCATTGAGGCACAGGATTATGATTCCTATATTGCAATGGGTGTACTTTTCCTTGAGGGGAATGCCATTAAAAGAGATTTAGAGGAAGCATATAATCTTTTTCTTGAGGCTCATATGAATAATGCTATAAACGCATCATTTTATATGGGTTATATGACTCTTAATGGTCTTGGTTGTATTGAATCATTTGATGAGGCTGAAAGATTTTTTCTTGAAGGAAGAGAGAAACATGAGGTTAAAAGTATTTATGCCTTAGCATCCTTATATCTTAAGACAAATACTATTTCTAATAATGTTATTAAAGCAATCTCCTTATTAAAGGAGGCAGCAGAGCTTAATAGCATTAGAGCCTTAAAAAAGCTTGGTGATATATATTTTACAGGCGAGATAGCTGATATGGATTTAGAATATGCCTTAAGCTGTAATAAGAGGGCTGCAGAGCTTGGAGATTTAGAATCTATGATAAATGTTGGAGAAGCATATTATTATGGTGATGGTGTAAATATTTGTTATAATAAGGCATATAAGTATTTTAATATGGCGCTTAAGCATAACTTTCCACAAGCCTACAATAGAATGGGAGATTTATTATTCTTTGGTAGGGGAGTTAAGAAGGATTTGATTAAGGCATATGAATATTATATGGAGGCAGCATTAAGCTGCGAGGTCTCAGAGGAAGTAGCCTATTCATATTTTTGTTGTGGGAAAATGAGATATTATGGAGAAGGAGTTCAAAGAGATTATGATATTGCCTTTGAGTTTTTTAAAAAATCGCTTGATGCGACTGATTTAGGATTATCACACCTATATCTTGGAAAATGCTATATCTATGGATATGGTGTAGAACAAAATATCAAGCAGGGCTATGAGGAACTTTTAAAGGCACAGGCATTAGGAAGTATTGATGATGAGAATCTATTAGATATGCTTGTTGTTGATATGGATGGTAATGTAGGATTTAAGAATTGAGGGATAAGCTTATGAAAGAAATTGACATTTTAGTAGAAAATGCGAATAAGGCATTACAGGAATATGAAGGATATACACAGGAGCAAATTGACTATATTGTAGCTAAAGCTTCTGTAAGAGCACTAGACGCTCATGGTGAGCTTGCCAAGCTTGCATATGAGGAAACAGGAAGAGGAGTATTTGAGGATAAGGCTACAAAGAATCTTTTTGCCTGTGAATATGTTGTAAACCATATGCGTCATTTAAAGACAGTTGGTGTTGTTGATGACAATCCTGTTACAGGTATTGTTAAAATTGCTGAACCTGTTGGAGTTGTTGCAGGTCTTACACCAGTTACAAACCCAACATCAACAGCTGTATTCAAATCACTTATTTGTCTTAAGACACGTAATCCAATTATTTTTAGCTTCCATCCAAGTGCTAATAAATCATCAATTGCGGCAGCTAAAATTGTTCGTGATGCGGCTATTGAGGCTGGAGCTCCAAAGTATTGTATTCAATGGATAGAGGAGCCATCTATGGAAAAGACAGCTGCTTTAATGAATCATGATGGAGTATCAATGATTTTAGCTACTGGTGGTAATGCCATGGTTAAGGCTGCATATTCATGTGGAAAGCCTGCCTTAGGAGTTGGAGCAGGAAATGTTCCTGCATTTATGGCAGCTGATTGTGATATTAAGCAGGCTGTTAATGATATTGTTATGTCAAAATCATTTGATAATGGAATGGTTTGTGCATCAGAGCAGGCTGTAATTATTGATGAAAGCATTTATGATGAGGCTGTGAAGGAATTTGAAAGGCATTTATGCTATGTATGTAAGCCAAATGAGAAGAAAATGCTTGAGAAGTTTATGTTTGGTGTTGATGAATCTAATTACAATGAAGCAAAGCTTAATCCAAACATAGTAGGTCATCCAGCCTATGAGATTTGTCAGAATGCTGGATTTAATATTAAAAAGAATACACCAGTTGTACTTGTTAAATGTGATAGTGTAGGAGTAAGTGAGCCTCTTACAAGAGAAAAGCTATCACCAATACTTGCCTTACTTAAGGCTAAGGGTAATGATGATGGAATAAGACTTAGTAAAGAAATGGTAATGTTTAATGGACTAGGACATAGTGCAGCTATTCATACTAAGGATAAGGCATTATCAGAAAGATTTGGTACTGCAATACCAGCTATACGTATTATTTGGAATTCTCCATCAACATTTGGAGGAATTGGAAATGTGTATAATTCATTTATACCATCAATGACTCTTGGATGTGGTTCATATGGACATAATTCAACAGATGATAATGTATCAGCAATTAATCTACTTAACATTAAGAAGGTAGGAAGGAGACGTAACAATATGCAATGGTTTAAGGTACCTCCAAAAATTTATTTTGAACGTAATTCAATTGAATACTTACATCAAATGCAGGATGTATCTCGTGTTATTATTGTAACTGATCAATCAATGGTACAGCTTGGATATGTTGATAAGGTAACTGAAGAGCTTAAGATTAGAAGAAATGAGGTTACATATCAGCTATTCTGTGATGTAGAGCCAGATCCTTCAATCCAAACTGTAAAGCGTGGAGTTGAGCTTATGAAATCATTTAAGCCAGACACCATTATAGCTCTTGGTGGAGGTTCACCAATGGATTGTGCTAAGGGAATGTGGCTATTCTATGAGCATCCTGAAATTGATTTTAATGATTTAAAGCAAAAATTTATGGATATAAGAAAGCGTGCCTTCCGTTATCCATCACTTGGTAAGCTTGCAAAGCTTGTATGTATACCAACTACATCAGGTACAGGTTCTGAGGTTACACCATTTGCAGTATTAACAGATTCTGTTGAGCATAAGAAGTATCCACTTACAGATTATGCCCTAACACCATCAGTTGCGATTGTTGACCCACTATTTGTAGATACCCTACCTAAATCAATTGTGGCTGACACAGGACTTGATGTATTGACTCACGCAACTGAGGCTTATGTATCAACACTTGCAAATGATTATACTGATGGACTTGCAGTACAAGCTATAAAGATGGTATTTACATATCTAAAGAGAAGCTATGATGATGGGGATAGTGAAGCTAGAGAGAAAATGCATAATGCTTCAACAATAGCTGGTATGGCATTTGCTAATGCCTTCCTTGGAATGTGCCATTCAATGGCTCATAAGTTTGGAGGAGAGTTCCATACTATTCCACATGGAAGAATTAATGCAATTCTATTACCACATATAATTAGATATAATGGAACAATGCCTGAAAAGCTATCTACTTGGCCTAAATATAATAAATATGATGCCAATGAAAGATATGCTGAGCTTGCAAGAGCAATAGGATTAAAGTTTAATACAACTGAAGAGGGTGTAGAGGCTTATGCTAAGGCATGTGGTGAATTAGCCGCATCAGTTGGTATTAAAATGAATTTTATGGAACAAGGAATTAAGAAAGAAGATTTAGAGGCTGTTGTTGAAAAGCTTTCATATCTTGCTTATGAGGATCAATGCTCACCAGCTAATCCAAGAGTTCCTCTTGTAAATGATATGAAGGAAATCTATATGAAGGCATTTGATACAAAGGAGTTTTTGAAATAACAATGACTGAGTTTTTATTTATCAGACATGGACAAACAGATGAGAATAAGAAAAAACACATACAGGGAAGAAGAGATATACCACTAAATGATTGTGGTATATCACAAGCCCTTATGTGTGGGAAATACCTTAAGGATAATAATTATTCCTTTGATATGATATATTCATCTCCACTTATAAGAGCATATAAGACTGCAGAAATTATAAATGATGTTATGGGATATGGATATGAAATAAACAAAAATGATGGCTTTATTGAACGCTCATTTGGAGTTAAAGAAGGCTGTGATGTTTGTGATGAGGTATTTAAGGAAATAATTGATGACAGTGCAGAAGGACTTGAAAAAAGCTATGATGTACAAAAAAGGGTAATTGATGAAATCCTAAGACTTTCAAAGCTTTATGAAGGAAAAAGGATACTTGTTACAACACATTCTCATACTATAAAGGCTATAACTACATTTATAGATTCTGATAAATATCACTTTGATGATAAGCTTTCAAATTGTGCATTATCAATATTTAATGTATCAAATAATAAAATCACAATAAAGGATTTTAATATTGAAACTATAAAATAGGACAATTCATTAAGAATTGTCTTTTTTCAATTGTTGCAATTTATAATATATTTTTATATAATTAAGAAGTCAGGATGGGGTTATAAAATGAATGCGTTAAGAAAATTTAAAGAAAAGGGAAAAAGAGATAAAACAAGATTTATAACTGAATGGTTAACTAGAATACTTTGTATAGGATTTATTGTATATTGTTTAGTATCGCTTATTTTAGGATGGAATGAAAAGAACGGAAGAGTTGCCAATGTTAATGTAACAGGTATTATCCAAGCCTTGCTATTATTTGGTCTAACTTTTGTTCCAATGACTATTGAGAAGGTATGGAAGATTAAGCTTCCTTTCTATATAGTGTTTTTATTCCTAGCATTTATACTTGCTTCACTTTGGTGTGGAGAAATATTTGATTTCTATATTCATTTCTCATGGTGGGATGATGTATTACATACCTTCTCAGGTGTATATATCGCAGCTATTGGATTCTTTGTAGTATCAATCGTTAATGAAAGAAGAGATGACAATGCTAAGCTATCACCTGGATTTGTACAGCTTTATGCATTTATCCTAGCACTTGCTGCTGAATGTGTATGGGAAATATTTGAATTTTGTGCAGATTCATTATTTGGTTCAAATATGCAAAGAGCATATGAATCTGAATCATTTAAGGAAAATGGTGCTATAAATGATATAGCTGATCCAAACTTTAATGCACTTGTTGGAAGAGATGCTTTAATTGACACAATGGGAGATATGATTGAAGTTTTAATTGGAGCTTTCATTATGTGTATGATTGGTTACGTCATGTTAAAATATGCAAAGGTTATTAAAGAAAAGCTTAATAAAAGAAGAAATAATAAAAAAGTTGTTGTAAAAGAGGATATTCAAAATGATGATGCAGAATAAATGCATCATCTTTTTTCTTATAAGAAACATATCATCTAGTTATAATAATTAGGAAACATAGAAAAACAAAATACCAAAATTGTGCGCGAAATATAAGAAAATTATTGTTTATAATAGTAAGGTATTAATAAAGTCAAAAAGTCGATATTTTTCGACTAAAAATGGCGAAAAAAATAATTTATTTTCATACCCTTTTCATATAGAAATAATCCTTAATTATGTTATAATTAAGGAGTATTGAGCTAGTAAGGAAAAAGTTAAAGTGTGGAGTCATTATCTGTTAAGATAGCAGAAAAATGGTTACTTTTTATCTCTTTTTTTTGCGCCCAAAAATAGGAAAATTGTAGGAAATTTAGTTGGAAAGGAAGATTAAAATGAATATTATTAAGCGTGATGGTCAAGAAGTAGTATTCAATGTTGAAAAGATCGTTAACGCAATCAGAAAGGCTAATAATACTATGCCAGATGTTGAAAGGTTATCTGACAAGCAAATATTAAAGATTTCTGATAACGTTATGAAAAAATGCCAAAAGGCTTCTCGTGCATTAAATGTTGAGGAGATTCAAAACTTCGTAGAGGATGAGCTTATGGAGATTAAGGCATTTGAAATAGCTCGTAGATATATTACATATAGATATAGAAGATCTGAGGCAAGAAAGACTAATACAACTGATAAGCAAATACTTTCTTTAATTGATTGTAATAATGAAGAGGTTAAGCAAGAGAATTCTAATAAGAATCCTATTGTTGTATCTGTTCAAAGAGATTATATGGCAGGAGAAGTATCTAAGGATATTACAAATAGATTTATATTGCCTGAGGATATTAAGGAAGCACATAATAATGGATTAATTCATTTCCATGATGCTGATTATTTCGCTCAAAGAATGCATAACTGTGATTTAGTAAACCTTGAGGATATGCTTCAAAATGGTACTGTAATTTCTGAGACTAAAATAGATAAGCCTCATACATTTGCGACTGCATGTAATATCGCAACTCAAATTATTGCACAGGTTGCATCTAGCCAATATGGAGGACAATCTATTACATTGTCTCATTTAGCACCATTCGTAGAGCTTTCAAGACAAAAGCATAGAATGCTTGTACGTCAGGAAATGTTTGATGCTGGTGTAAGTGTTACAGATGATATTATTAACACACTTGCTGAAAAGAGAGTTCTTGATGAAATTAAGTCAGGTGTACAAACTATTCAATATCAGGTTGTAACACTTATGACTACAAATGGACAAGCTCCATTTGTTACTGTATTTATGTATTTAAATGAGGTTAAGGATCCACAAACAAAGCATGATTTAGCTTTAATCATTGAAGAAATGCTAAAGCAAAGAATTCTTGGAGTTAAGAATGAGGCAGGAGTATATATTACACCAGCCTTCCCTAAGATTATTTATGTACTTGAGCCTGATAATATTGAGGAAGGATCTAAATATTATTATTTAACAGAGCTTGCGGCTAAATGTACTGCAAAGCGTATGGTTCCAGATTATATATCAGAAAAAATTATGCTTGAGCAAAAAATCGATAAGAATGGTAATGGGGCTTGCTATCCATGTATGGGATGTAGATCATTCCTTACACCTTATGTAGATGAATCTGGAAAACAAAAATATTATGGAAGATTTAATCAAGGTGTAGTTACCTTAAATCTTGTAGATATTGCCTTATCTAGTGGTAAGGATATTAAGAAGTTCTGGAGTATTTATGATGAAAGACTAGAGCTTTGCTATAGGGCTTTAATGATAAGACATAATAGACTTCTTGGTACTACATCTGATGCAGCTCCAATTCTATGGCAATATGGAGCTCTTGCAAGACTTGAAAAGGGTGAAAAAATAGATAAGCTATTATATGGTGGATATTCAACAATATCTTTAGGATATGCTGGTCTTTGTGAGTGTGTAAAGTATATGACAGGTAAGTCACATACAGACAAGGAAGCAACTCCATTTGCCCTAGAGGTTATGCAGCATTTAAATGATGCATGTAAGAAGTGGAAGAATGAAACTAATATAGATTTTAGTGTATATGGTACACCACTTGAGTCTACTACTTATAAGTTTGCTAAATCATTACAAAAGAGATTTGG
>AUXO010096532.1_pt1 | contig 49512 bp, 55 predicted proteins | sample 768731 | NCBI WGS metagenome assembly AUXO01 (sample SAMN02715735, study PRJNA202380) | gut metagenome | biome: sheep rumen | host: Ovis aries | place: New Zealand: Palmerston North | reverse complement strand
TAATTTCAATCATAATTTATTTTTTTGTTTGATAGTATTTTGTAATGTCTTCCCATTTATCCTCACCGACGTGTTTGAACATCTTCTGGTTTGTCGTAGGTGAGTTGAGGGGACCACACTCTTGTTTGTACGGTCCTGTTTTTATATAGTCAAAATCTTGCAATTCATTTAATGGCAAGGTTTCATTTCCTGAAAATAATGCAACTTTCATATCTTTGTATTTCTCCTTTATGTACCTTGCATACTTTTTCATCTCAATCCATCCGGATGACCCTCCGTGACCCATAAAACAAATGCAAGAAATGCCTTTATTTTTGCTTAAAAGATTGTCGATGGATACCTCATCCAACACATCACCGATATCGTCCCACAAGTGCTTGGAATGACATTCTGGGCAGTGAAAAGGGCAATTGGATATATTGACACATAAGGTTATCTCATCAGGTATTTCTTCAAACACTACTTGTGTATCTACGTACTTCATACCATAAATATAACAAATAAAATTACATATATGATTTTGAAATTCGATGAATTTATAAATGAAGCTTGGATGGAAAGGTCACATTATGAAACACAACATTTATATGGAACCGACCCACATTTCAAAAGACAAGTAGATAATGGTGAATTACATTTTGCAGAAGGTGCTGATGGAAAACCTATTAAAGTGATTAATGGTGAGATATTTTATGGAAGGGTTTCTCGCCAAGTTCATTATTTAAAAAAACAAGGGAAAGACGAATTACAAATCGAAATCGAATGTTTTACGGATAACCCTGAATATATCTTTGGTCTTGTGAATATAAATGAATTGGCACAAATATTAATAAAAAAAGAAATAGGATGGCTTTATGTAACAAATAAACGTTATAAAGATAGTTGGTATGTATCAAAAGATAAATATTACAATTCTGGAAAACCAGATGATTTTGATGAAGACACACTAATTACAATAAAAAAACCATTGAGAAAAACACATTTGTTTGACGATGTGAAAAAACTGATATTTAATAAAAATATGTTTATAAAGGTTGTTGTCGATGATGTTAAGAGAAAAAAACTTTCCGTTGTCGATGTTTTCGATTCAAGGGAAGAAGCCGAAAAAGATATGATAGAAAAATTGAAAAAATAAAAAGGAGACTCACTTAATGAGTCTCCTTTTGTTATTCTATACCTTTATTATAGTATCTCATACCTTCCTCAACTTGTCTCGGTTCGGCGAAACTCTTCACTCGTTTTAAGTAACCGATGATTCTTGTTAGTTTATCAACATCTGTGCTCCCACAGTGAGGACATTTGTCGAGGTCGTGCTTCGAGATATATCCACACTTGTTGCAAGCGGTGTTTCTCACATTGTATGTGAAGTAGTTGCATCCGACGGAAGCGGCATACTTCAACAACTTACGGTTCTGCTCTTTCGAAAGATGTTCAGCAAGATTGATATGACAGGCCGAACCACCGTCGAGGTACTGGACATAATCCTTACCGTGAAGTCTCATCTTCTCAAGAACACTCAATGAGTCATCCTCCGGATTGAAGAAATATGATGAGTACATAATGTGTTTCTGACTTACAAAGTAACCGTCTTTCTTATCCCAATTGTAGTTCTTGTTTGAGAGGTTCTCACCAGGAACAAACTCTGTGTTGAACATACAATCACGGGTTTTGTCTTTTCTGTTTGCAATGTTGATGGTTTCAAGAATGTCATTCACAAACTCTTTATACTCATCATTGTCTGTACATTCAATACCAAGGAACTCGGCTGCATCGGTCAAACCGTTTACACCGACGGTGAGATATTGCTTTCTCATATTGATGAAACCAGCACGATAGACATCGAGCATATTTGCTTCGTAGAAGTCTTTGATTATTGAGTTGAAAGCGGTCTGATACTTATGTACGTTTTCTGTACACTCTGTGATGTTTGCCTTAATCTTCTCAACGATACGTTTTCTCAAATCCTCACCTTGTTCTTTCAAGATGAATTTACCACCGAGTTCAAACTTACCACCATTCTCTTCAAAAAACTCAACGATAGAGTTTTGGATAATTCTGTTGAGGTTGATTGTCATAACCGACTTTGAACCGGTTGCAACAGAAGCAGTACCCATAGAGAATTGGTGAGTGTTGTGATTATGTTCATCATCTTCATTGTCTTTCAAAGAGTTACGAAGTCTGCAGCAACTCGACAATGAGTCTGGTGAGTCGGAAAGATATGTGAAGAATGAATGCCCTTCTGCATACATTTCTGCTGTGAAATCTGCATATTCCTCATCAACCAAGTCGTTACCGTCTGTGAGACAAGCCATAGTCTCGACTGGGAATGTGAGAGTATATTTGGTTCTTTCTTCGTTGAACCATTTCATAAATTTCTTCTGTAACCAAGAGAGTGTCTCCCATTTTGGTGATGTTCCGTCTGGGAATTTGAAATCACCGAAAACACCCTCGAAGTATCCTTTGTCAAAATAACCTACGTTCCAAAAAACAGTCTGGTATCCTCTGTTTCCAGCTGGCATATTCATTGAATGAACAACTTGTTGAAAACCATTCTCAATAACTTGTTCAAGTGTTCTTCCTTTTCTGTTCAACTCGACTTTCATATCAAGTCTGTCCAAATAGTCATCTCCGTAGTCTTTTCTTATGAAGTAGTCAAAATACATTAAAAATTCTGGTGTGGCGACTGCACCGGCAAATTGTGACGATACAGAATACACGAGATTGATAAATTCACCACAGAACGATTTCAAGTCTGTTGGTGCTGTTGATTGTCCTCCGAGTCCGGTTAAACCATCTTCGAGGAAAGGATACATTGTAATGGCGACACAATAAGGCATACCTGGTATAGCGGTCTCATCGTGTTTGTATATTCTGTGTGTTTCGAGGTCATAAATGTATCTGTCGGCAAGTTTCTTGCTGTACATCATCTTGATACGGTCATAAAGAAGATATCTGTTTTCCTTGATATTCTCTTCCTTGTAGAGTTCTGTTCCCATTGTAACAACGTTCTTGTTTGACACATTGGCGTTAGCGTCAAATTTAGAACCAGTTGCTGCATTGCTTGCCTCGATGTAGTTTTTGATGTAGTCTGATTTTTTTCTCTTGAAATTTTTGTCACTGTCGATTGTATCATACTTTGATATGTATGCCCTTGCAACCTTCTTATTGACTGTCATAAAAGCATCTTCAATAAGTCGTCTAATCTCTGCACTCGTCATATTCTCATACACAAACAAACTGTCAATGACGTTTCTGATAAGATGTTCATCTACTTCTTCTCCAATTGATTTGTAGGCGTCAACAATGTCATTAAACACTTTTTCTACACTGTATTCTTCGAGTGTGCCATCTGTCGTTCTAATGTTCATAGGTATTTTTATTTTATTTTTTATTTTGTTTCCTGTTTTGGAAGGAGGTCTTGAACAGTATTTATAAAATCTGTAACCTCTTTTTCTGAATGCAAACTCATTGTGTAGCAGTTGAAATCTTCAAAGTCTATTTCATCTGCACTAACTCTTCTCTGAATTGTATCATCAACAGTACCACCATCGTATCTGCTTGATAATCTTTTAATTCTAACATCTTTTGGAATGTCAAGATATATGATTTCACACATATCCAGCAAGTTGGGATAGTTGTATTTTAGTTCATTGATGTTACCAATGCTCACTATACCAACATTACATTTTTCAAAATCTTCTTTTACAAAACCATACCACCAGGTTTTGAAATTTTTAACAGATAAAAATTTCATCTCCCGTATCATTTTACCCATAAGTTTTTGTGAAATGAAATGGTATTCGGTCCCGTTCTCTGTCGGTCTCATAGGTCTTGTTGTGTATTGCACGAGTGGAGTATATCCTTTCTCGATGAATCTTTGTTGCAACCAATCCTTTCCGGAACCCGCCGGACCAACAATTAAATACTTACTCTTTCCCACCATTTTTAAAATTATAAATCCTTTTTAGAAATTCATCTGAAATATTTTCGTCAATCTCTCTGATTTTCTTGATGAAACCATCTTCTGTTGTTTTATCTAACTGTATATCAACAACATTACCATCTGACAAAAATAATCTCATATCATTATTTATTCCAAATTTTATTCCTTTTATTTTCCCGTTTGTGTTCTCTAAAACAGACATAATAGAAATATTTTATACATAAAAAATAACAAAAAAAGACCACGAATTGCTTCGTGGTCTTAAAAAATCGGCAATCAATTTAACAAATTATGCACCAAATAAAAATACAAGTAACCATAACAATCCAAGAAATAACACTGCATCTATTATGAATCCCAATATTCCACCGATAAAAGCAAACGGAAGAGACAGTAGTGAGAAACAAAACTTGAATAAATCGACAAGTAATGGTCCAAAACATTTAATCAGGACTATAATCAGTATTATTATGAATATTGTTGTGAGCATAGTTACTCTATTGATATTATTCTCTTGAAATTGTTTTTGTCAAACGAGCGAAACGACTCTTTCTCAATATCATAATATGACTGGAGATTCTCGTTTACTTTTCTTTTTTCTTTTTTGTGTTTGAACCGGTAGTTTTTGCCGTCTTCTGTTTCACCGACAAGTTCTATTTTATTGAGTTCCATATACTCATCGAGACTCTCATATTTTATTCCTATGAGTGTGTCTATTGAAGCTTTATCGAACACAATTTCTTCCTCTTCCTTAACTGGTGGTAAAAGTTCTTTTTTTAGAGTTCCCTTTGCAACTCTCGTAGAACCGTCTTTTTTCTCATACTCAAAAACCACAACACCTTCTTTCAAGTGGTCAACGAGTTCTTTTATTTTTTCTTCCATATTTAGTTATTTAATTTATACAGGTTTCCAACATTCGTTGTGAATTTTTTCTCCGTCAACATCACCCCATCTGCAAGGTTTTATGCACATATAGCAATCAACACAAGATGTGAGTTCGTATAAAAATTGTGGATATTCTTTCAGTGTTATTTGAAATGCCTTGTTTATTCCGTTTGCTTGCCATTTATGTACAAGTTTTTTAAGACCTATCCACTCGGTGAAATCACACAATCCATACCACAAATATCCGAATTTTGTTTCTTTACCTCTTATGAGTTTGTGGTTTATTATGTGTGTCCATCTAGGAACACCTACGATTTTCGTACCATAAAGACCTCCATTCCAGAATGTGAGATATTCATCCCTGTATGTTCCATATTTCTCTTTGCCACATACACGGACGTGTCCCCATTCTCTCATACGTTTTTCCAGTATTCTTATTGCTTTATAGAAGTCGTCACCATTTTTTTGAAACCATTTGTCTCCCCAAAAATGCATAGTTTAATACTCTTGTTTATTTTTTTCAAAGATACTATAATTTTTTGATATGTCAAAGTATCCATAAATAAATATAACAAACAACATTTATAATATGAACTATATACAAGATTTTGATAGTTTTAAAGTTACCGATTGTATTGCACTAAATGAAGGTATTCAAGACGGTGGTGCAAATGCAGTTAATAAAGCATTCATTAATCACGGTCCAATAGAACTTTCAAATGGAGAATTTATAAATCCAAAAGAAATCGTCAATGTTGTAAGAAAGACAATAAATGAATATCTATCATACAACTGGGGTAGCTTTTTTTCATTCGTTAAAAATTTTACAATTATTTACATTTGGAATGACCCAAACTGTAGTACAATGTGTGTCGATAATAATTTGAATATCTATATGGATGTACTTTTCATTTATAGAGATTTGAAAATGAATCCAAAATTGATAGGTGCAGTTATTATGCATGAAATTTTCCACGTTGTTTACAATCACTTGGAAAGAGGTCATAGGTGGTTGGTGTCAAAACAAAAAACACTCGACGGTAAAACTGCTCACGACAATAATCTTGCTGCAGACATTGAGGTCAATACATCACTTGTATTGAAAAATATAATATCGAAGGATAGTCTTGTAAATGAAATACAAGGATTGTTTTTGGATGAGTTTAAGAATAATGTTCCACCTATGGAAGAAATACTTGAGGACGAAAAACTTATGGATAAGTTGAGAAAAATGTCTCCATATGAAAAATCCAATAACGAAGACAATAACGATGATGATGGTGATTTGAAATCTACACCCGAATTTGATGAAGGGTATGTTGAAATGAAAAATAAAATAGCAGACCTTGTAAACAAATATGGTCCAGAGGAAGCACTTGAAAAACTTCGTGAAATTGGTGCAATTGTTGGTGTAAATCCAACCGTATCAAAAGATTTTTCACCTGAAGATATTTTTTCTTTGAACTTTATGAGAATAAAATCATACAGTGATTTCTTGAATGAATCTAACGAAAAATCGAACAAATTCAGTACAAAGTTGGATGGATATAGGGAAGCATTGAGAAAATCTATTGAAGAAATAAGTTCCGCTCTTAACGGTAATGATGGAATTGAAGGTGGAAATGGTGATGTTAAAGAACCTAAAACAAACATAGATAAAAGTAGATTAAAACCAATGAACCTTCCTCAAAAACAAAAAGGTGGTGAAAATAAAAATAATAGTTCAAAGGAAGGCCTCCCATCAAATATTTCCTCTATTGATAGTGAAGAAAATGGTGAAAACAATAACGACAATAATAATGGTGAAAATAAAGAAGGTGGTGAAAAAAGTAATAACAATATAGGGGATGATTTAGGAAAGAATGATGGAAAGAATATTGGTGTTGATATAACATACAAAGGTAATAAAAATAAATGTGACAGTGTAATTGACAAATCAACTGTTGGAAAAACCGGTACGTTTGTTGATTCAACTGATGGTAATCCATTTGTGGATACAATAAAAAAGTGCTATGGTGAAAAACTTGCAGAGGATGTTATCAAGCAAATAGAAGAGAGTAAACACTATAATACAAAAGAAAATATAGAAAAAAAGAAACAAGATTTATATAATTCTCTTCCAGAAAGAGATTCTATAAAACTTATCTGGGATAAGGCAAAGAGTTCTGAAAAGAAATATATGGCAATGTGGAAAAAAATCTTGAAATCATTCTTGAAAAAGAAAACAAGAAATGCCGGTAGAGATGTCCGTGATGAGAGAATAAAGTGGGGTGAAAAAAGACATATGTCAATAGCAATTATGTCACCAAAGAACCTTACAAAAGGCCAAGAACCACAAGATTTGAATGTATATGTTGATGTATCTGGTTCCGTCTATTCAAATATAGAACTTTTGAAACTTATTGCAGAGTCTCTTGTTGCATTTATGAAAGCATTCAACTATTCCGGTATAAACATAATTCCTTGGGCATCAACTTCAACAGGTGTGCATAGAGTTGAGTCAATTTCGAAAAAAGGTTCAAACAATGCAATTGATGAGATTCTCAAATACATATTAGATGGTGCAAACCAATGTGGTGGTGGTACAGAACTTGTTGGTGCTTGTGTTCCGGAAATAGTGAACACTGTTTTCCAATACAAAGGTAGAAAGAAGATGGATGATGCACATATAATAATTACAGATGGTATTGTTGGTAATGATGTTAATGGTATAGAAAATGTAATAGAAAGAGAAATAAATTCAAAAAAAGGTGTTTCTGATTCATCTATATCAAAAACCGTTGTTAAGAACTGTATATGGATGTTATATGATAATGATGATAAAAACTGGGATAAAAATATAAATCTCGGAGAACTCGTTAGAATTTCAAGCAAAAATATAATACCAGAATAATAAAAGACATAAATAAAATAAAATAATACCAAACATTTAATATGGAAAAATTAAACAATATTTTTAATCGTGAGGATTATATAAATGGTGTTAATGAAGGAAAAATCGGTAACTTTCTAAAGAATGGTGTTAAGAAGTTGAAAAGATTGTTTTCTTTGGGTGCAAAGAAAATCAAGAACATCATAACACTCTTCGACAGAAATGGTGATGTCTTGCCGGTTGTTTCACTTCAAGCAATTGCAGACCATTTTCACGGAAACAAAAATGTTAAAGTTTATGGTTCGAGTGAATTGAACAAAGATATCACTGCACTCGGTGGAAATGGTTGTGAAGTTGGTGCAACACAAAGACCGGAGGATTCATATACAGACGATGCTCCAGACGGTGCAGAAGAATATAATGATTGGGTTGAAAACGGTTACAAAGAAACAAATTTCTATAAAAACCTTCAAACACTTTTCAGTGTTATGGAATCAAATGAAAACAAGTCAACCGAAAATGAACTCAACGAAAAACTTGATTCTGATAAATCCGTTCATTACTCCGGAAAGAAAGAAGGTACAGGTGTTGAAAACTTTACAACATTGACAACCGAAAAATTTGAAGAGTTGTTAAAGAAAAGAGTTGATTTCTTCTGTAACGGAAACTTTGATAAAAGTGGTATGGAAGAACCAGGTAATATGCTTATCTTTGGTGCTCCTGGTATTGGTAAATCGACAATACCGAGAGAAGTTGTTATGGCATACAATGAGAATAAAGAGGGAAAGGATAAGATTGCATTGATTTCAGTAAACTGTGCAAATATCAATCCTGGTGACTTCCTTATGCCCGCTTTCCCACGTAGAGAAGATGTGTATAAGTATCTCGAAGACAATGTTGACACTTTGTCTGATAATGAGTATTTGAAGAAGATGACACCTGATGGAAAACAGAGAATGAAAGAACTCATACAACAGTCAAATCAACTTGTTGCAAATAAAGCACCACAACCTTGGTTGCCTTGCTATAAACAAACTGGTAACAAGTATTTGGATAGAGTTTTGGATATTGCAGCAAACGGTGCAAAGATGGAAGGTGAGGGTTCTTTGATGGAAATAGACCCATTTACAGGAGAAAAAAACGAAGTACCAAACATTGAGAAAACCGGTTCCGGTGGTATCATCCTGTTCGATGAGTTTCTTCGTGCAGACCCAAGCATTTTCAATGAATTGATGAACTTCTTGCTTGAAAGAAGATTTGAAGACTGGAAACTTGGTTCGAAATGGTTTGTTGTTGCTTGTTCAAACAGACCTTGTGATGATGAGAAGAGTGCAGATAGTTGGGCACAACTTGGTGGTGCCGGCCGTGACCGTTGGGCAGAGATATATCATATGGACCCAAAACCAGAGGATTGGAAAAAATGGGCAAGAAAGAAAGGTTTTGATGAAACACTTTTGAAATTCATATTTGACAAATCATCGGATAACCTTAAAGATGGTGAGTACTCTCGCTGGTACAGAGTAGTCGACAAAGATAATGCCGGTGATGATTCACACAAACCAGTCACTCCACGTAACTGGATGAGAGCAAACGGAAAGTTGGTCAACTTTATGTGTGAAAACAGAGACAGATTCAAAGATGGTTTCTCGATTTCAAAAATGTCATTCGATGAAGTTAAGGAAACACTCGGTGGTGTGTTCGATGACGACTTCGTTGGAGAAATTATGCAGTGGTTACACGAAAACTGTGGTGACTTTGATTTAGAGAAAGTCTTGGAAAACCCAGTTGAAACACCAATGCCAATGGGTGATGATATAAATGAAGCAAAGGTCATCAATATCTTGGTAAAACAAATCGAAGACAAATATGGTGAAAAAGGTTCTAAAGTAACAGATAATGACTTGTCAAACATTATGATTTGGCTCGGAATCAATTTTAAACAGAACTTTAACCTTGTCGCTTCTGAATTTATATATAAATTGAAATATCTCTTCAAGAAGAATGGTTTCTGGGATTTCCACAAGTTTGGATTACTCTTTATGGCAGCATTCCCAGAGAAAGATTATAAAGAAGTAATTGAATATCCTGATTTGAAAAAGATTTTGTGTGATAAATCTCATGGAAATACAGATTTCTTCTTAGATGAAAATGATGATATACTTGAAGTTGTAAAGGGTTTTGCAAAAGAATACTTCCCTTGGAGACTTAAAGGTGATGAATTGATTCCTATATATGATGAAATTGATGATGAAAATTCAGAAAGTTCAGAAGAGGAATAAAAACAAAAAAGAGATGGTCAATCGACCATCTCTTTTTTTATACCATAACTATATCAAGTTCATCATCCGAGAAGCATTCGTCAAGAAGATTGTAGTCAAGTTTTCCACTTCTTTGCAAATCATTAACATCTTTGACTTTACCTTTGATATTTGCTTTCTTTATGTATAGTTCCCAAAGGAATACTTTCTTGTGTTTCTTGAGTTTCTTGATTGTTTCCTCTTTACCCGCTTTGTCTTTATCAAATAAGTACCTGACGTTCTCTGCAGAATCGAAGTAGTCGTTCATTTTTTTGGCACCTTGCAGTGCAACACAGTTGTCTATTGCAAGACTGTCTATCGGTCCTTCCACGATGGTTATTGTCTGATTCATATTGATGTTCATAATATTGAAAATTCCGGAAATCTTTTCAATGTTTGCAACAACATTTTCAATACCATCTTCTTCATCTATATATTTTTCACCAAGTTCTTTTCTGCAAAACAGTTTCTCTATGATGTCGGATGATGTCATACCGAACACATCCTTGTACATCCAAGTGATATTTCTTGTGAGGTATCTCGGTTTAGTAGAACTTTTGTCGAGTTGTCTTATCTGATAACCTATTATCCTGTCTGATGGTGTGAGATTAAGAATAAACAATTCATTTGATTCCGGTTTGTATGCAAAATGATTCCATTTCTTTATATCTATCTTTCTGCTATTGAGATATGCACTACACTCATCATTTTTGTATGGTGAAACAACCTTCAACTTCTCAAAGAAAATCTTTTTCGGTACTGCAAGTTCATCAATGACAGAATATACAAGTGAAGATTGTGTTGTAGAGTTCCGTTTTTCAAAATGTTTTGAATTTTGTTGAATTTCACGTACAGCAATAGTTTCATCGAGTGTAAGACTCTCTTTGAAATCGGAGAGAAATTTCCTTACACCGGTGTGTTCACCACAGTTGAAACAATGGAAGTTAAGTCCGTTGAAATATATGTTTCCCCTTTTCTTCCTTTGGTTCGTTCTTGAATCGGAACAATATGGGCAAGCGAAATTAAGTCTGTCGTGAAAGACATCTATCTTTCTCTTAACAAAACTGTCGTTTGCAAATTTTCTGTCAAGAATCCTTTGTAGTTTTTCTTTTATGCTGTCTAACAATTCTTCGTCACTCATATACTATCACTAACATCTTGGATACCGAACTTCCCATATTTTTTGTGAAGTTCGTCCATAAATTCATCTTCCTCTTTCTTAATCTCTTTTAGTTTGAGTTGTTCATCCTCTATTCTTTTCTTAATATCTTCGGCTTTCTTTTTGAGAGATTCAACTTCAACATTAACCGAATGATACCTTTGGATAAACAGATTTATTCTGAACTTTTCGTCTTCTGTGAAATCAATTTTCATTGTTGTCGTTTTCTTCGTTATTGTCGTCGTTTTTGTTATAGTAGTAGTTGTATGTCTTCTCTATAAAACGAATACGACCAAAAATACCCATCAAAAAAAGTGCAATGATACACGATGCTAATGGGTGTACTAAAATCCAATCCAATACTTCTATCATTATTCTTCTATTTTTGCAAATATAAACGACTCTCTTATACAATCATAGATAACACCATTCAACTTTATTGGTGTTGTTCTTCCTATAGGTTTTATGACGACATCACCCGGTTTCAGTTTGCTGTTTTCACCAACTTTCAACACTCGAGCAAACCTGTTGTACTTATCATCCGGTATATAAATTCCGGATTGTGTTTTTTCGTTCACTACATCTTTTATGATGATGTATCCGTTTTTCAATTCTATCGGTAAATCAAAATTTTCTTCCATACTCTAAAAATAACAAAAATAAAAAATCTCATAAATATAATAAGTACAAAATAACCTACAATATAGATATGAGTTCCAAAAAAGGCGATGTAAAATTCAAATATGTAAATGCCATCCCTAGTAGAGTGAGTGCTGGAACATTTTATTGGAAATATGAGAACAATGTAAACCAATTGTATTTCTCACCAACAGAAAATGAAGAAGATATTTTACGACTCGACAACATAATCTCTGGACAGGGTGGTTCTTCTGCTGTATCAAACGTTTCTCTCGTTGGAATATACAATGCACCGTCATCACAAGAACAAATAATAATAGACCAAAATAACGGTACGGTGACATCTTGGAGTGACGACGATTGGGAAAACTATATGCAGACCATCACAACAGATGAGAAGTATGGTAGCATATCAAACAGACCATTCTTTACAGGTAATGTTATCATCTGTGGAAGTAGAGAGTTTATTTGCAGAAATTCTGCTCCGGTTTTTTCAAAGGTGACAATAGATGGTGTCGATTATTATAAGTCAAAAGTCACTGGTGAAGCATGTGAGGATATGGATGGAAATAAAATAGAGTCCTCAAATCCGAATATTCCGGATGATGTTGAAGTTTCATCATACGATATTCTTCTTTGGGAATGTTTCGGTGAAAATTTATCACAAGACCTTGCAGAGAAAATTGCAAACTTCAATATGGAGTTGAACGGAAGTTTGACTATAAATGTTGAGGAAGGTGATTCAGAGGGTGTATATACACTTTCAGTAATCATAAAAGAACAAAACCCATTGTCTGTAATAACAAACCAACAAGGAAAGAAAGAAGTTGTGATAAGTGAAGATAATGTGGAAGACCCTACCGGAACACAGACACTTATGTCTGCAGCACAGATAAAGGATACAATCAACCAGATTATAGATGAAGACAGAGGTATAATTTGGGAAAATGAGATTGATGAATAAAACAAAAAAGAGAAGGAAACCCCTTCTCTTTTTTTTTACCAAGTAACTTCACCGTTACTGTTAATCATAATTCCATTTTGTATGGTTGTTTCACCTTTCCTTCCGTCTTTTGTTTCATAGTTGGATGCTGTGTCTATACAAATTGAATAATACAAGTCACCAACATAAAAGGTGCAACCTGAATTTGAATTGTGTATGCAATCTATTCTATCACAAGGATGATACATAATTTAGAATTTTAGTTTTTTAATTTCAAACGGATAACCGGCCATATCATAAAGTTTCAATCTCTCATAGGCGTGTTTTATCTCATAACACCCCTTATACAAATCATCACTCATATCATAGATATTGACAAAATTCTTTCCTATCGATTCATTTTTTCTCAAACCACGACCAATACTTTGAAGAACGGTACTCATAGATTTATAACTACTTACAAAGAATATATTGAATATTTTGTCAATTGAGATACCGGTGGAACTCGTTCCAAATGATGCAACAAGAACAACATTGTCCTTTATTTCCATCCTATCTCTGATTTCTGCTCTCACTTTTTTGTCGATGTCACCATCAATGTAATATGCAACCTTACTTGTGTTTTCCTTAATCCACTTGAATATTTTCTTACCGTAGTCTTTGTTCTTAAACAACACCATAGTGTTCTTATCTGTGGCGGCAATAAGTTTCATAATTATATTGAATCTCTTTTCCGACTCATTTACAAAATCATTCTCTAGGTTGAACATCTTTCCACCATTACCGATTTGAAGACATTGTTTCTTGGCGTTTTTGAAAGCTTCTTTCTGTTGTTCATTTGTGTAATCGAGTCTTATCTGATGAACTTTACACTTTGATATATAACCCTCATTCTGCAACTGTACTGCAGGAATATCAACAACAACGGGTCCGAAGTTCTTTATAAGAGTCAATCCGTCTGCATATTTTGTACTCGGTATTGTACCAGACAACCCAAAACGGTATGGACACTTCAACATTTCTGCAATCTTGATTTGTGAAGCGTTTGTTGCAGTGTGACACTCATCTGTCAATACACAACCAAACTTGTTGAAATATTCCGGACATTCCTCTCTCAAAGACTGATATGTTCCTATGAATATGTTTGCATCGGGTGTAACTTTACAACCAGAATAAATCTGTTGTATTTTTATATCGAACTTTCCGTTGTTATATTCCATAAAGTCACCGGTTGGTTGTAGTACCAAATCAACTTTTGGTACCACCATACAAACCTTATCAATACATTTCTTGTAGTATAGCAAATACATAAAGACCATAAATGCAATGAAAGTTTTACCACCACCGGTTGCAATCTGTATCATACAGTTACGGTTTCTCAACATATTAAATGCAGCGTCTATCTGATAATATCTTGGTTTCTTTGGACTTTTCTCAAAGAGGTCATCCATACATTCCTTGAACTCATCGAAATCCAAATCCAAGTCAAACATATTGGCGAGACCGTCTATTTCACATTCAAAGTTATACTGCTTACACACTTCCATAAGATAAGCATATGTTGTTGCTGGAAGATATTTTCCAACCATAAAGTTTATCTTACCATCCCACATCCCACTTTTGTATTTTGGGTTAAATCTGTAATTCTTTACTTCTTTGTTAAATGAAATTTTCAACTGTTCGTATTCTTGTGTAGTACATGAGTCTATAACTAAATACTGACAATTTTCACTTAAATGTAATCTCATAAATTTCAAATATTTTTCATAATATCATCTATTATATTTATTGAAATGTAATCAAATTTTTTTTTCTTAATGTCCTTCATATTGTTTGTGGTACTTGAAATTTCATCTTTTCTCTCTTTGAAATTTTCGTAGTATGATGAGTAGAGTTTTTTTCGTTCATCCTGTGACATTGACTTTGAAGTCTCGATGTATCTTTTCAAAGACGAAAGGGATATTTCTTTCTGGTTTGATTTTTTCAATGTTTCATTTACGATTTTCAATAAATCATCTCTTTTTATGTTTTGATTCTTGTTTCTATAATAATCAACGAGAACGAGTTTCATATCTTTTTTCAATCCTCTTTCTTTCATACTGTTGTCACGTTGTTCATCGGTATATTTCGAAAGGTTGTTGAATTTGCATTTGGCGAAATTGAAGGCGTTTTTGAAAGCGGTCTCAAACTCTTTCTTCGAGAACCTACTTCCGTTTGACGTACCTGGCCATTTTCCACCACCATATTGTTTATTCTTTCTGTCATACTCATCACGAACAATCTTATGTACTGTACTTTCAAGTTTCTTGTAGTCTTCTTTTGACAATTTCATTATGTCGGAGAACGATTTCAATTTCCAGTCTCTGCATATATCCCAAGTAACAGTTTTTGTGTATTTGAAAACAAAATTATTTCTCGAATCCTCATATATTTCTTTCTCTTGATAATCAGACTCAACACTATCGTCATAGTCACAATATATATTCTTGTCTATAGACTTCTTTTCAAGTTCTATGAAATTTGACAACAAATCTTTTGAATTGAGAACGATGTCATCAAATGTTGGTGATTCATCATAGTAGAGTTTCCTTTTTTCTTTTGTTGAGAAAAGTTCAAGCATTTCCTCGTGTGAAAGATAAACAATCTTGCCATCACGATATTGTGGCATTTTCAATTCAAGGTTCTGCATATGGAACAACGCCGTGCAGAAATTCTTCGCCTTCCAGAATGTAAAGTTTCTGTCACCGAATTTCGGTTTATTTGATATATCTGTTAAACATCTTGTTAACAACCGGTATTCACCACTTCTCTCTGCATCTATTGTGTAATCAAGACTTCCTCCATTAACATTTATTTCCTTGTTTTTGTTTTTTTCGGATGAAAGTTTCGATATAAGTTCTTTTGTCCTTTCTTCATTACGTTTCTTATACTGATGTGGTTGAATCAACCATTGAAGTTGTATATGTCCGTTTTCGTTGTTGTGTATTTCGAAATCCGGAAGAATGTTGTTTAATGCAAACAGATTGAGTATTCTATTAAGTTCATTGTTGTTCTCACTTAAACGGCAGTCTACATCTATATCAAGAACTATCAAGTTTCTGACATCTCTTGTATATCCAATACCGATAGCGGAATATTCACTGAAATAATAACAGAGGTCTATGAAATTGTTTATTCCTATTGATTTCATTTTCATCTCTGATATTTTGAACGAACTGTCTGACTTTTTATATGAAATATCATTCGATTTCATATAGAACTTAACAAGACCGTCGACATATTTTGCAACAGATGTTTTGTGGTTTGCTTTCTTTATATCAACGAAATAAACATTTTTGTCTGAAAACAAGAACTTGTATGCAATAAAAAAGTGTTCGCCTCTTCTCAATGTCACAATCTTGTGTGGATAATTGGCAAGTTTACCAGTGACACCATATAAATCGGATTTTTTATCTGTTATTGTGAATTCCCAAGTATATTTGTCAAAAACCTCTTGTTTGTTTATTGAAAATGTATATAAATCATCACTCTTATTGACGACCTCTCTCAGTGTTTCGGGCATAAATATTTTTAAATTATATACTCTAAAAATAACAAAAACACAATGAACGGATATAATTTATCTGAATGGCTTGAAGGTTTTGAAAAAGACGGCAGAGAGTTTGATTTTGCAACAGACGCTCTTCTTTCAAACTCCAACGCTCTTTTACCTGGTCGTTTCTATATTCTGAATTATATGGCGGAAACAGATAAACCGTACAATGCAAGACCAATAATAATAAGTCTCGGTTTGTCGAAGAAAGACCCAGAATCGTTCCTTTGTGTTGATTTGTGTTTGATTCCAAGAATGGCGAGAATAAAATTTGTACAGTCATACTTCAATATGTTTGAAAGACAGATTATGGATAATATGAACAATTTTTGGAATGTAGAGGATGCTGACAAACAGAAACAGATAAAACAGTTTTCCTATGAACTGTTGGATAAGATGCCGATGTTCAAACCACTAAAGTATGCTGTCAAGAAATACAAAATAAAGAACACATTCAAAATATATTCAATACCGTTTTCCGGTGTGTATAAAATAATAGGGAAACTTCCAGACAAAAACTTCATTGTCAATGGACACATCAAGTTTGAGCAAGAAGAGTTCTTAAAAAACAATATGAAAAGATAATGATTAAAATAGGAATAGATTTCAGTATAAACAGTCCTTCAATGATGTACTGTAAAGATGATGGAGAGTACAACTTCGTATCATTCTTCAACGATGAAGGAAAGGATTGGAAAAATAGTAAAGCAAAGACTTTCAAGTATCACAATTTGTTATTTGAGAATAGTGTTGTTGAGATGATACCATATACGAGATTGGCAATATCAAAAGATTATCGACAGGAACAAAAAGACAAAATGGCCGATGCAATGAAACTTTCTCTTCTTGTTATAAACAAAATAAAAAGTATTGTCGGTGAAGATAAAGATGTGAAAATAGGTCTTGAGGGATTTTCTTTTGGTTCAAAGGGTGCAAGTTACATAGATTTGATTATGTATAACTGTTTCCTTCGTGAGAGAATTGTCGAGACATTCGGTCCAGATTCACTTGTTATAGTTTCACCAACAGAAGGAAAGAAACTTTTTTCAGGAAAAGGAAATGCAAACAAAGAAAAAATGATTGAATCGTTCATCTCGAATTTCATTAGTGACGAAAAGATTGAAAACACAGAATTGTGGAAATTCTGTTCGAGTAATGAACTTGATTATAACAACATAAAACCAATAGATGACCTTGTTGACTCGTGTGGTATATTTGAAAACTTAAATAAATGATTATGAAAGGATATATATATTTGATTTGTGACCCGTCTACTGAAACATATAAGATAGGGAGAACCCGTAATCCGGTTGAGAAAAGATTGAAGCAGTTGCAGACAGGTTGTTCCGGTGAGTTGTTTATTATGAAAACATTTGAAACGGAATATCCGGTTCAACTTGAAAAAATGCTACACAGAAAATTTTCTGTAAAGAGGCAACTGAATGAATGGTTCAAACTCGACTTGGATGATATATGTGGTTTTTCCGATGTGTGTAAGCAATATGATGAGATAATAACATCTTTCAAGACTAATGATTTTTATAATACAAAAGGGTGGTAAATTACCACCCTTTCTTTTTATCCGATATCTTCATCTTTGTTTGATTTATCGACATCTTTTGTCTCGTTGTAAATCTTGTTGATTTTTTTCAAAGTACTCTCGTTCTCTTTTCTTATCCTAGAATACTCACGTTCTTTTTTCTTGAATATTTTCTTGAAACGACTGATTGCATCGTCGGCGTTCAACCACAAATCCTTTCCACCAAGAACCTGAGCAAGTTCCTTTTTTGTCAGGAAATCACCATATACATCATACATAAAATTTGTAAACCATTCTCTGTGGAATTCTGATGCAGACTGTATTTCTTGGTATTTTCCGATGTCACCACCCGAGTAGGCGTGAATCATAATAGATGACCAAGGACAAAATTCTATCTCATCTGCCGCCATCATAACTACGGTTGCTGCAGACATACAAGCACCTTCTACATAAATCACAATCTTTGCCCCACTTCTTACAAGTGAATGATACATCTGTATAGCAGCATCCAAATCTCCACCATAGTTGTTTATATGAATGTGGATTTCATCATATTGTGTTGTTGCATTGACTGCCCTAAGAAAATCGTGGTAGTCTGATTTATTTTCTATTGTTTCAGACAAAAAATAATCAACGATGTTATAAGATTGTCCATTTTCATTTACATCTATAACTTTTAGAGCGTTATCTGTAACTGATGGTAAATTTTTGTTGTTGCACATATTAAAAGAAGTTTATTTAAATATAACAAAAAAGTGAAGGATTTAAAAAAACCCTTCACTTTTATTTATCGTGTTGTTGTAATTCTTGTTGGATTAAGACCACCTACCCTACTTTTCTTTGCAGTTCTTGTGACTTTCGTTGTTGAAACTGTCTTACTTTGTTTTACGAGACTACCAAGTTGTGTGGTTACATTCTTGGCGGCGTTTGTCAAACTCTGTGTACTTGTATTGACAGTTGTTGTCACATCAACGATAGATGAACTACCATAGGTTGAATAGACAATTATATCATACTGTTTTGGTTCTTCTGAACTAACATCAGTCCAGATGTCAATACCGATGATATTTGCAAATTTTGTGTTTTTCACCCTATCGTCAGTTGCCTTCAAACCTTGTACACCAAATATGTTTCCACTGTAATCGGTCATACGATACTGATAAACGATAGGAACTCTTATTGACTCATTACTGTCAATAACTGCACTTGAATTTGCAGTGTCACCTTCAACCTGTATTTGTTCGTGGTTTATTGGAGAGAGGAACAAATATGAGTTGCAAGTGTCTTCACCACTCAGATATCTGTCACTGTCGGAATATCCGATTTTGTGTGTTGTGATGTATGAACCATCATCCTCTGAACCCATACTTCCATCGAGGTCTATTTCATTGATTACACCCCAGTCGGACAAACCGAATGCTGCTTGTATCTTCGGTACTATAGATTCAGATTTCTTTGAACTTATAACATTCTTACTGTTAGATACCCTTTGTGCAAGTTTTCCAACCATTTTCTGTTGTTTTGTCAAATCCAAAACTGCCTGTTGTGGTGTTGCCAATGACAACTGATTTGATTCTATTCTCTTGATAATCTTTACAGTTTTATCATCACCAAATAAAGTTGAAACTGTTGTTGGTTGTTTCTCCCAAGTTCTTGGTAATCTGTAAAGAATTGGATAGACACTGTTTATATTTGATTCAACATCATCAAAATTCAAACCGTCGGTTCCAGTCAATGTGCAATATGTGTTGAACTCCGATTCATTATATGAATCTGTTCCATAGAAAATCTTCTTTGCAGAATTTGTCATATCTATCTTGTTTTCAGAAGAGTCACCACCGACATATATTTCTGAATCCTTGAAAGGTGCATCCTCTCTATACACACCGTATTTCTTTGTTGTTGAAACACCACTTATTGCACTGACAAATGTCTCGGATGTATTTGCATACATATCGAATGTGTCTGAAACATCACGGAATCTTGAATATACAAACTGACCTTTACATTGTGCCGACTGATATCGGTCTGGACAAACTTTTGTATAATCAACCAAATCGTTGGCACCGGTCAAGTTGATAGGAACGAGGTCATATCTACCTTTTGTTTTGTAATAGTTCGAACTTGTTGTAGATGTATTCAAAACATTGTCATAAATGTCATAGTAGTTTGAAACACCATCGAAGTTACCGGAAGCGTCTATTGAAGATTTCTTCGAAACTGTTGAAGGAACCATAGAATTTCTATTACCACTCAACTTGCTCAACAAATACAAACCGGACTGAACATCTGTTGTGATATCCAAATAGAATGTCTTTGTTATGATTGTACCGTTTTTCTGACTTGCCTTTGAAATTGACTTGGTTGAACCGTTAATCAGATTGACTTCTGTCGAGTAGTTACCGGCATTTACATAAGTGACACCCTTTTCTGTCAATGTGTATTGTTTTGTGTTTGAAGAATCACTTGTGCAGAGTGTGACAACAAGATTACCTGCAGTATAGTTAATCTGCTCCATAATCTGTATAATCTGGTTCTGCAAATCTTGTAGTTTGTCATAAAGTGTTATAGGTTTCTGTTCATCTGTCAAGAAACCCGATGTGATAGTCTGTGCAGTGTGTGCAAAGTAATTCTCATTTGCATAAAAACTTGATGAAATATGTGAGTTCATGACCTTGAACGACTGTGACATATTCTGTGCTGCAGCATCGGCGTTGTTTTGTTTAATCAACTCTGAAACATCGTCTGCCTCAAGTTCTGCAAAATCTGAAAATGCAACTCTGATAGGTTCACTCCAATCGGACTCCAATGGATTTGCTGGGAAACCTGCTTCACAGACAGATTTGATTTGTATCTCAACCATCTCACCCTTTTGAATAGGAATATCCAACTGGTTTATATTTACTGCTTCTGCATTGTTTGTGTCGATATATTCCCAAGTCCATTGTCCATTGACTTTTACACGAGGTCTTAATTTTGTCTCAATCTCAATCCAGTTTGAGAAACGACCTTTGAGTGTAATTCCGTTTGAATCATATTCAAACTCTTCCTCCTTGTTTGCAACACCATTCTTATTCAAATATCTATATCTTATTTTGAATTTTATGATTCTCTGTACACCGGATGATGGGGAAATCTTTTCTTCAGGAATATCCCAGAAACCACGTACTCTATATTTTGGTGTGGCGTTTTCACCGTCTGTGTACTTTGACTTGATGGTGTTTATAATTGAAGTGTAGTTACTATTCAACTGCTCTTGTTCTTCAATGAGTGAAGCGAGTTTGTCTTGTGCATTTTTCTTCTCTGTTGCATCCACAAAGTTTGTTGTCTGTATGAGAGTTTTTTGTTTCTCAATCTCCTTGTGATTGTTATCTATTGAAGAGACAATACTTGCCTTTGATGCAACAAGTTCTCTGAATGATGCTGCATCAGTACCCTCTGTGAGTTGTGAGTTTATCTGAACAATTCTGAAATCACCTTCACCGTCTGAATAGTTCAACTTCGGTGGGTTTGGTTTGATACCCTCACGGATTGTTGGATAATAATCTTCACCATATGAAAGTAATATCTGACCAAAATCGACAACATTCTTTTGGTAGAATGATTGTAGAGTTTTATTGTTTCCACTTCCGTCGACGTATGTGAGTTCATTTGAATAGAAACCGACACCCCTTGACCAAGAAGCGGCCGGCATATTTGAATCTGGGTCGATTGGTTTCACGAAGATAACCTGTCTCTCATCAAATCCTATCGGTATGTCTGCCTTTATCTCACTGTCTTGTGATGCACTTATTCTCAAAGTGTTACTACCAACTCTGACCGGTTCCATACCTTCAATGCACTTCAAACCAACTTTGTTTGCTGATACATCGACATAAGTAACTTTGTATCTTGTTGTTACTGGATTAGAATTTACTTCAACAACATCACCGACAGACAAAATTCTTGTATTCTCTATATCTGCCCTGTTGTCTGTGTAATGAAGATTCAAAAGTTTGTATCTCATTGACTTTCCGGTATCCGTAGGATTGTTCTCCATATCACCACTAATGACAGAAAAGTTTCCACTGTATCTCTTTGAACGTGGTGGAAGGTCTTTTATTTCATCATCCAATGAGTATCTGATATTGTTTTCAACAAGTGTGTATAAGAAATCCTTATACTTTATATCATTCTTTCCGTTGAAAAATTTATTGAAAACTTTTATTTTCTTAACAGTATCACATTCAAGTATATACCTTTGAATCATAACCCTTTCGGTATCCTCTGGAATCTGGTTCGTGAAATCCCAAGTAACATACAACATTGGGTTCAACATATCCTCGAAGAACCAGTTTGACTTAAATTCAAAATTGGTTATATTATTTACCTTTGTGATTGTAGGTGCTTCACTTGGTACCTTGCTTGTTATGATTTTACGGTATGAACCGTCGGATAAACGGAGAGTGCTTCCGGTTGTTCCACTTACATTTGACATTGTTGCAAGTGTTGCCTCCAATCTGTCTATTGAACTTTTAAGACTTCCGAAAGACGGTATCTGATATGTTATCGAACTTTCTGGGTTGTCCGGACTTGTTATTGTCAATGTAACACTATCCTCATTAGATGTGACAGCCTCGTTGATTTTGTCAAGAATCTCCATACTGTTGTTTGTCAAAATAACGGCCTGGTCAAGAAATGTACTAAATGAGTTTTTTACTTTTGATGACATATTTTTTATAAATTTGTGTTTAAATTATTTATGCTTTTTACTGTGTAGAATTCTGTGATTCAAAGTCTCTCAATTTGTCCAAAATTTTCGGTATAATCGGATTACGGACACAATCTTCCGGTCCAAATTCAACCACACCGACATAATCTTCACCTTGGAAAAGTTTTGTTATGTACTGCAGTGCAGACTGTTGTTTCTTTTTATCTGTCCTAAAATCAACCTGCTCACAATCACCAAGGAAAATCATTTTCGAATTTTCACCAATTCTTGTGATGACTGATTTGAAAATATTCATTGTTATATTCTGTGCTTCATCCAATATAATCACAGAGTCATCTATTGAAAGACCACGAATGTATGCCAATGGAAGAACTTCGATAATCTTTTCCTCGAACAATTTTTCGGCGACACCCTTTGGAAGCATCTTGTTGAGGTTTCCAACGTATGACATAATAAACGGTTCCATTTTTTGCTCAACACTACCCTTCAAGAAACCAATTTCCTCTTCTGGTATTGATGTTACGGATTTACACAAAATCACTTTTTTATATCCTTCTTTAAGAAGTCTTATTGCCGTGTTTAGTGTCACGAAAGTCTTTCCTGTACCGGCAGAACCGGAGCAAATAGTGATTTCTTTTTTTCTTATGCTCTTTACGAGTTCTTTCTGCTTTTCGGTTTTACACTTTAACTCTTTGACACAAAGATTATCTCTTGTGTCGTTTCCCTCCGTCTTTTCGGGTTTCTTGTTTTTAGAAGCCATATATTTAAGTTTTTTGTATTTTACTTAACTTGTTTTGTTTTTTCGCTTCTATTGTATTTATGAACCGATATGCATAAATAAGATATAAACAGTTTTATAGTATGAATAATATTTTAAATTTTGAGCAATATAGAGAACAAGTTAGATTGTTCGAGGAAAATCTTGTTAAATCACAAATACTTCAACCGCTCGATGAGAGTTTGGGAGGAAAGATTCGTAAGAAAATAAATGCAAAAGCAGAGGTATTTGTAAGGGCGGCACTCTCTGATGAAATTGAGATGGGAAGACAACTCAATGAGGCAATTCAAAGTGCAGTTGATGATTTGAAAGAATATATTGAAAAAATACAAGAGTTTGTAAAAGACAACTCTCCAGAAAAAACAGAATTGTTCAAGAAACTTGAAAAAATGTTTGATGACATTCATAAAGCATCTTTCGAACTTCTTGAGATATTGAGTGGTGTAAAAATAAACTTTGCAGACTATGTTCAGAATGCAACAATGGCAACATTTGTAAACTTCGGTGTTATGTTTATTCCAACCAGAAGTATATTCTTGTTGAAGAAATCATACAAGTATTTCATAGGTTTAATCAAGAATACAATCCGTAAGGATATGTTGATGCTTATGTTGAACTTCGACCAGTTTGAGAACACAGTTCTTATTCAGTCACTCGAAGATGATGAGCAGACCCAGTGGAATGACGAAATGAAGATAAAGATGAGTGCATATGAGGAACTTGCATCAAAACTTCTTGTCGATACAACAAGTAAGAAAAAGGGTGTCAATGAGAAAGAGGCAAAGAGAATTAAAGATGCCGTCGACGCTTTGAGAAAAGGTGTTGAGGTTCAAATGAAATTGAGAGACAGAGGTGCAAGTTCAATAGGATTTGATTCAAAATATGATAATACTTACACAAAAACACTCGACCAGTTGAAAAGTTTTGTTCTCGAAGACGATACAAAATACCTCGAAGCAATAAAGAACGGTATGAGAACACAGGCACTCGATGAGGTTGATACAAAGAGTTATGTTGAACTTTTGATTTCTGCAGCAGAAGAGTGTGCATTTGAGGTTTCAAATGCAATTCACACGAATTTTATCGAGAAGGTTTCCGTGTTCAAACTTGCAAACCAGAAGAGACTTATAGAACTTGTTAAAAAGGATAAGGAATTGTTGGATAAACAAAAAGAAGAGGACGAAAAGAAGAGAACAGAAGAATTGGATAAACTTAAAGATGAGAAATTTGAAAAGGCAGTTGAAGAACACGGTGAAGAAATATTCAATAGTGTAACGGCTGGTTCTCCAGAAGAGCAGGTTGAGAAGTATAAAAAACTCGGTAAAAAGGAATATGACGGTGAAGAATACAATGAAAAAGATATTCTAACCGCTTGGTTGTCTAAATTTGATGTCGACGAAAAGGAATATAAGACTTGGGGTGAAAAGAAGGATGATATTTCAGATTTGTTGAAACTTTATTTTGCAGACGTTGTTCCAAACGAAGATTCATACTTGAAGTATGCAGACCTTCTTGTTGATTGTTTGTTGCCTTGTGCTTTCAAGAAAGGAAGTAAGGAAATAAAGGTGACAGAACACACATACATCTACAAATATTCAAAAGACAAAGATGAGACAGAGAAGGTAGAGGATATTGAAAAATCTGATGCACCGGTATTCACTGTTGAAGCATTGAAAAGAGCAGATGACAGAGAAAGAAGATTGAAAGATTGTATCTTTAAGGAAGACAAAGATGAGGGTAAATTTGTTTATGAATTGGATGAAGATAAAACAAAATTGTTAAAAGAGGCACTTAAACTTATATCCGAAAATCTTGTAAAATTGGAATCCGACGTTATATTTGAAATATTGTGTCATTTATACGAAAAGGATGATAAAGCAGAGGATGGATATAAGACAACATTTTATCTAATGTCTGAAACAATAATGGATGACATTTTGAAAGAATTGAATCGTCTAAAAGAGTTAAAAGCAAATGAATACGACACATCAACTCCATCGAAATCAGACGAAAAAGAAGATAAAAAATAAAAAAAGGAAGGTCTAAAACCTTCCTTTTTTACTATTATCGACATAAATATTTTATGGATATCTATGATTTTTATTTAGGTAACGTTGATAAATCACCATATTATATATCTGGTGTATCTGATTTATTAACTGATGAAACAGCAACCGAAACGACAACAGAAGTTGTTGAGACAAATGTTTTTGTAAAGTTGGAAAACCAGATGTCTTGTTCGGAAGAAGATTTATTTTATCTGTGTGTTGAGAATATTTCAAATATAGACAAATATAAAGATATGGATGGTTTCTATAAAATGGATGTGACTTTTGTCGACGGAGAAGTTATCCAGTTTGAATATTTGTCGGAAGATGAAATGAAAAATAATTATAAAAAACTTTTGAAATATTTCAAGAATGAAAACAACGGTGGTCAAGAAACCGATGATGACGATAGTGACTACTATGATAGTGACTATTATGACTCCGATTTTTAATGTATTGTCAATAATTTTTTCAAATATTTGACAATGTTATCATATTCATCTTTATTGTTATACTCAAGTATCAGTGGGTCTTTTTGTGATTTGAAATATATAGTAATCACATAAAGACCCATTATCATATATGCTGTGTTTATATATAATATATCTTCCGCCTTATAATTTGAACCTTCGATAGTTAAGACCATAATTAAACGTTAAATTCTTTTTTGAGTTTTTCAATAAATCTTCTGTTTTTCATACTGCTGTTGAAATATCCAACCCATCTGCAATCTTTCCAGTCTGTTTCACCGGAAACGACGTGGTATTCATCAAAATTAGGAACACCCTTTTCACCTACAAAGTTATAATACAAATCATATATGGTGATTCCATCCTCTGTTTGATATGGAAATTTGTTGCACATCTCGATGAATTTGTATTTGTTCATCGGACTTGGAATGTGTGGGTTGAAAAATCTACATCCGAAACCGGCGTTTGGAAATCTTTCGAAACATTTCTGCAGTCTCTTCCACCATATTCTTTTCCTTCCCATATCGTCAAAATATGGTTTCGTTTCTGCATTATATATTTTCAAATATCTTGGTGTTGTGTCAGACCAATCAGTGTCTTTTGTAATGAACTGGTCGTCGCTCCACATAATAAAATCATCTGTCAAATCCGGAACATTTTCTATAACGGTTCTGACTTTGTGTATTATGTTTGCATCTTTATCGTGTTTGTATATGTCGTCACCATAAACCCACACAACATCGTCACCAAGAGAACTTATCCTGTCTATTTGTGAAACTACTATTATTCTGTTGAGGCATTTGAAGTATTTTTTTATACTTGCAACTGCAACCTTGATTTCAAAGTTTTTATTCTCATAACTTTTTAATCCCAAAGGTATAACAACATCGTGTTTTTTATTCATAATATCAGTTTATAACATAAATACTATATAAAATATTTATGCTTGATGAAACAAATCCCAGCAAGTGTTTATGATTATCTTTTGTTCTATGAGTGTGCATCAAAGGATTGGTTGCCTGGTAAAGGTAGTCAAAAAATCGTTATTGCAAAGAACTCACCCGGTACTCTTGTTGACAATATAAACTGGAGTGTCAGTGGAACAACTGTACCTGGTGATAAAGGTGGTAATACAAAGTGTGGAATAACACATAGCACTTGGAGTGGATTTTATAATAAAAGTGCAAAAAAATATGGTTTGAATTGTGGTCCGAATGTTAATAGTATGAATAAAATAGGATGGTTGTCATTCATAGACTCAATATGGCCAACCGCTGCAAACACCGCTTGTGCATTGATATATTTTCAATGGTGTTGGGGAAGTGGAAGTTGTAATTCCAAAAATCTTGTAAAAGCATTAAGGGACAGGGCAGACAAAAGTGGTTGGAGTCCAAAATCTGGCGGCACTATAGGACAACAAGTGCTTGATGCAACATATGGTTTCAACAACCCTATGGACGCTTTTCAGATAATAAGAGATTACCGTATTCAATTTCTTTGGGATATATCAACACCAGGCAACACAAATTCAAAATTTAGAACCGGTTGGTTGAGAAGAACAATAGGTTCTTTCCAAGATGACGGTCTCTATCTTGCAGAGGCATCACAACTATATGATATACCTTACAACACACCAATAAATGAACGTAAGGCAATATGTAACCAATTAAAAGGAAAAGGTAATTATGTACTTCTTGCCAAATGGGACAATATGCCGACAAACCCAGATACATTTGTAGATGTCGATATTTCTGCATACGATAGTGACAAAACTTATGGAGGAAGTTCTGGTGGTGCTGGTTTGTTCGGTGGAATGGATGGAAAATATTCACCTAAATTTTCATCTGCAGCAAACAGAGACCCACATTTATCTGCATCAAAAGAAGTTGAATTGAGAAAAGGCACTCTTCTTGGTTCTGAATTTAAAGTAAAATAAAACAATTATGTCGACTTTTATTGAGTTTAAAGATGAGATTTTAACACATAAGGCTTCAAACCAATGGGTTGATGGCAACACTAACGCCAATGACATATATTGGAAACTTCTGTACTCAAACAGTGGATATAGTAATAAAATTGCAAACTACCCGGATACGGATGCAATCAAGACAAGTTTGACAAAAATATCAAAGATTGTTTCTGCACTTTCAAAAAGCAGTGGTTTCAGAATACATATAAACTCGGGATACAGAAACAAAGCAACCAATAAACTGATTGGTGGTGTGAATAATTCACAACACTCAAAGGGGGAAGCTGTTGATATGGACTGTGGTTCTACGAGTACGCTTGACAAGGCGAAACTGTTTCTGTTTTTGTTAAACAATGAAAACTGGAAAAACAAAATAGACCAGATTATCTGGGAAAAAAACGGTCAGTGGGTTCATTGTAGTTTCAAGTGTACGGGAAATGACATTAGCAGTGATTCATCATATTCACCAAGACCTTACACAAACAAGACGAAAGTATACTGGATGAATCCGAGTGGAAAATATATAAACATTTGGACAACACAGTTTAAGAGAACTACAAACGACGGAAACTATGTATTCTTTGATGGTGTTCCTGGATTGACTGGTGTAAAGTATGATGGTAAGTCTTTCGATGTTGATTACAGCAAGATAACAGACGTAACGGGTTCTGGTTTAAGTGGTAATGGAGATGGTAGTGATTATGGTGGATATGGTGGTGGTTCTTATGGTCCAGAACTATCTATAAACTATGGTGGTTCAAGTAATCATGCTGCAAACAAGGTGACGAATCTTTCAAAAGCAAGAAACAGAGTAAATGGTACTGAACCAAGTCTGAATGAAAATAGAAAAACAGATTTTGAAGCATTGGCAAACAGATTGATTGAGGAAGCACCGGCACTCGGTCGTGACATAACCAAATCACAAGAAATGTACGACGCTTCAATTTTGAAGGGCGACCAAGTTTCAAAAAGAAGGATTAAATAATATGAAGAAAATACTTTTGACAATACATCAGCTACCACAGATAATTTTATCAAGACTTGTGACACACAGTGATGATGTCTTGATACATAATGTGGATGGGGTTTCAATATACAAGACAAAGCATATTGAAGGACTGTCACTTGGAGACAGAATATTTGTAAATGATGATGCACCAGAGGGAACTTGGTTGATACAACACGAATTCGGTCACGTGATGCAGAGTAGAATACTAGGTTGGTTATACATACCGATTATAGTTGTTCCAAGCTATCTGTGGTACAAATTTTTTGAAACGTTTTGCAAGAATGAACCGGTAGAATCATATTACTTGTTCTTCACAGAGTATTGGGCAAATAGACTTGTGTGGGGTAGAAAATAAAAAAGGAGAAAGAATAATCTTTCTCCTTTTTCTATATCAACTGTTTTGAAACAATCTCAATTTTATTTCTTATTGCAAATCCAAGATTGTCAAGTGTCTTGATTGACTCTTCAAAGAATTTTATCTGAACACTTATCATCTTTATCTGAAGTTTTAGTTCTGAACAGTCACCTTGAATAAAAAGTTGTTTCTCATTTCCACTCAACTTCAAATCGTAGTTTGTTGTATACTCACGAAATCTGCTTGCACACTGTTTGTCAAACAATTCTTGTCTTTTTTCAAGAAGGATGCTGTATTCACTTATCTTCTCGACACACATTTGTCTATATGAAAGTTGATATACTTGTGCCTCATTAAGTTTACTTGTGTCACTTGATGACTTGACAAGTTTTTTTATATCTTCCACCCATTGGTTTCTCTCATCGTTGAATCGTTTTTCGAGTTCAACGTTGGTCTTCTTTATTTTTTCATCATCTACTGGTTTCATAGAACTACATCTTTCTTTTTCAATTCTTCGAGTTCCTTTTGTATTTCTTCATCGGTATCGAAAGAGAGTTCCATTTTTAAATGTTTCTCTTTATTCTCCAGATGTTTTTGGAAATCATCAAACTCTTTGTTTATCTGTTCTCCCATTAGCAAATTCTATTAAAAAGTTCTTCCTCGTATTCTATATGTTCTTCATAGGATTTTCTTCCTATTTTAAGTGGTTGGATGTAGTACCCGTCATTTGAAGTACTGTTTTCTTTATTGCAGTATTCTTTACATCCATCAAATGTTTCAAACATAACAGAATAATCAAGGTATGAGGTGACATCTTCACCAAGACATTCAAAAACTTCAATTATATACACAAAATCTTCCATATACAATAAAAATAACAAATTATTTCTGGTCTTTGTCCATTCTTATTATAATATTCTGTTTCTTGTTGTTTATTGCTGCACTTGTTTGTCTGTTTGCATCAATGACTGCACCGTTTGAAATAAGTGTTGAATCAAGTTTTCTTTCAATTTCGTCAAATCTGACGGTCATAATAGAATCTTGTTTCATACTCTCGGTAGTCATTTCTTTCTGATACTTTGCAATTCTTTTCTCTGCATTGCTTGAACCACACTGTTTAACAAGAACAAATGTGAGCAAAATGATTACAATGAGAAATCCGTGTTTGTTTAAAAATTTTGAAATCTTTTCCATTTACTTTATTTTTTGAAATATAAATCTAATTCTTCTTTCCTTCGTCTGACTAAACCGGGCAGAACCTTTCCACCTCCTTTGACCCATTTTTGAAATTCAAGAGCTATAGTCTGGTCGTATGGGTTCATATTCACTTTTTTCAAAAGTGTTGATGTTTTCAAGTTTCCTATACCAACATTATATGTGAAGGAAACGATTGCCGAAAACATATTGTCGTTTATATTTGACAATATCAGTTTTCTAATCGGTTCAACGAATTTCTTTTCCAAGATGTTTCTGAAAAGTTGTTCTGCTCTCTCCTTTGTTATTTTGTCACCTTGTTTCACCTTTGAACCGTCCTCATAGAATGTGTTTCCATAACCGATTGTCCATATACCCGATGGGCATTTATATGCTGTAAGTCTGCATCCCTCATTCTTCTTTATGATTGAAATACCTTCTTCAACCATATTCATATAAGTTACATTAATTTTTTTTTTTGTCAAAAAATATGAGAAATACTTTTGACCACATTGGTTTGCCTTATTCACCAACTGCATAAAATAAGAAAACTCACCAGGACTTGCCCACACTTGACAACCAGCACTCCAATTCTCAACATTCACAGACACAGCGTTTTCGTTTGCTCTGTGCATATTGATACCGAACATACCGGTTTCTGTTTTTGCAGTGTTCATATCCAACTCTTTATCTTTGTCGTTGTCACGATACACTGTGCAAGGACTTGCTTGAACCAAAGCGGAATACTTGCCTTTGTGGAGACCCTTTACCCAAAGTCTTCTGTACCATCCTTCCTTTAAGATTGCACAACCCTTTGAGTTGATGGGTGCTGTCAATGATTTGTATCCTGGGTCTGTTGTGAATCCCTTTGATGGTGAATATGTGTGTAGAACCTTTTTGTCATCATACCAATAAACGACCAAGGTGTCGTTGAATTTATTCACATTACTCTCATCACGAATACCGAATAGGTTGAGGTAGTATGGTGTGTCGAATACAACACCACCGTTTCTTTTAACGTAGTTTATAATTTCATTTATGTCCATAAACAAAACATTTGTTGTATATTTTATTTATGGACATAATGAAATCACCATCTCTTTATAGGACATTCTTCTGTATCCATCTGTGTCTTCTTGACGACATAACAACCACAGATGTTACACATCCACTTGTCTTTGTTCAAGTTCTTACACGATGAACAACAATTTATTCTTGTATTGAATAAGTCAAACGAAACTCTGTGTCCGTGGAGTATGTATCTCCACAATGCTTTCAAAAATCTGAATATTCTTTTCATTTTATCCAACTATAAAAATCACTGTTGTTTGTCAGTTCGTATTTTAACTTACCGTCTCTGCCTTTAAGAATCCAGTAATAGTCTGCCCAGGCAACATTGTCTTCTACACCGATAATGGTGTATTCTTCATAGACTGGGACACCGTTTAACCTGTAACGTAGGTTTCTACGGTCTTCCCATACCTTCCCATAAATTTCCTTGAATCTTTCCAATATGTGTGGCCAGTTTGGACAACTATTCTCGTGTGCTTCCGCTTCCGATATAGAATAGAATCTCCAAACATCACCTTCACCATAGATTCCTTTTTCAATGACGTGTTCCATATTTAAAAAATAACAAAATTGTATAAAAACAAAACAATCTCTGCACTGAAGTACAGAGATTGTTCATTTTTGTTTGTGTCGTCTTAACAGACAACGAAATTGTCGTAACCTTTTTCTGCAGCAACCTTACCCCAATCACGGTAGGATTCTGTTGCATACACTTTGTCGAAGTTCTTGCAAAGGTTGTCGAAACCAACCTCATTGACTATGTGTGTGACTCTGATGTAGAACTTTGCTTCCGGATACATCTTCTTGAGGATTTCCAACTCACCGAGGAAAGTTCCGCCGGCGTCACAAAGGTCGTCGTAGAACATAAAGCACTTTCCTTTGACGACATTTTCCACATCCTTGAAGATGAAAGACTTGATACGACCAGTCTCGATGTCTCGTTCCTTTTCGAAATAAAGTTCGTCATCTTCATCACCTTGATATCTCTTCAAGGCACCGTGGTCCGGATACACGATTTCAATATCGGGTTCATTGACAACTTCTGTCAAGAATTTGTACGGATAGACTTCGAGTGATACACACTCACGGATTTCAAGCATCGTTCTTACACTGTGTGCAGTGTCGACGTAGCATTTCTCATACCCCATCTGACTAATCATCTTGCCGACGATTCTCAGGGTGAATGGGCGTTCAAACGACATCACACGGTCCATTCTCATACCCATAAGGTAATGGATGTGGAGAACCCAAACGACACCTTGTCTGTCGAGAATGTCACCCAATTGAATGAGCAGGAACAGTTCCTCGGCACTTGTGATACGACACTCTACGTCGTATTCCTCTTTACGGTTGAGTTCTTCTGTCAATACGAACTGAACCTCACCGTCTGGGAAACGGTCAATACGATATTTCACGTCACTTTTGTCCAAAGACATTAAATTGATTACTTTCATAGTGCTTGATTTTACTGTTTTTCAAATGTTAACATTCTGCTTTTTGCAACTGCTCTTCTGTGCATCCTTTCGATTCTCCCGAGTTTCTCATCCGAAGGAAGTTTTCCTTCGAGAAGATAATCATCAAGTTCATCGTAGGTGAAACCGAGATTTTGTTCATCGGTTACATAACTACCGTCCGGATTTGTGTTGAGACCGTCAATCGGGGTCTTGTGTACGAGACCGTATGGGATTCCAATGTAATCCACAAGAAAGTCACCGATTGCAAGAACTTCCCTTACTGTGAGGTTGGCGAGAGGTGAGAAATCTCCCGCTGCATCACCGTATTTCGTACTGTATCCGACATACTCCTCACTAAGGTTGCAAGTGTTTGCAACACGACCGTTGTTTGACTGACTGATGGCATACAAGGTCGCCATTCGTATTCTTGCCGGCAAGTTGGTGTTCGACTGCTCTGACATCTTGTTTCCAAGAGCATACTCGATGCTGTTTTTGAGTGAATCGACCGCCGGACCGATATTGACGGTGTAGTTTTTTATTCCGAGAGAACTGCAAACTTTCTTCGAGTCTTCGATGTCCTTCTGAATACCGTTTGGCATCATAACACCGATTACACGGTCAAACCCGAGGGCGGCGACACACAAAGCGGCGACGATAGTAGAGTCCTTTCCACCGGAAATTCCGATTACTGCATTGCAGTCGGGACCGTTCTCTTCAAACCAATCACTAATCCAGTGAATTACTTTAAACGTAAGTTTCTCTGCATCTATTTTCATAATGCCCTCCTTATTTTTCGTTTGCAAGTCTTTCACGGATTGTTGTGAATCGTTCCTCATTGTACAGATGACCGTCACGGAACACAAGGTGCATAGCGTCTTCGTGTTCAATACCATACAGACGGAATGAATTGGAATCAAAGTTGTCAGTTGCCTTGAAACCATCTTCGGTCTTTTGTACAAACACAAGACCCTTGTGGGATTTCTTCAGACCAGTATCCGTCTTCGGACACTTGTAAATCTGAACCTCCTCACCATTGACGACAGCGTAGGTTGCCTTCATTGCACAACCATACATATCACGGGTGTTGACAATGAGTTTGTCACCCTCGAAGACTGCTTTGAAGCAGAAAGCTCCGATGCCGAAGACAACGTTGTTGGCGGCGAATCCCATTTCGTCGAGTTTCTTCCAGATTTTACGGAGTTGGTTGAGTGTGCAACCGTCACCGTAGATGAGACCGATGTGGGGGTCAAGAACCTTATAACCCTTCGAGTTGATTGTGCCACCGAACACATCCCAGAATTTCTGGATTGTACCGATTGTAATTTCAACCATATCACCACTGTCGGGACGGATGAGCAACTTACCGTTGTGTGCAAGAATTTCCTCTTTGCAGTTCGGGACAATATTGTTGACAACGTTCCAATAGTCGTAAGTGTCACCGAGGAAACTGAAAGATTTGTCCTTGAAAGTGTCTGTGAGGAAGTGCTTCAAGAGTGCCTCTTCATCGACACCAATACCGGTGTTGCACGATATGACCGAATGTTCGGTTGAGATTGCACCGACACCAATATGGTTGTACTCGGTGTGGGCGGCGTAGTATTTGTCCAAGAAGGGCAAGGACGGGATTGTACTCGTTTTGTTGGAAGACAACAACCAAGCGGCGGCGGTTCTCGGAGAAACCTCGAGGCAGTCGTCACCCCTCATATCGAAGTTCGAAAATGCATTACGGGGGTCGAGGTTCGAGTCAGCGTTCTTGTCATACCAGTACTTTGCAAGACGGTAGTACATATTGCCGATAGTGGCGTCGTTGCAAATCTTCCACAATTCCACTTGGAGAAGACATTCAACCCACTGAACCAACCAAGCGAAGTTGGTATGTGTGTTGGTGAGTTCGATGCAAGGGATACCCATATTCACCTTACTTCCCTCGGGGAGAGCCCTGATTTCGAGGGGGAGATAACCGAGACGATGGAGTTGGATAATCGGTTTGATGTCGTAGAAACCGTCCAACTGAACATCCATAACCTTACGGTAGGACTCGACGATTTCTTCCTCACTCTTGTCGAAGAAGTTCTTCTTGAAGTAATCAACAAGATACTCCTTGATGAAGGCTTGGAGACCAAACCACACCATCTTCTGGTTTTCCTCCTTTTCGAAATAACTCTTACGGGGAACCCAGTAGGAAACGAGTTTTTCAAGACCAGCTGGATACATCATGTTGTGTACGGTCTTGTATGTGTCACACAACAGCATTGGATTCATATCTATCATAATTCTGAAATTTTATTGGTTATTATTCAACAACATTTACTTGACAACTTTTCATCGTCTCGAGGGCGGCGGCGTGTTTCTCCGGAGTAAGACCAGCACATCCCTTTGCAAGGACGGTGACTTTTATAAATGGAAACATTGCCTTCAAGATGAGTACGTTGGAAACGACACAGATGTCTGTGCAGGTTCCTACGAAAACGACCTCATCGACTTCAAGAATACCGTACTTTTCCTCATCCCAACCTGTGTAGCCAAACGAGCATTTCCAGATTGAATTGATGTTGGTAACGTACTCTTTGAGTTCATCAACCACATCCCATCCCTTTGTACCGAAGATACAATGCTTGATGGGGAGGTTCTTTCCCTCTTGTGTCTCGAGGTAGTCGTCATAGTGTGTGTCTTGTGTGAACAACACACGTGAATACTTACCGGATTCGATTTCAGATTTGATGAAAGGAATCACTTCTAATGCAGTCTGGTTTGCAAGAGAACCAGTAACAAAGTCGTTCTGCATATCAACGACAATCAACATTTTTTTTGACATAACTATATAAGTTTGATTATTATATAGTAGTTTCGGAACATCCTCCTGGTCTTGTGTCACCAATATATGATGACAACCGGATTTATCTCCTTACTACCGTTGTTTCGACTGCTTTCGTTATTCACTATCCGAGTTGGATGTATCAACTTTTTTCTGGAAAGGTTTCTTGTGCCAGAAGTCTATGTATCCGTCGACCTTTGTTGCATCGAGGTTGGCGGCATATGCCTTGAACACTTCAAGACTCTCATAGGAGAATCCCATCTTGCCCGACTCCTGTTTCTGGTAGGACACGACCATATTGGGGTCTTTACCGTCTATGGTAATCCATCCAATCTCACCTCCACGATATGCCTTCTTCTTCGATTTGATGTGGTTGATGAGTTCATCACCACTTGTGAAGTGGAACTCTTGGAAGTGCTTCAACCTTTTGTTATTGTCGTGGGTGGGGGTCTTCTTTGCTTTTTCCTTTTTCTTTTTCATAGGCTTGGCGTTGCTGAAGTCCTCACCGCCCATAATCTTTTCCAGATTCTTTTTGGATTTCTCATCCATCATCGAATAAATGTCCATATCTTTTACTGTTTTTTTAAGTTTTTTTCAAAGATACTATTTTATTTCACAATTTCCAAAAAATTATCCGATTTTTCCTGTTGTCGATGTGGTCACAAAACCGAATGTTCTTGTTGTTGAAACATTTGTGTTTCCACCATATCTTGGAAGATTTTCTGGGTCGACAAGAAACATTCTTGTTTCGTCTGTCAATGTAGGCTTTAATTGGTTGAACAAACAACCGTCACAAGTTTTCTCACAGCAATAATTCTGGATGCCAGTGCAGAACCTTTTTATTCTGTAATCAACCGGTAGTGGAGCGAGACCTTCCGACTCCTCTTTCAAATCTCTCATTGCCAACATTTCGGCGAGACTTCTTTTGTCGAAAAGCAAATACTCATCGACTTTTTCTTCAAATTTTACTCTGTCCATTTTTGTTAATTTTATTTTCTACTTTTTTTCTTAATCTTTTCTCTATCAATTTCAATATGAAAAGCAAGGTGTATGGTATCCAAGTTATCGCTGTGACCCATATAAGGTTCACAAAACTTCTGTCTATGACATCACACACCCATAATAATATAAGTATTATCTGTACAATAAAACTTATGTTAATCTTTGTTTTTTTCATTTATACCGAATATTTCTGCAAATTCTTTGTAGTCATACACCCCGACACTTATTTCTTGATTCCCGTTATGGAGTATATCAAAGAAATACATATCGTTTGAACAGTTACCTTTGTCGTCGACTTCACCACCAACACCGGTATATACAACCGTCAATGTGTCTTTTACTTCTTGTTTTATAACCTTTCCGTTGATGTTCATTGTGTTGTATGAAATTTTTTCAAACACAAAACGGTTATCGTCTTCTTTTTTGAAACCGACCTTCTGTATGTTTTCTTTTATTTCTTCTAATTTATCCATATAGTAGTTATGTATCTTGACAAAGTAAATATAACAAAAAAATTGGCTCATTTGTAATAATATTAAATATAACACATAAAAAGATATATTTAGAATTACATAAATAATAAAAAGACAGAAAACATTTTATGCCAGTAAAAAGAAATGATACTTATGAGTATAGGGAAGCTATTAAAAGACCGGATTTAAGTGTTAGTTTGCTGGAGATTGGAACGTGTAAGGAAGAGGTTCTTTTTGGACAGTTGAAGAAACCCGTCAATGGAAGATTCTACCATACCGAAGATACAAACAGATTTTTCTTTGATTTTAAAGGAAAGAGATTTGAACTCAATTTGATTGAAGGAGGTGGTGGTGGAGAACCGATAGATTTGAGAGAGTATGCAAAGAAAAAGGACATCCCTACAAAGTTAAGTCAATTGAGAAATGATTCGGACTTTGTTACAATAACAACTGTAGGAAATTTTCTAAAACAACACGATTACATCACAGAAGACGACCTTATAGAAAGTATATCAGATTTTGTAAAAAAAGAAGATATTGATGAAATAAATGAAAAGATAAATAATCTTAATGCAGATTTTACTGGTAGAAATGCAGTATCTGACAACAAGGGAAATATAAAATTTTCATTTAAACAAGACAAAGGAAAGGTTTCTTCAATAGGTGTTGATGTTTCTTATGCAACAGTAACAAAAACAAACGGAGATGGTTCAAGAGACACGACTTTGACGGTCGCCGACGGAGATGGTGAAAAACTTGTTATAGGTTCAGATGTTTCGAAAATATCTGACTTTACAAACAGAAGAATAGGTGAAGAACTCGGAAAGTTGAACGCTGAAATTTTCTCATTTAGTTCGGAGGATGAACCTGTCACAGTTTCAGTTTCACAAAAAAATGGTTTGCTGGATGGTGTAGATGTCATAACACTCACGGCAAATCTTTCTTTTAATAACGATACCATAAAGGTTCAGAACAAAAACGGAATGGTTATAGGTTCTGATATAAATGAATTGAAGAAATACATTGATTCAAAAGTCGCTGCCGGAACATTGACTTATGTAAAAAATTCAAACGGAGATAAGGATGCAATCAAATTAATAGAAGCAAATGTGGATGGAAAACTTGTTTATGATATAAATATGATTTGGAGTGACTTTAATAATAACAATTAAAATATACAATAAAACAATATAAAACAAATGAGTGAAATTGCAATTAAATTTTATAGCAAAGCAATTGGTGCTACTGGTGCAGCAGCTTTATCGACTACACAGCAGGGTTCTGTTGTTTTCGACAGAACATCAAAATCAATCTTTGTAAATGGTACTAGATATGGTGGTTCTTCTGTTGAGGATGCAACTTTCCAGAATAATATCCTTAACATAAAGAAATTTGATAGTAGTGAAATTGAGATTGACTTCTCTCTTCTTGCTAGTGCCCAGTCAGTTGCAGACGCTTTACAGAAAATTGATGAACAAATAACTTTGACATCTGGTTCTGGTGAGTATGTTCCAGCATCAGATACAAGTTATGTTTCATCATCAACACTTGCATCTGTAAATACAGCAGATGTGTTGGATACAGATGGAAGTGACAGAGACGGTGTTGCCGATGCAGTTTCAAAATTGGACAACAAAGGCAAGGCAATAATGTCTGAGGTTATCTCTGCAAAGAAGGAAATCGATGCAGTTGAAACCGGTGCAGGTCTCGGTGCAGATGGTACATACACAGCAAACACAAACACAAACTACATCAAGACTGCAACTTCATTGAAGGATGCAGATGAGAAGTTGGATGCAGCAATAAAGGGTGTCGCCGACATTGTTGATGGTTTGACAAGTGGTACAGTTTCAGACGTTAAGATAAACGACACTTCTGTTAAGACAAACGGTATTGCAAACATCGCTGTTGAGGGAACATATAACTCAGGAACAAACAAGATTGCAACACAGTCAACAGTTTCAGATGCAATAGACACATTTGAGAGTGGTTTGACTGGTAGTGCAACCATCGCTTCAAAGAGTGGAAACACAGTTACATTGAAGAGTGGTGTCACAGAGTCTGACGGTAAGATTTCAAACAACGACGGTGCAGACATCACATTGGCAGATGTTGCATCAACAGGTGCAGCAGCAGATGTTGCTATTGCAGATGCAAATAACAAAATCACAGCAACAAACGTTGAAGGTGCTTTGGAAGAACTCGCCGATGCAATCGAAGACAACAAGGTTACTGTCGCTTCAAACGAGAAGATAATCTCGATGTCTAACACAAATGAACTTTCAACAACACTTACAATGGTTGTTGAAAAACAAGGTGAAACAGGAAACCAGAAAGACTATATCGTTTTGAAGGGTATCGGTGGTGCTGAAATCACAAAGATTGACGCTTCTGATTTTTTGAAAGACGGTATGCTTTCAAACGCTGAATTGGTCACAGAGGCAGAGCAAGGTGTTACCGAGGCAGTTCCTTATATCAAACTTTCATTCAACACAGACGCCGGTCAGCAGGATATCCGCTTCTCTGTTTCTTCTTTAGTTGATACCTACACAAGTGGTGATACAAATACATTGACTGTATCAAACTACACAATCACACCCGTGACAGCACCAGTTGCAGAAAACGGTACTGCATTGACAACCGGTGGTCAGGTTTATACCGCCATTGCAGCAACAAAGGGTCAAGACATTCAGAGTATCACCGGTGAGACTGCAACCACACAAGGTGATTACATCAATGTCAAGGTTACTGCAACAAAGGGTGCAAGTGATGATAACTACACACTTTCAACAACTTCAAACGTAACCACACATACAGTGTCCGATGCAACCGATAGTAATAACGGTCTTGCAACTGCAAAGGATGTCAAGGATTATGTCGACGGTCAAGTCGGTACTGCAGTCCAGAGTGTTGATGGTTCAGCAGCAGAAAAGGCAAAGAACATCACCAACAGTGATTATGCAACCGTTAAGGTTAGTGCAACAACAGACAGCAACAATAACGTCACACTCGACAGTGCAGTCGCTTTGATGGTTCAGAGTGTAAGTTCAGCAGATGCAACACATATGGGTCTTGCAGAAGCAAAGGATGTCAAGACTTATGTTGATGCACATACTGCAAGTGTGACAGACGCTGGTGCAACAATACAAGTAAACAATTTAACAGCAACAACACTTGCAACAGTTGATGGTACAAACATCACTGCAAAGGCAAGTTTCTGTTGGGAGGAATATGAATAAGATGAAATGGAGTGTCATTTGGGGAAACAATATCCCCAAATGACATTTCATAAATAAGATATAATAAAATAAATTAAAAAAAAATATGGCAAATACTTTTCCAAATGTAAGATTTTACAAATTAGAAGTTCTTCCTAGTTTCGATGCAGCAAAACATACTGGTATCTTTGTACACGTTACAGGAACTATGAGAAAGTCTCCTTGGACATTAGTTGATGGTAAAACCAGAATAAATCCTGAAGAACTGTTTATGACAGTTCTCATAGATGGTAAAGAGAAAATAAATTTGGTTCAGTGGTTGGTCAATAGAAATATTGAAACTGTTGAATCTGGTCTTTGGTTCGGTGGTGCTAATGGTTGGGAACTTTTGTCAAACGATACAAGTTCTGGTGCAATCGATGCTGCAATAGCCGCTCTTGATGTTGACGGTTATTCACAAGCAGAGATTACCGATGACGGAATCAATTCATCTTTAACCATAAAAGGTATCAAAGAAGAAAATGGTAAGATTGGTGCTGATACTAATAAAAATGTTAGTGTTGAAATAGATGGTGTTTATAATTCATCGACCAATAAAATTGCAACGGTTGGTACAGTAACAAGTAAAATCAACGCTCTTGATGTAAGTACAATCACTACAGTTACTAAGACAGCAAGTGGTGATAATACAATATTGGGATTCAAGGGTGTTAAAGAGACTGATGGTAAAATTGCACAAGGTGATAGCAATGAAACTTTCACAGTAGGTGATGCAAAATTAAAACTTGTTGTTGGTACAGAAGAACTTGAAATTTTCTCTGCAAACGCCAAATCAGATAGTGAACTTCAACTCGATTCAAATGCTTTCCAGTGGAACAAATCTGATGATAAATTTATATTGGGTGTAAAGACAAAAACTGCTATCACAGATAAGAATAGATTGATAACCGAATCTGATATAGCTGGTATAGCCGGTGCAATGCATTATATCGGTTCGATTGCAAACGACAATGGTTGGCCAAGCACAACACCAAAAAAGGGTGATGTCTATATTTCAACAGGAACATTCACACACGGTGGTGAAACCATTCAAACTGGTGATATGATTGTCTTTGGTGACAATGGTAGTTTCACAGTTGTTCAGAGTAATATAACACTTGGTACTGGTAGTGGACAAGTCGCTGCAAACTCAGCCGCTTTGACAAGTGGTAATCTTGTTGTTGCATCTGCAACTGGTATCGAGACAATTAGTTTCGATGCAACTAATTTGACAGACACAAATAAGAACACTAGAAATTTGACTCAAACCAATGGTCGTCATGATGCTGAAATTGTTGCTAATGGTGTCAATAATCTCTATCACGCTGTAACTGTTACAGATACTTTGAAGATAATGAACAGAGATTTTACTGAAAGTTTAGATATCTGGTCTGAAAATAGAAGTATTCAAGTTGATGCAGAGAATGGTGTTAAACTTGATTTGGTTTGGAACACTGTTATGGAATAATTTAACATATTCACAAAACAAAAAAAGAGAGTTCAAATTTTGAACTCTCTTTTTTTTATATCTATTTTTTATATTAGAAATTTCTGTAGAATGATACTCTACGATTTACAGATAACTTTCCATCACTGAATGGTGTTTCATAACCATTACCACTAACAGTAATCTGTTCCTCTTTGACACCGTATCTCATAAGAACTTTCTTCACTGCCTCTGCACGTTTTTCTGAAAGTTTTTTGTTGTATTCAGGTGAACCGGTTTTATCACAGAAACCAATGACATTGTATGTCTTTGTTGTGTCATCCTTCATAATTGAAGCTACTGCTTTAATCTTGTTCATCTGGTCATCCGAAATAACATAACTGTCGTTCTCAAATAACACACTGAAAGGAAGTGCATAGTAGTTAATCTGGTCATCCTTGATTGACTCAATAACTTTTGCAAGACTATCGTTCATTCTTGACATATTAGCGAGTTTTTCTGTTAAAACAACATCGTGATTTTCAAGGATTTCAATCTTTCTAATCAATTCAACTTCCTGTTTCTTGCATCTGTTCAATCTGTTAACGAGTTCTGTTGTATCACAAACACTTTCAAGTGCTTTCGTTTCTGCAAGAACTCTACGTTGTTCAAGAATGTCTTTGTCTGTTTTGGTCAAACCGAAGTTGTACATCCATCCAACTTTTACGAAAGCGTTGTTGTACAACATCTTCTGTGTGATGTCACCGATACAGTCAACACCAATTTCACCGAAGATTGTTGAATGTTTCCATACATTCACCTTTGCACCGATGCCGGCATCTGCAGCCAATACAAGCCATCCGTAAGAATCACGTTTTGAACCAATGCCTCCATCGGCAAAAACGTAAGCATACTTCCAAGGAGTCCAAGAGAAACCAACCAAAGCTGTACCATAACGGTCAAACATTGCACTATCACTTGAGAAAAATCCCGGAACATCAGCGATTAAACGTAAATCCCAATGTTGACCAATTTGTTTTTGGGCACGAAGTTCGGCACCAATGTTTGTTCCTTGACCAAGAGTCCAGTTGTTGTTGAAACTTTTAGTCATCTGGACACTCATACCTGCAGACCAGTTACTCCAGAATCCGTATGTGTAGTCCTTTTCAAAATTTTGGGCACTAACACATACAACCATCATAATGGTTGCAATAAAAGTTAAAATTTTTTTCATTTGATTTTTATTTTAGTTTAGTTTTTAAAATGTTTGAAATGGTCTTTCCGTCTGCACGACCGGCGAGTCTTTTGTTCAACTCCTTCATCAACGGTCCCATCTGGTTCAATCCGGTTTCCTCCATCACTTTGTCAATTTCTTTTGAAATTTCTTCTTCAGACAACTGTTTTGGAAGATATTCTTTGAGAACCTCGAGTTGTTCCGATTCTTCGTTGTACAAGTCGTCACGACCTTGCTCCTTGTATATTCTTGCAGTGTCTGCTCCGGTCTTTACCATTTTCTGGATGATTTTCATAATCTCATCATCCGATGCCTCATAACCGAGACCCTTTGATATTTCGAAATCCGTGATATTCTTTTTTACAATTCTGACTATGTTTAATTTCACAGTCTCCTTGTTTCTCATAAAGGACTTCAAGTCCTCGTTCAATCTTTCTTTTAATTTTTCCATATATTATTAAATATAAAAGAAGTTAAAAATCCTCATCATCGAAGTTTTTTGTGAATTCGTAATCCATAAAATCAAAGACATATCCTATGTTTGGAAATTCTCTTTTGAATGTCTGTAAAAGATAGAATGCAGTGTATTCGTCTTCAAGTTGTCCGACACTTGCTGCCGTCTTTATTGATTCTGCAATCACGATTGCTTCTTCTTCGGTGATGTCTATATTTGCCATAGTTTATTGTTTGTTTCTTTTTAGAATACAAAACAATTTCGACTTGTTTGGCAATATTGATTGAATAACTTCAAAATTAACTATTTCCCAGTAATTTTCACCAAGTTTATTTAACTCTACTTGCAGTGAATCAATATTATCCAAATCAATGAACATTGTTTTATACTCATATTTATGTGTTGGAATATCAACCACTGCAGTTGTTGGGTTGTTTGTAACGGGTACTGCAAATTGTGTCTCGTCCGTTTTCTTTTTTCTTGTGGTCTTTTTTACGGTCTTTTCCTCTTTTGATAAGGTGTCTGTTATCGTCTGTGGTTGTGTTGTTTTGAACTTCGGTCTCAACTCATCCATAATCTCTCTCTGGAGTTCTTCATCCAACTCTTCACCATCGTTGTTTCCATCTTCCTCTCCGTACATCACCGGTTTTTCAAACATTGGTTTCTCAACTGGTTTCACATTCTCGACTCTCTTGAACGGTTTGACTGGTTTTAACTTGAAAACGTCACTACAAACGGTACTTGTGATTTCATTGTTGTCGAGAAACCTTATACTGTACTGTGGAGGGTCACTTGTTAGAACAACGGAGTCGTCGAACTCGAATTTTCGTTGCTCTGGGTCATTTCTGTTAATTCCTATCCATTTCATCGTTTATAAAATTAAATGTTTATACAATAAAAATAACAAACTTTTTCATTTTTACCAAAGATGATTTATCATAAATATATAAAGAATGTATTAAATATAAAGTTATATGGCAGAAACAGTAAGTAGTGTAAAATTTTATTCATTAGCAAGTATGCCACAAAAATACCAGAATGGTGCCTTCTTGAATTTGACAAAGGGAGATGAATCAAATCCATCGGGTCTATATTTCTGTTACAACAATACTTGGAAATATCTTGTAAATTTAAACAATGACATCAAAAGTGCAGCCGTTTTCAACGGTGTCGTTTATTTTTACAATGTAAGTCCTGCACCTTCATCACCTGATGGTGCATTGTTTTCGGTTACGTTGCCCACTTTGAGTGGTGGTGACGGTATAAGTGTGTCAAACAACGGAATAAACGTAGATTTGTCAACAACGACTGTCAGTGTAAACACAACAACACCACATACAGGAAGTGCAAATCTTTTGAAGATTGATTCAAACAGTAAGTTATCTTTGAGTGACACTTGGGATTGTGGTGCATATGACGACCAGGTTTACAGACACGTTCAACATCTGAAGACAAGCAATGTTTCCTATGTACGTGTGTTGAAGTCAGATATTCCAGACGGAACAGTGGTATCACGTGTATCAAGTGTTCCTTCAAACCCGACAGTAAGTTCTCCGTTGTATATACAACTTACAACCGGTAACAGATGGTATTACAAACTTTCCGGTAAGACACCCGCCATTTCAAGCATCCAATACGGTGAGATTGCAGTTTCTTATGCAAAGGGGTATGAAAGACTCTTTATCAAAAATTCAAAGGATGAGATAATTGAGTTTGAACCAAGAAGAGACGTTAATGTCGTCAAGAATGCAACATTCACAAACGAGCTCATTGAATCCGTCGATTCTAAATGTATTTGGAAAATTCCTTACGAGGAAATAACATCTGCAGGAATAGGTATATACGGTGCAGTTGTGTTCTTGAGAGAGAACGAGACTGGAAGACAGCTTATTCCAGATGTTGTGTTTGACAAAGACGAGAACACCATCTGTATAACAATATATTCAAAAGAGGATATTGAACCAAACAAATATACAGCAATAGTTATGGGTTCAAATTACAACAATACAATATAATAACATAAATCGAAATAAGAGATGAGTATAAAAATAACACAACCGTTTGAATTTAACTCACAACAACCTAATTTCGAAAGAGATGTTATTAACTCAAGTTTGTTTGTGAGTAGAAACCCGCTAACATTAAGTGATGCAGAGCAGGCCGAACTGGGAGAAAAGTATGATGTGGGTCATATAGTCTGGGATGTAAACACAAGAAGACACTATCGTCTTGAATATTCTAATTCAAAATATTGTTTTGTCGCTGTCGAACCTCTTGCAAAGAGGACACAAGATTGGTATGATATTGGTAATTCATATATACCGAAGTTGGGTGAAATTATAATCTTTACCGACAACAGGACAGATGAAAACGGTATGAATGTCCCTATGATAAAAGTCGGTGACGGTGTTCACAACCCAGCTTCACTTCCATTTTCATCCGCTGGATATGCAGTGACTGCCGGTTATGCAGATGTGGCGGAAAAAGTTAAACATAAACTACATATAGGACCACACGACTACGATGGTTCGGCAGAAGTGACCGTTGGATTATATGACGGTGAATATGAAATAAATTAAAAATAAATATAAATTTATTATGGCAAGTACTAATATTACAATAACACCTAATGCATTGAGTACTGGTGGAAACACAACCATAACACTCAATACAAAAGATACATATGTTCTTGAAAATATAGATGTTGTAGTTAAACCACAAGCAGGTTCTTTCAACAACCAGGCGACAAGTGGTGTAACATACACAGAAAACACTGCAACTGCAACAGTTATACCTTCGGGTGGATACTTGTATTTGAACAAAGGTTGGTTTGATAATACAAAGATTTCTTTAGGTCATCTTATTCCCGATGACGCTGATTACACAAACGCCGGTGTTGCACAAATACTTTCTGGATATGAAGCATACGATACCAATGGACAGAAACTTATTGGTACAATGGCAACCGTTGACCCAAAATTTGATGGTGGTGGTCTTACTATAACACCAACCGTTGAAGGTTTGGTTGACCCAAAATTAACCGTAAGTTCATCCGGTACATTTAAGACTGCAACTACTTATGGTGTAACAGAAACAACCCCAAGTGGTACTGATGGAACAAACTATTTGACAATTGACGGTAGTGCAACTGTCGATACAAAGGGTATTGTTAAAGCAAAGGCTGATGTTACAAGAGGAGCAGTTCTTTATAACGGTGCATATACGGGTTATATAGATAAGGCAGATAATATACAAGCTCTTGCATCTGGAAGTGGTACAAAAACATCCGCCGAATCGAATATTGGTGTTACAATTACAGATGGTTTTAAACCACTTTATATACCTATTGTTTCGGTTAAAGGTAAAGGTACCGGTGGTGGTGTTTCAAGAACTGGTGGTTCTGCATCTGTAAGTATGACAACAAACCCATCAGTTACAATTTCAAAGAGTGGTAAATTTACAGAAGTCGGTACTAATGGTACCGGTGCATCATACGGTGTGACAACAAATTTAGATGGAGAAGACGGTACAGACTTCTTGATGATAAATATAAGTCACTCCGCTACAGATGGTACTGCTGGTGGTACGGCAACTATAAACTATTCAAGAGCCGCCGTAACAACAAGTTCTGATATAAAAGGTGCAATCGGTGATACAAGTGGCACACAAGTTATGTCTGCAACAACAGGTTCTCTCACACAAAGCATAAGTGGTGCAGTCAGTGCAACCGTTTCTGGTGATGGAAAATATTTCATTCCAATCATAAAATCAATACCGGTATCTGGTGGTGGTATGACACAAGGAACATCTAGTGTTACTGTTTCTGGTACCGCTCCAACCGTTACAATTTCAAATAGTGGTAAATTTACAGAAGTCTCTTCGGGTGGTGTTGGTGCATCATACGGTGTAACAACAACTACACCAACAACAGGAACAGATGGTACAGATTTCTTGAAGATAGCAATTGGTGGTAAATCAACTGAACAAACCTTTTCTGGTTCTGCATCAATAACAGTTTCAAGGGCAGCAGTTGTTCATAATGGTGCAGCAGCAGGTGCAATCAAATGGGCAAACAAAGAGGTGATTTTTGGTGGTGGTAATAGTACATTTACATCGGATACATCAACTGGTGGTTCAAAGAAAATCACTGCAACTGTAAATGGTGGTGGAACATATTACATCCCTATCGTAAATCTTACAAATAAAGGAACGGGTGGTTCGGTATCAGCAGGTGCAACTGCAAGAATAGATGGTATTGACAATCCTAAAATGGATTATAGTATCAGTGGTACAGTTAGTGATGATATAGAATCATTTGGTGTTTTACACACACCGTTGGAGGGAGAAGATGGTGAAACTTATTACTCACTTATTATAAGACCAGAACTAACATCCTCCGGTAATGTTGCAGGTTCAATCTCGGGTTCTTGGTCAAGAACTGCAGTTAAGTCAAATAACACATATAAGGGTGCAGTTAGTCTAACAACAAGTACACAATTTTTAGCAGCAGATAGTGGTAATTTTGATGGTACCGCTTTTAATTCGGGTGATATTGGTATAAATTTTGATGCAGTAGGTGACGAAGATGAAAAATGGTATTTTAAACGTGCAAAATTATCATTGAGTGGTGGTGGTTTGGCAGATGCAACATTGTCGGTTACGGGTACCGCCCCAACCGTTACACCGGATATTAACTTCTTGAACAGAACTGGTTCAACAGACGGTACAGCAATAACACTTAACGATTATGCCATTACTACAACCGCTCCTACATCAGGAGACTGGGTTGTATTTGGCCCAACTGGAAGTTCAGACCAACAAACATTCACAGGTAGTGTAACAGCAGTAAGAAATGCAGTAACTGCAAGTGTTAGTAGTGGTTTGACAAAGGGTGAAGATGGTAGTTTAGTTAGAGCAACAAAAAACTATAGTGGTACAAAGACATTTAAAGCAAGTGTCGGTGCTGGTACAAACAGATATATACCAGTTCGAACAGTAGGTGCATCTGTAAATTCACATACTATAACAAACCCAAGTGCAGATTATTCAGAAAGTGCAAAATACTTTGTCAACGGAACTGTACAATCTTCTGTACCAGCAGGTATTATTTTGGCTCAATCTTCAAACCCATCAGATTTTTCAAGAGCAAGATATATTCAAATAATACCAACTGCCGGTATAACCAATGGTAGTTCAAAGACAACTGCAAAGGGAAGTATCTCCGCCGGTATAACAAAAGGTGGTAATGCAACATCTGGTGAAAGTTCAAAGGCAATTGGTGTTACTTCAAATAGTATAAAATATTGTTTTATCAAAGTTTATGACGGTTCATACACAGTTGCATAAACTGTGTTGAAACACATATACAAACCAAAGGGTGGTAGTCATCTATCACCCTTTGTTATTTTTATATATACAGTAAGTTCCATAAATAACTTACATAAAGAATATTTAATTATGGCAACAGTAAATTTATCTGTAAATGTTGGAGAAAACAAGAGAATAACTTTCCACAGTGGTGGAACATATAATCCTGAAGACATAGTTTTTGATGTGTCTGCAAATGGTAGTGGATACAAACCACTTCAAACAGCGGTTTCAGACCCAACTGCATCATCAACCACATCAACCACATTCATTGATTCAATAAGTCAAAATGCAAATGGTGTTATCACTGCAACCAAGAAGACACTTCCTAGTTATGCTTCATCAAATCATAGTCATGCTTTTAGTAGTATAACATCAAGGGGTGAAGCATATCTTGAATGGGGTGGAAAAAATTTATCCGGTACTTATGCACCGATAGATGCTGCAATGGTTGGACTTCTTGGTGCAAACAGAACAGCATTTGTTTCACCAAATGTTGTCACCGTTGAATATTCAAGAGATGGTGGTACAACTTGGACAGATTATGGTGCATCA
>AUXO016685185.1_pt1 | contig 49790 bp, 34 predicted proteins | sample 768731 | NCBI WGS metagenome assembly AUXO01 (sample SAMN02715735, study PRJNA202380) | gut metagenome | biome: sheep rumen | host: Ovis aries | place: New Zealand: Palmerston North | reverse complement strand
GAGCTTGATGATTTGCTCGAGAGTCTGAATCTGTCGTTTGGAACTGATATTTCTAAGTATAAATTAGATAAAGAATAATTAAAATGAGACACAATAAGAAATTTAACCATCTCGGTCGTACTGCATCCCACAGAAATGCAATGTTGTCAAATATGGCAATATCTCTGATCATGCACAAAAGAATCACTACGACTGTCGCAAAGGCTAAGGCATTGAAGAAATATGTCGAGCCACTGATTACCAAGTGTAAGCAGGATACTACCAATTCCCGTCGTGTGGTATTCTCATATTTGCAGGACAAGTTTGCTGTAACTGAATTGTTCAAGGAAGTTTCAGTGAAGGTGGCTGATCGTCCAGGTGGTTATACTAGAATAATTAAGACTGGTCACCGTTTAGGTGATAATGCCGAAATGTGCTTCATTGAGTTGGTTGACTTCGATGAGAATATGGCTAAGCAGACAGTTAAGAAGACTCGTACCCGTCGTTCTAAGAAGAATGCAGAGGGTCCAGCAGCTGCAGCAGAAACAAAGGCTGAAGAAACTCCAAAAGCTGAATAAAAATTGCTATATCTGGAAAAACCGCTCCCATAAGGGGCGGTTTTTTTTGTTTTTTTATTGCAATATCAAAATTTTATGTAGTTTTGCATTGTTGAAACACTTAAAAGTAAAAGGAAATGAAACTAAAAGTATTGACTCTCTCTTCTTTGGTACTGCTTTTGAGCAGTTGTTATGGCTCTGCTACTGGAACTCAAGTAGCAGGGACCATTATAGGCGCTGACCTAGGTGGCCACATTGGGGGTATGATAGGGCGTAGGAATAGCGGATTTGGAGGTGATGTGTTTGGAACTATAATTGGCACTGTTGCTGGTGCTGCTATAGGTAATGCAGTCACGGCACCCCCGAGGGAAAGAACTTATGATTATGATGACGAACGTGATTATAGGGGCTATGACGCCACTACAGAACAGCGGCGTCCAAGCTACAATAAACGTAGTTCTAGAGACGTACGTCAAAGTTCTGAGGCTTTAAATGGCTTGAAAGTGCATAATCTTCGCTTTGTTGATGCCAATAAGAATCGCGTTATCAATTCAGATGAAACTTGTCAACTCCTTTTTGAAGTTCAGAATGAAGGTGATGTTACGGCCTATAATATAACTCCTTTGGTTTATGAGATAAATAGAAGAAAGCATATTTATATATCAAGCCCGGCAGTTATTGAAAGATTAAATCCTGGAGAGTTTGTTACTTATACTATTACGATTCGTGCTGACAGGAAATTGGCAGATGGCACAGCCACATTTGCTATTGAACTTTCCGATGAAAATGGTATAACCGTACCTTGCCGTGAATTTGACCTCTCTACAAGACGCTAGATAGCTAATATGTAAAAAATAAAGCAGCTGAACATCAGCTGCTTTATTTTTTTATTGGAGAATGACTCTGAATCTTGTTTACATTCTTGATCTTTTTTAATTTTACGGAATCTGAATGTGGTTTTCGCCAGCTTAAGATTTCGGATAGAGGTATATTAGGAATTTCAGTTAATTCCAGTATTGGGAGTTCGTGCTCTACTTCAGCCAGTTTATATGGAACAATGGTAGGAGTGTAGACTGAAACTTCTACTGGAGAGTAACCATATCGAATGATATCCAATTTTTTTGCTGCAGCATAAGAAAGGTCTATCATAAATTTCTTTGTATATGGCCCTCTATCTGTTACCTCAACTATAACTTCTTTCCCGTTTCGTATGTTTTTGACTTTAAGTAGCGTTCCAAAAGGATAGGTAAGGTGAGCACATGTCATGCTGTCCTTATTATAGGTCTTTCCACTTGCCGTTAATCTTCCGTGGAAACTATTGGCATAATAAGAAGCGTTACCTACGCTCTGTCCCAGAGAATAGGTAACGCACGCTACAATACAAAATACAAATACAACTAAACGAGATTTATTTTTCATTTTATGTTATACAATTCCTTGAGCCATCATGGCCTTGGCAACCTTCATAAAGCCTGCAATATTTGCACCCTTTACGTAGTTGATGTAACCATCAGGTTCAGTACCATACTGGAGACACTGATGATGGATGCCATGCATGATGTGATGCAGTTTCTGATCTACTTCTTCTGCAGACCAGCTGAGGTGCATTGCATTTTGGCTCATTTCCAAGCCAGAGGTTGCTACACCACCTGCATTTACTGCCTTTCCAGGAGCATAAAGCATCTTGTGCTCAACGAACAAGTCGATAGCTTCTGGAGTACATCCCATATTGGAAATCTCACCTACACAGAGGACTCCATTATTGATTAAGGTCTGAGCATCTTCACCATTCAACTCATTTTGAGTAGCACAAGTCAAGGCAATGTCTGCTTTCACTTCCCATGGGCGTTTGTTAGGAACAAACGTAGCATTTGGGAATTCTTCTGCATAAGGTGCACAAATATCATTTCCAGAAGAGCGAAGTTCAAGCATGTAGTCTATCTTTTCACCACTAATTCCATCTGGATCATAAATATATCCGTCAGGACCGGAAATAGTTATAACCTTTGCTCCCAGTTGAGTAGCCTTTGTTACTGCGCCCCAAGCTACATTACCGAAACCAGAAATAGCTACAGTCTTACCCTTGATGTCGATGCCTCTAGTCTGCAACATTTCGTTTACAAAATACAAACCACCAAATCCAGTAGCTTCTGGCCTGATTAAAGAACCGCCAAATTCCAGGTTCTTACCAGTCAAGACGCCAGAGAAATCACGGGTCAACTTCTTGTATTCACCAAACAGATAGCCAATTTCACGTCCACCTACACCGATGTCACCAGCAGGAATATCAATTTCAGGACCGATGTAACGATATAGCTCACTCATGAAGGCCTGGCAGAAACGCATGATTTCTGCATCGCTCTTACCTTTTGGTGAGAAATCAGATCCACCTTTTCCACCTCCCATAGGCAGAGTGGTAAGTGCATTCTTGAAGGTCTGCTCAAAGCCAAGGAACTTCAAGATGGACAGGTTTACTGATGCGTGGAAACGCAAACCACCTTTGTATGGGCCGATAGCGGAATTAAACTGGACTCTATATCCTAAATTAACTTGAACCTTTCCATTGTCATCTACCCAAGGTACACGGAATGTAATGATACGTTCAGGCTCAACTAAACGTTCAAGAAGAGCTGCTTTCTCAAATTCAGGGTGTTTGTCATAAACATCCTTGATGGAAAGTAATACTTCTTTTACAGCCTGAAGAAACTCTGGTTCTCCAGGGTGCTTAGCTTCCAAAGAAGCCATAAAAGCATTAATGTTCAACATATTGTAAGTGTTTAAGGTCGATTTCTTGTATTGGACAAAAGTTTTTCTTACATTTTGTCGCTGCAAATATAGTGAATATGCCGTTCATAACAAATTTATTTTTCAAAAAAAGTTCGATTTGGCTAAAATTATGACATTTTTTGTATCTTTGTCTCTAGTATGAAAAGCCATGGACCTTATTTAAAAGATATGTCCTTCGTCAATTTGATGAAGAGCCGTATTTATCAGGTGTTGCTAGTAGCAAACCCTTATGATGCCTTTATGTTGGAGGATGATGGACGCATTGATGAGAAGATTTTTTCTGAATATGCTGATCTTGGTTTGAGCACTCCTCCTCGTTTTACGTTGGTTTCTGATGCTGAGGCAGCAGAAAAAGAATTGGCAAAAAACCATTTCGAGTTGGTCATTGTCATGCCTGGTACAGATAACAGCAATGTTTTTGATATAGCCAGAAGCATAAAGGTAGCCTATCCTAAGACCCGATTAGTGGTGCTTACTCCTTTTTCTCACGGAATAAGTAAGCGCATGGAGCATGAAGATCTGTCTATCTTTGAATATGTATTCTGCTGGTTGGGTAATACGGAGTTGCTTATTTCTATCATCAAACTGATGGAGGATAAAATGAATCTGGAACATGATATTCGTGAGTCGGGTGTCCATATGATTCTCTTAGTGGAGGACTCTATCCGCTTTTATTCTGCTATATTACCTAACTTATATCGCTATGTTTTAGAGCAGATGCATGCCTTTGCTACAGAAGGTCTGAATGTGCATGAGGCGAATCTTCGTAAAAGGGGGCGTCCTAAGATTGTTTTGGCCCGAAACTATGAGGAGGCCATGGATTTGTATAACCGTTTTAAGGATAATACTCTGGGTGTCATTAGCGATGCCAGATACTTGCGTGATGGGGTAGTGGACCCAGAAGCGGGTGTTAAATTCCTTACTTCCATCAGGGAACAGGATGAATACATTCCTTTGGTTCTCCAAAGCAGTGAATCTGAAAATAAAAAGCTGGCAAAAAAGATAGGTGCCACTTTTGTGGATAAGAATTCCAAGACCATGGACTTGGATTTGCGTAAGATTGTAGAAAATGATTTTGGATTCGGTGATTTGGTCTTCCGTGATCCCAAGACGATGGAAGAAATTGTCCGTGTGCATAATCTTCGTGATTTGCAGGATAATATCATGACTATCCCTAGGGAATCTTTGGAGATGCATGTCTCTCATAATAACATTTCCCGATGGTTGTGTTCCCGAGCCATGTTTTCCATGTCTGAATTCCTCAAGCAAATAACCTGGCGTGAGAACCAGGACATTGATTCTCACCGACAAATTATTTTCGATGCTATCGTCCAGTATAGGAGGATGAAGAATCAGGGTGTGGTAGCTGTATTTTTGCGGGAGCGTTTCGACCGTTATTCTAATTTTGCTCGAATTGGTGAGGGGTCATTAGGCGGAAAGGGCCGTGGACTGGCTTTTATTGGGAATATATTGAAACATCATGAGGAATTCGATGCTTTCGATAATGTGGATGTTCTTATTCCAAAGACTGTAGTACTTTGTACGGATATCTTCGACAAGTTTATGGAAAGCAATGATTTGTATCACGTGGCGTTAAGTGATGCAGAGGATCAAACCATATTAGATGCGTTCCTGAAGGGCAAGCTGCCTTCCAGTCTGGAAGAAGATTTTCGCACTTTTATCTCAGTGGTGCATGCACCTATTGCCATCCGTTCTTCTAGTTTGTTGGAGGATTCACATTACCAGCCTTTTGCTGGAATCTATTCCACTTATATGATTCCATACCTGGATGATTCAGAAGTCATGCTTCGTCAACTTTCTGATGCAGTAAAGGCCGTGTATGCGTCTGTTTATTATAAGGATAGCAAGGCATATATGGAAGTTACGAACAATGTGATCGACCAAGAGAAAATGGCTGTTGTATTGCAGGAGGTGGTAGGCACGCAGTATGGTGAATACTATTATCCAGCTATCTCTGGTGTGGCTCGAAGCACGAATCACTATCCTTTGGGGGATGAAAAGCCGGAAGAGGGTGTTGTGAATCTGGCATTGGGCTTGGGTAAGTATATAGTAGATGGGGGTCAGACATTGCGTGTAAGCCCTTATCATCCTGATAAGTGTCTGCAGACTAGTGAGATGGAAATTTGCTTACGTGAAACGCAAACGAAGTTTTATGCCATTGATGTCAAACGTCAGCCTACTGACTTTAAAGTGGACGATGGTTTTAACTTGAAGACTTTAAGGCTGCGTGAAGCGGAGAAGTGTGGTGCTTTGAATGCCATCTGTAGCACATACGACTTTAATGATATGGTCATAAGGGATGGTTTCTACCCGGAAGGTCGGAAACTGCTCACTTTTGCTGGTGTCTTGAAATATAACATGTTCCCACTGCCTGAAATTCTTAAATTGGCTTTGAAATATGGGCAGAGTGAAATGCGTCGCCCTGTGGAAATCGAATTTGCAGTGAATTTGGATAATGATGGAAAGAACGGAGGAACCTTCTATCTGCTGCAGATTCGTCCTATCGTAGATAGTAACCAGTCCATCAACGAAGATTTATCAGCTCTGGATAAGGAGTCGGTAATTTTACGCAGTGAGAACTCTTTGGGAAATGGTATTGTGAACCAGGTTTATGATATTGTCTATGTCAAGACAGAGGACTATAAACAGCATACTAACCCTGAAATAGCTCTTGAGGTGGAGCGGATAAACCGCAAATTTGTGGCTGAAGGTAAGAATTATGTGCTTGTTGGCCCAGGCCGTTGGGGCAGCAGTGATCCGTATCTTGGTATACCTGTGAAATGGCCTCATATCAGTGCTGCCAAGGTCATCGTGGAAGCAGGTCTTACAAATTATAGGGTAGACCCAAGTCAGGGAACTCATTTCTTCCAGAATCTAACCTCTTTTGAGGTGGGTTATTTCACCATCAATGCCTATAGGAATGATGGAGTCTATGATCAAGAGTACCTAAACTCCTTACCGGCTGTGGAAGAGACCACCTATCTTCGTCATGTCCATTTTGAGAAACCTATCGTCATTAAAATGGATGGAAAGAAAAAGATTGGAGTGGTCATGAAACCAGGAAAATAAAAAAACCGAGGCATCGCCTCGGTTTTTTTCTCTCTTATACTCAATTAATAGGCTTTAAATGACACCTTGAGCCATCATGGCTTTGGCTACCTTCATGAAACCTGCAATGTTTGCACCCTTTACATAGTTTACATATCCATCAGGCTCAGTACCATATTTTACACAATTGCGGTGGATGTCCAGCATGATGTCGTGCAGCTTTGCATCAACCTCTTCTGCACTCCATGAAAGACGGATAGAGTTCTGGGTCATTTCCAGACCTGATACGGAAACACCTCCGGCATTGGAAGCCTTACCTGGAGCGTAGAGTATCTTGGCATTTTGGAATACCTTGATAGCTGCAGGAACTGTAGGCATATTAGCACCTTCGCACACTGCCATTACACCGTTTGCTACCAGTGCCTTTGCAGCTTCTTCGCTGATCTCATTCTGAGTGGCGCATGGAAGTGCGATGTCAGCCACCTCATTCCATGGCTTTTCACCTGGTACGTACTTCACACCTTCAAATTCTTCTGCATATTCACGAATACGACCACGGTACTGGTTCTTCAGTTCCATAATCCAATTCAGTTTCTCCTGGTCTATACCATTTGGATCGTAAACATAGCCATCGGAATCAGACATGGTAAGTACCTTACCTCCTAGCTGGAGAACCTTCTGTGCGGTGTACTGAGCCACATTTCCTGAACCAGAAATCAAGCAAGTCTTACCTTTCAGGTCAGTGCCTTTGGTCTTCAGCATTTCCATCAGGAAATAAACATTTCCATAACCGGTAGCCTCAGGACGAATCAGTGAACCTCCAAATTCACGTCCCTTACCAGTGAGCACACCACTAAACTCATGAGTGTATTTCTTATAAGCACCAAACATGTAACCTACTTCACGTCCACCTACACCGATGTCACCAGCAGGAACATCTGTATCTGGACCGATGTGACGCCACAGCTCCAGCATGAAAGCTTGACAGAAACGCATTACTTCGGCTGCACTCTTACCACGTGGAGAGAAGTCGGAGCCACCTTTAGCACCACCCATAGGCAGGGTTGTCAAAGAGTTTTTGAAGGTCTGCTCAAATGCCAGGAACTTCAAGATAGACAGGTTCACAGAGGCATGAAAGCGAATACCACCTTTGTATGGGCCTATGGCATTGTTGTGCTGAACACGGTATCCCATATTTGTACGGTAATTACCATTGTCATCAATCCAGTTTACACGGAAGGTATAGATTCTATCTGGAATGCACAGGCGCTCTATCAGATTGAACTTCTCGAACTCAGGATGTTTGTTGTATTCTTCCTCTATGGTTCCTAATACCTCTTCTACTGCCTGATGATACTCAGGTTCATTGGGAAAACGTTGCTTCAGGTTCTCTAAAACTTCTTTTGCATTCATAATTGTAAATGGTTGTTTAATTTATTTTCAATCTTTCTACGAATAACTTTTCACAGCCTTATTCATGATTATGGGTGCAAAGATAATAATAAAATTCATATACAGTGATAAATTGTCAAAAAAATCTTGTTTTTGATTATAATTTTATGCTTTTTCTTTAAAAATACTTGTAATATTCTATTTTTTATGTATTTCTATTCTGTTTTGTCTTTCTTTACACCATTCATGCTACCAGAAAATGCATAAAATATGGAATTAAAAGATAAATACCCCATTTTATGTTAATATTTAAACATTATATGTATTAAAAAGAATATAAATAATAAGGAAAGAGGAAAATTGTGTTAAATTTGCAAATCATTTTTTTGCGAAAACAAACTGCTATGAAAAAGAAAACTTATTATTTGATGACAGGACTGGTTCTGCTGGCTGCTTGTAGTCAGGCTCCGAAGGCTCCGGTGGCTAAACAGGTGCCTCATGTGATGGAGGAGTTCGGAGGGCAGCGTGTGGACCCTTACTTCTGGATGCGCTTGAGCGATGACCAGAAGAATGCAGAGACTCCAGACCAGCAGACCCAGGATGTGCTGGATTACCTGCAGGCAGAGAATGAGTATGCCGATGCTTATTTCAAGCCTCTGCAGTCCCTTCAGGAAACACTGTATAAGGAGATGACCAACCGGTTGGCTCCCGATGATGCCAGTGTGCCTTATAAGAAGGGTGGATACACCTACACCACTCGGTATGAGTCTGGTAAGGACTATCCTATCTATTCTCGTATTGCCGATGGGCAGGAGAAGGAAGAGGTGCTGTTGGATGTCAATGTCTTGGCTGAAGGGCAGAAGTATACGGGTGTTACTGCACCAAGGGTGAGCCCTGATAATCAGTATGTGGCTTATGGGCAGGACTTTGTGAGCCGCAGAATCTATACCATTGTGGTGAAGGACCTGAAGACGGGTAAGATGCTGCAGGATACACTCCGGGATACGGGTGGAAACCTGGCATGGGCTGCAGACAGCAAGCATCTGTATTACGTGGGTAAGGATGTGCCTACTTTGAGGAACAACCGCATCTATCGTCATACCCTGGGACAGCCTCAGAGTGAAGATGAGCTGTTGTGGGATGAGACCGATGAGACGTTTTCCGTACATCTGCAGCAGTCTATAGATGATAAGTATATCATGGCAGTGAGCAGTCATACCTTGACCACGGATGTCCGTTATATAGCTGCTAGTGATGTAACGGGCCCTCTGAAGGAGTTCACTCCCAGAACGGTGGGTCATAAATATACCGTAGACCACATCGGGCAGACATTCTATATCCTGACCGACCGTGATAATAGCTTGAACCGTAAGATCATGATGGTTTCCGACACTGAACTGAAGGCAGGGAAGCCTTGGAAGAATTTCCTGGCATACCGTCCGGAGGTGCTGATTGAGGATTTCACCTTGATGAGCGATTATGTCATTGTCAATGAGCGTATCAATGGTCTTTGCACCATCCGCATCATGAATCCGAAGAAGAACGTAGATAAGTACCTGGAGTTTGATGAACCTTGCTATGTGGCAGGTCTGGGTACCAACGTAGATCCTGCTTCTCATGTACTTCGTTATGTGTACCAGAGCATGCTTACCCCATCGAAGACTGTGGATTTGAACCTGGAGACAGGGGAGGAGACTGTCATGAAGGAGCAGCAGGTTCCTGGATATGATAAGAGCAAGTATCAGGAGGAACGTATCTGGGCTACAGCTAAGGATGGAACCAAGGTTCCGGTGGATGTCATTACTCCGAAGGGTTTCCAGAAGGATGGAAAGGCTCCTCTTTATCTCTATGCTTATGGTTCTTACGGTAGTTCCACCGACCCTACTTTCGATTCTAAGGTGTTCTCCCTGCTGGATCGTGGGTTTGCCTATGCCATTGCTCACATCCGGGGTGGTTCCGATATGGGTCGTCAGTGGTATGAGGATGGTAAGTTGTTCAAGAAGATGAATACCTTCACCGATTTCAATGACTGTGCACGGTATCTCATCCAGCAGAAGTACACGCAGAGCGACCGTCTGTTTGCTCGGGGTGCCAGTGCAGGTGGTTTGCTCATTGGTGCTTGCATCAATCTGGAGCCTTCCCTCTATAAGGGAGTCATTGCTGGTGTGCCTTTCGTCGATGTGGTCAGCACCATGCAGGATGAAACCATTCCTCTTACTACTTTTGAGTGGGATGAGTGGGGTGACCCTCGTCAGGAGGATTATTACCGGTATATGATGTCTTATTCTCCTTATGATAACGTGGTGGCACAGGACTATCCGAATATCTTGGTCACTACGGGTTACTGGGACAGTCAGGTGCAGTATTGGGAGCCTGCAAAGTGGGTGGCTAAGCTGCGTGCCAACAAGACCGACCAGAATGTGCTGCTCATGCGTTGTGATATGGCATCCGGTCATGGAGGTGCTTCCGGACGTTTCCGTAGGTTGGAGCAGAATGCCATGGAGTATGCCTTCTTCCTCTCCTTGTTGAAATAACTAAACTTTATACCAATATAATCATGAGAAAATTTCTAATTTTAGCTTTGGCACTGTTTACCATCGTGGGTACAGCAGATGCTCAGCGTAAGAAAGATCGTAAGGGAAAAAAAGGAGCACAGACCGCTGCTCAGGCTCCTGCTCCTAAGAAGGAGGCTTTCACCCAGCCTACAGAGGGCTTGTTTGGGGTAAGCCGTAAAGGAAAGGACTGGTACTTCATCGTGCCGGATAGTGTGCTGAATAAGCCTATTCTGGCTGTAACCCGTTACATTGCCACTCCTGTAGGTGCAGGTGTCTATGGTGGTGAAGAGGTGAATGAGCAGACTGTATATTGGGAGCAGGGTGTGGATAGCACACTCATTCTCCGCAGTTGGGTCATCGGTGCCATGAGCAAGGAGGGGGATAGAATCTCCCAGGCTGTTCAGAATGCACATGAGAACCCAGTAATTGCAAGTTGTAAGATTGAAGGTAGGGTAGGCCAGGGAAGCCGTGTCAAGGTTACTCAGATGTTTGAGGATGAGACTCCTGCTTTCAGCATGCCACAGCGTTCTAAGAGGCAGTATAACCTGGGCAATCCTGCCAGAGGTGCCAGCTTCATTAAGGAAATCAAGACATTCCCTATCAATACAGAGGTAAAGGTTACCCGTACCTATACTTATCAGCAGAGGGAGGGAACTCCTAGTGCTCAGGGACCTCGTACTACCACTCTCATGGCTGGTATGTACACCGGTATGGTCAGCGTTCAGCTGAATACATCCTTCGTACTGCTTCCTAAGGTGCCTATGGCTCGTCGTATGGCTGACCCTCGTGTGGGTTATTTTACCGATGGTTACGACTGGTTCAGTGATGACCAGCAGCAGGTAAAGACAGAGCAGTTCATCACCCGTTGGCGTCTGGAGGCTCGTCCAGAGGATGTAGAGAAGCAGAAACGTGGGGAACTGGTGGAACCTATCAAACCTATCGTTTACTACATTGACCCTGCTACTCCTAAACAGTGGGTGCCTTACCTCATTGCAGGTGTGAACGACTGGCAGAAGGCTTTCGAGCAGGCTGGTTGGAAGAATGCCATCCGTGCAGAGGAATGGCCTAACGATTCTACCATGAGTCTGGAGGATGCTCGTTACAGTGTAATCCGTTACTTGGCTTCAGATATTCCTAATGCTTATGGCCCTAATGTACACGACCCTCGTACTGGTGAAATCCTGGAAAGCCACATCGGATGGTACCACAACGTAATGCAGTTGGTACACGACTGGTATCTGGTACAGGCTGGTGCCATCGATTCTCGTGCACAGAAGATGAAGTTCTCCGATGAACTGATGGGCGACCTTATCCGTTTCGTCAGCAGTCATGAGGTGGGTCACACCCTGGGTCTGCGTCACAACATGGGTGCTTCTCATGCTACTCCGGTAGAGAAACTGCGTGATAAGGCATGGGTAGAGGCTAACGGACATACCGCTTCCATCATGGACTATGCTCGTTTCAACTATGTAGCTCAGCCAGAGGATAATATCAGCAAGGCAGGTATCTACCCTCGTATCAATGATTATGACAAGTGGGCTATCGAGTTCGGTTACCGTCCTCAGTACGATGCGAAGACTGAAAAGGAAGACCATGAAATCTGGAATAAGATTATCATTGATAAATTGGCTAAGAACCCACGTCTGTGGTTCGGTGGTGAGGGACGTAACCATGACCCTCGTGCACAAACCGAGGACTTGGGTGACAATAACATGACAGCTTCCACCTACGGTGTGAAGAACCTGAAGCGTATCATCAAGAAACTTCCAGAGTGGACTACCGAGGAGGCTAACATGTATACTAACCTGAAGCAGGTGTATGAGTCTCTCCTGGGTCAGTATCAGCGTTACTTGCGTCACGTAGCTACTAACATTGGTGGTTTGGAGCAGACCTATAAGAGTGTAGAGCAGCCAGGTGATGTCTATGCGTTCACTAAGAAGGCACAGCAGAAGGAGGCTTTGGCATGGCTGAACCAGAACGTATTCCAGGAGCCATCTTGGCTGGTAGCAGAGCCTTATATGAGCAAGCTTACCCTTCGTCCTCAGGAATACTTGTTCCAGCAGGCCGACTTCGTTGTCCGTCAGACTCCACTGGTGCGTTTGCAGACACTGACCGATATGCAGCTCTTCTCTGACCGTGATGCTACGAACTACAAGCCAGAGGATTACCTGAACGACTTGTACGGCATGATCTTCCAGGAACTGGAAAGCAGTGCCAAGGTGAATACGTACCGTCGTTACCTGCAGCGTGCATACATTAACACCTTGCTTTCCGAGATTAACAACTCTCGTAATGCCAATGTAGATTCTCGTTCTTTGGCTATTGCCCACTTGAACAAGATTCAGAGCAAGGCTAAGGTTGCTGGTCGTGATGCAGTGACTAAGGCTCACTGGAGCGATTTAGCTAAAGTAATCGAAAACGGATTAAATCCTAAGAAATAAAAAACGTAAGAGAGAGGCAGGTTTTTCACTTGCCTCTTTCTTTTACCAAAATATCTTGACAAAAAAGAGGCATTTATGAAAATGACCTTAATGACCATGACATTTGACCGCTTTCTGGAGAAAATTTTCTCTCCTTAAGGGGAAATATTTTTCTCTAACTGGAGAAAAATTTCTCACCTTCTAATACCTTCCCGTATCCTTCCTGAAAATCTTCATTTTTCTGGGATAAAATGTTTTTACATTTGTGCTATATATATAATAAAGGTAAAAAGAACTATCACGATGAAAGGGGAAAAGGCTCTATACTTTGAATTTTGGGGAGTTCATCTTTCAATTTGTTAGGAAAGGATGCAAAAAAATAGGGAAATTGATTTTTTTACGCATAAAATTTGCATTATTTAAAGGAATTTTTACTATCTTTGCCGGATGTAACAGAACATGGCTAGTATTTAGAAGAGAGAATTTTCCTTATTTCCCCCTTTTTATGGGCTTTTCAGGGCCCTTTTCTCGCTGTGCTCATGGGTATAAAATGAGAGAATAACTTTATATTAACTAACAAAAACATTTTTCTAATGAAGAAAAGAATTGTGCTGTTTATGACCTGTCTGTTCGTTATGATAGGTCTAGCAACTGCCCAGACCCGCGTTCAGGGTACCGTTACTTCAGCAGAAGACGGTGAGCCTATCGTGGGTGCTACTGTTTTAGTTAAGGGAACTACCGTAGGTACCGTGACCGATATCGATGGTAAGTTCGTCCTGACGGGCATTCCAAGTTCAGCCAAGACTCTTGTGATTTCTTACGTAGGTATGAAGACACAGGAAGTGGCTATCCGTTCTAGTGTAAAAGTCACTTTGGCTTCCGATGCAGAAGTGCTGGACGATGTCATTGTAGTAGCTTATGGTACTGCAAAGAAATCTTCTTTCACCGGTTCTGCTGCCAATGTGGACAATAAGAAACTGGAAATGCGTCCTATTACCAGTGTAACTAACGGTTTGGAAGGTCAGGCTACCGGTGTCTTGATGACTTCTTCATCAGGTCAGCCAGGTTCTTCTGCCAGCATCCGTATCCGTGGTTATGGTTCTATCAACGCATCTAGTACTCCACTTTACGTAGTGGATGGTATTCCTTTCGATGGTTCTCTGAACTCCATCAACCCTTCTGATATTGAGTCTATGACTATCTTGAAGGATGCATCTGCCGGTGCACTGTATGGTGCTCGTGGTGCAAACGGTGTTGTCATGATTACTACCAAGCAGGGTAAGGAAGGTAAGACTAACGTAACCTGGCGTTCTACAGTAGGTTGGTCTGAGCGTGCTCAGAAGCCTTATGACATGCTGGATCAGAAGGAGTTCGTACAGATTTCTTATGAGGCTCTCCGTAACGGATATATGGTAAACAACGGCTATTCATGGGCTGATGCTGAGGCTGCTGCTCGTGCTAGCTTGGGTGGTGCCAGCTACTTGGGTGGTGGTGCAGGTGAGCAGTACAATCCTTTCAAGAACTATGCTTGGAATGAGCTGATTGACCCAGCTACAGGTTTGGTTCGTGCCGATGCTAAGTCTGTTTACGATGAGCAGTGGATGGACAACTTGCTGCAGACTGGTTTCCGTCAGGAGCATCAGTTTAATCTGAACGGTGGTACCGACAAGACTAAGTATATGATGTCTCTGGGTTACCTGAATGAGGATGGTATCCTGAAGACTACAGGCTTCGAGCGTTACACAGGTCGTGCTAACGTAAACTCTCAGGTTACAGACTGGTTCCAGGCTAACTTGAACATCGGTCTTTCTCAGTCTAAGCAGAACTATAGCGACTATGATGGTTCTTCTACCTCTAACCCTTGGTACTCTTCTCAGTTCGTATCTCCATTGTTCCCTGTTTATCTGCGCGATGCTGCAGGTAACACCGTTTACGATGAGTTTGGAAACCCAGAACTGGACTATGGTGAGACGGGTCGTCCAGGTAGCTACAATGACTTTAACCCACTGGGTGGTCTGACCCTGGATAAGGCTAAGATTCAGAACGACGGTGCAAGTATCCGTACCGGTGTTACCTTCGGTGGTGACTCTGACAAGCTGGGTGCTTTCAAGGGCTTGAAGCTCCAGGTGAACTTTGGTGCTGACTACCGTAGCACTTCTTCCATGAGCTTCATGAACATGTATCATGGTAACCAGGCTAACGCTGGTGGTTTGCTGGATAAGTGGACTACCCGTACCGTTTCTTATACTTTGAACCAGTTGCTTACTTATGCACGTTCATTCGGTCGTCATAACCTGGATGTACTGGCTGGTCATGAGTATTATTCTTATAACTATCAGTATCTGGATGCAGCTAAGACCAACTTGGTAGATGGTATCTACGAACTTCGTCCTGCTACCACTACTTTCAATGCTGACTCTTATTCTAACAACTACCGCATTGAGTCTTGGATGGGTCGTATCAACTACAACTACGATGACAAGTACTACCTGTCTGCTTCTATCCGTACTGATGGTTCTTCTCGTTTCCACAAGGATAACCGCTGGGGTACCTTCTGGTCTGTAGGTGGTAACTGGCGTGTATCTAAGGAAGCTTTCATGGAGAACGTTACTTGGGTAAACAACCTGAATGTGAAGGCCAGCTACGGTGAGCAGGGTAACGATGACCTGGGTTCACTCTATGCATGGCAGTCTCTCTATAGCTTGAGCTATGCTAACGGTAATAACATCGGTGGTTTGATCAGCACCCTGGAAAATAAGGATATTTCTTGGGAAAAGAATGCCAACCTGAACGTAGGTATCGAGGCTTCTCTCTTCGACAACCGTGTAAGACTGAATGCGGAATACTACAACAAGAAGACCACTAATATGCTGCTGAACTACCCAATGGCTACTTCTACCGGTTTCAACGGTTATGATGCTAACGTGGGTGACATGCGTAACAGCGGTTTCGAGGTTGAACTGGGATTGACTCCAGTACAGACTCAGGACTTCACTTGGAACCTCACTTGGATGGGTTCTACCGTAAACAACAAGGTTCTTCACTTGACTAAGGAATCTCCTGAAATCATCAATGGTGTACGTATCATCAAGGAAGGTTATGAACTTAACACCTTCTATATGGCTAAATCTGCCGGTGTAGATCCTCAGACTGGTGCACAGCTCTACTGGGCTTATAAGGATGATGAGGGTAACACCGTGGATGAATATATTACTTCAGACTATGGTAAGGCTGCTAATAACAAGTACTTCTTGGGTAGCCGTATTCCAGACCTGTATGGTTCTATCGGTACTGACTTAACTTGGAAGGGTCTGACTCTGTCTGTTCTGACTACCTATTCTATCGGTGGTAAGATCTATGATAGCTTGTACGCAGGCTCTATGGACCAGCTGTACTATAACAACAACTGGAACAGACACATCCTTCGCCGTTGGACTAAGCCAGGCGACGTAACCGATGTTCCTCGCGTAGAGGTAGCAGGTAAGACTACCACTACAGACCGTTTCTTGGTAGACGCTTCTTATTTTGCCATCAAGAACGTGACTTTGAGCTATAGCCTGCCTAGAACATGGATGAGATCTGCTGGTCTGAATGCAGTTAGACTGTTCGGTTCTATCGACAACCTGGCTCTGTTCACTCACTTGCAGGGTATGGATCCACAGTATAGCTTCAGTGGTGGTACCGACTATACTTACACTCCAAACAGAACTTATTCTGTAGGTATTGAAGTTAATTTCTAATCCTTATTAAGAGAATATAAAATGAAAGCATTATATAAATTTTTGTTTATAGGTCTGGTAGCCGGAGTTACTTTAGCTTCTTGCAGTAAGGAGGATTTGGAAACTGCTCCTACTACCTCCATGTCTGGTGCCAGCCTGATGACTAATGCCAATGCAGCATTGGTTCCACTGAACGGTATTATCCGTTCCATGTATACTGCCGGATGGTCCACAGGAGGTAACACACACCAGTGTTTCGGTATCTCTGCTTATACGTTGTGTGCCGATGTCATGGGTGATGACATGATTATGGCTTCTCAGGGTAATGGATGGTTCTGGTATGATTGTATTTACAACGTGAAGGCTCGTTTCTCATCAACTGCTTGGCGTTCTTACGACTTGTGGAATGCCTTCTACACTTGGATTTCTAATGCCAACTATATTCTGGCTGCTGAAGAAACCATGGAAGGTGCTACTGCCGACAAGAACTACGTGCTGGGTCAGGCTTATGTAATCCGTGCATACAGCTACTTCATGATGGCACAGTACTTTGCACGTACCTATAAGGGACATGAGAATGAGCCTTGTGGTCCTATCTATACTGAGCCTACTACTCCTGAAACTCAGGGTCAGCCACGTGCTACCGTAGCTGAGGTATATGCTCAGATTACTTCCGATATTCAGAAGGGTGTTTCTCTTCTTTCTACTGCTCATGCAAGAACCGACAAAAGCCACATTGGTTACGATGTAGCTTTGGGTATCCAGGCACGTATCGCCCTGGTAATGGAAGACTGGCAGACTGCTCTTTCTGCTGCTAAGGCTGCCATGGATGCTACTACTGCTACTCCTGTTACTGTAGATGCGTTCGCTGGTTTGAACAGCACAGATGCTAAAAACGTGATGTGGGGTGCTGATATTATCACTGACCAGGTAGGTATGTTTGCGTCTCTCTTCACTCACATGGATGCAGATGCTGGTGAATATGGTGCTGCTGCCCTGAAGCAGATTAACAAGGAACTCTATGCTAAGATGAATCCTACCGATGCTCGTGCTTGTCATCTGGCTGCCGACGGTTCTTATGAGTCTGGCTGGTGGAATACAGCTTACACTGAAAATGGTAATGATGAGATTGGTGGTATTCAGCAGGAGAAGTTCAAATTCTTAGATCAGCAGACATGGACTGGTGACTACATCTGGATGCGTTATGAGGAAATGCTGCTGACTGCAGCTGAGGCTGCTTGCCGTATGGGCGATGAGGCTTCTGCTAAGAACTATCTGAATACCTTGATGAAATACCGTGACCCTGCATACGACTGCTCTAAGAAGACGGGTACTGAGCTGGGTGCCCTGACCGATGAATGGACAGGCTCTCTGCTGGAGGAAATCTTGATTCAGCGTCGTCTGGAGTTGTGGGGTGAGTTCGGACGTGTATATGATATCCGTCGTTTGAAACAGGGCTTCGTTCGTACATCAGCTATGGGTTGGCCAAGCGATGCACAGCTGACAGGCCGTCCTACTAACGACCCAGAGAACTACATGTGGGTATTGAGTATTCCACAGAGCGAGTTCGACGGAAATATCAACATGTCTGGTGATAAGGATCAGAACCCACTGGGAGATAAATAATTTTGTGTCGGACTAATAAAGAAAAAGAAGATGAAGAATTTAAAACATCTAGCACTTGCTTTCATAGCAATGATCGGTTTTGCTGCATGTAATACCGATAACGAGGGCACTATTTATGAGCCAAAGGCACAGAATATCTCTTTTGAGAAGAAACAAGCAGCTTATGGATTAACCCAGGACAATTCCTATACTTTGAATGTCAGAGTAACTCGTAACGTGGGTCAGGGCGCTTATACTGCAAATTATTCTGTTACTCCAGGTACGGAGTGTACTTACGTAGACAACAATGGTGGTAAGGTAGACTTTGCTGACGGACAGACTGTTTCTGAAATTACCCTGACTGTTAACAACATGGAAAAAGGTGTATTGTATACCTTTGACCTGGAGTTGAGCCAGGCAGATAAGGATCAGGCAGACCTGAATACCAATACAGCCATTACAGCTACTAAGGTAGGTGTGCTTTGTGACTATAACTGGCTTCCTGCAGGTAGCGGTACTTATACCGATGTGTACTGGTTTGAGGCTTCTGCCGATGATGTTCCAGTATTGCATGCAGAAGGTACAGACATCTATCGTCTGGCTAACCCTAACTTGTATGTTTGGACTGAATTGAATCCAGGTGCTGCTTACAAACCAGGTAATCACAACATCGATTTCCATTTGAGTGCAGACGGTACCCTTACATTGGACGATGATATTTATGATGTAGGTATCTATGCAAATGGTTCACCATATTACTATATGTACTACGATGCAACTAATTTTGGTAGTTATTGTGCAGTCTTCAATGATAAAGGAAACATCACAGTTTACGGTCTGTTGTTAGATGGTGAAGATATGAAGAGTTTGTATACTACAGGTGGTGTACCAATGTTTACCTTTAACTGGACAGAAGGTTATCCATATTAATGAAGAGATATTAACCTAAATAAAAGGAGTGCATCGGTTTTTCTGAATGCACTCCTTTTTTTATAGGTAGATATCCTGTGTTAACTGATGCTAAAGAAAAAATATACGTTAACATATTTTTTTCACAAGGGTTTAAATATATCGCTTAAAAGGAGGCTTTTTTGCTTTCAAAACGATAGAAAAGGGAAAAAACATTTTTTAAACTGAAAAAATTGTGCGTTAAAATTTGTTTTGTAAGTAAAAAATTGTTTTATTTGCATTTTAGAGATAAGGCATGAATAGCTTAAGAGGCATATAGCGTTTTATAAAAGAGACACATAAATATACTTTTTAGGGATTGTAGCCTTACGTTTGAATATTTAAATATGAGAGATTTAAACCTTTATATTATTAACTAAGTTTATTCTTATGAAGAAAAGAATTGTGTTGTTTATGACCTGCCTGTTTGCAGTGATAGGTCTTGCAATTGCCCAGACCCGTGTTCAGGGTGTTGTCCTTTCTCAAGAGGATAATGAACCTATCGTGGGTGCTTCTATTTTAGTTAAGGGAACTACCGTAGGTACTGTTACAGACCTGGATGGTAGATTTACCTTGACGGGCGTTCCTAGTTCTGCTAAGACCCTCGTGGTCTCTTACGTAGGTATGAAGACCGAAGAGGTGGCTATCAGAGCGAATATGAGAATCGTACTTCAGAGCGATTCAGAGGTGCTGGAAGATGTCATCGTAGTAGCTTATGGTACTGCTAAGAAGTCTTCCTTCACAGGTTCCGCATCTTCTGTAGGTACTCAGACATTGGAAAAGCGTGCTATTTCCAACGCTACCAATGCTCTGGAAGGTAATACTTCTGGTGTGCAGGTAACTGCTGCTACTGGTCAGCCAGGTGATGGTGCTAGCATCCGTATCCGTGGTTTCGGTTCCGTGAATGCTTCTAACGCTCCTCTGTATGTAGTGGATGGTGCTGTGTACAATGGAAGTATCAGTGATATTAACCCTGCCGATATTGAGAGCATGACCATCCTGAAGGATGCTGCTTCTACTTCTCTGTATGGTGCTTCTGCAGGTAACGGTGTAGTATTGATCACTACTAAGAGTGGTCAGGCTGGCACTAACGGTGCTGTGGGGGTAAACTTGACTATCAACCAGGGTTGGTCTAACCGTGCATATAAGGACTATGCTACCATGGGTGTAGACGACTACTATGTAACTACTTGGCACAAGATTAAGAATGCTCGTATCACAGCTGGTGCTGACGAGGCTGCTGCAGCTTCTTATGCTAGTGAGAACCTGGTAAAAAGTTTCTTGCAGTATAACATCTTCAAGGGATTGGCTGATAACGCTGTAGTGGACACCAACGGTAAACTGGGTAGCTACTCAGGTTACAAGTGGGGTGAGGACTTGGACTGGGAAGATGCTATGTTCAAGACTGGTCACCGTCAGGAGTATATCTTGAGCTATAACACCAAGACCGATAAGAGCGATACTTATGCATCTGTAGGTTACTTGAAGGATAATGGTTACATGATTAAGACCGACTTTGAGCGTTACACCGGTCGTATCAATTACAACGTATCTCCTACCAAGTGGCTGAAGACAGGTTTGAACCTGGGTTTCACTCGTACCAGCTCTAGCTATTCTAATGCAAACTCTGATAACTCTTCTAGTTATTCTAACTTGCAGATGTTTGCTCGTTCCATCGCTCCTTACATGCCTATCCATCGTCATGATCCTGAAACAGGTGCTTACCTGGATGAGGATGGCAATGTAACTACCGATGCTAGCAGATATGCATACGGCTACTACGACCGTCTGGTAGGTACCTATGTAGGTCGTGACGGTATGGTAGAGCAGTTGTGGAATGACCGTAACTACCATCGTATGAATGAGTCTGGTAAGGCTTATGTGACTATCACTCCTATCGAGGGTCTGTCTTTCACCGTAAACTACTCTCTGAACAACTTGGATTATCGTGCTAAGCGTTATGAGAACCCTTACGTAGGTGATGGTACTGCAGGACCTGCTCGTTTGACCATTACTTCTTATCGTGATCTCACTCAGACCTTCAACCAGATTGCTCAGTACAACAAGAGCTTTGATCGTCACACTGTAGATGTAACTCTGGGTCATGAGAACCATTCATGGAAGCGTGAGTACATGTATTCTATGAAGACAGGTGAGACTATTCATGGTATCTATGACTTTGAGAACTATGTAAACATCAGCGAGTTGACTTCTTATACCGATGAATATACCAAGGAAGGTTTCTTCGGTCGTGTAAACTATGACTATGACAACAAGTACTATGCTTCTGTTTCTTATCGTCATGATGGTAGTTCTCGTTTCGCTAAGGACCACCGCTGGGGTGACTTCTGGTCATTCGGTTTGAGCTGGCGTCTTACTCAGGAGAACTTCATGAAGGATATCGAATGGATTAACAACTTGAAGATCCGTGCATCTTACGGTCAGACTGGTAACGACCAGGGTATCGGTTACTATCCATATCAGACCCTTTATACACTGGGTAAGAACAACGGTACTGAAGCTGGTATGTACTTCACCGAGATTTCTAACCCTGACATCATGTGGGAAACTCAGGTTTCTACCGATGCTGCTGTTGAATTCGGTTTCTGGGACAACAAGTTGAGCGGTAGCATAGAGTATTTCCGTAAGGAATCTAAAGATCTGCTCTTCGATGTAGCTCAGGCTTATTCTACTGGTGTTTCTTCTATTACTAAGAACATTGGTAAGGTAGCTAACTACGGTGTGGAAATCAACTTGGATTACCGCATTATTCAGTCACGCGACTGGAACCTTTCTGTAGGTGCTAACGCTACATTCCTGAAGAACGAGTTGAAGACTCTTCCAGACGATATGAAGGAGAACGGTTATGTAAACGGTTCTAAGAAATGGATGGAAGGTAAGTCTATGTATGAGTTCTGGTTGTACCAGTGGCAGGGTGTAGATCCTCAGACCGGTACAGGTTATTACCTCATTGAGGATGGTGCAAATGTTCCAACTGCTGATAAGGTAACTGTAGATGGTAAGGAATATACTTCTTCTGTAACTTATGCTAAGAAAGACTGGTCAGGCAGATCTAATCCTACCGTTTATGGTGGTTTCAACTTCAACCTGGGTTATAAGGCTGTTTCTCTGTCTGCTACCTTCTCTTATCAGCTGGGTGGTAAGATCCTGGATTCTTCTTATGCTAGACTGATGACTCCAGGTGAGTATGCATCTGCTATGCACGTGGATATGGGCAAGGCTTGGATGAAGCCAGGTGACATTGCTGACGTTCCACGTCTGGATGGTAATGCTACTTATTCTAATAACATGGTCAGCACCAACAGCACACGTTGGTTGACTAGCTCTGATTACTTGAACCTGCGTTCTATAAACTTGAGCTACCAGCTTCCAAAGTCACTGTTGAGCAAGGTACAGATCAAGACTGCTCGTTTGAACCTGACTTGTGAGAATGTATTCATGCTCAAGGCTCGTCAGGGTTTGAACCCAATGGCAAACTTCTCTGGTCTGACTTATAATGAGTATATGCCAAGCCGTAACTTTACGATTGGTCTGAATGTTGGATTCTAATTCAGGAAAGGAAATGTATATGAAAGCAATCAAAAATATAACAAAAGGTTTAATTGTTCTGTCTGCAGTAGCTTTGGTGGGCTGTAGCGACGATTATCTGGAGACCGTTCCTACCGATCAGGTATCTGATGTGGTAATGGCAGAGACTGTCAACGGTGTTTACCTGGCTCTGAACGGTATCCACAGGGAAATGGTATCCCAGGAATCTAGTTACCAGTGTTTTGGTGGTCTTCCTGGTTTCATGTTCACTCGTGACTGGGCAGCCGATGATATTACTTGTCATGCTACTAGTAACTGGTGGTCTCGTCAGGCTACTTGGCAGTATCACATGGATAAGTCTAGTGGCTATCAGACTAGCTACTGGAGAGTTTACTACCAGTGGATTCTGAATGCCAATAAGATTCTTGAGGCTTTGGAAAAAATAGATAGGGAAGCACTTTCTGGTGCAGACCAGGATCTCTATGACCAGATTAAGGGTGAGGCTCTCTGTATCCGTGCATTTGCTCACTATGACATGGTTCAGCAGTATGCTAAGAGCTATGTGCCTGGCGCTAACAATACTCAGCCTGGTGTTCCTTATCGTCTAACTTCAGAGGTGGTAGAAATGGAGCGTACTCCGGTAGATGAGGTTTATAGACTGATTAATGCCGACTTGGACAATGCCGTTTCATTACTGGCAGGCAAGGTGGTTAACGATGTGAACCACTATAGCGAGAAGGTTGCTCTGGGTCTGAAGGCACGTGTGGCTCTGACCATGGGCGATTATACCAATGCAGCTAAGTATGCAGAGCAGGCTATCAGCGTGGCTGAGTCTGAAGGCTTCAAACTGATGTCTACTCCAGAGGAGTTCACTTGCGGTTTTGCTGATATTACCAGCGATGCCAAGGAGGCTCTTTACGCTGCTTTGACTCCAGATGACCAGACTGTATACTTCTATTCCTTCTATGCATACATGTCATGGAACTTCAACTCTTCAGCAGTACGTAGCTATGTGAACTGTATGAATAAGGAATTGTATGATAGCATGTCTGAGACTGACTATCGCCGTGCTTGGGCTGATCCTACTGGAACTGCTGATGTTCCTGCATCAAACTACAAAAAGGCTCCTTACCAGAACCGTAAGTTTAGAGCTCGTGCTACTTCCAATGCTGTAGGTAATGTAGCTTTCATGCGTCTGGCTGAGCTTTACCTGATTGCATCTGAGGCTTATGCTCGTGCTGGTCAGGAAAGTGCAGCTAAGGAAATCTTCACCAAGTTCCAGCAGACTCGTGACCCTGAATATACCACTAGCAACAATACCGGTGAGGCATTCATTACTGAAATTATGAACAGCCGTCGCGTAGAGCTCTGGGGTGAAGGTCAGCGTTACTTCGACTTGAAGCGTCTGCATCAGGATCTTCAGCGTGACTCTTTGTCTGATGCTGCTCTCTGTGGTTTCACATTCAAGGATGCTGATGCTGATGGTTGGGTATTCGAGATTCCTCAGCATGAAGTTGATTACAACCCACTATGCACATACAACTATTAAACTTTAGGATCTAGATCCTATCTAAATACAGGAAGGGGTTCGGCCTCTTCCTGTTTTTAGTTTAAATAACCCTTACACATGAAAAAGACAACATTAATTCTTCTGGCTGCGGCCTTCTCTGCATCATCTGCTCTAGCTCAGGAAGAGTCGGGCTATCGCTTACCTCCCCAGGTGCTGCAGGATATTGCCATGGCTCCATTAACTCCTGCAGTGGAGTTCAACGATGCTTGTACCTATATGGTGCAGCTGAACAAGCGTCCTTTCCTCTCTCTGGAGGAGCAGGCTCAGACGGAGTATCGTCTGGGTGGTGCACGTTTTAATCCGGATACGTACAGCATCTCCCGTACCCCTGCCTATGACAAGGCTACCATTGTGGATGCGAATACGCTAGCAGAAACCGAGGTGACGGGCCTTCCTGCCCATTGTGTGGTGTGGAATGCGGAATGGGCTCCTAGCAATGACCGCCTTATTGTGCTGGTGAAGGAGAAAGATGGTATCTATCTCTATGCCTGCGGTTTGGATGGTGTGGCTAAGCGTCTGTCAAACCGCAAGATGAACGGGACACAGGGCACTCGTCTGCACTGGATCAATGATACGGACTTCGTCTTCATGGCTGTTCCTCAGGGTAGAGGCGCTGCTCCTGCTCTGAACAATGTGCCTCAGACACCTATCATACAGGAGAACCTGGGTACTTCTTCTCCGGCTCGTACGTATCAGGATTTGCTCAAGAACAAGAACGATGAGGAGCAGTTTGAGTATTATTTCACTTCCCAACTGGTGAAGGTAACTCCACAGGGAGAAACGGAAATCGGTACACCGGGTGTCTATAGCCAGGTAAGTCTTTCTCCCGATGGCTCCATGGTGCTGCTCACTCAGGTGGAGAAACCTTATTCTTATACGGTAACTTATCGTGATTTCCCTACCACGGTAAAAATTATGGATATCCATGGTAAGGATGTGAAGACACTGGCTAAGAATCCGGTGATTGTCACTGCCATGGGCTATGACACCACATCTCCTTATCCTCGTTATTTCACTTGGAGAAACGATAAGCCTGCTACGGTCATTTGGGTGGAGGCTCTGGATGGAGGTAACCCTAGGGGCAAGAAACTGGATTATCTGGATGCTGTATATCAGTTGGAGGCTCCTTTCAGTGGGGAGAAGCAGCTGGTGGTAAAGACTCCGAAGCGTTTCCGTGGCATACAGTGGTGCGATGACCAGTTTGCCATCGTGAGCGATGCCAGTCGTCAGTCTCATAGCACCCGCATGAGTAGTTTCGTGCCTTGTGGTGATGGGAAGCTTACCACTATCTTTGAGTGGAAATCGGAGGATAACTATGCCAATCCGGGGCGTATCATGACGCACAAGGGACAGTATGGTAGTCCGGTCATCTATACCGACAAGAAACATAACATGCTGATGCTGAATAGTGAGGGTGCCTCCGATGATGGAGATATGCCTTATGTGAGCCGGTACGACATTGCCAAGAAGAAAAATACCATCTTGTGGCGCTGTCAGGCTCCTTACTATGAGCAGGTCATTGCCAATAAGGACATTGCGAAACTGCAGTTCATCACTTCTAGGGAATCAAACACCCGTCCTGCCAATATCTATCTGCGCGATTTGAAAAAGAAGAGCGAGAAGGCTCTCACTAGCTTTGAGAATCCTTACAAGGCCATGGAGGGTGTAACGCATGAGCAGATTAAGTATAAGCGTGCCGATGGGGTGGACCTTACGGCTACAGTCTACTTGCCTGCGGGATACGATAAGGATCGGGATGGTCGTCTGCCAGTTTATATGGTGGGTTATCCTCGTGAATACCGTAGCAAGGCAGATGCGGCCCAGGTACGTGGTTCCAAGTATACTTTCCCAGTCATGACCTACCGTTTCCCTGCCATGTTCGTGACTCGTGGATATTGTGTCATGGAAAGTGTGGAAATGCCTATCGTGGGTACGGAAACTACGGAACCTAACGACAACTACATTGAGCAGTTGGTCATGGATGCGGAGGCTGCCGTAAAGGCTATCTATGACCTGGGTGTGGGCGATACAGCCCGTATCGGAGTGGGAGGTCATTCCTACGGTGGTTTCATGACCGGAAACCTCATGACCCATACCAAGTTGTTCAAGGCAGGTATAGCCCGTAGTGGAGCCTACAACCGTACCTTGACACCTTTTGGATTCCAGAGTGAGACTCGTACTTACTGGGAGGCACCTGAGGTTTATAATGCGATGTCTCCGTTCATGTATGCTGATAAGCTGAGCGGTGCCCTGCTGCTGATTCATGGGGAATTGGACAACAATACCGGTACTTTCCCTATTCAGAGTGAGCGTTTCTATCAGGCTCTGAAGGGGCATAAAGCTACCGTGCGGTATGTGGTGCTTCCTCTGGAAAGTCATCACTATACGGCCAAGGAGAATGTGCTCCACTTGCTTTATGAGCAAGATGCTTGGTTGGAGAAATATGTAAAGAATGCAAAATAAATCAGTAAACCGGACGGGATTTGAACCTTGTCCGGTTTCTTTTTAGTTTTCTTCACAGAGCAGGGAAATTTAATGAATAAAACATAAATTCGTCGATAAATGCGTTCTTATGGTCGAATTTTTTGCATCTGAAATTAATCCTTCTTCCTTTTTGGGAGTCATACTATCAGTAACACCAATAAAAATAGTATTAATTAACTCTTAAAAGGTAAAAGGAAATGAAAGGAAACTTATTTTTAGCAATGGCATTTGCTGTTTTAGGTATGACAGCCAATGCACAGGAGAAGAAGAACGACAATGCTCAGATGTCACAGCGCCCTTCCAAGGAGCAGATGGTGGAGATGCGTGTAAATCGTATGGCTAACCAGCTGATGCTGGATGAGGCTACCACGGCTAAATTTGCTCCCGTGTATAAAAAGTATCTGGAAGAAATGCAGGCATTGCGTCCTGAACATAAAGGTGGAAAGGATGGAAAGAAACCTCAAGGCTGGAAAGATGGAAAGGGAGGCCCAGGTCAGGGAATGAATCCTCAAGGTGCTCCAGAAATGAAGCAGAAGACCGATGCGGAAGTGGAAAAGGCCCTGAAGGATCGTTGGGCAAAGATGCGTAAGACTGCCGATATTCAGGAAAAGTATTACAATGAATTTAGTAAGTTCCTTACCGCTAAACAGATTCAGAAAGTCATGGAGGCTGGTCATGGCATGGGCCATCGTCATGGTGGAATGAAAGGGGGACATCACAAGGGACAAGGTCATGGTTGGCATGGGCAAAGAAAAGGACAAAAACCTCAGAAGTCCCAGAATCCAGCTTCTCAAGGAACCGTTTAGTTTATAGATATTGATTTTGGTTGAATGTCGTAGCCTGCTGCTCACCTGAGCAGCAGGCTTTTTTCGTCGAAAGAAAACGGCTTTTGGTCGACTCCTGCAAGGAGGATTGGAGCAATGTATCGTACTTTTGCAGTAGTGAATGTGAATAATTGCAAATATTGGCATAAATCTTAGAAAACTTTTTTGCTAGAAAAAGTTTTCATAGTAATTTTGCGCGTAATTCAATAGGTTATTATGTCTGAATCCTTAGAACAATCATCAAGAGCTGCCGTACACCAGCGCATTATCGATGTGGCTGGGGAGGAATTTCGTAAGCAGGGCATCCGTAGTGTCCGTATGGATGACTTGGCTGGTCTGTTAGGTATTTCCAAGCGGACATTGTATGAAGAATTTGAAGATAAGGAAGCGGTGCTGACTGCTGTATTTAATCAGCAAATCCAAAGGATGGAAGCACTCTATGCCAAGAACAAGGAGGAATCTGCCAATGTGCTGGAACTGGTGCTGAGAATGTTCCGCCTATCGTTGAATGAATATGCCCAGACAAATCCGAAATATTTTGAGGATATGCACCGGTATCCTAAATTCAAGGAGTGCTTTGAGGAAGGAAAGATTAAGCACATGCAGAATATCAAGGTATTCTTGGTTCAGGGAATGGAGCAGGGTATCTTCCGTCCGGACTTGAATGTAGAGCTTTTTGTCAAGGTACAGCAGCTTATCGAAGAGAAGGGCTTGAAGGAATTACAGGAACAGTATGGAATGTATGAAACCTTCAAGGCTACGGTATTGGTCTCTTTAAGGGGTATCAGTACGGAAAAGGGAATTCAGATGATTGACGACTTTATGGAAGAGATGAGACATAAAAGTGAATAATAAGTAGAAAAACAATACAAACAATGATTGGAAAATTATTTTTTAGAAGAAAATGGCTGATGTTACTTGCTTTGCTTCCTTTTGCAGCAGCAGGTGCACAGGAGGCTGAGCAACCGGTGGAAGGTACACTGGAGCTGGACCTGAACAAGGCTATTGAGATTGCTTTGGCTGAGAATCCTACCATGAGGATTGCCGAAGATGACATTGAATTAAAGAGGGTGGCCGACAAGGCTGCATGGCAGAACTTGTTGCCTCAGGCCGACCTCTCGGCTTCTTATAGCCATAATTTCAAGATTCAGACCATCGTCATGGGTGGACAGTCTTTCAAGATGGGTACGGAAAATACGTCCAATGCGGGTCTTTCCATCAGTCTTCCTGTCTTCGCTCCAGCGGTTTACCGCACCATGAAGATGACTAAGGATGACATTAAGTTGGCCGAGGAACAGGCTCGTTCTTCTAAGCTGGACTTGGTGAATCAGGTGACCAAGGCTTACTATCAGCTCATTCTGGCTCAGGATAGCTATAAGGTGCTTCAGAAGAGCTACAAGCAGGCTGAGGACAACTATAAAATTACTTCTGCCAAGTTTGATCAGGGCTCAGTGAGTGAGTACGACAAGATTACCGCTGAAGTGCAGATGCGTAATATACTGCCGAATGTGGTCAGTGCTGAGAATGCTGTCCGTATGGCAAAATTGCAGTTGAAGGTGCTTATGGGCGTGACTGCCAACGTAGACCTGTTGGTAACAGATAAGTTGGAAAACTATCAGGATGAGGTTTTTGCCAACCTTTCTACCAATGAGGAGAACGACCTTTCAAACAATACCTCGTTGAAGCAGTTGGACTTGAACCAAAAGCTTCTGCAGCACCAGCTCCGCATCCAGAAGGCTAGTTTCTTGCCTACACTGGCTTTCACATTCAACTGGAGCTATACTTCCATGGCCAATGACTATAGAATTTTCCACTATCGCTGGAATCCTTATGTATATGGAGCATTTAGCCTCTCTATACCTCTTTATCATGCCAGCAATTTCACCAACCTGAAGACCACTCGTCTGAATATGCAGAAACTTGCTGAGAACCGTCTGAATACAGAGCGTCAGCTGAACATGCAGGCTACAACCTATCGCCAGAATATGCATGCCAGCACAGAACAGGTGGTTTCAAACCGTGAGGCGATGGCTCAGGCTCAGAAGGCACGCGATATTTCCGATAAGCGCTATCAGGTGGGTTCTGGTACCATGCTGGAGCTGAACAGCTCAGAGGTGGCTCTTACACAGGCAGAGCTTACCTATTGTCAGAGTATCTATGAATTCATGACAGCTAAGGCTGACCTGGATAAGGTACTGGGTAAGAGCGAAAACTTTTAACTATTAGAAAACAAGATAACAATTATATGGCAATGAAGAAATTTCAATGTATGGCACTGGCAGCTGTGGCTGTTATGATGAGTGCCTGTGGTGGTAGCGAAAAGAAAGAAGTTGCTACTGCTGAAACAGAGGCTCCTAAGGTAAAGGTGGCTAAGGTGGAGACTCGTGAGGTAGATCAACAGGAGATTTATACAGCCACCGTGGAGAGTGACGTGAAGAACAATATATCTCCGCAGTCTTACCTTCGTATCGAGAGAATCTATGCAGAGGTAGGCGACCGTGTTTCCAGAGGTCAGGTATTGGTACAGCTGGACAACAATAATCTGCAGCAGCTGAAGCTTCAGATTGACAATAATCAGATTGCTTTCAATCGTGTAGATGAGCTTTATAAGATAGGGGGTGCCAGCAAGGCTGAATGGGATAACGCTAAAATGCAGCTCGATGTACAGCAGACCCAGTATAGAAACCTGTTGCAGAACAGCCAGCTTCGTAGCCCTATCAGTGGTGTGGTTACCGCTCGTAATTATGATAATGGAGATATGACTGGTACTCAGCCTATCCTGGTCATTGAGCAGGATTCTCCAGTGAAGATGATTATCAATGTATCTGAAAAATACTATCCTCAGGTGAAGAAGGGTATGCCTGTAAGCATCACTTTGGATACTTACGGCGATGAGGTGTTTACAGGTAATGTACACATTATCAATCCTACCATCAATACACAGACTCATACATTCCCAGTGGAAATCCGTCTGGCTAATGCAGACAGACGTGTACGTCCAGGTATGTTCGGTCGTGTAACTATGGTATTCAGCAAGGCTGAGCGCGTGGTTGCACCTGATATGGCTGTAGTGAAGCAGGTTGGTGCAGGCGACCACTATATCTTTGTGTTGAACAAGGATAATACCGTTTCTTACAATAAGGTTACACTGGGTCGTAGAATGGACACTGTCTATGAAATCGTGGATGGTGTGGAGCCAGGAGCAACCGTAGTAGTAGACGGTCAGTCTAAGTTGATCAATGGTATGAAAGTACAGGTGGTAAAGTAAATCCTTCATTAATTTTAAAAACAGTATAATTATGAGTCTATATGAAGGTGCGGTGAAGAAACCTATCATGACTAGCCTTATTTTCTTGGCTATCACAATTATAGGTTTATTCTCCCTCTCAAAATTGGCAATCGATTTGTATCCGGATATCGATACAAATATGATTATGGTCATGACCACTTATCCAGGTGCCAGTGCCGAGGATATAGAGAACAATGTAACTCGTCCTATCGAGAATACGTTGAACTCTGTGGAACATCTGAAGCATATAACCACGAGTTCCAGTGAAAATATCTCAACTGTTACCTTGGAGTTTGAATATGGATATGACATCGACGCGCTGACGAATGACACGCGTGACAAACTGGATATGGTGAGTGCTGCTCTTCCTGATGCATGTAACACTCCTTATATTTTCAAGTTCAGTACCGATATGATTCCAATTCTGGTTCTCTCTGTGTCTGCAGAGGAGAGCCAGGCGGCCCTTTATAAGATACTGGACGATGAGGTGGCTAACCCATTGGCACGTATCGATGGTGTGGGTACGGTTACTATCTATGGTGCACCTCAACGTGAAATCAACGTCTATATGGATCCTCAGAAGATGGAGGCTTACAACCTTACCGTTGAGGCTGTAAGTAGTGCTATCTCTGCAGAGAACCTGAATGTTTCCGGTGGTAGCTTTGATATCGGTAACAACACTTATACACTGCGTATTGAGGGTGAGTTCGATTCTCCACAGCAGATGAACGACATTATTGTGGCTCATTCTCCATCAGGTGCGGCAGTTTACCTGCGCGATGTGGCTCGCGTGGTAGATGGGGTAGAGGAGCGTGCACAGGAGGCTTATACTAATGGTAAGCAGGGTGCTATGATTGTAGTTCAGAAACAGTCTGGTGCCAACTCTGTAAATATCGCCCGGAAGGTGAAGGAACGTATGCCTGAGTTGCAGAAAACCCTTCCTTCTGATGTAAAGTTGGGTGTCATTGTGGATACTTCCGACAATATCGTAACTACCATCGGTACTTTGGTAGAAACCATCGTCCTGGCATTGTTGTTTGTCGTTCTGGTGGTATTTGTGTTCCTGGGCCGTTGGCGTGCTACAGTCATCATTGCTATTACCATCCCACTCTCTTTGGTGGCATCTTTCATCTACCTGTATATCACAGGTGGTTCCTTGAACATGATTTCCATGTCGTGTCTGACCATCGCCATCGGTAATGTGGTGGATGATGCCATTGTAGTCTTGGAGAATGTGACTACGCATATTGAACGTGGTTCTGAACCAAAGCAGGCTGCTATTCATGGAACGAATGAGGTGGCTATCTCTGTAATCGCTTCTACGTTGACCATGATTGCGGTGTTCTTCCCATTGACCATGATTACGGGTATGACGGGTGTGCTCTTCAAGCAGCTGGGTTGGATGATGTGTGTCATCATGACCGTTTCTACTGTAAGTGCATTGAGTTTCACCCCTATGCTTTGCGGTCAGATGCTGAAGTTGCAGAAGAAGCCTAGCAAACTGTTCCTGGCATTGTATAAGCCTATTCAGAACTTCCTGGATAAGATGGATGCAGCCTATGCAAGGATGCTGAACCGTGCTGTTCGTCATCGTAAAGCTGTCATGACCATCGTAATAGGTCTGGCTGTGGTACTGGCAGCCATTTCATACCCATGGATTGAAAGTGAGTACTTCCCTGCTAATGATAACGGACGTATCGGTGCTACCATTGAGCTCCCTATGGGTACGCGTGTAGACAAGGCTAAGCTGGTGGCTCAGGCACTGGAGAAGAAATGGAGAGATCGTTATCCTAACTACTTCAAAGTAATCAACTATCGTGTGGGTCAGGCTGGTGAGAATGCTGGCGCTATGGCAGGTATGTCATCCAACGGATCACATATTATCAGCTTCAACATGAGCTTGGTGGATTCTAATGAGCGTGCTGTAGGTTTGGCTAAGATTTGTGATGAGATGCGTGCCGACTGTAAGGAAATGCCGGAAATTGCCAAATACCAGATCATGATGGGTGGTCAGCAAGGTGGTGGCATGGGTGGCCAGAACACCGCAGAGTTTGAAATCTATGGATATAGCTTTACCGAGACGGACCAGGTGTCTCATGCGTTGGCCGACAGCTTGCGGAATACACCAGGTGTAGTAGAGGTTGTAATTTCACGTAGTGACTATGAGCCTCGTTATGTAGTGGATTTTGATCGCGAGAAACTGGCTCTTCATGGTCTGAACTTCAGCACGGCTGCTACTTATGTGCGTGACCGTATTTACGGTTCTACGGCTACTCAGTATCGTGAGGATGGTGAGGAGTATGATGTTCGTGTGCGCTATGAACCTTTGGAGCGTGTCAGCATCGAGAGCATTGAGAACATGATGCTATATTCTTCTACCGGTGATGCTGTCCGCGTGAAGGATGTGGGCGAGGTAAAAGAAGGTTGGACCTTGCCAACTATCGAGCGTAAGGACCGTCAGCGTATGGTAAGCGTCAGTGCAGTATTGGCCGATGGCTATGTATTGAGTCAGGGTGTGGCTGCTGGTAATGCAATCCTCTCTAGGATGGATATTCCTCAGAATGTGTCTGTCCAGGTGGCTGGCTCTTATGAGGATCAGATGGATGCCAACAAAGATATGGGTACGTTGTTTGTTCTGATTGTCATTCTGGTGTTCATCGTGATGGCAGCTCAGTTTGAGTCTCTCACTTATCCGTTCATCATCATCTTGGCTATCCCATTCGCTATCGTGGGTATTCTGGTATTGCTAGCCCTGACGGGTACAAACCTGAATATCATGTCTATGATGGGTGGTATCATGTTGGCCGGTATCGTAGTGAAGAATGGTATCGTGCTCATCGACTATACCCAGTTGATGCGTGAGCGTGGTTATGGCTTGATTCAGTCTGCTGTTAAGGCTGGTCGTAGCCGTCTGCGCCCGGTATTGATGACTACCTTGACCACTATCTTAGGTATGGTTCCAATGGCAGTAGGTACAGGTGTAGGTGCTGAAATGTGGCGTCCACTGGGTGTCTCTGTCATCGGTGGTCTGACGGTAGGTACCATCATGACCTTGATTTATGTACCTACCATGTTCTGTATCTTCGGTGGAGTAGGTATCAAGCGTCAGCGTAGGGCATTGAAGAAGCAGCGTGAACTGAACGACTACTACGTGGCTCATAAAGATAAGATGGTACGTGACCGTACAGGTAAAAGGGTTGAAGATTAACATTTAAAACTAGGAAACAATGAAATCAATAATGATAATGTATGATCAGGCGTTTCAGGAGAAAATTGTCGATCTGCTGACCCGTCAGAACTGTCGTGGATTTAGTTGCTGGCCTCAGGTACAAGGGCGTGGCACCAAGACAGGTGAACCTCATATGGGTACGCATGCATGGCCTTCTATGTGCTCTGCCATCATGACTGTGGTTCCTGATGAAAAGGTTGACGGCTTGCTGGAAAAGCTGCATGCCTTGGACATGGAAACTGAGATGCTGGGTCTGCGCGCATTTGTGTGGACGATTGAAAAGACGATTTAAATACCAATAATCTTGATAAAAACGGGGTACTTCTTTAGGAGATACCTCGTTTTTTTTATGTACTTTTGCACCCGTTATGAAGAATAGGCTTCTCTATACCTTTTTATTGCCTTTTCTGGTTCTGATAGGACTTGCAGCCATGATGTTCCTACCCGAGCTGGAAATAGCGGGGTATACCCTGAAGCCGGTGAACCTGCTTTCCGATGTGGGGGTCTCTTCTTCTAAACTATACAGCCCTTTGATAGATGAGGAACCGTTGTTGCTGGACACCATCCCGGAGATAAAGCCTGCCTTTCAGGAGGAGCATCCGGAGGGGATGACCATCATAGAGGATTTCAGTAGGCAAGAGGGCGATTCTGTCTTTTTTGTGGGCAGGGGTATGGATCATTTCTATGAGATGCTGGGGAAAAGCCGTGAACTGTCCCGGCCTGTCCGTATTGCCTATTTCGGAGATTCGTTCATTGAGGGGGATATTCTGACCGACCAGCTTCGGGCCGACCTGCAGAGTGAGTTCGGCGGTGAGGGCGTGGGCTTTATCGATATGGCTTCTCCTACTGCCGGATTCAGGCAGTCTGTCAGAGCTTATTCTAAAGGATGGTATGCGCACAGCATTACGGATTCTGTCCGTTTCGACCGTTCCCGCCAAGGACTTGCCGAGCGTTTCTATGTGCCTATAGGAAGGGCTTATACCAATGTCAATGGTATTCCTAATCGTAAGAATAAGCATCAGGATACCTGCTCGGTTTCCAATGTCTATTTCCGTAGCCCGGAGGGTATGTCTGTTTCCGTCCGTATCAATGGTGGGGAAACGCAAACTTTTGAGTCTTTGGCTACTGAAGAGGTTCAGGCTTTGGGTGTCCGTGGAAAGATTGGACGGGTTACCTGGAGTGTCGTGGGGGATACCATCGACAGGGGAAATACGTTCTTTGGAGTCAGCATGGATGGTGCAAATGGGGTGGCGCTAGATAATTTCAGTCTGCGGGGTAGCAGTGGAGTAACTTTGAGAACTATACCTGACCATACATTGGAGGAATTTGCCAAGGTGAGGGCATACGACTTGATCGTTCTTCAGTTTGGCTTGAATGTGGCTAATTCCCGTAGGGGAAACTATGCGGAGTATGAACGTAAGATGCGTGAGGTGGTGATGAAACTGGCCAAGGCTTATCCGGAGGCTAGTATTCTGATAGTGAGTGTCAGCGACCGAGGGCAGAAGGTGGATGGCCAAGTGACTACGATGTATGGAATAGAGCAACTGGCAAAATATCAGCGTCAGTTGGCTTACCGCACGGGTTGTGCCTATTGGAATCTGTTTGAAGCCATGGGCGGAAAAGGGAGTATGGCTGTTTTTGCCGACAGCATTCCGGTCCGTGCGAATAAGGACTATACGCATTTGAATTTTGCAGGTGGACGGTATTTGGGCCATCTGCTCTTTGAGGCGTTGGTGGATGGAAAGAACAACTATGAGAAGCGGAAAGCCTATGAAGCGGAGCCTTAAGATATTGGTAAGTCTGAGCTTCTTCTTTCTTTTCCTACCTTCTGCCAGGGCGCAGGATGAGAAACTAAGGAAGTTGGAGGCAGAGGAACTCTGGAAGGAATTGCCGGATTTGGACCAGATGATATCCGACAGTGTGCCTCCTGATACCAATACGGTGATTCTGCTGGATTTGCAGATACCTCGTTCTTTCCAACGGACCAAGGAAAACCGGTTGCTGTATGCAGAGAACCTGAATTCGTTCTTTGGGTTGGTGGCCAACCGGAAGAATAGAAGTGTGCGGGTGGTGCAGATTGGAGATTCCCATGTGCGGGGGCATGTGTTCCCTGCAGCCCTTCGCCGGAAATTGGAGTCAGCGTGGGGCAGTGAGGCCATGGTGCCGGCTACCATTACCTACCATACTTCTGCATTGGCACAGGAAACGGGTAGAAACGGCTTCATCTTTCATGCCATGGGCAAGAATGGTGCTACACTTTCCTATTTTATGGATGAGGCTGTGATGCGGGATGTTGCCCGGTTGAAGCCCGACTTGCTCATTGTGAGTGTAGGCACCAACGAGAGCCACGGACTGTTTGATGCAGCCGCTTATAGGTTGCAGTTGGACCGTTTCACAGCGCGTATGCGGGAACTTTGTCCTGGAGTGACCTTCTTGCTGACTACTCCTCCGGGGAGCTATAAGCGGAGAAGACCGAACCGGGTGGGTGGACAGGTAGCTTCTTGCCAAAGTAGCTATGGGAAATCCCAATGCATAGCGGTTTGGAATCTTTATGAGATTGTAGGGGGCGATGCACGGGCCTGCATGAACTGGAGAAACGCTAGGATGATGGCTCGTGATGGAGTGCATTACGGGCATGAAGCATACAACCTGCAAGGAAACCTTTTGGGTGAGGCCATCCTGAAGGCTTATAATGAATATCTGAAGAAATGATAGAGAAACTGAATACCATAGTAGAAAACCTGGACTGGAACCTGGTGCTGGATCAGCTGACTTATAATCCGAAGTCGCCCATGATCTTCAGCTCCTGTCTGTTCCTGTTCTTGTTTGTGGCCTTTGCCTTGGTCTATAATTGCCTTCGGAACAAGCAGACCTTGCGTATTCTCTTTGTCACGGCCTTCTCTTACTATTTCTACTACAAAAGCAGTGGTTTCTATTTCTTCTTGCTGGCTGTGGTAACCTGCAGCGACTGGCTGATAGCTCAGGCCATCTATGACATGCAGATGGATGACGCTACTGGGGAACGTAAACTGAATAAGCATCGGGGCATGCAACGAGCTTATGTCTTCTTGAGCTTGTTGATAGACCTGGGTTTACTGGCTTATTTCAAATATACGAATTTCTTCTACGAGATGCTGGCACCTTTGTGGGGTGGGGAGTTCCATGCCTTGGATATCTTCCTTCCGGTGGGTATCTCTTTCTTCACGTTCCAGTCTTTGAGTTATACCATCGATATCTATAGAGGCGAGCTGAAGCCGTTGAAGAGCTTGCTCGAGTATGCCTTCTATGTTAGTTTCTTCCCGCAGCTGGTGGCTGGCCCTATTGTCCGGGCGCGCGACTTTGTCCCTCAGATTCGTCAGCCATTACTAGTGACGAATGAAATGTTCGGTCAAGGTGCTTTTCTCATCATGGCCGGTCTTTTCAAGAAGGCGGTCATCAGTGATTATATCAGTGTGAATTTCGTGGAGCGTATCTTCGACAATCCTGCCTTGTATTCCGGCTTGGAGAATCTGCTGGGTGTCTATGGATATACGTTGCAGATATATTGTGATTTCTCCGGCTATTCCGACATGGCCATCGGTCTGGCACTATGGCTGGGATTCCGGTTTCCACAGAACTTCAACTCGCCTTATAAGAGCGACAGCATCACGGATTTCTGGAGGCGTTGGCATATCAGTCTTTCTTCCTGGTTGCGTGATTATCTGTATATTTCCCTGGGTGGAAGCCGGAAAGGGGAACTGCGTACTTATGTGAACCTGATTATTACCATGCTACTGGGTGGATTGTGGCATGGGGCCAACTGGAATTTTATTCTTTGGGGTGCCCTTCATGGGGTGGGTCAGGCGTTCTATAAGTTCTATTGCAAGCTCCGTGGCTATCCTAAGAAATATCATCCCACTGGGCTGAAACGGTTCGTGGCCATTTTTATCACCTTCCATTTTGTAGCATTCTGCTGGATTTTCTTCCGCAATGCCACGTTGGAGAACTCGTTCGTCATGCTGGAGCAGATGTTTACCAATTTCAATGCAGGATTGCTGCCGCAGCTGCTTGCGGGCTACGGGCCAGTCTTTGCCTTGATGGCTTTGGGCTATATCATGCATTTCCTTCCCGACAGCTGGAGTCAGAAATGCGAAAGAGGGGTCATTCGTTTACCTCTTCTCCTGCAGGCTGTCCTGTTTATTCTGGTTATCTATATTGTGATTCAGGTGAAAAGCAGTGACATCCAGCCTTTCATCTACTTCCAGTTCTAATCTTCCAGATTGAGGTATTTCTTTACGAAAGCCAGGATAAGTTCAAAGGACTTGTCGTATCCCAACTTGGAGATATTGATGCAGAGGTCATAACTGGCAGCTGCACCCCAAGTCTTATTTGTGTAGTAGTTGTAGTAGCTGCTGCGGGTGCTTTCCTTTTTCTTAATCATCTTCTTGGCTGTCTCTTCATCCACACCTTCCCGCTCACAGACATTCCGTACGCGTTCTTCCTCATCTGCCGCAATGAAGATGCTCACGGCTCTGGGGTGGTCCCTGAGGATGTAGTCGGCGCATCGGCCCAGGAAAATGCACGATTCTTTTTCAGCACATTTCCGGATAGCGTCGCTCTGGAACTGGAAGAGGGACTCCTCACTCAGCACATTGTCGTAAATGGTTTCGCCCATGTTCCCAAAGATAAAACGCATGTGCATGAACGTGTCCATGAGGCTCTTGTTCTCGTCGTTCTGCTCAAAGAGTTCCTTGGCAAAACCGCTTTCCTTGGCTGCCATGTCCAGTAAGCGCTTGTCATAGCATTTGATTCCTAGTCTCTTGGCCAACTGCTCGGCTATCTGCTTGCCGCCACTGCCTAGCTGGCGACCGATGTTGATGACGTATTTCTCCATGATGGGTCAGTTTTTTGCTTTCTTTTGGGCAAAGGTAACAAAAAGAATGGGCATATAGAAAAAACTTTCGTATATTTGCGCATGGAATTTGACTAAAAATAGATAGAAATAGAAATGAAAAAGAGTATTTTATTCCTTTTGGGCATGTTTTTCTTGGGTATGCCTAGTGTCAGCGCACAGGAACAGCCAGAGAAAGTGGAAGCAAAACCTGTAGTCTACCGTTTCCGTCTGCAACTTACAGACAAGAAGGGAACGAAGGGCAAGTTGAATAAGCCTGAGGCTTATTTGTCACAGAAAGCTATCGAGCGCCGTAAGAAGCAGGGGCTGGGAATTGATTCTACCGACCTACCTATTTCTGAGAAATATCTTTCTAAGCTTCGCAAGGATGGCTTGAAGATTCATTGCGTAAGTAAATGGAATAACACGGTTGTAGTGGAAGTGGCAGACTCTCTCTATGGAGAGCAGTTGGCTGCCAACTATCCATTCGTGTCTTCATCCCGTTGTATCTATATCACTCCTAGACCAAAACCTGTTGCTGATCGTCCTCAGGGTCGTCGTCCACAGGCTCAGCCACAGAATCAGCAGCGTCCGGCTCAGCCTAGAGACCGTCGAGACTTGGTTACCAATGCTTTGGATACCGTGGCCGATTTCTATGGAACAGGTCAGAACCAGATTGAGCAGCTGAATGGTGTGAAAATGCACAATGCCGGCTTTAACGGTGCAGGCATCACCATCGGTATCTTGGATGGTGGATATACCAATGCGGATGTGGTTTCCGTACTGGATAATGTGGAGATTCTGGGTACTCGCAACTTTGTGAATCCTGAGGAGGATATCTATGGTGCAGGTTCTCATGGTCTGATGGTACTGTCTTGTATGGGTACCAACAAGCCTAACGTGCTGGTGGGTACTGCTCCTGGTGCTAAGTTCTGGCTGCTGGTCAGCGAGGATGGCGGTAGCGAGCAGTTGGCCGAAGAGGATTATTGGGCTGCAGGTATCGAATATGCCGATAGTGTAGGCTGTGACGTGGTGAACACTTCTTTGGGCTACAACGATTTCGACAATGATATAGATGATACGAAATATTATGAGATGGATGGTCATCAGCATCTCATCAGTAATTCTGCTTCTTTGTGTGCCAAGAAAGGTATGATTCTTTGTGTCAGTGCCGGTAACTCCGGTGATGACCGTTGGCACAAGCTGACTCCTCCTGCTGATGCAGAGGATGTCCTTACTGTAGGTGCTCTGACTGCAGAGGGTGTGAATACCACCTTCTCTTCACTGGGATATAGTGCCGACGGCCGTGTGAAACCTGATGTAACTGCACAGGGTCAGGCTTGCGCCGTGGTTACTCCTTCTGGAACAGTGGGTCGTGCCAGCGGAACCAGTTTTGCTTCTCCTATCCTTTGTGGTATGGTGGCATGTCTCTGGCAGGCACTTCCACATTATACTGCTTTGGAACTGATGCAGCTGATTCGTGAGCATGGGCACAACTTTGCTCATCCTGATGAAGTGTATGGATTCGGAACTCCAGATTTCTTCCAGGCTTATCTGGATGCTAAGAAATAATGCGGGAAGACGTACTGACTTTATACGAACTGAATAATATGGTCCGCAGCGTGCTTGAGGGTACGCTGCGGGATTCTTATTGGGTGCAGGCCGAGTTGTCCGAGGTAAACCCGAACAGGAACGGGCACTGCTATGTGGAATTTGTGCAGAAGGCTAAGCGGGGCAATCAGTTTGTGGCGAAAGCCCGTGGCAATATCTGGGCAAATGTCTATGCCTTCCTAGCTCCTTATTTTGAGCAGGCTACCGGGCAGCGCTTTGCTGCTGGATTGAAGGTGCTGGTGAATGTCCAGGTAACGTTTCATGAAGTTTACGGCTTGTCCTTGAATGTCTTGGACATTGACCCCACCTACACTTTGGGGGATATGGCCCGTAAGCGAAAGGAGATTCTGGACCAGTTGGAGGCAGAGGGTGTCTTGAACATGAACAAGGAGGTTCCTATGCCGGTGCTTCCACAGCGGGTGGCGGTCATCTCTGCTCCTACGGCAGCGGGGTATGGCGATTTCTGTAATCAGCTCAAGAATAACCCTCAGGGCTATGTCTTTTATCCGAAATTGTTCCCGGCTGTCATGCAGGGAGCACAGACGGAATCATCCATTATTCAGGCCCTGGATGCAGTAGCTGCAGAAATGGATCATTTCGATGTGGTGGTCATCATTCGAGGGGGTGGTGCAGTGGCCGACTTGGCTAGTTTCGACACTTATCCCCTGGCCGTGAATGTGGCTCAGTTCCCGTTGCCTATCATTACTGGAATAGGTCACGAGCGCGATGATACAGTCTTGGACTTGGTAGCAAATACGCGTGTGAAGACCCCTACGGCTGCGGCAGAATTCCTTATTGGCCGGTTGGATGAAACCAGTTCTGAACTGGAAGAGTTGGCACAGGTTCTGGTGAGCTGTGTACAGCAGCAGTTGTCCGATGAGAGGATGCGTTTGCAGCAGTTGGCCGCTGGCTTACCTGTGGCCTATGCCCGCAGGAGGGCCGATGAGGAACTCATGCTGGACAGGTTCGCTCATCGCATGGCAGTGGCAGCAGCAGGTGGCGTGGAGCGTAGGAAACATGAAATCCAGTTGCTGGAGCAGCGCATCGGCTTCCAGGTTCCCCTGCGTGTGAAGAAAGAGAAAAGTCGTCTGCAGCTGCTGTCTCAGCGCATTGAGGATAATTCGCCAGAGCGTCTTTTGGCTCGGGGCTATTCCATTACGTTGAAGAATGGAAAGGCAGTGACGAAGGCCTCTCAGGTAAAGAAAGGAGATTTGTTGGTTACCCGTCTCTCGGATGGAAATGTAGAATCTAAAGTATTGTAAGAAGAATGGAACAGAAGTTGACATATACCGAAGCGATGAAGCAACTGGAGGAAATCGTTGGACAGCTGGAGGATAATACGCTGGACATCGACCTTCTGGCTGAAAAGGTAAAGACAGCGCAGGAACTCATCAAGTTTTGTCGGGACAAACTGTACAAAACGGATGAGGAAATCCAAAAACTTCTAGCTTCAAAAGAATGATTTATTAGTTTTTCGGTGTATTTTATCACAAATTATAAGTAGATGTAAATTATTTGTGTTAATTTTGCAGCCGTTTACGTGAAATAGGATATAAAGTATAGATATGGAAGAATTAGATTGGAAAAACCTCTCTTTCGGTTACCGGAAGACTGATTATAATGTTCGTTGTTATTACCGTAATGGTAAGTGGGGTGAAATAGAACTTTGCTCAGAGGAAACCATTCCTTTGCATATGGCTGCTACCTGTCTGCACTATGGTCAGGAGGCATTCGAGGGACTGAAGGCTTACCGTTGTCCTGATGGTAAGGTGCGTGTGTTCCGTCCAGATGAGAATGCAGCTCGTTTGCAAGCTACTTGTCAGGGTATACTCATGCCAGAGATACCTACTGAGATGTTTATTAAGATGGTAGACCTGGTGGTTCGTCTGAATGAGCGTTTCATTCCTCCTTATGAGAGTGGTGCCACCCTCTATATTCGTCCATTGCTGATTGGTACTACGGCTCAGGTGGGCGTTCACCCTGCCGATGAGTATCTGTTTTTGATTTTTGTTACTCCTGTAGGACCTTATTTCAAGGGTGGATTTGCTACCAATCCTTATGTCATCATTCGGGAATACGACCGTTCTGCTCCGCTTGGTACAGGTATTTATAAGGTGGGAGGCAACTATGCTGCTAGCCTGAAGGCGAATAAGATTGCTCATGATTTGGGTTATTCTTGTGAATTCTATTTGGATGCTAAAGAAAAGAAATTTATCGATGAGTGCGGTGCTGCCAATTTCTTTGGTATCAAGAACAACACGTATGTCACTCCGAAGAGCACGTCTATCCTGCCAAGTATCACGAACAAGTCATTGATGCAGCTGGCTGAGGACTTGGGCATGAAGGTGGAATGCCGTCAGATTGCCGAGGAAGAGCTGTCTACCTTTGAGGAGGCTGGAGCTTGTGGAACGGCAGCTGTGATTTCTCCTATCGAACGTATCGACGATCTGGATACGAAAACTAGCTATGTCTTCAGCAAGGATGGTAAGCCAGGTCCGGTTAGTACGAAACTTTATCAGAAACTGATCAACATCCAGTATGGTATTGAAGAAGACATCCATGGCTGGACACATGTAGTAATAGAATAACTGTTCCGTAAGGGTACAGCCGCTCCTTTTCCCTGCATACTACTATTACGCTTTCCGGAACTTTTCGTTCCTGGGGCAGTAGGGGAGTATGCAGGGATTGTGGTTCTTTTCCTTCGCATGGGAACCACCGGGCCGGTACAGCACCGCATCCCTGAACGTAGTGTGTTTCTTTTTCCCTTTCGTTTAAAGAAAGTAAAGCATGCAGTCGCCTGTTGTCGGAGCGTGGAGGACAGCGCAGGACTTTACACACTAGCTGCACAGACCTGGGGCGTTTCAGCCCCGAAACCCTATTTTCAGTACTGAAGGCGTACTGGTAGCCAAGATACGTGTTGGGGAACTTGACGGACAAAGCTACTCTCCTTTTCTTGTCCGTTTTGTCCTGCAAAGTTAGAATGGCGAGAGCCCTGTATACAAAAACGGTTGAGAATCTATAGCTTAGGTCTGAAGTTAATAGGAAGAAACAGCTAAGATCAATAAAGAGATTATCGGGCACCTCGAATTGCCCGATTGGGTACCTTGTGGTGACCGATCGGTCGGCTCGAATTGCCCAGTCGGTTTGTTCCAGTTGTCTGATTTGTGGTATGGTCTGGGGGTATTTTCTTGTAGGTATCCCTAAATTGTGTTATTTTTGCTGCGTAAAGTAAAAAGATATGGAATACGACTTATTTATAGCGCCTAATACGCGAGAGTTGGAGGAAAAGGAATATTTCCCCAGTGTAGTACATGCGGATAGTGTGGATATGGAAACGCTCCTTATCGATACGGTGGGGCGTGGCTCCTTTCGTAAATCGGAAATAGAATTTGCAATAAATCAGTTTATCGATGTAGTGGCTAGCCATCTGAAGAAGGGTTCGAATGTCACGATTGAGGGATTAGGTCGCTTTAGAGTCACCTTAGGCAGCGAGGGTAAAATTACTTCATCTAAAACTCCTAGAAGTAATCGGATTAAAGTAAAGGGTGTTCAGTTCTGGCCGGAGAAGGATTTGATGGATTATCTAAACCGGAATCAGGAATTCAAGCGGACACAACGATCCACGCAGTCGGCCCGTATTTCTGCGGAGGATCTGAAAGTCAAGCTCCGTACCATCTGGTTCAAGAACCATAGGCTGATTACTAGGAAGGAGTTGGAAACCTTTGCACACCTCAGCACCAGCACGGCTAAAAACCGGATTAAGGAACTGATAGCGATGAATTTCCTGAAACGGACAGACTCCAGTCGTATGGTCTATGAATTGGTGAAAACTTCCGATAGATAAAGTGACGGTATGCGGAGTCTTGTAGCGTTTCTTTTCATCCTGTTCTCTTTTTCTGTGCAGGCGCAGATTCGGGAAACAAAGGACGGACAGATTGTGGCCTCGGTAGACGACCGCATGAACGGGTGTTATTTCTTTCAGGAGCAGAGCAACTGGTGCTGGGCTGCGGCCCTGCAGATGGTTCTGGCCTACCATGGTGTGAGCCTTTCGCAGCGGACCATTGTGAAACGGGCCTTCCTGAAGGCGGAAAACCGGGCTGCTTCCATCCCGGAAATGGTCAGTTCCATAGATGGCCTTCAGAAAAAGCATAAACAGATTTCCTGTACGGCATTGGCCATACAAAACATGCAGGACTTGATAGGGGAACTCAGCGAGGGTTACCCTGTGGTAATAGGCATGGAATATCAAGGCCGGCAACATGCCATGGTGCTGGTGCAGATACGGTTCCAAAAAGATGAGCAGCATGAAGGCAAGATTAATCCTACCGAAGTGGTGCTTCTAGACCCAAGTAGGAGATACCTGAAGACCCGACGATTCCCTTTCCCTGAATTCTGCAGGGAAATAAACATGGCTCTACAAATCAGGGTTATTCCATCTGAATAAAGTCTTTTGCCAAGCCTCCTTCGGCCGTTTCTTTGTAGAGCGAAGGCAGGTCGTGACCGGTCTGCTTCATGACATTGACCACCTTGTCGAATGAAACCCGGTGCATGCCATCGGAAAAGCTGGAGTAGACGTTGGAATCCAAAGCACGAGCGGCTGCAAAGGCATTGCGCTCGATACAGGGTATCTGTACTAAACCACAAACGGGGTCGCAAGTCATGCCCAAATGGTGCTCCAGACCCATTTCTGCCGCATATTCAATCTGCGATACACTTCCACCGAAGAGCTGGGTTGCTGCTGCGGCAGCCATGGCACATGCCACACCTACCTCACCTTGACAGCCTACTTCTGCTCCGGACAGGGAGGCATTCTGTTTCACCACATTGCCGAACAGACCGGCTGTAGCCAGTGCATGGAGGATGCGTTTTTCAGTGAAGGATTTGCTTTTTTTCAGGTGATAGAGTACAGCTGGAACCACTCCGCAGGAACCGCAGGTAGGTGCCGTTACAATTTTGCCTCCAGCGGCATTTTCCTCGCTTACTGCCAGGGCATAGGCAAAGACGAAACCACGGGACTGCATGGTATATTGGTAACCGCCGGCTTCAATGTAATATTTGTAGGCTTTACGCTGCAGGTTCAAAGGACCAGGAAGGGCTCCCTCGTTGTCTAATCCTCGTTCTACGGCTTCTTGCATTACTTTCCAGATCTTAGCCAGATAATCCCAAATGTCCGGGCCTTCGAATTTCTCCACGAACTCCCAGTAGCTGCGGCCATGCGCCTGGCACCACTTGAGGATTTCCGTCATGGTGTTCATCGGATAAATATCTGGAGTTTCGATATTGCTGACACCTTCTTCTGCCAAGGCACCACCGCCCACACTGTAGACCGTCCACTCATCGGTAACCGTATCGTTCTCATCCAATGACTTGAAGAGCATACCGTTGGGGTGGAAGGGGAGGAAAATCTGGGGTTTCCATAGAATTTTGGTGGGAGCCGAAGGGGTTAAGGTTTCTAGAATGGCCTTGTCGGTCATGTGCCCTTTTCCTGTAGCAGCCAAGCTGCCGTAAAGAGTGACTTCAAAAGAACGGGCTTCGGGGTGCTTTTGCAGGAATCTTTCTGCCGCAAATCTAGGCCCCATGGTATGGCTGCTAGATGGGCCAGTACCTATCTTATAGATTTCTTTTATGGATTTCATGACAATTTATTTGATGCAAAGTTAGGAATTTTTTTTGTTCTCCGCTTCGTTTAGGCTATCTTTGTGCACAAATTAAGAACCATGAGTAAAAATAAGCTGTCGAAATTTGCCGATATGGCAAGCTATCCCCATGTTTTTGAGTACCCGTTCAATGCCATGCAGGATGTTCCTTTTGAGATGAAAGGGCACTGGCGGGAGCAGTTTTTTCACAACGACAATCCCATTGTGCTGGAACTAGGTTGTGGGCGCGGTGAATATACCGTGGGGCTGGCTCGTGTCTTCCCGGACAAGAATTTCATCGGAGTGGATATTAAAGGTGCCCGCATGTGGAAGGGAGCTACCGATGCCTTGAATGAGGGCCTTAAGAATGTAGCTTTCCTGCGGACGAATATTGAAATCATCGACCGTTTCTTTGCACCGGGTGAGGTAAGTGAAATCTGGCTCACGTTCAGTGACCCGCAGATGAAGAAGGCCACCAAGCGGCTTACCTCCACTTATTTCATGAACCGCTACCGGAGGTTTCTGGTAAACGATGGCCTGATTCATTTGAAGACGGACTCGAATTTCCTGTTCACCTATACTCGCTATATGGTGGAGAAGAACCAACTGAAGGTGCATGTTTGTACCGACAATCTGTATGAGAGTCATCTGGCACAGCATCCCGATGCGGAAGATGCTTATATCCTCCGGATTCGGACCTATTATGAGCAACAGTGGCTGGACCGGGGACTGAGCATTAAATATCTGCAGTTTGAACTGAATCAGGACACGGTGCTGGAAGAACCGAATGTGGAAATAGAACTGGATGATTACCGGAGCTATAACCGTTCCAAACGGAGTGGTTCTGCGACCGGGAAATAAATGTAGTGTATAACTGAAAAACAAGAAAATATGACTTTGTATCCAAAACTTATAACTGACGCCTTGGCTACCGTGCGCTATCCGGGTACAGGCAAGGATATTGTGAGTGCCGAAATGGTAGCTGATAACATCCGTATTGATGGTATGCATGTGAGTTTCTCCCTGATTTTTGAGAAGCCTACCGATCCGTTTATGAAATCTGTAGTGAAGGCTGCTGAGGCTGCCATTCACACTTATATTTCACCAGAGGTGGAGGTTGAGATAGGGGTGGAAACCATTAAGGAACCGGCTCCTGAACCTGGGGAGATGCTTCCTGGTGTAAAGAATGTCATTGCTGTTTCCAGCGGTAAGGGTGGTGTAGGAAAGTCCACCATTGCAGCTAATCTGGCAGTGGCATTGGCTCAGCTGGGTTACAAGGTGGGTCTGCTGGATGCAGATATCTTCGGTCCTTCCATGCCTAAGATGTTCCAGGTGGAAGATGCTCGTCCTTATTTGGAAACAGTGAATGGGCGCGACTTGATAGAGCCTGTAGAAAAATACGGGGTGAAGTTGCTCTCCATAGGTTTCTTCGTGAACCCAGACCAGGCTACCCTTTGGCGTGGTGGTATGGCCAGCAATGCCTTAAAGCAGTTGGTGGGTGACTCCCACTGGGGAGAACTGGATTATTTCATCCTAGATACACCTCCTGGAACCAGTGACATCCACCTGACCTTGCTGCAGAATGTAGCCATTACCGGTGCTGTCATTGTCAGCACCCCACAACAAGTAGCATTGGCCGATGCACGGAAGGGTATCAATATGTATATGAACGACAAGGTGAATGTGCCTATCCTGGGTCTGGTGGAGAATATGGCCTGGTTTACACCGGCAGAATTACCGCAGAATAAGTATTACATTTTCGGAAAAGAAGGATGTAAGCAGCTCAGCCAGGAACTGAATGTGCCTCTGCTGGGACAGATTCCAGTGGTTCAGAGCATCTGTGAGAGCGGCGATAATGGTATGCCTGCTGTATTGGACAAGGACAGTATCACTGGCCAGGCCTTCCTGGATTTGGCTAAACGGGTGGTGGAAGAAACCGACCGCCGAAACAGGGAAAAAGATCCTACCCACATTGTGGAGATGAATAAGAAATAAATAAGAAATAAATTTAAGAACCTTTAAAATAGCATGAGGAAAAGCAAAACAGCGCGTTTGTGGGAATAAAAATGCTTATCTTTGGAAAATGATTCAAAGATATTTTAAAAGATTCTTGATTTTGCTGGTCATGCTTTCAACAGCGACATTCGGAATAGCTCAAACCTCGTTTGATTCAGGGGAGGGCTGTCTGAATGTCGTTGATGTTTCCTATGTGCAAGGCATTGGCGAATATGACGATGGGGGTGTTTCAGTAAATTACCTGCACGAAACGTTCATTAACGAGAACTTCAGTATAGGTCCAGGAATAGGATACAATCATCATGAAAAGTACAAGTTTTCAGCAATTCCCGTTTATCTCAGTACACATTATTTCTTCTTCGACCGTAAGTTCTCTCCGTTCGTTAATCTACGTGTTGGGGGATTCACCATGTTTAACAGGAAGAATGTAGGAACGAATAAGAAATACTCCATATCCAAAGAAAAGCAGGGATTCAGCCTGTTCGTATCGCCAAGCATCGGCATGAAGATGCACATCACTCCGAATATCGGTATTATGGCTTCGATAAGTGAGGAGGCATACCTCGTAAAAGCGTTTGACACGAACAATAGCAATTACAAAAACAAACTGATTCATGGCTGGGGAATCAATGTCGGAATGTGTTTCCAGATTAAAGGATGGTAGAAAATGAACACAATCAGTTGTATGAGATTTTTTATCTTAGCTCAAATTCTTTTCCTTACAAGATTAGTGGGGTTTGCCCAGCAAGTTATGTTGGCTGACAGCATAACCCGGAATCCTGTTAGCTATGCAACTGTCTACGATGCTAATGGAAATGTAATAGGGCGCTCAGACATAGGTGGGTATATTCATCTTCAGAAAGGCCTAGAATATCACATTTCTCATATAAGCTATGAGCCCAAGAATCTCATTTGTAATGAGGATACCATCGTTTTCTTGTCTCCTTCATTTTATAAGTTGCCACAACTCAATGTTACGGCAAAGAGAAAGAAGTATTATCATTGTAAAGTATACTTTAGGAGCATAGAGCATGTAGATTCATGTCTGAAGTATTATATGGACGGAATACGGGAATTCTATATCGACACCAAAAGTAAAAAGGTGCATCTAGGTAACATCCTAACAAATTACTTTATGTCGAAGAGACAGGAAATTGCACAGAAAAAAAGAAGTATGATGATTGGCGACAGGTACATAGCTCTTCCGTATCTTGATAAGAAAACTCTATATGAGGAAACCGTGCGTGACAAGAAGAGAAATATCCAGTCGGGTGTTGTCTACGCGGATTCAATATCAATAGGCAGCTGTGAAGTTTTTTCTGACAAAAACGAGATGCTTTTGTCTATAGATGCCTTATGGCCCAAAAACACACTTGTGACAAATCTATTTGGGTACACACAAGTATTATCAAAACACAATAAAACTGAATTATATCGGAATAATGATTTTGATGCTCCTTCCGTTTTCAATTTGAAATCTTCCAACAGCTATCGGCATCTGACATTAACCCATAAAAAAGAAAATATTGTAAGGGACATTGATGTTGAAGATGTTTTCTATGTTGTAGAATATGAATATACAGATACGAAGGAATCATCTTCGTCAGAATTGTTGCAAGAAGATTATAAGAAGTATTCTGGAATGTTTCCAATCGTCGAAAGAATAAGGGAACAGTTGGTT
>AUXO013590352.1_pt1 | contig 49811 bp, 64 predicted proteins | sample 768731 | NCBI WGS metagenome assembly AUXO01 (sample SAMN02715735, study PRJNA202380) | gut metagenome | biome: sheep rumen | host: Ovis aries | place: New Zealand: Palmerston North | reverse complement strand
GCTTATCAATATAGACTTGTAAAAGTAAAGAAAATAAAAAAATTAGGGAAGTAATCGAGGTGTTAGAATGAGTAAAGAATATTTAGAAGCATTAAGTAAAATAAAAACTGTTATAAAGCATGAAATGTGTGGGCTTGTTTTACAAGGTTCTAAAGATAGTAGGGATTATATAAATTTTGAAAAATCATTAAACGATTTATCAATTATTGAACAAGCACTCCAACAATTGGAATCCATCAACAATACTATTGAAATATGTAAGAAAGCAAATGAGCAAAAGTATGTGTATATCAAAGAAACTTATGGAATAATAAAAGAAAAATTCTTTGATGATTTAGACTATGAGTTTTTTAACAATAGATTATATGTATGCAGTAGAGGAATGTATTATGACTTTCCTTTAAAAGATTATGGAAATTGGTGGGCCTTAACAAGAAAGGAACTTAAAAATGAGTAAAGAACAAGAAGTTTTAGATATTAGTTTATTGTTGAAGTTTCTTGATGATTGGTTAAATAGATATGATGTAGGCAATATTGATTACAATTTTTATAAAATCAAAGAAGCATTAGAACGTTTAGAAGCAATCGACAATGCAAACCCTAGTGAAGCGATGAGATGTATTTTAGATATAAAAAACAATTATAAATTTTATGTACATAACAAAAAAAATATTGACTATCAATGCGATGTTATAGAACAAGTCTTACTAAAGGCACAAGAACCAAAGCACTACTTAAAATGGGAAGATTTAGAGTTCGGTGTTCCAGAAAGTCTTCCACCAACAATCAAAGTTAAAATGGGTGATACCCAATATTGTTTATGCTTAAGAATAAGTTTTTCTGATGTTAAATCAGTAGTATTGAGAGATAATAACTTAAAACCAATTTTACATTTATTTGAGAAAGAAAAACAAATTTTCAATGACTTACATTTAGAGGTGGTGGAATAGATATGGAAAAAGAAATGTTAGAAACGTGTGAATGGTTTCATTTGGAAACATTTAGCATTTTAAAACTGCGTGGGGTTTTCCGAGAAGTAAAGAATTTTTATTCTTATGAATTTACCTTGCATGAAGAAAAAGGACCATATCTTATAAGTGATGGTGATTTTATAAAATACAAAAATGAAATTTGTGCTGTAATGTATGTTGAGCAACATAAGGCATTTAAAGTAGTTCATTTACAAAGCATTAAGGTGGTGGAAGAATGAACAAAACACCACTAGAGCATTTTCAAGATATAAAAGAATTTGAAGTTGCAGATGAACAGGGACTTACAGTTGAGGGTTTACTTCCTTATAAATGTGAGCAGGTTGAAAAATCCCTAAAGGCTTTAGAGATTATAAAAGAAAAGTATGTGGATGTGGACCTATTATGGGATGTTGGTAGTTTAGAAGAATATAATTCTGAAATTATGTTTAGTTATCAAATACTTACTGAAGAAGAGTTTAACTTATTAAGAGAGGTGCTAGAATGAAACTTTTATTATATTGTACAAAGGCAAAGCCTTATTTAGCTAAAATGGAATATTCAGAAGTTAATGTTGATAATGGAGAAATAACATGGTATCAACAATATGGAATTACTACTTTAAAAGAAGAAATCCAATTGTTTGGTTACTCTAAAATTTTAAATGGCAAAATCGTTGCTGAATGTGATTTTGATGTTGAAGAAATAGATACTATGGCTTTATCTGAGCATGTATATGATGATTACTATAATGACAACATAGATAGAATTTCAAAAGAAAGTTGTTTAACTTGTGAACAAATGTGTGAATATCTCGGAACTACTTGGGATAGTAAAGGTTATGCAATCCACATTAAGAACTTGCATATTTTTGATAAGCCAAAGGAATTGAGCGAAGTCTATAAAATCGAAGATGTTGGTGGAATGTTGTTTACTAAACAATTAATTAATGCACCTCAAAATATGATGAGAGTTAGTATTAATCATTGGGATTATGCAGCTTATGAACCAAATGATATAAATGTTTTAATCTCAATTCATCCTGAATGGTTATGCAAAATTTTAAATGGAGAAAAGACTATTGATGTAAGAAATAAAGTGCTAAAGGAGATGTTAGAATGAGCATAGGAGATATTATTGTGTTATGTATGTTTTTACTAATGTTATTATTTGTTATAGGTGGAAGAATATATATGTGTATAAAATATAAAGATATAGATAAATATTAAGAAAAGAATAAGGAGTTAGAATAATATATGACTAAATTTATTTTTAAAAATAAAGAAACAGAAAAATTATATAATAAGACCATGAAAGAAATTGCAAAAAATATTGGTAAATATGGAACATTAGAATTATCAAATCTATATGAAATTTATGATGAGGTGTTCACATCTTGTAAAGAGTTGTATGGTAAGTATCATATCATTCGTGGTGATGGTGTTCACAGAATCGATATTATTTAAGGATAAGAGTGAATAACTTATGATAATTAAAATTAAAATATATGATTATAAAGAACATAATGTATTGAGAAATTTAGTTGATGATTTAAAAAATAAAAATTCAATTATTGATGAGCAAAATGATTGGTATATAGATTTTTCTTTGAGTGTTAATTCTTTTAATGAAATTATTCCTGTTTTACAAAAGTACACTTATGAAATTGAAACTAAATTATCTTGTTACAAAAAAGATAATATTGTTAGATTGTATATATCAAAAGATTATGATGAAGGTTTTGGAAGTCAAGTTGAATAAGAGGTAAATAGAAATGAAAGAAATGATTTATAAACCAAAATTAGAAATTGAATGTCTTGATAAGGGAACTTATAATGGAATTGATTATATTGTTGTATCTTACGGAACTCATCCTTGTGCATATATCAGAATTCCTGAAACTAGTAAATTTTATAATGTAGACTGTTCTGATGCCCCAGATGAAATATCTGATGTTGTTAATGGAGGCTTAACTTGGGCTGGACCACTTCCACCAAAGTTAAATGCCAAGAAAGGATTTTATCTAGGTTGGGATTATGCTCACATCGATGACTTTAGTGGTATTAATTTTATGTTTCCACCTAATTTACGAACTGGCGGTAAGAAGTGGACTACTGAAGAAATCTTAAGTGAGGTTAAAGCAGCCATTGATATTTTAAATGTTTTGGAGGAATAAAATATGACAGATTTAGAAAAAGTAAAAACATATATAAATGATACTATTAAAAATTCTATTGAACAACTTCGAGGAGTTTATAAAGATTCAGATAATGAAACATATAATGTTAATATTGGCTATTTAAAAGGATTAGCAAAAGCAATAGGACATGTTGAAGAAGTTGAAAATGAGCTTCGCAATACTGAAGATACATCAGCTAATCCATATTCATATGAACAAGAAGAAGTTGAATATCCAGAATATAAAGTTGGTGAAACAGTTTTATATCAAAATGGAGATAAGTTTGAACTTGGTATTATAAAAACAGTAATTCTTGATAGTGAGTATTATCCTACTAATGAATATTTTGTTTGGTATAATACTGGTGATACTGCGGCTAGAACTCATGCAAGATATTTACATAAGATTTCAAATGATTATGCTTTTACAATTACTAGATTAGACCCTGAAGGAAAAGAAAGAAAATAAATAATAAATTAAGGAAGTGATAATTTATGGGAATGGGACTTGTAGGAGACTCCTATGAAATTGAATTATTTAATAAATATAGAGTATCAAGTAAAATAGAATTTAAACTTGATGCTGGAATTGGAATAATTAATAAAAATCTTTGGTTAAAAGTAATTCATTCCATGTTTATTTATGAATTTTGTCGTAAATATTTTCATGGTAATTTATCAGATTTCCTTAATTATTTTGATGTATACTGTAACAAAGTTAACAGTAGCTCAACAGAAATTTGTAATGTTATTACATATGATGAAGATAAAGATACAGAAATAAATGAGCACAAATTTTTTGACCCGAAAGGAATACAAATATTTTTAACTGATATCTTTTCAAAAAGAATATTAAATAAATCAAAAGTTGTTTATTATCCAAAAGTTGTTTATTATTGGAGCGTTGCAAAACTTAAAAGAGCATTAACATTTGATGTTATGATAGATGCTAAAACAAATAAAAGTTATATAAACATTGAATGTAAAAATGAGTTTAGAGTATTATTAGATTTTGATAGTTGGATTTGGACTCTTAATTATATACATTATACAATATGTCAGAAATGAGATGATTAATATGAAAGAAAAAGAAATTGAATGGATTGTAAATTGGATTAAAAGAAATCCAAAACAGGTAGAAATTGCAAATAGAAAAAAATTTAATAATATTATTAATTATCTTTATTCTATTGATATTACTCTTAATGATTTTAAAGATATTCTTAAATTAAATAATAAATATAAAGATAATAAAAATCAGTATTTCAAAAATAAAACTACTTTAATATTTTTAAAAGATGGCACAAGTATTAGAGCTGCTTCAATTAATATTGATAAAATAATTATTGAAGAGTCTGGTCGTATTAGATTTAATCAACCTGCTGGTATATTTGTTTTACTAGATGATAATGATGGAATTTATCTTGATGGATATAAATATGATTGGTCAGTAAATAGAAGTGATTTAGTTGAAACCGTAGATTTATCAAATGAACCAGATAAAACGGGAGTAACTATTATTCCTGCTAGAGGAACTCATAAAAATCTTAAATCACTAGGTGGAATATTTCCAAACAGTATGTTTCCAAGTATTGATTGGGAAGGATTTCTTAAAAATTGGAAAAAATTTATTATTAGTACATGTTATATTGATACTGATAATCCATATGGATTGCATGATGAACAGGATAATCAAGATATGATTTTCACAGATATTGCATTTGATACTCTTAATAGTATTCTTGGAGGTGATGATAAATGAAAAGAAAATTTACTATAGATTTATATAGTGATACAAATAGAATTTCTTTTCCGTTTAAAATTGAATATAATGCTCCAGACATTGATGAACTGCTATATAAAATATATTGTATAGTATCAACAGAAATTGCTAAAGAGATAACAATTCAACCAAAAAATAATGGTTGGGTAACTGCAAAAGAAAAATTCTTTGACTGCTTTGAAGTATACTTAAATGAAGAATTAGATAATGGTGATATTATTCCAATATATAGTTCTTCTGATGAAGAAGTAAAAAGATTATTAATAGATTTTGATTCTACGTTTATAAATTATGATTTAGCAAAAGCTTCAAAAATGTATTTAAATGAATTAATTGAATACATTGTTATGAAAGTTAAAAATAATGTTAAACTAAATAAAAATCAAATTGAAATACATTACATTGATATAGAATGTCCTAAATGGTTTGAAAGTGGAATTAGCTATCAGGATATAAAATTTACTCCATTTGGAACATACAATCCTCAAAACTTTACAACAGATATTTGTTTTATAATCAATAGTATTATAGATAAAGGTGGTCCATGTGTTACTTATTGGATTGTGTTTAGTGATTTTGATTTTACTACATCAATCTATGAAACTAAATATGAATTTCATACTTATATAACACAAACACTTAATAATACTTATGGTGCAGGAAATACAGCAATAGGTCCATATATAAATCTATCAAATAATATAACATTTAATACTGCTCCACTGCCCCAAGTATATTGTGACCCAACGGCTGTTAAAGAAATAAATAGTTTTCCATCATATGTAGGTGGTTTATATAAACCATTAATTATACCGGTAGATGATGAAGTTATAATTTCTGATGAAGATATTAAATCAATTGAGGAATCTGCTAAACAAGTATTAAAACAAATTGATGAGGAGAATGAAAATGAGTGATGAAAAATTTACTCCAAGAAAAAGAATAACTGGTGTATCAAAGAAAACTCCAGTAAAAGAATCAAAAGTAGAATTATGGTATGATAAAGAAATTGATGCCAATAATAAAAATAACTTTGATAAATATTTTAAAAAAGAAACTTTAAAAAATAGATATAACTGTTGTATTTGTGGTAAAGCAGTATCTATTGACAGTAGTTATTCAAATAACGGAAATAAGTTAATTTGTATAGATTGTGCAAATAACAATTTTTCTGTTAATGGAAAATTAAATATCAAAAATTTATATGATTGGTTGGATAAATAATATGGAAAATATGATTGAGTTAATAAAAAGAATGTCAACATTTGATATTGAATTTGCATTAAAGTACGATGAAAAGGATTATGAATCATACAAAAAGTTCTTATCAATGAATAATGCATATGACATATTCTTTTTAACAGAATCACAATTTAAAAAATTACATAAAATTTCTAAAATGTAAATATTTACATTACATTAAATTTATGATATAATATAGAAAGATGAGGTGATGATAGCATGATTTATGACAAGTTATTTCCATTTCAAAAGAAAATAGTTGATGATTTAAAATCAAAACAATCATATGGATTATTCTTAGATATGGGACTTGGAAAAACAATTACAGCTCTTGCATTAGCTGAAGCAAATAATTGTACAAAAATCATTGTTGTTACACTTAAAGATAAAGCATTAGAAACAGAAAATACTAATGGTTCGTGGCTATATTGGTCAAAAGAATATGATATTCCACTTGATAAATATAATGTTAAAACCGTTAAAAAGATAGATTATAATACTGAAAATGGTCAGATTATTGTGGTTAATTATCAAGCATTATTTACTGCAAGAACTGAAGAATACATGCATTCAAAACCAAAGAAGATTATTAAAATCAAAGATACATTTATGGACTTTATTAAAAATTCTAAAGGAGATAATATTGCATTAATAATTGATGAATCTCATATGATTAAAAATGCGGATTCTGCTCGTTCAAAATGTATCAAAATGTTAAATGATTATTGTAAAATTTATGCTAAGAAATCATATTTATATTTATTAAGTGGTACTCCATTTTCAGTTGGATTTATTGATATGCATAATCAATTATCTCTTCTTGGTTGTACAATGAGTAAAACAAAATTTAAAGATAAGTTTTGTATCATGGGACACGTTCCAAGTTTAAAAGACTGGGAACAACCAATTGTTGGATATAAAAATGAAGATGAATTTTATGATTTAGTTCATCAATATGGATTAACAATAAAATCAGATGAGGTTGTTGACCTACCAGAACAAATTTTTATAAATCATACTCTTCCTGCAACAATTGATTTTAATATGTTAGTATCAGAACAGGTAAGAGGAAATATAATAGAAAGCTATTTAGCTAAAAGAAATATTGAAGTAGAAGATATTTCAATTTATAAAACAAAATCAAAAGTAAATAATCCATTTTATAGAAACCTTGATTATCCTGATTTTAATTATTTATGTCAAACTGCTGCTGGAATGTATTTAAGAGCAAGACAAATTTCAATAGGATTTCAAGGAAATGCAGAAGATTCAATTTGGTATAACAAAGATAGATTAAATCAATTAAGAAATTTATTAGAAAATAATGAGGACAATTATGTACTGTTTTATAATTACACTCCAGAATTATTTGAATTATATAATCTTTGTGAAGAATTAGAATACAATATAGATATAATGTGTGGTCAGATTAAATCAACTTTTTTCTATGATAGATTTGTAAGTCAAACAAAAGAAGAAAGATTAACAAATAAAAAGAATATAATTCTTATGAATTTTGATAGTGGCTCAGCTGGTGGAAATTATCAGTTATGGAATCATTGTATAATCTTCTCTACTCCAGTATATAAAAACTGGGCACAGTCATTAAAAAGAGTTCATCGAATTGGTTCAAAAGAACCTGTATTCTATCATGTATTTTATCAAGAAAATTGGGTTGAGAGAAGAATGAAAGAATCTCTTGAACAAGGTGTTGAGTATACTGATGAAATGTTTAAAATGGATTTATCAAAATATAAAGGAGATTAATCTATGGCAAGATTTAAATTAGTATATGATAATTATGAAGTATATGATAATGGAATAATATATAGTCGTAAATCAAAAAAAATATTATCACAGTTTATTCGTAAAGATTGTAATCAATATTTTGTAACCCTGTTCCATAATGGAAAAGTAATTAGTGCAAGTGTTGCAAGATTAGTTGCTGAAGCTTTTCTTGAAAAACCAGATACTGATGAACCGCTAATTGTTGGTCATATTAATTTAGATACAAAAGATAATTCTGCAGATAATTTAATTTGGTTAACAAAGAAATCATTTATAAATCGACAAAATAAATTAGGAGCTTATGATAAGTTAAGAGAAAAGCATAGAAAAAAGATTAAATTAATTAATAGACTAGAATGTACTGAAGTAGAATTTAAGTCTATGGCAGATGCTGCAATGTATTTAAAATCGGTAAAACAAACTAGAGCATCAATCAATACTATTAAAACAGCATTAAGTACAGCACTTAAAAGAGGTGGTACAGTCTATAATTGGAGCGTGGTTGTTATTGAGAAAGACAAATAAAATGTATTTAATGGAATGTGGTCATATTGTTATAGGATTAAAAGATAAAGACCAAAAATGTGACAGATGTAATTGCACAAAAATTAGTAAAACTATAAATTCTACAACAGATGGACTTGAAGGTCGATATGCAAAATCTAAAAGAAAAGTTGTAAAATCTCGTTGGGATTTACCTGGATTTGTGTATCAACCGAATGAAGAATTTGATTTATATTTATATGGAAGGTGATAATATGGTTGATGAAAAAATCAAAAAGATAATTGAAGATAATAATATTCCTGATGATGCAGAAATAAAACCAATTGGTATGACTGAATTTGCCAGCATGGTAGTTGATATTTTACAAGCATATACTGGAAAATTAGTTGATGAATTAAATGATTTACAGTTTAACAGTATAAAAGGTAAAACAAAAGAAGAAATTGAAAGTATAAATCTATTAACAAAGCTATTTAATACAATGTTAAATGCAGCAATTCCTGAAGCTCTTGAGTATACAATGTCAAATTTGCCAGAACTTATGGGACTTACAAATAAATCAGATGATGATTTCTTTACCTCATCAGAATGTGATGGTGTCGCATAATGCCAATGTACCAGAATTTTGATGACTCATATAGATATATTGAAGGATTCTATGACTCTTTAGAGTTAAGAGATGCTGTTGGAAAAGCGATAACAGGTAAGCCACCACTTGGTATGTCTCTTGTTATAAATGATGTAGAATATGTAATTAACTCAAAACCAGATATCGTTTCATCATTACGAGAAGCACAAGTACCTGAAAAGGTCATAGAAGAAATAATTTTAAGTAAATTTCAACTTTTTGAGAATACCCTTTTCAAAGACCCAGACTTTGATGAAAACGGAAAATATTGGAAAATTTTAATTAAGCTTATTAAAGAATAGAAAGGAGAATAATTATGGATAAAAGATTATCAATTATGCTTTATGGATTTGATATTAATGATGATGAAGCTTACAGAAATCATATAATTAATACTATTATGGGTCCTGGTAGAGATGTGCTTAACAAGCAATCAGAACCAGATAATATTGGTATTGATGTAAATCCACAAGAACTTTTTAAGGATTCAAAAGAATCTGGTTGTGCAGCAGATAAATCCGTTGTAGTTAGAGGAAGTAGAATTGGTGATGTTAAAAAAGTAGTAATGTCTCCTAATGGTGATATCAAAATTTATCATGGAGGAGTATGATGTATCCATATAAAATTTTTATACTTGGTGCCATTGCAAAAGATTATAATGAATTAGATAAATTTGATATTAACAATTTTGAAAAAATTTTATATAATGTATATAGTTCACATAAAAATTTATTTAAAGATAATGCAATAAATATTTTATTAGACATTTATAAAAATAATAAATCTTATGAAGAAATCTCAAATAAATATAAAATCAGTATAAGAGAAGTTCAAGAAAATTTAGCAGCAACATTTAAAGTATTAAAAACAGATGAAATAAGAGAAAAATTTTTATTACCAAAAAGAACTGAAATAAAACCATTAGAAATTAATACTAAAAATGGAACTATTGTAGCAGGAAATATTATTGATGAATATTTTATTGAAGAGAATATTCCAATTGAAAAACTAAATACATCAAATAAAATAATTAAATTTTTAAAAACCAATAAGATTAAAACAATTAATGAACTATTAACATACAATTATTCAACACTAGAAAATTTACCAAACATAACAAACAAGCTTTTTACAGAAATAATTATTACAACAAGAAAATGGATTATAAAAAATAATTATAATATTAAGGATTGGCCAAGATAATATGAGACAAAGTGTAAGTGATAAAATTAAGTTTTATGGGATTGATGAAGAGTTAAAAGAAATTAGTAAAGAAACTAAAAAGAAACTTCCATCAGAATTGGAAACAAAATATAAGTGGATTTGTAGAAATCTATCAACTTATGGAAATTGTTTTATTAATGATAACACATTAAATAAAATTAATCTTGAGACTTTAAAAAGAATATTAAAGGTTGAAGAAATCACTATTCATGAAAGTGAAAATATTAGTACCAATATGACATATGGTACAATAGGTTATATTTTAAGTATTTAAAAAGTAGGTGGTAAATTTGCAAAACAGTGTTGCAAACTTGGCAAACAATGTTCAACAAAAACAAATTTATATGAAAATGAGTCTTGTTGATTGGCGACCATTATTAGCTCAAGAGTGTCAAGTTTATGTATATGATGAAAATTATTTGGCAAAAAGATTTGACCAAATAAATTATAAATTTTGTGGTTTAAAAGAAGCAAAAGAAATCTTAATTGATAATCTTTATGCTTTACTAAGATACAAATATTTTACAACTCCTTCAGATGAAGGTGAAGATAGAATTGCTGATATTGTTGCATCATTCACAAAAAATATTAAAACTTCTCTTATTAAAGTTGGTATCGATGATGAAACGGATGCAGTAAGAGTCTATGAATTATCAGATAGTCAAGTTGCATTTAGAAATGGTGTATTTGATTTTGATAAAAATGATTGGCTATTTAAATATAAAATAATTTCTGTTCCACAATGTGCAAATAAAATTTATATTTATGATAGCAAATATATCATTCATTGGTATTTTAATTTTGAATTTGAACCATTAGATATTAATATCAAGGATTTTTCACTTGAAGAATTTGTTGATTTATTAAGAGAATTAAATGAAACTCAAAAGAATTATTGCTTTGAGCTTCTATATAATATGTCATTTAATGATTGTCATAAGTTTAGTATGCAAAGATTCAAACATTTATGTGAGATATTAGGATATACAGTATTACAATCATTTAGTCAGTATTTCGTTATGCTAATTGGTGCTGGCCAAAATGGTAAAAATTCATTGTTTGATGGTTGCTTTTCGAATAGGGTTATTCCAAGAGTAGCTGCAAACAGCCTTGATGATATCGAAGCAGATAGATTCATAGTTGGTTCACTTGAAAATCATTCACATAATATTTTCCTTGAAACTTCAGCAAAAACATATACAGAATCTAAAATGATTAAAGCTTTGACAGGTTCAATGCTACAATTTGCTGAACATAAAGGTGTTGATAAGTATTCAACAATTCTTAATTGTAAATTTATTTTTGCTGGTAATGACCAAGAAAAAATTAAATTTAGTGATACAACAAATGGTTTTAGAAGAAGAATAAATATATTTGAAATTTATTATACATATGATAAAGAAAAAAGATTTCTTAAAAAAGGAGATTATTATGATACAACATTCTCAGATAGTTTAAAAGAATTAAAAGATGATGTTAGTAACACAATAATATATATTTATTTTGCTATGTATGGTATCATGTTAGGAACAAACTGTTTCAAAAGAAATTTTGAATTTACTGAAAATGATTGGAAGATGTCTTATAGTGATATCGACTTCACATTAAAAGATGCTATTGATTGTATAACAATTGATAGAATTAACTCATTTATTCATGAGAATGCAAATAACAAAGAAAATTGTAAAGAATTATTTTATGATATGAACTGTAAAAAATTGCACGCTTCTCCAACTATTAAGAAAATGGGTATATTTAGTTATGAAGATATGATTGATAAATTCCTTGTTTCTGAAGAAGATTATATTAGTTATTTCCTAGAAAATGATGTTTATATTAATCTTCAATTATTAAGACAAATTGTAAGATATACTGGTTCAGCTATATCATTTTCTCAAGGATTAAAGAAGATATATAATGTTGAACCAAAAAAGATGGGTATGAATGCGGCCTATATTAAAGTAGCGTTTATAAATGGAAAAATAAAAATTTTAGGGAGCTGATAAATAATGGGAAATGATAAAAATGAAGATATGGATTTAGGTAAAATCCAAAAAGAATATGACAATAAATTATCAACAGAACCAACCTATTCATTAGAAGCGGACCCAATTGGTGAATATGGATTTACAAACAAAGAAAAATTATTTGTAAAATATATGGTAGAATATAATGATATTAAGGTTGTTGGTAAAATTTTGAAAATTCCAGAAGTAGAGCTTCAAAAAATTTATTTTAAATATGGTATTAGAGAAGAAATTGTAAGAATAAACTCGGCAATAAAACATCAACAGCTTTCAAGAAAAATGTTAACTTTAAGTGAACTTGGCGGTTATGCATCAAGTATAGTTATGGATGAATGTCCTGAACATGAAAGAGTTGACGGTAAACTTAAATTAAGATATATGGATATGATATTAAAAATTCATGATGCTCAATCAAAGGTAATTGACAGTCCTGAAGTATTAGATATTGTTCCAGAAAATACAGTTACAGATGTTAAAAACTGCTCTGCTGAAGAATTAAGAGCAATGCTAGATGTAATACAAGGAGGTAAATAAAGTGTATATTAATGAAGAAAGTCTAAGAATTACTGGAGTTAGTTCGATTGATTATATAAATTGGTGTAAGATTACCAATAGAAAACCATCAAAAACTGATTCTAAAAAAGAATTCTTTAGACTAATTAAAAAAGGAAAAATTTATAGAGATAAAGAAACTGGTCATGTTATTTATGAAGGAGATGTGCTAGATGATAACGACAACGATTAATCCAGAAAAATCAATTAGCGTATATAAAAAGAAAAACAAAAAATTATTTTGTAAAATAAAGGTCAATGGTGACCCAGTTGAATTTTTTGATGAATTACAAGAAACATTAAATTCTCCACAAAGATATGTTAAGCTAACTGAAAATATTATAATCGATAAAACAGAAATTGATTATATTATTTTAAACGATTAAGTTATCTTTTGGTAGCATTTCAAAAAGATTGACTATATAATAATCTTGACAAACATGATAAGTTTGTTACTAGTTTGTTATTTGTTTTAATCTTCTGATTGATGTATACCATAAGAAATTATGGTATACATTTTTATTTACCAAAAATTAGGAGGAATTATATGTTTTTATCACATTCTAAATTAAATAAAATGTTTGAATGTCCAATGTCATTTTATTTAAATTATAAACAAAAAATACATTTAAAAGTTACAAAACCGGCCCTAGCTATTGGTTCTGCTGTACATTGGGGAATTGAAAATAATACTGAAGATTTATTAGAATACTTTAATGAACACGGAAGTTTTTATGATAAAGGACAGTATACACCACAACAGTGTTTAGCAGAATCAATGGTACATGGATATTTAATCCATAAAAATGAAATTTTATCAGAGATTTTAAAAGATGAAGAAACTGGAGAACAGTTAGAATGCTATGAAGAAATGCATGAATTAACTTTGTATGCTCCACTTAAATCATTTAGATTTGATAAAGACCATACTTTCATGGGAATTATTGATTTACTATTACTTACTGATAAAGGATTTATTATTATAGATTATAAAACAGCAAGTGAAGCTCCAGATTGGAATAAATATTTGGAACAGATTTATAGATATATATTTTTATTAAAGCATAATTTTCCAGATGTTCCAGTTTATAAGATTGGTATAATAAGTTTAATCAAGTCAAAAATAAAACAAAAGAAAAATGAGAATTTGGATAGTTTTATGATGAGATTAAAGACAGAATATGATATTAATGAAGGATTACTTTATCATCATACATATTCTCCTAATGAATTTTCTCAATCTGTTATTGATGATTATATTAATAATTTATCTGTTATGGCAGATACAGCACAGATTTTAGAAGAAAATGAATGCTATTTTATCAATTATTCTAATGCAAATGGAATTTATGGACCATCAGAGTATTATGATATTTTCTATCATACTGAAAATGCATTTTTATTGTATGAAATTGAAGACACACTTTATGATGAAGATTTAGGTGAATTAAAAGTCAGAGACTGTGTTGATATCGATATGATGACAATAGACCATAAAAATGTATTGAATCACTATTCTGATTTTAAAGAACTTCTTGATGGATTCAGAAGTGTTGATTTTGAGCCAGTTGATAATTGGGAAGATATTAAAGAGGCTTTAAAACAAGAATATATTTGTAATGATGAATTACTTGATAAATATTTTCTAACTTATAATTATTATAAAGGTAAAGAAGATATTTTGAAAAAATAATCATTTAGCTATTTACTTATTATAAGTTTGTGATATAATTATAAATGTAAGTAAGTTAAAATGTAAGTAATAAAATTTTGATGAAAGGAGATATAAATGTCAAATCCAAAAAATATTAAAATTCTTTCGAAAGAAGAACTTGATTATTTAGTTGAAAAGTATTCATTTAGAATGTTAAATCCAACTGTGTTAGGAGTAAAAACATCAAGTTGTGCAAGAGAAAATATTCATTCTATACTTGAAAGCTTTACAATTAATACTCCAATCAAAAGAATTACAATTACTCCAATGGCAATTAACTATTGGATTAAATTAGGAGATAAGGCTCATTTGATTGCAGTACAAAACGCAATAAATGTTTTGATGATTACATATCAAGATATTTCTGAGAATGCAATTTTAAAACAAATTAAAAAGAATTCAACACAAATTATTGAAAAATAAAAGGAGATTAAAATGAATAAAACAATTAAGGCTATTTTTTATGGTGAACCTGGTGTTGGTAAATCAGTATTCGCCTATGCAAATGGTATAAGTAAACCATTCTTTATTTGTACTGATGATAATTATGCTTACCTAGAAGATTGGGGAGCTAAAGAAGAAGACCATATTAAGGTTGAATCTTGGAAAGAAGCTAAAGATGTATTTAATAGAAGCTTTGATGATTATGATACAATTGTTGTTGACCTAATTGAAGACCTATATTTATGGTGTGAAGAAGAATATATTAGAGCAAATAAGATAACAGACTTATCAGATTTAGGTTATGGTAAAGGTTATAAGCAAGTTAGAAAGGATTTCTTCTTGACTATTAAATCTTTAATCAATAAATCAAAGAACATTATACTACTTACTCATGGTGTAACAATCAAGAATAAAGACAAGCGTGGTGTAGAATATTTAAAGTTTGCACCATCAGATAAAATTTCTGAAAAGCTATGGACAGACATCGTTGGTTGCGTTAGATATTGTCTTCGTTGCTATGCAACTCCAGAAGAAGATGAAAATGGAAATTTAACTATTAAGAGATATTTAAGTTTATCTCCAGATGGAACTACTGAATATGGTGTCATTCGTGGTATTCCTGATACTAATTTCCCAGCTAAAATTCCACTAGATTGGAAGACATTTATTGAAACAGTTGGTTTAACTGCTCCAAATATGAATGTTAGAACTATTAGTACACAAAAACCTACAGTAATTTCTACTCCAAAGGTTGTTGAACCACCAAAGGTCGTTGTTGAAGTTCAAGAACAAGACCCAGAAATTGAAGCCATGACTCAACAGATTGACAAAGTTGCAGAAGTTGAAGCTATGACTCAACAGATTGAACAGACTGATGAAAAGCAAGAAGAACCTGTAAAAGAAGTAAAACCAAAATCAACAAGAGGTAGAAGAGCTGCAACTCCTGCAACTGAGGTTGCAAGTGAACCAGCTAGACAGCTAGTTGAAGAACCAGTTAAAGTTGAAGCTAAACCTGCTGATACTCCAAAGCCAACTACAGCAATGACTAAAGAAGAAAAAATTGCTGAAATCAAAAGAAAATTAGCCGCTGCAAAAGCAGCAAAACAATAATTAAGGAAGGTATAAAACATGGAAAATTTTAATTTTGATAAGTTAGATAGTTTATTAGGAAAGTTAGACGTCGATAAAATCGACCCAGAAGGTAATGATTCGTATAGTGATTTACCTGATGGATATTATTTATGTGAAGTTGAAAAGGCAGAGCTAAAGACAACTAAGTCTTCTGGTGAACCAATGGTTAGTTTAACTATGAAGGTTGTTGAAGATGGTTTAGGTTTAGTTGTTGATGAAAAGGGTTATTCTACATTTGAATTAATCAATAAGACAAAAGGTAGAAAGATATTTATTAACTTTGTATTAAGTGATGAGCAGAAGTGTTACAGATTTGCCAATGATATGGTTAAGTTTGAAGGCGATGAAATTGGTAAGCCAATTCTTGATAAAGAGGCTTTCTTATCAAGTGCAACATTACTTGACGCTTTAGATATTATTGAAGGTTTAAATATTTATGTAAATGTCTCAACTAAGAAAAATAATACTACTGGTGAATTAAAAACTTGGCAGTCAATTATTTCTTGGAAGAGAGCTAAGGCTATTGGTTTAATAGAAGAATAATTTTCTAGTGAGGTATCAACTATGTACAATGCTTATGAAACATATCAACAAATACTAACAAATAACAAACTAACAGACTGTGGATTAAGATTTTGCTTAGTTGATGAAAATAAAATTCCTCATAAGCAAGATGGTTCAAAGGCTAGTCCAAATAATGTAAATGACTTTGTTGATTTCTATGATATTAACATTGATTTATTACCTGATTATAAAGGACTTGGAATATCAATTCAAGCCAGCAATATATTTGCTATTGATGTTGACCACTGTTTTGGTATTCCATTTGAATCATCATCTGCAGATGAGAGAGCAAAAAAGATTATTGATTTGTTTAAAGATATTGCATACATTGAATTTAGTTTTAGTGGAACGGGTTTAAGAATATTATTTAAATATGAAGAAGTAATTGAAGATTATAATAAATATTATTATATTAAGAATTCTAAAAATGAAATTGAATTTTACCAGCCGTCAAATTCTTACAGATATGTTACGGTCACAGGTAAAAAAATTACAGATAATGATATAAATATTTGTCCAGATTCAATTCTTTATGACTTTTTAGATATTTATATGCTTAGACCTAAAAAACTAAAAATAGACGAAAATTATAGTGATTATGAAGAAACTAGAACATTAGAAGAACTATTAAAAATAGTTACTACTCAGTATAGACAAAATATCTATTTCCAAAACATATGGTTTGGAAAAGCTCCAGGTGCTAATTCAGATGAGTCTGAAAGAGATTTCTATCTTGTTAGTTATATTTATAGCTATGTAACAAAGGATAAAGAAATGATAAAAAAGATTATTGAATCTAGTCCATTCTTTAAATCAAAAGATTCAGACCATAAGAGAAAATGGTACTATCGTGAATATAGATATTTTAATTATATGTTTGACCATGTGAAAGGATAGTGATTACATGATTAACAAGTATACTTTAGTTAAATTAGGTAAAACTCAATTTGACTTATTTGAAAAAATAAATGATAATTCTTTTAAATCATTAGAAACTGGCATTGTATATAATACTGGTATTGATTTAGAAGAATACATTAAGACTAAGATGAATCTTGAAATTTTAATTTCAAGTGACGACTTAGTAGAAATATCAGAAAGGATTAAACAACATGACACCAAAGGAATTCAATATCGTTTTGCAAAATACCTTAAATAGTTGTTCAGAACTATTAGCTTCCAAAAGTAAAGAATATGATTTTTCTAGTGATAGATTACATAGTTTTAAAGCTGGTGCACAATTGTTAGATACTAATTCAGTAAATACTTTATTAGGATATCTAACAAAACACATTATGTCAGTTTTTGATATGGCTAAAAATTATGATAATTTTACAATGGAAAAATGGGATGAGAAGCTTTTAGACTGTATCAACTATTTTATTTTACTCAGAGCACTTCTTATGGATGAAAAAAATATATTTGTAAGAGAATATTTTGATACTAACAAAGATAAAAAGTCTGTATCAGAAACTCTTTTTAGTGCAGGTATGGTTTTAAAACGTCCTACTAAGGAAGGTGTTCAAAATGAATAATATAGAAGTAAAAGTATTAAATCCAGAAGTATTAGAAACTTCAAGAAAAATGACAGTTTGTGCAGCAAGATTAACACAAAGAGGTCATAACATTAAATCAATGAATGATTTTATTGATTTATATAATAAGTCATCAAAAGATGAAACTTATCAAATGATGTGTGAATTACCACATACTACTATTCAAAGATTTGCAACTATCAATATTGTTGTAGTTGGTGCATCAAGAAGATTCTTAGCACAAATTACAAGACATACTGCTGGCTTTACATTTACATCAGCAAGTCTTCAATATTCAGATTATTCTGGTAAAGCAGACTTTGTTGTTCCATATGATATTATGGAAAAGCATCAAGAAAAAGATTATTTAAAATCTTGCAGAAAATCTATGACAGATTATAGAAATGCTGTAACAAATGGAATTGATAATGATGCAGCTGGTTATATGGCTCCTCAAGGATTAAGGAATGTTTTAATTATTTCTGCTAACCCACTTGCATTTAAACAAATGATTTCAACAAGAATTTGTAACAGAAATACATTAGAAACTCAATATGTTACATTAAGAATATGGGAAGAATTATATAAGTTAGACCCAATTTTATTTTCAATAAGTACAACTGGTGCTCCATGTCAAAAAAGAGGTTGTCAAGAAGGCAAAATGGCATGTAACTGTCCATTTGCTAAGACTGACAATCCAACAGAATTATTAAGAAAAAAATTCCCATTATTATATAAAGAGGTAAAAAATGAAAATTAAAATTATTAAGTTTGATAATTTCTATCAAGCTCCATGTAGAAAGCATTATGATGATGCTGGCGCAGATTGCTATTCACCTGAAGATGTTATTATTAAAGCTCATGAAACATATGCAATCAATCTTGGTTTTGGTACTGAAATTCCAAATGGATATACTGGATTTATTCATCCAAGGTCAAGCTTATCAAAGTTAGGAATTATTACTCAACTATCACCAATTGATTCTTCTTATAGAGGACCAATTCATGCGATTATTACTAATCAATCTAATCATGATTATGAAATTAAGCGTGGAGATAGAATTGGTCAATTAGTTATTGTTCCAGTAGTTATTTGTGACTTTGTTGATGATTTAGGTGAAGCAAGAGGTGCTGGTTGGAACGGCTCAACAGGAAAGTAGCGTGATGTCATTTGAAGTTGATTATATGTGACTTCGAAGTTTTTAAGTATGATACATTATTTGGATGTATTGTAATTGATGGAAATAGTCAAAAATTATATCAAATATGGGATATAAATGATATCAAAAATTTCTTTGAGTGTACTTATGAAGATTCAATTTATATAAATTGGAATGGTAAGTTTTATGATAATCTAGTTTTAGAAGCAATATCTAAAGATAAAGATTCTTATAAGACTTCTAAAGCAATTATTAATGGTGAGAAAATTTACTCAAATTTGAAGTTTTATCACTATGATGTAATGAATACAGGCTATGGTGAACAAATCTCATTAAAGCTTACAGAACTTATCGCAGGTAAGTCAATTGATACAACAGAAGTTGACTTTGACTTGGATAGGCCTTTAACAGAAGAAGAAAAGAGATTGACTGAAAAATATAATCAATCAGACTTATATCAAACATTATATAATTTTAGAGCAACATATGATAGATTTGAATTAAGATTAGATATCATTAAAGAATGGAAACTTGATTTAGCTGATTGTTTAGATATGACAGGAGCTCAAATTGCTTCAACAGTTTTGATGGCTAAAAAAGATGTATCATTAGAATATAAAAAAGTTCCACCAAAAATGTATTCAAATTTAATTATTGAAAATCAAGAAGTAATTGATTTTTATTTAAATGAAGAGTTTAGGACTTCTACTAAAATGAAAGAAATTACTATTGGTAATGCAGTATTATCTTTAGGTGCTGGTGGATTACATCAGGCACTTAAAAAAGTTTATTATAAAAGATTATTATATTTAGATGTGTCAGGCTATTATAATTTAGTTATGATTAATTATGATTTATTATCTCGTGCAATTCCAGAAGAAGGAAAAAAGAGATATGTAATGATGTATGACCAACAAATAGCTTTAAAGAAAATTGACCCATCTAGTCCAAAAAGAAAATCATATAAAACAATTCTTTTAGCAGTTTTTGGTGCTCAAGGATATAAAGGTTCAGCAATGTATGACCCTGAAATTGGTACTTTAGTACCAGTCACAGGTGAATTATTCCTTATAGATTTAATGGAAAAAATATACAAATATTGCATATTTGTCCAAACTAATACAGATGGATTAATGTTGCTTCCTAATTCTGATGAAGATGAAAAGAAGATTCTTGAGATTCTTGATGGTTGGTTAAAGCGAACTAATTTTGTTATAAAACCAAAATATATTTATAATTTGTTTCAGCGAGATGTTAATAACTATATTTATCAAGATGAGCATGGAGATGTTGAAGTTAAAGGTGAAGCACTTAAAAACTATGATTTCTCTGATAAAGCATATTCCGCTGGAACAATATTTAATTGTAAAGAACCCGCGATTATCGCAAAAGGTATTGTTAATGCACTAATATATGATAAAACACCAGAAGAAACTGTTGAAGAATTAAAAGATGATTTTAGATTATTCCAATATGCTTGTAAAAAAGGTACATTCAATTATTTAACTTATGATTTAATTAATTCTGATGGTTCAACATCATCAATGAATGTTGGTCCGATTTGTAGAGCATTTGCATGGAATAATAAAAAATGTATTGGTATGGTAAATAAGCATAAAAAAGGTGTTGCAAAAGATAAAGTTGCAAAGGTTGCAAGTTTACCAAATTCAGTATTTATTTATAATCGTGATTTATTCACTGATGAAGCCAAAGATTTTTTGGAAAAAAATATTGATTATGATTACTATGTAGAAAGAATTTATGAGAGAATAGGAGAATTTATTTAAAATGGAAACACAAGTAAATCTAGTATCAAAAATTTCAAAGCTTTATGAGGTAAAGCAGAGCCTAACAAAGGCTAAAGAAGATGTTGAAAAGGCACTTGTTCAGCAAGATGTATTAATCAACATTATTGAAAAGAGTCCAGATAATGACAAGATTAATGAGAATTTTCTTGAGTCATTAAAGGCCGACAGAAATGTTTTAGCTGCAAAAGCCCTAACATTTAATGATAGCTTAACTGCGGTTAGTTTATTAATCTACAATTATGAAAATGAAAAAAAGAATAATTTAGCTCATTCTGATTTAACAACGGAATCCATTGTTACATTACTTATCAATACATTTGATATGTTTAGAGAAACTGAAAAAGCATATTTAGAAAAAGTTAAAGCAATTAGTGAAAAGACTACAGAAGAAAAACCATCTGAAGAAACTAAGGCTTAATACATGAATGCCACAGAAAAGTTACTCTATCGAGAGCTTTATAAAAAGTCCTTCTACGATTTCGTGAAGGACTTTTGGCCAACATGTGAACCTGCAAAATTTGAAGATGGTAAAATAGTACAAATTTTTTGTGAAACTTTTCAATATATGTGTAGAGATTGGATTGGTTATGAAAATCCAGATGTTATATTACCTAACAATGTTGAGGATTACGAAGTAATCGACATCAGAAAAAAGAAGAAAAATATAAATATTACAATTCCACCAAGACACAGTAAATCAAGTATATTTAATGTATTTGGTCCTGTTTGGTTATGGACATTTGCACCAATAAAAGCAGTATCTATTTCCCATAAAGGTGGGCTTGCTACAAAAATGAACTCTAAAAGAAAAGCTATTGTTAATTCAGCTAGATTTAAAGAGTTATATCCAGATATAAAAATCATTACTGATACTGCAGAATCTCTTGTTGATAGTAGAGGTGGCGAACTTTATTCTCAATCTCGTGATGCCATGACCGGCTATGGTGGTGATATTATCATCAACGATGATTTAGTTAATGCAGAGCAAGCTCGTAAGGATAAACAAGAAATGTCTAATGCTTGGCATTATTATCAAAATACCATGCCATCTCGTATTAATAATATCAACAAGTGTATCATTATAAATATTCAACAGAGACTATCTAGAAACGATATAACAGGAAGAATTATGAATGATGAGAATCTACGAAATAGTTACATCTTCGTAAATTTTCCGGCACTATTCTCAAAGGCTACTTTATTTATTTGTCCTATTTCAGGAGATGTAATTTGTTTTGGTAAAGGAGCTCCTCTTTGGCCAGAACGATTCGGTGATTATTCTGAAATTAGAAATAATGTTGGTGAATCTGTATTTAGAACACAGTATCTTCAAGACCCAACTGCTTCTGATGATGCTCCTGTAAAGGAAGAAATGATTTATGAGGAAGACCTACCAAAATGTCCATCTATTTCACAATCAAAAGAAATTTATGCTTCTCATGACTTCCCAGTAAAAGATAAAGAAAAATCAGATTTCTTGGGTTCTGTTTTAGCATATAAGGTTGGTTCAAGATTATATATTAAAGATGCATTAGAAGTTAAGCAAGCATTTAATAAATCTATTGAGTATGTAACAACTCTTGAAGAGAAATTCCCAGGAATTATTCAGGTTGTCGAAGATAAAGCAAATGGTGCTCCAATTCTTCAACAGCTTTCTGACAAGGTTGCAGGTCTAAAAACTTTCCAGCCAGGAAGTCAATCTAAATATCAAAGACTTGAATCAGCAACACTTTATATGAATTCTGGTATGAATTTAGAAGCCGGTGGAAATGTTGTATTTGTTAAAGATGTTTTTGATAAATTAAGTGGCACATGGAAATTATCACCCGCACTTGAATTATTAAAAAATAAACTTTTAGCATTCCCATCTGTAGACCACGATGATATTGTTGATGCATTCTCACAATTAGTATTATTCTGTTTCATGGATAAAAGATTTGCGGTTTATGGTAAATCATTTAATGATTCAAATATGCTTAAAGTTACTAAAGAGCTTTATGATTATACAAATGTATTTGTTTATAAAGATAGAGATGTATGGAAAGTATCAGAAATCGCAATTAAATATGATGTAATTTCTAAGCTTATTGTAACAAGGGAACAAATGTTTATCGCAAATTTTGATGAAGGATTAAGAAAATTAAAAGAGTTTGCTCCAGATAAAAATGTATTCATTGATTGTAGTTTGGATGAATCTTTGAGTGGAATATTTAATGACCAACTTTCAATCGAAAGATATACATATGGAATCGACTTTGATAAATCGGTATCAAACTTAAATCTTGGATTCTCAAGAAAACAGGTTTTACTTGATACAAGTTGTGTATTAACAAAGGCAGATATTGATAATTTTAAGTATGATAAGAATCATGCTGATGAATTAAAATTCAGAACTCATGCCGATGGATTCGTAGCTAATATAAGAGTAGCAGTAAAATTCTATGGAAATATAATTTAAGGAGAAATAAATATGAGAGATGTAACTGTTGATACAAAAAGAATGAGAATTATGATTGGAATTCTTGGTATACTACTTCCATGGATGGTAGTTTTAATTAGTTTATCTTGGGTTCAATCAATATCAATAACTTATTATTCATACTTTACAGTTGGAACATTTATGGTAATTCTTGGTAGTGCAGGAATATTACTTATTAATTATAAAGGATATGATAAATTGGATGATATTTCATCAACAATTGCCGGAGTATTTGGTATTTTAATTTGTCTATTTCCTATGACTTATTTAGATAATCCAGATACCAAAACAGGAATTTTACATTTACCATCAAATATAAGTAATATTTTTCATTGTATAAGTGCTGTAGGATTTTTCAGTGTTTTAGCATTTATGTCGTTCTTCTTGTTTACAAAAACAGGAGGTACGACTACTAAACAAAAGAGAATTAAAAATATTATTTATCGTATATGTGGTATTGGTATGATTGGCTCATTTACATTATTTTTATTAGATTTTATTCCTGGATTTGATTGTTATAATCTTACATGGATAATAGAAGCTATCGCATTATTTTTCTTTGGTATAAGTTGGATAGTTAAATCAGATGCATTTCCATTTTTAAATGATAGAAGACCAAAGAAATCACATATAAAACCAAAAGGAAGAGTAAATATATAAAATAAAAAGAACGCTAGAATCTAGTGTTCTTTTTATTTTCTTCCTAATTATTAGTTGATTGCTACTATATTAAGCATTATATTCATAATATATCTTTATTGCTGGAATACCTTGTATCTCAGTTGGATAATCTTCATTTAATGAAGAAGCTATATTAGATATCATTTCATACCACCAATTAATGGCTAGTTCAGTAGTAGACACTTTGATAGTATGAGTAAGATTGTCTTGAGTAGGCATTGGTACTTCAATATATCCATAATAAGTAACGGTATCTACTACTTCAGTTGCTACTTCAGTTTGAGCATATTGAGTAACTCTATAATCTACATCATCATATGTTACTGTTATAGAGTTTAATGGTAGCGTTAGTACGCTATAAGTACCATTAGAACAAGTAATACCTATTTTAACTATATTAGTGCTAGGAATCTCATCCATATTAACCCATTCATTATTAGTATAATACCAATAACTAACTTTTTCTCCTCCTTGGTCTGGTTTAAACACCCATTCTTGAAAGTTCATTGGATTTTGAATTATATCACTATAAGGAATTTCAGTATATACTGTAGAACCAACCGGGATTGCTTTTAAATCCATCATACAAATAACTACTTCCATACTACCAAGATTAGTTTGATGAAGAATAAATCCTTTATTACTGCTATCTAGTTCTACTCTAGTACCATCATATAATGTACCATAGTACTTATCAGTTGCTTCATCATACCCTTCATAAGATTTAAGAACATATGTAAGTGGTGCATCTTCCATAAATGGTCCAAAACTATAATCAGAGTGCTTTTCAACTTCAATAAATCCCCATTCACCTCTGTCATCAAATACACCATATAATTTATCTTCATTTTTTAAATATGCAAGAATATTTGGTAGTAGACCAGTAATAGTGATATTACCAAATACATTTGTCATTTGAGTATATGTATCAAAAATGAGTAATACTCCCATAACTTCTCTTCCTGTAGCAACACCATCATCATACATCTGTTGAGTACACATCGCAACCCAATTATATGCAGGTTCAGCAGTTTGATGTAATTCATAAATTGTATGAGGTTCGCCTGTTTCTGGTAATTCAGTAACTACAACTGCGCCGCCTCCATTGTAAGCATCAGTTGCCATCTCCTTTGAAATGTTCTCTGCGAATCTTTTTACATTTTCTTTACTTCTATTTGCCATAATTTTATTTTTCCTTTCTTATTTTTTAATTATTTTCACTGGAATTGGCTTCGCCAGTACCAGTATTTTCTTGATTTAATTCTGCTTGCAATTCTTCATATTTTGCTTTTGAAATCTTTTTGAATCCTTTAGGAATAGGGCTGTAAGCAAAATTAGTTGTTATTGCAAAAGATTTTTCAGTTTCATTATAGTAATAATTCATGATTATACCTCCGTAACTGTATCAGTAATTGTAGGGCTGTCGTTTGATTTATATAAATCAATTTTATCAACATTAAAATATATAGTATTAAGATATAAAGTATTAGAATAGTTAGGTCTTGCAGAAATTCCAGTTACAATAGAATCATCTGTTCCTTTTGTAATAAGTGATACGCTTAAATAACTTTCATTTTGTACATATCCATTAGATAAAAGCCATGCAGTGAGAACATTGACAGTAAAAGGAGTATTATTTTGGTTTTTTATTACCAAACTGTAATTTCCAAAAGTTACACTTGACAAAGAAATTTTATGTATATATTCCTTTCCACCACCACCGACTTTGTACTTAACACCATCAATTTCAGCACCCTCTAAATCTGGCTCATCACCAACTAAAGTTGGATTAGGAATAATGGTTGATTTTTCTCCGATTTGGATTTCTAATCGACTGACTTCCATACTTACATACTCTCTATCGGCTAAAGCACCATATGTAATTGTAACTTTCCATGTATCATCTTCATAAAAGAAACCCATACTAAAATCATTCAAACCATCAGTAGCACTAAAAATATAATAAGTAGGTACTTCTTCATCACCATTTATTTTCTTTGAAGGATAACAATTAGTTAATTTAATGATACCTAATATACTTGAAAGTTCTGGAAATTCTGTTACCCAATCTACATAAAGATTTTGTTTAAAACCAGTAATGACTTGCTCTATTTCTTCCGACAAAGTAATGGAATAAGTATCATTAGATAAAACTGTAATATCGCTAATATCATTTCTTGTAACAATGTAACAATTCTTGTATGATTCTGGGACTTCAATATTTGTGCTTTCTTCTGCTTCGGTAATATCAAGTGTATCGGAAGTAATATATCTTGCTAACAATGTTGACAACTCTGTGTTGGCAACTAAATTAGCTAATTCAACAGTCTTTTGACTATTATCTAAAAATGTAAAAGTAATTTCTTTTGTATCAGGATAATAAATTATTTCTTTGATAATTCCTGAATCCTCATCAAAATATTCTCCTTCTACATTATATCTATAAAATTTTCTATTATCTGCAGGCATTAATTTTTACCTCCTAGCTATAATCAGCGTCTATTAATAGGTCGAATTGGAAACGAACTTGTTTACCAGCTGACAATCCACTAGTAATACCTCTTATTGCCAATATGTTACCTTTAAATAATTTAAAAGGAATGGTTACGGAATTACCATCTAATCCGGATATATTACTAACTAATCCATTACCGGCGTTAATAGGGATAATTTTTGACATTATATAATCTGGCAATTCTAATTCAAAGATATTTATATTTGAAGCAATTGTAATTGAATTTTCAGTGTTATTTGCTAAAACACCAACAATCATTAAATGAGTACCACTTAAACTCCATTTACTGTATACGTTTGTTAATGGATACACTTCAGGCAAAACAAAATTTAAATTACCTTCAATAAATCTTTTATTTCCTGCTGAGTCTACAATATCGTCTAAAGTTGCTCCTCCTCCACCTTGAGGAACAGCATATTTATCACCAGAAACTTCTAACCCTTCTAAATCTGGTTCAGTACCTTCAAGAGTAGGATTCGCTTTAATCTGGTCATTAATAATATCTATTACTTCTGCTGTTGATGTACCATCAGCAGCTTTCTTAGCTCTAGATACTTCTATACCATTAATATAGCATACAATATATCCATCTACTTCTGCAAAAGTCATTTGATTTGGCATAATATTTTATACCTCCTTTTATCTATCATAATATTCATCATATTCATCAGGTTCAGCAACTAAATCATTACAATCATATTCCCAATAAACTCTAATATTATCAATAGTAAGTTTACCAGTAAATAATCCAGCCTTACCAGCGAATACATTGCTTTCAATTACTTCTGTTTCTTCAATATCATTTTCATCTGGTACTAGCATTCCTGTTAAATCATTATCTTCTAAAACATGATAAATAATGTGCCATGCTTTATCTGCAAATTTTGACTTAATAAAATCGAAGCCATCTTCAATAAATTGAACATCTAAATTATATGTACCATAATAAATATATTCATCACCACTAGTAATATCATATTTTGCATTAGCAGGAACCTTAAATACATTATAAAGTTTTTTATCAATGATATGCTTTTCATTTTCAAGAACATCATACATATCTGGACCTTCTAAATCTTCAACAAGAGTTGTATCAGCAGTATACCCAACTTCTTCTTCTGCAATATTTGCACCTTCAAGACTAACAGCAAATACATCATCTTCATAAACTACAGTGGTCTCAAATTTATTATTTAATTCATCAATAATTTTATTAATGATTGTAGATTTAGTACTTGCATCTAATTTATTTAAAATTTGTGAAATATTAATTTCTGCCCAACCATATATAACTTCACATGTATCAAAATATGTAGGAGCATGCTTTGCTACTACCTTTTCAAAAACTCCTTCAACATCAAAATCTTCTGGTTCTGAGTTATAATAATAGTCACTATCTTTCATTTTTCTTTTCATGATTAATTTTTCCTTTCTGCTGTAGTTGCGATTATATCGCATAAACAGCCTACATAATAAACTCAAGGAGTTCGGAGTTTATCTACTCCTTGTCCTTGAGTCTTATATTGTTATTTAGTTTTTAAATTCTTGCAGGAACTTCAGTCTTTTTTAATGTGGTAATCCACCTATACCAATCTTTATTTGACAAATACCAGAAACATTTATAGAAATCTCAGAAGGAATTTGTTCATTCCAATTACTTTCATATTGTTCTTCTCCATTTACTGAAATAGTTAATCTATCCCGTGATGTGTCAACAATTACATTAGGATGAACCATTAATTTAAATTCATTTGTTTGACTATCAAGTTTTGGTAAACCAGATATTGTTGCATATGTAGTAGGAGCAGCATATTCTGTGGTTGGATATGTAGCATAATCATTAATTTCTAATTTAGTATCATTATAATAAATATCAAAATCTGCACTTAAACTTGGATTATCTCCATTAGTATAAACACCGCCTAATAAAGTACCACCAGTTTTATCCATATTTACCCATTCGTTATTAGTATAAATCCAGTAAGAAATTTCAGTATGCGCTGGTTGTGGAGCAAATACTATACCGATTGCAAATTTCCCATTAAGAAGACTTAAGTCAATTTTTGTAACAATACAACTTTCAGGAATTGGTATAGTACTATTAGTTAAATCTATGATACCTACTAAGTTATTATCATCTAACCCATATTTCTTATCTGTGGCATTTGTTAATACAAAAGGTGCAACAGCATCCCCTTCATTATCATATGTAAACTCACTACCATCTAAGAAATGTCCTGTACCATCTAAAATAGTATATCCCTCCTCATCAGTGTCTGTTGTAACATGGTAATCAAAATCTTTTAGAATTGCAAAATCACCAAGTTGACCTGCATAAACCTTATCTACTACATCAACCTCGTTAAATTCAACCCAGATTCCGCCTTTACCAACAAAACATTCATATGCTTTTGACTCGCTTCTTACCCAGAATACTACATTAATGTGTTCTGGATTTTCCATAGCTTGAGCATCTTCCAATGTTTCAACTACAATAATTGGATAATTTGTTGCTGAATACTCTCCACTTTTATCTATCTTAGTTAATAACCAAGGATAATCATCTGGTTTATCCTCGTGTAACTCATACACTGTGTGTTCCTCACCTACATCAGGTAACTCAGTAACTACCTTAGTACCTCCTCCACCATCAACCTCGATAGATGCACTAATATTTTTTAAAGTTCTTAAAATTAATTTTCCGTCTCTATTTGCCATAATTTTTATTTTCCTTTCTTTTATTTATTTTCAAAACTTAAAGCCTTCTAATTAGTAGGAGTAACATTTGTTGCTAATGTCCATTTTTGTATAGTAATAGCACCATTTCTTGTGGAAATTACCATAGATTCTATATATAAACTTGCACCATTATTATGGCTATTTACTTGTGTTACATAACCAAGTGCAGCACCATTAAACTTGTTAGGGTAAAAAGGTGTGTCAACATATACAATATAAGCATACGGATTTTGTAATAAAAACCCAATTTGCTCTTCAGTTAATTCAGTTGTACCGTATGCCAAAGTTATATGGTCAACATACTCACTACCCCCACCACCAGATTCGGCGGCTTCATATGTATCTTCTGAAATATTAGATATCATTCTTTTTACATTTTTAAAATCTCTATTTGCCATTTTTTCTTTTCTCCTTTTTTTATTTTTTTATAATTAATGCCAATAATGCACCAATAAGTGCACCAATAATTGCAGTGGCTGCTGCCTTGGCAACAGCAATCCACATATCTTTAGCAGTTTTACCAGGTTGAAGCTTAAGCATTTCAATATCTTCCTCCTGTTTCTTTTGACTTGTAACAATAGATTCAACAGACATATTTAACTTTTCAAGACTAATACTAACTTTATTTAAATTTTCTGATATGTTTTCTACTTTATCAAGTCGGCGGTCAATAGACTTCAAATGCTCGTCATGCTGAATAACTTTCTTTTCAATCTCATTATCACCCATTTTTTGCCCTCCTACAATTATAAATTTTTCTTCAATACTGACTTTGATACTAATATAATTTTTATTAGTGTTCCCTTCTAAATTATTATACCGTTATAATTTTTATAATGCAACTGATTATATCAAAAGAAGAGTATCACTAAAATACTCTTCTTTTTCTATTTGATTTTAGTTCTTTTTAAGTCTTGTTTTGATTGGTAACATTCCACTTAAAATGCTTTGAACATACTTTCCATCTTCTGTAATATATACATCAGTGAATTCAATTTCATAATTATCTGGATTTACCTGACCTTGACGAGATTTATAAATCTTTTTAGCAATTTCTTTAAGCTTAGCTTTAATTGCTGCTTCTTCTGTTACATCAGAAGGAAGTTTATTAATGTAGATATCTTCAACATCTGTTTCATCAAACATATCATAAGTATCTTCACCTTCAAAACATAGCTTATATTTTGCAGGAACTTCATCAGTAATACTAATTGTATCTTTAGATATAATATCTTCTAAGTATAATCTAGCAGACTCTTGCTGTTTAAATTGCTTTGCAATCTTTACAGCATCATCAAAAGTAACTTCTTTTGGTTTATAACCAGAATCTTCTGACTTAAATACATATGTCATTTTTCCACGACCAACATAATATATTTTCTTACCATCTACCTGATTGTATGGAATATAATATAAATAATACTTTGTATTATCTGTTGCATCAGTAACTAAGTTTTCTGTAGCTAATCTCATTGCAGCAAGAAGTTCTTTATCTTTTACATTTCCATGATTTTCAGAAAATTGCTTAATGTCTGCCATTGTATTAAGATTTAATTTCTTACATAATGCTACAAATTCTTTGTATTCTTCATTATTAAATGAATCCTTTAAATTTGTATACTGACTATCAGAAACTTCAGATTTTTTGAAATTTTCATCATATTCAGGAGTCTTAACCATTGGAACCATATCATCAAATACATCTGTAACATATCTGAATAAATTATTATATAATCTATTATTAAATTGCTTATTACCAAATTTCTTTAATACATCTAATAAAGCAAGGTTTGGATTTACATCTACGCCTTCAGTTTTAGCAACAACCTTATCAATTAAACTTAATAGATAATTATAAGGTTCTGCATATACTGGTAGGTTATGCTCTCTAAAGAATGCTTTATGTGTAGACTCGTCTTTAATTTTTGATAATAATCCATTTACATAATTCTTTAATTTTTCAATATATGCTTTATCATCTGAACGGTCCCATGAATCAGTTACTGGAGTAGCCTCTTCTTCAGTAGTCTCTTCTGTAACAGATTCTTTTTCAACATACTCAATGCTTGAGAATGAACCAAGTTTATCGATATTATCATTTATAGCAATAAGCTTAATCCACTCTTCAATTGATTTGTTGTTTTTACCATAACTGAATAATTCTTCATCATTAAAAACAATCTTCCAATCATTATCGCCAATTAAATTATATAATTCTTGTAATCCTTCTTTATATTCTTTAATTGCTGCGGCACTATATTCACCAAGAGTTGCTTTCTTAAGGTCAACAACATGTGCAAATTCATCAGTTAAATCATGAGTGATAATATCTCTTTCAATTTTCTTAGTCTTAAATTTATCAGGCTCAGGAACGGCTGCACCTTTTGTGGTAGCAGCTTCGACAGCGGCAATATTTTCTGGTAATTTCTTAGCATTTAATGTTGCTGTTAAAGCCGCAATAATTTCACTTGCTTTCTTACGGTCACCGATAGATAAAATATAAGTCATCTTATCAATTGGTTTTGTAACACCTAACTTAACTAATAAAGAATCAATTTTCTTTGAACCCTTTTCACCATATCTTGCAACAAACTTTTGATATCTTTCTTCATCCATTTCATCTGCAGATTTTGGTTCACCTGGAGTATTTTCACCTCCACCAAATTTTTGTTTATTTAGTGGTTCATTTCTTTCATTAACATATCTTGCTCGTTCGGCTCTTGGAATAAACTCAAGTTTATTTCCTTTTAAATTAATTACACCATAATGGTCAGTATTATATTTATCATCATGAATCTTGATAGCTATAAATGTACCATCATTATTAATCTTATCCGCTACATCAGAGAAGTATTCTTCTTTTACTCTACCATTTTCATCGATATATAATACCTTATCATACTGTTCAGTATCAATACCTTGAGAATTTAATTTAGCCTTAAGTGCCTTTGCTGCTAGTTTGCCTTCAGCATTAACTTTTGTTCCATCTTGTTTTTTACCTTGAATAATATTAGAAATACCAAATGACTTTGTAAATTTATCTAATTCTTCTTCTGATAATTCACTAACAAGATTTACTTCTTTTTTCTTTAAATACTGTTTTCTAAATTCATTAGCCGCAAGAGATTCAATTTTATCTCTTTCACCAACTGGGAATGCATCTGTCCAACCAAAGATTGTAAAATTGTTTGCATCAACATCAAACTTAAATTCAAATGTATCCCATGTATCAGAAATAACAGAATCATTATTCTTAAAGTAGTGCTCACCAATAATTAAGATTCTACCAGTATAAACCTTACTCTTTTCTTTTTCTGTAATACCATCAACATCAGCAGCATTTAAATCAAATCTTATTCCTTTTACTCTCCAATTTGTATAAATACCTTCTGGGTCTTGCCAGTTAGTTTCTTGTCTATGCTGCTTATGAGCTGCTGTACGGTCTGGTTTATTCTTTTCTTCATTAATTATATCCCAGCCACTACCTGTAGGAGTTTTATGCTTTCTATAATATTCAAAATCATTTACTTTTGAATCTTCGACAAATTGATTATTATCTACACATTCATCAATATACATACGAGCTTCATTTATATTACTAACCATAATTTCTTTAAGTTCGTCTTCTTCAGTAATTACTTCTCCATCTTCAAGAATTGGTGAAATTTTAATAACATCATCACAAAAATCATTATAAATATAATATCCTCTATACTTATATATATGACCACAAACTTCATGAGTGTATTCATCTGTAACTTCACCTAAATCAACAAATTTATTAGTAGAAACGGAATCAGCAACTCTGATTTGTTTAATTTCAACTTCTGGATAATAACCATAATATTCTTGGAAGTCTTCTTCTGTGTTTGATGCAGCATAAATTTGAGCTTCAATTTGATATGCTTCATCTTCTGTATCACATGTAACATATGGTTCACCATTTAAATATACACAATATTTAATTGAATCATTCATGCTCTTTGAATCCTCCGTTAAATAGTATGGTTTTTTAATTCTATTAAAGAAAATTTCAACTGCTTGTGGAGTACTTCTATTTTCTAGATATACTAATTGAGCAATCTTTTCAATAATATCTTCATAAGAAATATTATATTCTTCTGCCAACTGTTGTAGCTGAGCAACAATATCCTCTGGAATTTGGAAGCCATGCTCTTTCTTCTTATACTTATCAGAATTTTTATTTCTTTCATAATCTGCCTGAGCTTTTTCATTTGACTTCTTAATCTTTTCAGGGTCCTCTAAGAATGCTTTAACTGCAGCAATTGTTGACTTAGGAGCAACGCCATGGTACTCAAGAGGTAAATTTAAAGTTTTTAAATGGTCCTCTTCTTCTGCATTTTTAGCTAGTTTATCATCAATTAATGAATATAATAAATCTAAATCTTTTGCTTGATAATTATAGATAATCTGTTTTCCTGGAACAATGTTTCCATCTTTATCTTTTTTATCTTTTTGATTATCAAGGATATCTTTAAATACCATAATAATTCTACCAATAATACCAATATTTTTTGTTTGACCTTTACTCTTTGGTAACTTACTAGAGAATTTTTCGATTAATTCTTTAAGCTGCTCATCATACTTTGTTTTAGCTTTTGCATCAGATTGATTATATGTTGTAGCAAATTCTTCTAAGAATTTTTTAGCTTCTTTAAGATTTTTGTTTTCTTCTTCAATAGCTTTCTTATTTCTCTTTGGAGCCCATAAATTTCTAATAACTTCATTCTGGAATTTATTTAATTTATGTTCAGGAATATCATAGCTTGTACCCTTCTTATAGAAATTAGCTTTTTCAATATTCTTAATTCTTAATAATTCATCTAAGAAAGCTAACAACTTTTCTTTTTCTTCAGGAGAAGCTACATTAAATGGTGCAGCATTATTAGCAACCTTTTGTCTAAGGTCATTAAGTTTTCTTAAAATTTCTGGGCCTTTTTTATTTTTAGTTTTATCGTCCTCTTCTTCATCACCTTCATAACCTAACTTATTAGATGGATTTAATAAATCGGTATCTAATAAATCACCACGATTAATAAAAGGAGCTAAAAACTTTTTAATTGTTGGGTCCTTTTCAAGAGGTTCTGTATATTCTTGAGGAGTTAAAATTTTTCCATAATCACCTTTAACCTCTTCTTCTTTTTCAGACATTCTACCTTTATATTGACCAGTTAACCAATAAGCCTTAAAGTTTTCAAAATCACCAACAGATAACAAATAAATTACATCATCATTCTGACTATAATAAACAACTAAATCATTAAGATTATGTTCATCAATTGGATAAATACCAAAGATATTACCATATTGATTTCTAACTTTTTCTTTATTTTCTTTTACGAATCTAGGATTAGCATTACCATAATCTTCATGGAAGAACTTTTCTAATGCTAATTTAACATCTTTATCAGACCAAATAACATCTTTTAAACTGTTTTTATAGTCATAACCTTCAACGATTTTTGTATCTCTATTTAAGAAATTTGTTTGTAACTCTGGTTTTGCAGGGTCACCTTTAACTTCACCAGTTCTCTGTTCAATCTTAGCGACTTCCTTTTCTGCTTTTTCTAAAGCAGCAATATTGTTTTTAAATAAGTATTCATCAGTAGTTAATAAAAAATATTTATCATCTTTCTTTGAATACATAATACATAAATCTGTCTTTGGTGAAGAAGCCCCATTAGCAGATGATTGATAAATACCGGTTAATTTATCACCTTCACCAGCAGAATATTTTTCATTTGCTCTTGCAATATAATCTGGGAGATTACCATAATCTCCCTCAAAAAATCTTTCTAAGGCTTCAGATACTAAATCTTCATCCCAAAATTTATCTTTTAATTTATTATTAAAATCATCACTTGCATATAAATTTTTTAAATTAAAAATTGAATCCATCATTGATGACTTTCTTACTTTAATTTTCTTCATAAATTCTAATTCTCCTTACCATTAATTTGCACCTGGAACTGGGTACGATGTAACAACAAGAATTGATGGGATTGCCTTAGTTTTTAATAACGCCATCAATGAAACTCCATAAGGGGTTTGATTCCAAAATAATGCTTCTTGTGAATCTAGCATAGTCTTTGTTAAATCATAAGATTTACTAAATCCGCCAACACCTGCAGATTGAAGAACTCCTTTGTAAGCACCACCACCGGCAATACCTCTTAAGGTATCACCGGATGGAGCTTGGTCTTTTTCAGCAATGAGTGTTGCATAATGTGCAATACATAATGACATTGCATATTCCCAATCTGTACCAAATATTGAATAGAATATTTTATCATTGGCAATTGGATATAATTTATTAAAATAGGTTATTCCATCTTCTGTAGCCATGAAGTTTTTAAAATTTGGCATCCAAAAAGTAAAATCACTAATTTTATATTCTGGATTCTTTTTATCAATATTTATACCAATAATTGCCATTAATAATCACCTACTTTTTTAATGAATAAATCATAGCTTCAATTCTGTTCTTTAAATATTCTTGAACATCACCAAAGTTATCTTTGATATACTGAATCATTGGTTCAGTTAATTGTGAATTAATAATTTTTAATGCTCTTTCTTGAGCTTCAGCTTGAGCAGCTTCATCAAACTTTCCATTCTTTTTTAAAGTATCAACGAAAGTTTGAGTTACTGCTGTAACTGCATTAAAGATAATGGTTGTAATACCTGAAGCCATTTCTGCCATCTTCTTATCTTTAATTTTTGTATTAAAGAAATTAGTAATTACAAAAGTTAACCAAGACATTAATGCGGTTAGTGCAGTTCCTACTGCACCCCAAAATATTGTCCAAAATTGTTCCATGTTTTAATCCTCCATAAATATTATTCTGTATAAGTTGGAGTAAAATCAATTCTACCACAAGTAATAATCCAAGATTGCATCTGTGCAGATGGACCATAATTCTGGTCAGGTACTTTCTGGAAGAAGCAATCAATAGCAGTTATAATTGGAGAATTTGATTCATTATTAAATGCTGGAGTTAATGTAATTGTCATACCACCAGTTCTAGTTTGAATCTTTTCAAATGCGGCACAAGTAAGAATAAACTTAACTACATAATTTGATACCTGTCTGATATCAACTGTAATTGTACCAGTTCTATTTAAGCTCTTATTATGAACCCAAGAACCTGTTACATCACCATCAGTTTCAAATAGGTTTTGGTTACGAGAAACTATAATTTGACCAGTACATGTACCATTACCACTATCACCAGGACCGCCAATTGTAAATGTTTCAGCCTGTAAATCTCCAACTGCTGGAATTTGTACACCAAGAATATAATCTGTTAATGAGTATACACTTGTATATTTCTGATAATTTGCCATCTTTATTTTCCTCCTTACCTATTAGAATACTTCACCAGTAACAACAATCTTTCTGATTGAGTAACTATCTGCAACTAAAATATAAATCTTTGGTAACTGATGAGCTTCAAGCTCATCAGGAGTTAATGATTCAAATGGAAGAATAACTACCTTATAACCTAAAGATAATAATGTATCTTCTTTAATAATTAGATATTCATCATAATATAAATCTCCATCAGTCCAAGTCTTAGTTGTTGTTAAGAAACCATTATTAACATATCTGTTTAATTCAGCAGTTAATACATTCAAAACAGCAGTTAATCCTTGAGAATTATATTTAATCTTTTGAGCTAGTAAATCAAGTAATCTACTAGTTAATGTTTGATGCATTACTAATAGCATAAACTGATTTGTTAAAGAATAACCAGCAGTATCATTACCACCAATATTTCTTACTGCATTTGATAAATTAATATCAATATTAATATCTAACTGTATTGCTTCTTTTACTAAAGCATTATCATTAAATACAAACTTATCTGCTGTTTTATCAGAATACTTTTCTTTTGTATAACAATAATCTTCAGCACTATCTGTTAAGTATGCATTCATTTGAGTATAATATGCTAATACAGAAGCTCCAATACCCATTGCACCATACTTTAATACATAATTTTCAATATCAACAACTTTATCATCAACCTTAATATATGCAGCCAAATCTGTAGTATTACCATTGGTTGCTGGAATTTCTGCAACGAAAATCTTTTGATAAATTTTTTCAGTTGCTTTTGATTCATTATATGCTTCTGCTACATTTCTAAAATCTGATTCATTAGCATCTGCACCAGTACCAACATAACCAACCATGATTTCTTCCATTGGAAGAGCTTCAATAATATCAACAAATGTATTTGTTGCTGGTGTAATATTTGTTACAATACAATGTAATTTACGACCACCATTTGCAAAAAATGCATCAACATAATTTTTAAAAGCAGTTAATCCAGCTGGTAAAGTACTAGTTTTAGTTAAGGTTCCTAAATCTGTAACTGTGTTTGGGTCAGCAATAGTTGAATCATAGAAAATTGCTGCTGCAACATCTCTTAAACCAGTAGGTTTATTTGCTACATGATGATTGATGTTAACTTCAACAAAATTTGTATATTTAACACTCATATTTATTTTTCTCCTTTGTATAGTTATTTATAATATAATTATATCATTATAATTATATTTCGTCAATAATAATTTGACAATTTTCATCACTGAATTCACCTTCTGGTTTAACAAGTGATATATTATGTCTTACTCGTAGCTTGATGGTTAAATCGCATCTAGGCCACAAAGTATTATTTATAAATTCGTTTTGATTAACTGGAAAAGTAATTTCCGTTAACAAAACACCACGGCCTCTTAATCTAAAAGAAATTAGTCTTGACCTTAATCTAGTTAGTATTTGCTGAGCTACAGTATGACATTTATTGCCATAAATTTTAAGAAAGAAGTTATATGCAGTAAATAAATTTACTGTATCATCACTTTCATTAATTGTTACATTATTTGAAGTATCTTCATCTTCATTTAATTCAAAGACAATAAATGTATCATTTAAATTGATTGAACCTAATTCTGTATCAGATAATTTCTTTGCAAGAGAAGAACCACGAACACCAGTAACATTTTTGAACATATCTCTTCTAATGTTTGTTTGTTCTAGGATTTCATTTCCAATGACCTTAATAATATCTTCAAAAGTAATTGCTGGTATCATACTAGTATTTCTCCTTCTAAATATTTTACATATTCTAATAAATCATTATAATTATTAAGATTTACCATTTTTAATCTTGCACTTCTACATCCATATTCATCAATATCTCTTACTGACTCAACATGTAACCATCTATCTTTATATAGGATAAAATCCCCCACTTTAATTCTGAATATACTTTTACAATAAAATTCATATTCCATATTTTCAGTATTACCTGTTTTTGATAGACTAATAGAAGTTCCTTGTGATTGCAAGGAGCCTCTAATAGTATCTTTGGTATATGTATATTTATCTCTAAATAATTCATCTGTAGTAACGGAGCCAACAATGAACCAATCAAAATCAAATGAAAATTCTTCTATTGCATCCCAGAACCAAGTAGGGTCTACAACATGATTTTGGTAATTTGGCATAATATTTCCTCCTTTACTTTAATTTCCTCTTACTCCTAAATAATATCCATTATAGAATAGCTTGTTATATAGTCTAACTAATTCAGCATATTCTCTTTCAAGACCTGGAACATTATATAAATCAACAATTTCTTTATACTTTTCCATACCCATATGTAATAAATACTTTGGAGTAACGGCTGCTACTTCTCCTGCATGTGCAATATCGTACAATAAAGTTTCCTTTACGTCTTCATATTCGCCCATTAATAGTCTACGACCATATTCTGCATCAGTCTCATCTTCTGATAAAGCTCTTGAATTTCCTCTTACAAGAATTGTCTTGTTGAAGGAGTGGTCAGGAGCACCTTCTACTGATGCATGTACTGTAGCACCAGCAACGGGAACATCTTCAATAAATACATCTTCACAATCTGAATCATGACATGCATCATCAACAGAATCTTCCCAATCAACTTCTTCTTCATCATCAGCATAATTAATATTTGGGTCTGCAGTAGGAATTTCTTTTTCTACTGGCTTAACCTCAACTTTGGTTTCAACCTTTTCAACTGGCTTAGCAGTCTTTGGAGCAGCCTTTTTAACTACCTTTTCTTTAACTACTTCTTTAACTGGCTCTTCGATTACTGGAGTTTCTTCTTCAACTGTTTTAACGCTTTCTACATCTTCTTCAGAAGATACATCTGGGCCAGTATCATCAATACCATAAACTATCTGTTTTAGAACATCTACCTTATCAATGATTTCCTGAGCTTTATCATTGAAAGCTTCATCATCAATTTTATCTAGTTCAGCAACAAACTCATTATATCTTTTCATGATTTTATTAACCATTCTTGGGTCAGTAACCATATTATCTGGGTCTGCCCATTTTGGTCCCTTAACATTAATATCATAATCTAAGTCAGTTTCTAAATAATGAAGAGCCTTTGCAAGAGCCTTAGGGTCTAATGCATGACCATTTTTCTTAGAAATTAATCTGTTAATTGTTGTAGGTGTTACAGCAAAACCTAATTCTTCAGAAAAAGCAATTGGTGCATCTTTAACCTTCTTTGATTTTCTAGCAACAGAATCTTGCATCTGCATTTTAAAATATTGTGCAGGAGCAGCAATTCTTGTGTTACCATAATCTTCATATCCTTCTTCATCAAGATTATACTTATCTGCAAGTCTATCATAAAAATCTTGAGCTTCATATTCATTGTTCTTATCAAAACGCTTAATACCAGAAACTGTATTATTTTTGATAACAACAACCTTGAATCCATTAGGAGTTTTAATCTTTTTGATAATTACCATTGGTACATTATCTTCATCACAAGCCATTTCATCTACAATTGTTTTTGCCTTTTTAATGATTTCACACTTAGGAGTATTCTTTAAATAAGCATCATCAATTTCGACTGTATAGCCATTTTTAAATTTAACCTTCATTTGTTTATTCTCCTTTTCTATAAACGAAAAAATGGGCAAATTTAGACTAAACTAGCTAGTCTAAATTTAGCCCATAGTTATTTCGCTAATACATTATTTATTTTTATATTAGTGAGTGAAATCCCAGTAAGAAACAATACCGAATTCATTTGCATCAGTATTATATGGTAACTGTACCTGAGAAACCTGACCCAAGAATGCGGATGTATAAGCCATTCTTTCGATATTTGGTAATGTAATATAATGCTGCATATCATAAGGGATATCGATTCTTACGAAATCCTTATCCTTCTTGTATGCTACAATACGGCCCTTACCAGCAGTACCTAATGTATCTAATCCATCACGACCAACAATCTCTAATGAGAAGTTCTTGCCCTTTGCCTGAGCCTTAGCTAAGTTATGGTCAATAATGAAGTCATATAATGAATTAGAATATAATGCAGAGAATCTAGATACTAAGTCGTTCATAACGAACATAGGAACTAAAATTCTATCTGGTAAGATTGTAACGTTTAAATTACTTTCTGATAAGTAAGTAGCGAAGATACCATTGATTGCTGCAACAACAACATCATCAGTTAAACCTTCAAAACCAGAACCAGTTGTACCATTATTATCAATAACGTTAACTAAAACCTTAGCATCATTGAATAAACCAGTTACACCCTGCATACCAGTATAAGCAACATCCTGAACGAATAAATCCCAACCAGCAAGAATTGCATCATTATAAATATCCTGAATAGACTTCTGAAGCTTTTCCTTCTTCATCTTCTCTAATTCAACGAATCTTAAATCATATGCAACCTGATATGTAAATACCTTTGCTAAGTTCTGAGTCATAGCGGCATTTACTCTTGGAATATAATTTGCATTGTTTGATACTAAGTTACGGTTGTTATTTAAAATACCAGACCAATCAACAGAGTACCATTCAACATAATCAACAAGACCTCCACCATTATCGAATGGTAAGTCTTCCTGCCATGTTACATACCACTTTGGCTCATAAGCCTTAGTATGTAACTTTGCTAATTCAGTTGATAAGAAACCAAAGTTCATATCATGAATCTTAGCATCACCGATAACTGTACGGCAAGCCTTTAAGCCATACATATCGGATACCTTTACACAAGTACCTCTTTTCTCAGGAGATACCGCATCAACGAAAAATTTATTTTCTACCTTAACTTCTGTAAATCCCATCTTACTTTACCTCCATCTATTAAATATTGAACTTGATTTCTGCTACGTATGCTGGAGTTACTGCTGTACCCTTATTCTCATAGATACCAGTAAACTTCCAACCAGCTAATAAATCACCAGTTGAATCTTCTGTTAACTTACCATTTGCATTTAAGTAAACATCTGCACCTTCAACTAAATTTGTAATATCTGTTACAGCAACAGGTACTGCAATATAACCATTGATACATACATTGACAGCTTCACCAACTTCAAATGTTGCATTTACTGCATTTGAACCACCTGGGAACTGACGAACTAACTTAATGTTTGTTGCTAATACGATACCAGCAACTTCTGCAGCAGTAGCACCTGCAGCAGCTACTTCATATTCGCCCTGTTCAGAACCGAATACTAATACATCTCCATAATGAGCAGCAGTAGAACCACCAAGGATACCACCCTGAACTCCATACTTATCACTAACTGTAGGATAACCAGCTAGTAACATAGGTAACTTCTTCTTAATGATTAATCCCATAATTACTTTCTTCCTCCATATCTTTTTCTCATTGCTTCTGCAATTTCAGCTTGCATATCCTCGTTGGAATATGTAGTTGACTCTTGTTTTGATTCAATAGCACCAAAGGACTTCTTTGAATCATTTGTTTTTGTGCTCTTGACTTCATCTAGGTCATCATCGACATCAACTAAGCCGTCCTCAGTAATCTCCTCAGAAACTTCTTCGGACTCTTCGGCATCTTCGTCATCGGGAAGGTCAACAATATTTTCATCTTTTGTTGCTACTTCTTCCTCTTCGTCGAACTCAAACTCTTCATCAAATGACTCATCATCTTTTTCCTTTTTATCCTTATCCTTCTTATCTTTGTCCTTATCCTTCTTATCATCGGATGGAAGTAAAGATAATAGGTCATCTAACTTTTCAATTAAAGTCTTTAAAGCCTTTACTTCTTCTTTAGTAAACTGAGTTTCCTTTTCTTCTTCCTTAGCATCATTAGACTGTGTTTTAGTAAATCTCTTTTCAGTTTCTACTGAAGACTTATCTTTAACAATCTTAGTCTTGCCAGAAGTGTCAGTAACTTTAAATAGTAATGCCATTTCTATTCCTCCATTTTCTAAATTTCAGTTTCTATGATAATTATAGACTAATAAATATATAAATGCTACCGCTATTAAAAATTATTTTTTCACAATTTTACACTTTATGAATCTTTCTAAAACATCAAAATTGTAATAATATTCATTTTCATTTTTAGTTCCAAGTAATGTATTAACGGAACCAGCAAGCTCACTTCTTATCATTGCTCTGATATAAATTTGTAAATGTGCTTCCAATTCTTGTAGCTTAGCTTCTATATAATTTTCAGTCCAACTATCCTCAAATACTCCATCGACAATTTCATTTAACATTTTGTCGATTCTAAAATCTATTAGGTACAGCAACTTAGACAAGATATGCTTTCCTGGGATAGTTACTGTACCATTTTCAGTAAAATATACAATATCTTTAACAGACATTTCTACTTGAGATATCGTATCATCTGTATTTAATATATTTACATTTAATTTAATATATTCATCTTCTTGTAAAACACCGAATTCAATATAGTATTGATTAAGTATGCTGATTAACTTTACTTTTTCTACTATATCATCAAGCATTTTTATTCCTCATATGATGACCATTGCTCATAAACATAATCATATGGAGCATTAATTAATTCTGCTAATTTTGTTAAACATTGTTTAACTGCATCATAATCATCAATTCCTAATAAATCATATACTGATTCTTTATTATCAAGAGCATCAAATAAATCATTAAATGTAACATCTTCATTCATGCTAAGAGCATCAAAATTTTCATTATACCAATTATTAATATTTGTATCTAAACCATTTTCTGCATTTTCTGCAATTTCAGATTCTGTCTTTTTAATATTAGCTAAAATCTTTTCCTTAATTTTACGCTTCTGATGAGCAATCATTTCTTCTCTTTCATCATCATTAACAGTATCAGTATTGACTGCTTTTAACATTTTATTAAGTTCTTTTAATTTAGCTTTATTAATTGCTTTTGGTTTCTTATACTTAAATGCATCTTTTACATAAATAATATTTTCTCTTTTAATATTTTTATTATCCATTAAGTATTCTGTTAATTCTTCAACAGAATTAAATGAGTCATAAGTATCGAACTTATCTCTATCACCATATAAATAATAATTATTATAAGATGAACCCATTAAATTTCCATTTTCTTCAAAAATAACATATTTGTTTCTATTTGATTTATATGGAGCAGCATCAACAGATTTAGTTTTTCCTGTAAAGTATGCATTGATTTCATCAACTTTCCATTTACCATCATTCTCAACATAGAATGAAATCATGAAAACATCTTTATATCCATCAACCTTAAAGAAATAATCTTTACGATATCTTCCATCAGGCATTTGTCTCCAACCATCAATATGCTCTCTAACTAAATCATATCCCATTTCTTTTAATGGATTAATAACATCAAAAATATCTGTATCATTTTTAGTAAATTTTGAAATTGAAGAAAGATAATTACTAATCTTACTCTTATCTGTTGAAGGAAGAGTAGCAGTATCTTTAACAGGACAAGAATCTAAAACTGATTCACTATCAAATTCAAGACTAATTCCATCTTTTAACATTTCCATTGAACTAGGATTCATTATTTTTAATTCTTCCCACAAAGACCATTTGTCTTCTTTATTAGGAATTGTGACTTTAAAGCTTGCTCTTCCTGTTTTTTCAAATTCAATATCAGGATATTTTTGTATAAATTTATCAAATTTTTTAGGAAAGCCTTTAACAATAAATGAGTCTTCGATTGTAACATCTGTAATTCTAAATACTTCTTTATCTTCTTTAGCTTTCTTTCTGGCTTCATTTTCATCTTTTGCTTCAACAATTTTATTGCTTGTTTTATCGGCACTATTTACAAAAGTTACACGATATTTTCTTCTCTTCTCTTTTTTGAATTGCTCATCAATCCATTTACGAGCTTCATTAGGAGTTTCAACCTCCATTACTTTCTTATCATTTTTAATAATTTTTGTTCCGTATGAACCAGTTGAAATAATATATCCTTTATATTGCTCATCCTTAATAGTTTTACTATCAATAATTTTTGCAATACCGGCTCTACCTTGTTCACATAGTGCTACATGGTTTCCTCTGATATTAATCTGTTCAGGCTTATCACCATCAGTAATATCACAATCATATCCACACGATAAATCTGTACGAACTCCAGATTCAATATCCTTGATTGCATCGGCATCAGTAATAATTAAATCAGCAATCATTACATCCTGATTATTAAATTTACCTTTTCTAACATTTCTTGTATGACCAACAGCAAGAGTACTATAATTTTCTGGTGTAACAGATTCATCAGGATGTTCAACGGTAATTGGTTTATCTTCAAATGAGGCCAAAGTTGCTGGTGCAAAAACTTCATTTGGATTTCTATATACCAAAATTACTTCATCTTCTCCTTCAAATGTTTCATAGATTTCAGATTTATAATATTCTTGAGCACCAGTTCTAGCTAAAATAGCATCTTGACAAACAAGGTAGCCTTCTGGTGTTTTATATTTATGAGCACTTAGTTGTGTTTTTATTAAAACTTTCATCGACTAATTTCCTCCTACTAATATTTATTATAATTTAAATATTTGGTATTTGCTACCTTATATATTTGCTTGTGAATTAATACTAAATTCTTCATCAAATATTGAAATAATTATACAATCAAATGAATAAATTCCATTTTCAACTTTAGATGTATATTCTTTAATTGTTCTAACTTCATAATGAGAAGAAATTACTTTTATAATATAAGCATCATAAATTGCTTTATTTCTAACTTTATCTAAAGCTGGTAATCCAAAATTTATGCTATACCAAAGTTCACCCTTTAAAACAGCTAACCATTGAATAAGAGATTTAGCAACTCCTTCTTGACCTGTGACATAATTTTCAGCTGGTATTTTGTGACCATTGTCATCAAGCCCAGCACTTCCAAACCAAACGATATTGTATGTTCCATCTGCATTTTTTATCATATTCCTATATTTCATATAATCACCTCTTATGCAAATATATAAACTACTGGTTCAGAAGGGTCATAGAATTTAGCACTATTAAATTTAGCAAATTCAATTCTACTTCCTAAAGACTTAGTATAAACAATACCTAAGCTTTCAATTAAAAGTTTATCTGATAAAAACAACTTACAAATATTTTGATATCCAGTTGAATTATTAAAATCATTAATTAAATCATTATTATTTAATATAACATTACATGCAAGAGATTGAGGTGAACCACTTATGTTCCATAAATAACAAATACCTAAATATTTAATATCTTCTGTATCACCAGAAGGAGAACCATTACCATATAAATCAATAATTTCTTTTGCTGTACCTTTAAAATTTAATCTACTAATTACAACTTTGATATACATAAATAATTCCCAATTTGTAAGAGTAATTGCTTCTTTAGTAGATACCGCTGGAGTTTCTCTTATATCATCATATTCAATTTCCATGGTTCTATTTATATTATATATAGATGCAATAATATCCAACCATTTATCATCTGTAGCCTGTTTATCAATATTATTTCTAGTAAAATAACTTGGTTCATCCCAACCTACAACATTATAAATATCAAGTCTGCTAAATATATCTTCTGAGATATCATTTAAATTTTTTAAAATTTTTAAATAAACATCGAATCTTTCTTCTGTTCCATAAGAATTAAGTAAGAATTTTGACATTGCATTTAAATAATAATTTTTATCTAATAATTTATTATCTAACATAAATATCAATCTCCTTTTTAATAGATTTTCAATGTTACAACTGGGTCTGCGGTATAATCAAATTCTTCTGAAGAATATATAAAATAATTTAGTGGTAGCTGATAACTATCTGTTCCATCAATTGTTACAGCAGTTGGAATAAAAGTAATAGTTCCATTTGGTTTTAAGTCACCGCCCATTGCTGCAACTTGAATTTCAGCAGCAGTTGTTAAATGACCCATTGGAAGATTATTAAGATAATTATAAAGATTGCTAACGATTGCCTTTTCACAATCTGTTTCAGCATCTCCACCAGAACCAGCAATATAACCATTTAATTTAGTAAATGTAATAATAATGTCTGGATTTGTTGAACTTGCTTTTTTCCAATAAATATTTGTTGTATATCCACTAACTAATTCAATCTGTGCATTTTGAATTGAACCACCTAGAATTGTTGGGCCAGGATTAAGTCCTCCGCTACCATCACTAGTAGTAACACCTGGAGTTAATTTTTCATAAATAATAGTTGCCAATTCTTTATTAGCATTTACAACATTAACATTTTCTTTATATCGAACTACTACATAAACATCATGAGTTAATATAATTGCTCCATCTAACATGGTTTGTGAAGTTCCTGTATTATTGTTAAATATCCAAACATCATCAACACCAGCATAATTATAAATTGCAGTTTCTAATCCTTCTTGAGTAGTTGTACTATTACCACCAAGATATCTTGCTTTTCTAGCTCTTAATGATTGGTCAGATTCATTATAAGTTCCAAGAATTGCATCATTTGTTTGATATAATTTAAATCTAGCAGTTAATTCATTATAAATACTTCCATTACAATCTTGGAAATTTGCTTGTGTCCAGAAATCTGGGTCACTTGGAGAACCAACAGCAGTTCCTCTATATGCTTCAACTGGACCTAAATTATCACAAGTAAATACTAAATATACAGGGTCATCACCAGAATTAAAAGTATATTGATATTGACCTGGATTTGATACATCTTCAGGATTTCTCCATGTCCATGTAACACCATTTCTATCTTGTGCTACAATTTGTGCACAGTTTGAAAGAGTAGTATTTCCAACATATTTTACAGCAACCTGTGCAGTAGAGTATGTAGGTCCTTTTCTTTTAATATTTATTAGTGACATCATAACATCTAGATATTTTCCACTTGCTGTATTTGGATTTATATTATCAAATAAATATGAAAGCAATTTATACATGTTATTAAATATTAAAGATTCCATATTTATATATTGACCATCTGCAGAAGCTGTTGATAAATCAATATCATTACCAAAAATTTCCTTCATTCTATCTGCGATTGCTTCTCTAATTTGTGGAAATAGTGCAATATCAATTCCATTTCCTGTTACTTCTGCCAATTGGTCATAAGTAAATTTTCTATTATTTGCCATGATTTATTCCTCCTATTTAACCATCGATACTGTATCGCTAGTTATTTTAAAACTATTAAGTGAAATATATGTGTATGATGATGTTCCAAAGTCACTTGCTTTTTTATAAAATTTTGCCATACCAGAAGATTTATAATCCATTACTTCATATGTATCTGTACTATAATATCCTTTAATAAAATATACAGCATCATTTACTAATTTGCTATGAGTTGACCAAGTTGAATTATCACCATATGATGTACTATCTGTTAAAAGAATATCAACAAATACTGTAAAATTATCTACTCCACCACCATAACTTCCAACTAATTTCATAAAATGTTTATAATAATTAGGTGCAACACCTGGTGGACCTTGAGGTCCTTCTGGACCTTCAGGACCAACTAAAGAATCCAACCATTGTTGTTCTGTTCCAACAAATCCATTGTCGACCGCAACTTCATATGCAGATTCTCCAGGCTCACCTTGTTTTACTGCTGGAATAATTATTGCATTCATTTGAGTATGATAATTTTTATCATCAGTTTCTCTCTGTGATTTTTTGTCATAATTTAAGTTTTCTACAAAACTTAGGTCTGAATATAATATAACAACTAATTCATCAGAATTAAAAGAATAATCAGCTATATAATAAGCATTTATATTATATGATTCTCTTCCTTTCTCTAAAGGTATTGGAGAAACACTTGCTATACCATATCCTTTATTAGAATCATATGCAGAAACAATATTTTTAAATATTCCAACTCCACCAACATGGATATTTTTATTAATCATTTTTTCAAAAACCAAAAGGACATCCTGAAATGCTGTGACCCAATCTAGCTTGGTTGATAACTTATCCATATAATTTTTATCATTTGCCATATTGTATCACCTCTTATGATAATTGAATATTTTGAATAATACTCATTGCTCTTGCAGTAATATTTAATTCAAAAGTTTTTCCTCTGTTTTGGAAAGCTCCATCAACTTGAAGAATCATATATTCTCCATTTTGGTCTAAGAAGTTTGTATTAAATGTTTCTTTTACTGATTCAGCATTTGCAATAGATACATCGATTAATCCATTATCAATTTTAATAATATCTCCAGGTTTAAAATTCATTGTTGGTAATAGACTTAATTTTAAACCAGAAGAAGTAACTGTTGGATTTCCTTTTTGAAGATTAATTGTATCAGGGTCAATTGTAATTCTTCTCTTATTACTTAAATCAGTAATATTTATAACAGAACCATCTTCACTTCCATCTGTATTTATCATATAGTTTCCACCAATCTCTGCTAAGTTATCAAACACAGTTTGGTTTGTACTATAGTTTGTATACATTGCTTTTAAGAAATTAAATTTTAATTTAGGAGAAATATTCACTCTATTACCGATACCAGCAAGCTGGCACATGTAATTCATTGCTCCGTAAATATTAAACCCAGAATTAAATGAAAAATTCATTCTCGACTGACTATATTTTGCTACTAATTCACTTGCAAAATGAATATATGTATCTTGGTCATGCTTTGAATGAATTTTTTGATTGATAAAGCTTACTTGACCCTTAAAGAATTTTGGTATTGAATAATCATCATTTTTTGTTAATGATTTATATCCAGCATAAATTTCAATATCATAATATTCATCAAGTATGATTTGCATCATTGTATCATACTCTAA